>Ga0302271_10000064_pt1 | contig 81821 bp, 48 predicted proteins | sample III_Bog_N1_1_FD_198767 | JGI IMG/M metagenome (GOLD analysis project Ga0302271, IMG submission 198767) | Peat permafrost microbial communities from Stordalen Mire near Abisko, Sweden - III_Bog_N1_1 | ecosystem: Environmental > Terrestrial > Soil > Wetlands > Peat | place: Sweden: Abisko...
AGAAACTTCTAAATAAAAAGCAGCTACCATAGCATTTTCAAATTGTTTAATTTGTATGTTTGTCTTTTAATGGATCCATTAGGCCTTCCCAAATATGCCTGGTAATTTATGAAATCTTTAATATTTTCTCCGCCTTTTGTATCCAAAAAAAATTTGGTTTATGATATGAATTTTTGATACACCCCAATTCTTGAAAATTTAGCTTGTTTCCTCTGAAATAGTCACCCCCAAAGCAGAAAAAAGATTTTGATTGGTTTGAACTGATGGAATAAGAGGAACCGATTTCAGCATCTGACAACGCACATACCTTTGCGCAAATCAAGGAGCTATTGTAAAAGAAAAAGGCTCTAGCTTTGATTCCATCAAGGGCTCTCAACAGACGATATAAAAAGCTACAGCAAGTACATATGTATTCATATCATGCAACAATAAAACTATCAAAGTTTTTTAGATAATATGTGTCTCTTAATTGCCTCATTTCCATCTTAAATGTCCTATGGTATTTTTTGTTAAAACTAGTTAATCGAAGAAGATGAATTCTTCAGCGAAGAAGCCATCAAAATGAGAGAGGTAATTTATGAGTGGATTCTAGGGAGGAAAATATCAAATGGATGCACGTACCAAAAGCGGACTTTTACTTTCAATATTAACATATATTTTCTCAGCTAAAATCCTGGCTAATTTCTATTTATTGGTTTATAAATTCTTAGCCGCTGCTATTCTATCTCTATTCTGGGCAATTTGCGAAGTCTTCTGCTGAGAAACATGATGGGCTTTCTTTCGCTGGATTTTTAGAAAACGTCGCTATGAACGAAGAATATCGTGAAATTCTAGAAAAACAATATGCAGAATCCAAAGCAGAATTGCCACTAGTAATTTCGATTTCATAAAAAGGGTTAAGCTTATTATCTTTTGTCAAACTGAGTAGAAAATGCAGTATGATTAAGCCATCACGAAGGAAGAAACGGAAGACAACGAAGATGAATTGATTAGATTGATGCACACGAAATTTCTTATCGGATAAGAAACAGAACATTTTGATTACGAATAAATCGATCAAGACTAGTGTTTATAATATATAGACAAATATGGATGATTAAAAAGGAAAAAAGAAGCATCTAAAATGATAATCTTTTCAATGATGTGATGAAGAAAAGTTATCACAAATATGGAATGAAAAAAATACAAATCACTAAAGTGTCTACCTGCTTTCATAACTTGATGAGGTAAATTCAAGAAAAACCCTCTATACAAAAAGGATTATCCTTTAACTCAGAATATTAGAGGCAAATTGCTAGAATCTCCTTATTTTTTCTAGAAAGTTATTAATTTAACTAGAATGAAAATCCTCAAGAACTAAAAATGATCCCTACTTAGAACAATCTTGAGCTTACTCTAATATCCTTTAATGTAAGTTAGTTAGCTAGTGAATATGATCATTTATACTACTTAAATCTTCAACAAAAAGCTGACTATTCCATATTTTCAGGCATATTTTAAAACAAATCGAGTTTCGTTCCTTGAAATGAAGCCAATTATTTTTAAAATCTTTCTTTGTTTTAAAATAGCATCCGATCTAAATTAGCTTTATTAAATAACAAAATATTCTTATTTATTTCACCTTTCAATTCTTGTTCGTTTTGAATATTCAATTCATATCCCCCCAAAAAAATCTACAGTTATGATTTTATCAATCAAGCACCCTTGTCCAGCAGATTTTTGCCTTTGTAAAATTGAAATATATTTCAAAATAAAACTAATTAATTTTCCCAATATCTTTCTTGTATTTCTCTCTCTAGATCTGCCTTGTATTCTTTCAGTGGGATTTGAAAATATTAGATCCACCGTTCCACAAGCAATAAAATAAGAAAACAAACTTAAAAAATATTTAAACTTCAACTGCCTTTGCCTTTCCTTTGTTCATTTCAAAAACAATGAGTACTACCAAAGCCCCACAGCATAATACATCAGTAACTGCCCCAAAGCATAATACCTCAGTAATTGCCCCAAAGCAAATTGCTCAAAAAAAGCAGGGTTAAGCTCCTGCTGTTGCTGTTTAACAAACTCAATAATAATCATAGCCAGTCAGAGATATTGAATAGGAAAATCGCAATATGCAACTCTATCATGACATCGTTGAAGGTAAATAAACATAAGTTCTCAATTACTTTTGATCTTTGTATCTCATTGTTTTTATCTTAATTGTAGAGGAAAAGAAGGTTTTTGGTAAGAAATACCCTCTCCGCAACAAGGAGCCTTCTATGTTTGACATGCTCAAATGGGAAGCTCCTTTGTAGCAGAAGTGCGATTTCAAATCTGATCATCTACCAGATGCCTAAATCGATCAATACAAGTCGCTGATCAACAAGAGTGCTGACCCATTTTAGACTGAACAAAGGGATAATTACAGATAGTTCTATGCTGACAAAGCCAATCACGTTTTGATACCAGGTATTAAGAAAATTATTGTAAAAAAATACAAATATTTCAATTTTTTTAGAGGTTGAGCCTGAAGTCATCGGGTAATTGAAAGCCCATCATATTGCCTAAGCCCGTCCAGGAACTGGAACTACCCCTGCTTAAGAGTCTCTTCCAAATGAAGCATCTTAAGTTCGAGGTGTGAAATCAAGTTACTAGAGAGAATTCGGTAGAGCTAACATAAACAATGCTGGAGAGTTAGCTGAGATTGTCAAGCATAACCATGCTAACAGATAGACATCCTCATAAGCCCTTCTCGAATAAGCTCAGAAGAAAAAGAGGATTTCAACTGAACCTAATAAATTATATGAAGAAGAAGAAGTAGTGCCAGTTAATCCAGATACTGAAGAGGATGAAGAGGAGCACAACGGTAGTGAAGAAGGAAATAAAGAAAATGGAGGAAAAAACAGCAAAGGAAGACAATCACAACAGAGAGGTGATCCTAAGATAAAATCATTCAAAGGAGTCGAGACTAAGAATGTGAAATCCAAGTTGATCAAATACAAACCCTAAGCAGTTAAACTCGACCCAGCTTACTAACAAGAGCGTATTCTCAGAAGAAAAGAGCGCATCGGATAAATGGAAGAAACTACCCGTTGGCTTCCTAACTCAGCATTTACGACATATTTCGGTAAGCCTGCTTTTGAAAATTACGGTAGAGGGAACGTCAATCCTTCCATCGGTGGATGCGTCTATGGATAATATTTACTCTCCCATAATGTGAATCCTCATCGTGGCATTCACTAACCTTAATTCATCCAGTCATACAACAATGCTTTGAATTTCGGAGAGAGATTACCTGAATCTGAGCCATAACCACCAAGAAATGTCAAAGAAGATTTCAGATTAAGCTAAGTATAAAAAAAAGATATCTTAAATAAGCAACAATTGTTAAATAATTGCTAAACTAATTTGATTTTTTCACCTTAAAACTATCAGAATCAAGTTGAAGAGTTGAAGGGCAGAATTCCATTGACAGCAACTAAAAATAAGAGAGATAATCTTGTCATTAAGAAACCTGATTTGATCAATAGCTTGAGGTTTGCTTCGAATGAAAATTCCCCTGTCAATGCTGCCAAAAATGATGAGGAAAAGTAAATAAAATGGCATTTTGGGAGACTAAAAATAAATGACTTCTTTTTATTCTTAGACGGAAGCGAATTTAGAATTCCCTGAAGGAACTCAAAGAAGGAACTAAGGCTCACACTGCTCAAAGAACAAATCAAAGTTTCACTTAATTCGCTGACCCTCAACAACAACAGTAATAGACTTAAAATGCAGACCCTCAACGACCTCAATCGGCAGCTCCTACCAAAAAATCAGTGAAAATCGCTGAAAAAGCTCCTGAAGATCTCACTGAAGAACAGATCTAAGCCAATTAGGAATGGGCAGCTGATCTCCCTAGGAACAAGTTCATTGATGAAATGAACAGGAAGAAAGCTAAGAAGAATAGAATCACTCTCAAAGTCACTGAAGTTATCCCTGTGCTGCCTGCTTCAAGCAATTAGAGCAATAAAGGAGTTATTGCAGGAATTTCCAGTCAGAAGAAGAATTCACTTTCTCCATCAAGGATCAGCTTAAATTCTCCATAGTATTAAGTCCCACAGATACCAACAGAGTAAAAGATTCAAAACAAAATTGTGAATTTGACTGCATTTCTTAAATTCTTGAAGGAAATCAATATTTCATATGTTAAAATGATGTGTATTCTTGCTATTTCATAGTTAACTTGGAGAGGAGGCATAATTGAATCTAGCTGATAAACTCCACAATCCTAAGCTCTATAAGTAAACTAAATCATAAAAAGAAGGATGAACAAAAACAAATTATTAACTGATCTATCTTTTTATATTTCCTAAATAATCAACCATTCTTATTGGTTTCTCCTCCCTTTTTTTTATTTTCAGAAATGCTCCTTCTGAGTTCACCAGATATATCCCATTCGCTGGAAAGGGCTCTCACACGCATGACGACATTAAATCAGTTTTCCATTATGAAAACATTGAAGATTCAGATGATGAAGAATTCTGAAGGAAGCATAAATACACTAGATTTGAACTCCAGCAGAAAGAGGCCCACAAAATAATTTTTAACTCGATTCAAATCTCAAATACTTGGGATAGAGGCTGATTGTCTTCCCTCTCTGCTTTAGTGTATTATTTTGGCTTTGTTTAGCTTATTTTTGAATGAAAAAAATATTAGAATTTAAGATTTGATACAACAAATTTGCTGATTTAATATTATTAATTCATCCTTTAGCTCTTCATTAATGTTGCGGGTATTATTAAATATTGCTAATAATGAGAGGAAATGTCCATTCTTATTTCTTTTTCAAAGTAAACTAATGTCATAGCACCTATCAAGAATGATATTCTTGTGAATATGGTTAAAAAATCATAGAAAAAAACAAAAAATAAATCAATAATACAATACTACAGGTAGCGCTATGAATTTTGTTGGCTCTAAAGTAATTCTCTTGCAGTTTTAGTAAAAACAAAAAATGAAACAATTATTCTTAAATTTTCAACCTCCTCATACTCATAGGCTTCTAGCTTTTTGTCACTTTCTCCTCTTCCGCCTGTCGAATCCTTCCAATATTGTTCCTCTCACACATACCGATAATTGCATCTTTGCAATTCTATCGATTCTGTGCTTTCTAGTGAATCCCTAAGACTATTCAAGGATGGAATATTCTTCTCGCTGTAATATTTTTCTAAGAAATTCTAAGAATGCACAGAATACTCCACATCTTCAAACAGCAGAGATAACTCATGTCTCAGAAAATCCTCAAAACTAAGTTTTCCTTTGCTCTGCACAAGACGCTACCTGTATTAAATTAACGATTCTAGTTCCTTTAGCTCCACATCTAGCTCGTAGATAATCATAAAATATTCCCAATTACTGTCTTCTGTGTGAGTCAGCTTGCTTGGGTTTTCAGCCGGATTCAAGAAAGCCCCTAACGGCAGTGCCTTGCTTTTCTACTGCAATGTCAAATTAAACCCATCAAATGTAACAATCTCACATGAATTCTCCTCTAAATTCATTATCTTAAACACTTCACCCTCTATTTCGATATGGTCAGAGGTTGTTATCTCATCCATATGTGAAAGTCTCATGAACAGAGAATTCGCTGAGAGCTTAGTGATGTCTAGAGAATTTCTAACTAAATCGATGTTTTTCCGTCTGAGCAGTAATTAAGCCAATGAGCTGGCGTCGATGCCTAGGAAATCCAAGTATGTTTCAGAATACCCAACATTCATGATCTCTTCGTTCAGCGTGAACGGGTTGAGCCTTCCAATACAATAAACGTACATGAGCCCTTTGGGTATTGTTGAAATGAACTCTGTGCAGATTTTGATGCAATGCTAGAACTCTTGCTCTTTCTTCTATAAAAATGCATCTTTTGTGATACCTTCTCTATTTTCATCTGTTTCCATCAGTCTAATTTGCTTTTGCCTCTCTAAACTCATTAAAATGAGTGTTTAAATATACGAAGCTACTTCTTTATGCTCTTTTCCAGGGAATTTTCTAAGTATATCCAGCGCTTTTTCTAATCCAAATTCTATATCCAAAAGTTGCTTCTCTCTTCGCTGAACAATACTCACAACTCCTTCTTTTTTGAGCTCTTCGACTTTCTCAGAAAACCCAAGCCAACCAAAGCAAACCTATGCTAGAGCACTTTTCAACCTCACAACGCCATCTCCACTGACAAATAAATCTGCGTAGAGCTCCACTGAAGCATCATCTTATTTGAAATCTATTTCTTTAACCATGAAGAGCTTTGCAGAATAACCTTGGGGGACAACGCCTGTTCGCTTGAAAGATTCGAAGTACTATGGCGCTATGACCTTAGAACTGCTCGAATAAGGAATTTAGACATATTTGCTGGAATAATTTTGATTCTTGCGTTGCTTTTTGTTTCTGTGGTCGAGAATAACTTTGTGCGGTTTCTTATGCTTAGAGACGATAGGATAATCAGCTTTGTCCTTCTCACTGTCTTTGAAAGTATCTGCAACGAATGATTGACAGAGAGTTTTCGAATAAATTTGGATTTCCATCTATCAACTAAACGACAAACGACTATTCTTTTGAGTGGCTGGTAAGAAATGATAAATTAAGGTTTATCTTATTAATTCTTTAGGTTGTATATTTTAGCTATCCTTTCTCATTAATCTACAACGCTTGACTATTCAACTTCCCAAACTTCATAGAGCAAAACAGTTTGTTTGTATTTTCTATGTGATAAACTAATCACAAATTTCCCAATAATTATTATTTTTCTTTCTCAGAATATTCTTTTTTTTGCTTTTTTTTGAAATTAGCGCCTTTTCTATAATTACCTAGCTTGCGAAGCATAATAGTCTTCGTTATGTCTCTCTCTCTTTATAAAAATACACAAACAACTGGTAACCATATTAGATGTCTGAATATCTCACTTGAACTTATCAAGCAAGGCAAATAGATTCAGCTCTTATTACTATTATGTTTAAATCAGTTTTAAAGGGAAAGCAATCATACTAAGCTTTTTTCTTTCTTTTTTAGACCTAATTTACATGATTAGAAATCAATGAATTTTTTTTCTCTCTCGATGAGCTTAAAATCTCTTAAGATTAGCAATTTCATTCACTTCTTCATATTTCTGTAATAACCTGATTTTTATCTCTTATAATCATCGAAATCCTTCATAATAATGATGATTAGAGTCAGAAACTGCAGGAGCTGCATTGAATTTTAGATAAGGTCTCTTTTAACTCAATTACTAATTGAATTTTATTAAAAATCAACAAATTGCATTTCACTTTTTATTCAACGTCCATTTACTGTGACAAATATTGATTCTATTTTATCTTGTTTTATCATCTTTCCCTTGATTGGAAGAGACTACAACAGGAAAAATAGTGGTCTTAAAAAGCACAAGAGTTATGATTGTCGTAATAGTTATGTAGCACCTAACAAACACACATAGAAATACTACTCACAGTCACTTTCAATAATGAGAAAGAGAAAGAGAGAGTCTTTCGTGTAATTGCGTTCAATTATCTGCTTGCAGCTTAGTAACTCCTTGCTCGATGAGCTTCTTGAAGGAGCTGTAATCGCCAGAGAATCCATCGAATCCTGGAAGGTACTTCTTGAACACTTGGCTAGTTATTAGTTAGATAAAACAAAAAGATTAGACAATAATAATAAATCCTTCAGCAAAATCACAAATCTCAGAGAATCTCTTAGTATTCCGAAAGCTAAAACAACTCGATTAAATGAAATTCATATTAGTTGCATACTTGGTGAACTGTGCAAGCTTGACTTCCTTGAGGGAAAGGAAATTCTTGCCCTTTTCCACTGAGTCTCCTTTAACTGCGACACCACCATTAGTGACAGCTTGTTGGAGTGCCTGGGATTGAGCTTCATACCTTGCAACTTAGTTCTTCAGTTAAGCTACCTATCTATTGTACAAAATAAATGCAGATTCGTTAGTCAAGTGTTTAGCTAAATAGCTATCTCATAGGGATTTTGAAATTATTCTTCTCATAAACTCTATTTTCTTAGATCATTTATTGATCCTCTAAATCTTTCACTTCTTTCAAGCAGATGCTTGTAGAACTTTCTGAAAAAAACAGAATAGCCCTTCAGCCTGCAAACACCCTCTTTATGTTCTCACCTAAAGGTGGTTTGTGCATCGTTCACTGCTCTGAGGAAGACTTTAGCTTCATATAAATTCTAATCTCCGAACATTTCCTTTCTTTCTTCCTTTGCCTTAGTTTTGTTTTATTTTTACAGATTTTTTTTATTTTTATTACAAAATTTATCACACATAAACCGTACACACACACAGTGCAAATTCAATTCTTCCCAAACGTATCTAAGATCTCTTAGAGAAATCACCCCACACCTTTTTTTCCAATCTTGATTTCTTTTTTTAATCTATTCCTTTCAATATTCAGATTGTCAAAAAGACTTTATCTTATCTCGAAAAAAAAAACGGTAACCCTCTCAGAAGAATTCAGATATTATATTCCCATAAGTTCATTATCAGAACCACCAATGAAGATATTCACGTTTGTAGAAGTGAGTTTGGCTGCAGATTTAGATAGCAGATCTTTTAATATTTGATAAAAAAGGGCTTCCATTCTTTTGAAAGATTCTTATCGTGGAGTGTCTCGTTTAGCACATCTTTATTGGCATTGGTATATCTGATTACTAACATCATATGCCCTTTCTCATCGAATCCACGGTTCTTCATACTATCTAGTGATAATAGAAGCCATTCCATTTTCGAGAATTATCAAAAACTCCGAATCGAAAACGTTTGCTAGCTTCTCTTGGTACAATGATCTCGACAATTGAAAATGAAGTTTAGAATATAGATGCCCTCAAGTTCTAAATGTTTTTATGGATGATCACAACTCTACTCCCACCAAATTGAGTGATATTGAGCCTTCGAATCCCTTGTCACCTAAAGGATTTGGGAATTTATTCTCTGTCAAAAAAAAAATTTTTGAATAACTTAAACTGGCCGAATTTTGTATTTACGCTTTTAATGATCTCCTCATCTACGTATTTTCTAGACAAAGTATCGCAAGCTTTTGATGATGATACGTTTGCCCAAACGATTCAAGAAAACAGGCGAATACCTCTTTGCTGCAAAGTAACTGTTGAGCTTAGTGTGAATATTTTCTAGAAACTTAGACAATCAAATACTACTTTTTGAAAAGACTTTCCTAGGGATGCGGGATTAATTACACTTGGCTTATTAGCAAAAGCTTGTTAATTGTCCTCAGAGATGATGTTAATTGTTCTCAGGAATGATGTTGACTTGCAGAGAATGCTGTAGATTTCGTGAGAGCAATGAACAGAACCAAAACTATTGAAAAATAAATTTACTCTCGAAGACAATCACCCTCACTTCGGAAGGAAAATTCGCCATCCAAGATGAATTTTTTTAATAAATAAAAAATAAATAGGGTAAACTGTGTCTATTTTTTGCCTTTGGTAGTTCTAAATCCAAATTTATCTATGAGCAGTCCAGTTCTTTCGATGATAGCAATCTAATACACATAATCATCAAGGTAACAAGTCATCACTTTTTCCTTATGCTTTGTCTTACAAATTGGGTTATTCTTATCATCATCTTCAATGATATTACCATTCCTTTCTTTGTTTTAGAATTACATTCTTCTTTTTCATTCAAGCGACCTATCTGGTTTCTCGTTGCGATAAATAATAATTTTTCACAGTTTTGCATCTTTGAATTTGCTTTGCCTACTATGAAGAATTCCTTAAAAATGCGCTTTCCTGCTATGTTAATATCATATTCAAATGGCTTCTCCCACAATGTTCCTGTTGCATGATTTCTTCATATTCTTTTAAGGTCTTCACTGTGCTTTTCCCATCAAGAAGGTTTCTGAAATATGAGGTCTTATTGGAGAAAAAAATGACTATATCTGTTGTTGTTAGGTGTGTTCTTTGTTTTACTTTTTTTAATTTTGTTTATTGTCACTAAGAAGACCACGAAAATCTATTAAACTACAATGAAATTCTTTATTTAATCTTAGAGGAAATCATCATGAAAATATCTCAAGACTCCAATGAAATCCTTAAAACTATTACCTAGTTCTTATGATTTTTTCTATCACTTTTCATAAACTAATTTGAGCATTTATGTTATTAGTTTAATATTTCTTTTTCAAGATTAAGAAAAAATAACAAGATAAATGAAGGTATTCAGAGCGTGGGAAACTAAAAACAAAGAATATCTTTTTAGTAGAATGTTATTCACATGTTTTTCAATTCTTTTCATTTGGTATGTTGAGTAATAAAAAATTACAATTTTATCCTTATTAATGATGTTCGATCTTAAAGGGGGGAAAAGTGAGAGCAGATTCTAACAAAGAGAATTATTAAATTGATAAAACTTTGAGAAAACTCAATATCTGAAAAAGACTTTAGAAACAAGAAATGGAAGTAATAAATCTGAATCCAAGCATCCCTTTGCATAAAAAGAATGCGAAAATCGAAAATTATATTTCGTAAAAATGTGCACGACACCCATTAAAGAATGCAGATCTTTTGCATCTCCAAACTAATGTGACAAATCCAAGAATCTGTATAAGCTGTGTTTAGTGTGATGATATCCCTGCCAAAAATTATCTGCAGATTAAGGATGTACTTTTAGCATCATGGGACAGCGATTTAGTCACTTATCCTGCGCTCAATGACCCTCAGCTCCATCTTCGCTAAGCAATGTAATTAAATCCTAGAATCTTGGAATCTGATAAAAATTAAATTGACGCTTTCTTCAGAGAACTCACGAACTAGATTCAAGACTAGATTGAAAAAAGCAAATAAACTTAAAAGCTAAAAATGATTTAGTTTTAAGATATCTAACTACGTTATCTTGCCTGCTGGTAGCAAATCACAGATATTGATACCCTAAAGGAGATTCTCTTATCAGATAATAATGAAGGATAATTAGTGGGATTTATTAACACCCACATGAGGAATTTGGAGAATAACACCTTAAAAATAAAAAAGATCTATGATGAGTTTCAAGATATGAAAAACTAATTTTCAACAGAAGATCCTAACAAAACAAGAGACTTTGCTTATTATCTTCTCAGCCAGATAAACTTTTTTGAAAAATCTGCTCCCGTGCAAAATGACGAAGTAAAACAAATCCTTTTTTATATTCAGATTTTGATTTGCAATTTGTAAGAAAAAGTAATTCTTTTCTTTTTCCAAATTAATAGACTCCCTACTTAAGAAATGAGCTTCTGAAGAAATAGTAGGTGATGGATCAACTTCTGTTGCATGCGAATGCTTGTGAAACTTAGATCTAGGAGGAACAGAACACTTTAGAAGAGCAGAGTTCACTTATTAAACAATTGCAAGAAGAAAATACAAATCTGCAAAACCAAATCTCTGGCTTACTAGACAAAGTATTAAACTTTCTAAATTGAATGATTTCTTCGATTTAATTAACTTTTTTAAAAGGAGAAAAATAGCTGCTTCAATTTCTGCTGGGGTAAGAATAACAGTCAAAAGATATGTTCCAAGTCATAGAAATACCAATAGCCTACTAAAAAGAAATTAACTGTTCAAAATAATAATCCAGGCTTGGATATCTTAAAAAACATTCAACAGATACTTTCTTAGCCATCTTTAGACTAAAAGCCTAATTTAACTAAAATAACTGTTCAAAATAATAATTCAGACAAGAATTCATTAAATAACGTTCAAAAGATAAAACCTTAGTCACCGCAATACCAAGACCTTAAAGTAAATAAAATAACTGTTTACAATAATAACTCAGGTTTGAATTTCATAAAATTAAGGGAAGAAATTTTTGGGATAGCTATTAACAGTTTTTATCACTAATTAAACTAATTACCAGCGTATATTGAATAGAGATGTTAACAAATACAATGGCAGGATTTTAAAAACAAAATTAGCATAAATGTAAAGGGAAGTAAATAAAATGATTTTAAGCTTCCTTAGAATGCTCATTTATGATCTTTTCTCAATTCCACTAATGAATTGATTCCCCCAAGATCTATTCATTCATTATTCTCTTTTCAAACTATTTATTTTATCAAACCTTTCAGAAGTTCTACTTTCTTCTAATGAATCCCCTTCTCCTTGCAAGGAAGTCTTAATGAGGGAAGTATTTTAGGAATTAATAAGGATCATTTTAACTCAAAGATAAAGCAGATTATTAAACGTTCTGTTATTTTTAACTACAAAACAGAAACAATTTTTTAATTGTAGGAATTCAAACTCAAAGATCTGTTACCAGGAACCAACCTTATCTTAGGAAATTATTCATAATCTAAAAGGCTTTTAGTGTTAAAGAATAACTAATAAGAGCTAGAATTCTATAACGATACTCAGAGTGCTTATAAAGGTTTTTCCTACTTGGATTTTATCCTGGACAGTTCAACTTACTACGCCATCCATGTACAACTTGAGTAAACGAAAGGATAAAATAAGTACTTTAAGTTTGGTTTACTTCCAGATCCTTAGAAAAATTCTACTAACAATCTAACTGGGAAACTTTTCTACAATGAGTAACGAAAAGGTAAAGGTCATCTCAACACTGTACTGAAGGGAAAGGACGTAAGAACTGATGATAATTCTCTAAAAAGAAGAAGCCTTGAAGTGAGGATACACATCAAAAGAGAGATCTTCAGAGTCTGCTCACTTCCTAACTATGAATCAGTGGTTCAGATCGATAACCCAAGATAGATTGACTCTACCACTCCTTATAGGTTCTATCTATAGGGGTTAAACAAGGATTCTAAGATTACAATCACAAAGTTGGAGACTGTTAGCCAGTTCGACAGGCTTATGTGAGCCAATAAATCTACGAGTGCACATGATATTATTAGATAACAATCTGTGATGTTTTATATTACATATTTAGTAAAATATATTCTCTGCTATTTAAATCCCATTCGATTAGTTTATTTGATTATGGGAAGGACTAAAACACATCAGAATTATCAAAAGAACTATTTTCATATTTTTTAATTTTAATTTAATAATTTGATCAAGTTTAATGCTATTGCAGTACCAACTATAGTGCTAACTGAAGTCTATTTTATTAATCTTGTATTACTACAGATAGCATTGGGTTGGTTTTGTTGAAGCTTATGGTAATCTCGAGACGATAATTGCTAATTCTCTTTTCTCATTATTTTTCAAGAATTGTTGAAGGCAAACAATTACTTGAGATGCATGCACAATACTCTTAAGCATACAAGAATTAACTGATTAAAAGTGATAATTAGTTAGTAGATATCTCCGGAGTATTATTATGATTACTTCCATTAATCAATACACAAGCGACAGCAGCATTCTCAGGCAGCGATCAACATAAAGAATCATAAAAATACTGAAGAATAAAATAAATGAAGCTGCAACTGCAAAAAAAATAACTAATTACAATTTTTTCCTTATTAATGATGTTCGATCACAAAGGGGGAAGTGAGAGCAGATTCTAACAAAGAGAATTATTAAATTGATAAAATTTTGCGAAAACTCAACATCTGCAAAAGACTTTAGATACAAGAAATGGAAGAAATAATTCTGATCCCGAAAACAGAAAATTACGTTTAGCAAAAATGTACACGACACCCGCAAAACAATGCAGATTTTTTGCATCTCAAAACTAATGTAACAATTCCAAGAATCTGCATTAGCTGTGTTTAGTGTGATGATATCCCTGCCGAAAATTTTCTGCAGATTAAGGATGTACTTTCAGCATCATGGGACAGCGATTTAGTCACTTATCCTGCGCTTAATGACCCTCAGCTCCAGCTCCGCTAAGCAATATAATCAAATCCTGGTATCGTGGAATCCTATAAAAAATAAATAAATGATTTCTTCTCAGAACTCACGAACTAGTTTCAAGACTAGATTGAAAAAATCAAATAAGCTTAGAAGCAAAAAATGATCTAGTTTGAAAATATCTAACAGCGTTATCTTGCATGCTGGAAGCAAATCGTAGATATTGACAACCTCAAGAAGATTCTCTTATCAGACAATAATGAAGCACAATTAGTGGGATTTATAAATAACCATATGAAGAATTTGGAGAATAACACCCTAAAAATCAAAAAGATTTATGATGAATTTCAAGCTATGAAAAACCAATTTTCATTAGGAGGCTGTGCTTACTATCTTTATAAAAAGATATCCTTAATTGAAAAATCTTTTTCTATGCTTGCTGATGAAGTACTTTTTAAATTTTCAGATTTCTATTTGCAACTTGTGAGATAGTAATCCTATTCTTATTCCAAATTTGTAGAGATACTCATAAACAAATGAGATTCGGGATCAATAATTTGAGGTGGATCAACTTCTATTCCGAGTGAATGCTTATAAAACTTAGATCAAAAAGAATCAGAAAACTTTTCAAGAACAGAGTTCACTTATTAATCTATTGCAAGAAGAAAATTCAAATCTGAAAAAGCAAATCAAAGACAAAGTATTAAAATTTCTAAATTGTATGATTTCTTTGACTTAATTAACTTTTTTAGGAGGAGAGAAAAAGCTGCTTCGATTTCTGCTGGCGTAAAAAGGATAGCCAAAAGATATATTCTTAGTCATTGAACATTGAACAGCCTAATGTAAATAAAATAACTGTTCAAAATAATAAATAATAATTCAGGCTTGAATTTCTAAATAGTTAGGGATGAAGCTTTTGGATAGCTATTAAAAACAGTTTTATCACTAATTAAACAAATTAGAAGCCAAAAAAAAGGGATGTTAACAATGCAATGGCAGGGTTTTAAAAAGAAAATTAGATTAAATGCAAAAGGGAAATACAAGTAATTTCACATTAATAAGCTATGCGATTTCCCTTACAATTGAAATATGATAATACTAATTATTGTAAATAAACTGATTTTAAGCTTCCTTAAAATGCTTATTAAAACTCTTTTCTCAATTTTATTAATGATAATGAATTAATTTCTCTAAGTGATGTAAATTCATCATGACCAATGATTCTCTTTCAAACTATTTATGTTACTAAACTTTCCAAAAGTTATTCTTTCTTCTTTAGAGAATCCTCTTCCTCTTGAAAAGAGGTCTTAATGAGGGAAGTGTTTCAGCAATTAATGAGGATCTTGAGGATCATTTTAACTCAAAGACGAGACAGATTATTAAATGTTTTGTTATTTTTAACACCCAAACAGAAAGAATTGCAGTCATTCAAACTCAAAGATTTGTTACCAGAAACCAACCTTATCTTAGGATACTGTTTCGACTCTCAAGCGCTTTCAGTATCAAAGAACAAATGTGAAGAGCTAGAATTCTTTAACAAAACCGAGAGTGATAAATCTGGATTTTCTTACTTGGACTTTATTCTGGACCCTTCAACTAACTACGTCATTCATGTTCAACTTAAGTAAACCAAAGGATAAAAAAAGTGCTTTAAGTTTGGTCTGCTTCCTAATTCCAATAAAGATCAAACAACTGAGGATGTATTATTTAGTTGTCTAAATTACTCTGAGTAGATTGGTAAGGGTGATCTCAACACTTTACTGAAGGGAGATGCCATAAGAACAAATGACTTTTTTCTAGAAAGAAGAAGCCTTGAAGTGAGGATAAATATCGAAAGATAGATCCTAAAAGTCGGCTCACTCCCTATCTACTAGTCAGTGGTCCAGATCGACAAACCAGAAAAGATTGTACCTACCACACCTTATAGATTCTATCTCTATGGATTAAACAAGAGGACTATGATGGTAATAACAAAGTTGGAGACTGTTAGCCAGTTCAACAGCCTTATGTGAGCCAATAAATCTACTATCGCACATGATATTATTAGATAATAATCTGTATTATTATATGCTACACATTTAGTAATATAAATTCTCTGTTATTTAAATTCGATTTGATTAGTTATTTTAAATCATGAGAAGGACTAAAAGAAAGCAGAATTATCAAAAGAACAATTTATTGTTATTAACTTTAATTCAATATTTTGATCAGGCTCAATGCTATTACAGTGCTAACTGAAAACTATTTTATTAAACTTGTATTTCTACAGATAACAATGAGTTGGCTTTGGTTTTGTAGAAGCTTATGGTAATCTGGAGATGATAATTGCAAATTCTCTTTTCCTCATTATTTGAAGATCCTTTTAATACACATAATTGCTGAAGGAAAGCAATTAATTGAGATTCATGCACAACACTCTCAAGCATATAAGAATTAACTGACTAAAATTGATCATCTGAGTAGATTCCTTCTCAGAAGTATTAAGAATAGTTCATTTAAGTTCTTCACAAGCGAAAGCAACAGCATTTTCAGGCAAAGATAGACATAAAGAATCATAATGCTACTGAAGAAAAATATTAATGAAGCTACAACCACACAAAAAAGAATTAATAAAAATGAGGGGTCGAGCAATTCGATTGACACCTTTTTATTTTAGGGTAAGAGGATTTTTATGTATTAGAAAATGGAATCTAGCATAATAAAATGTACTCTTTTTAATATCATATTGTGTATTAATCAAATTGATGAAAAACTAATATTTTTAGCTAATAATTTTTTGATAAAAAATGAATTTCTCTCAAAACTTAATTGAATTATTAATAAGCACATAAAAAGAAAAATCCCAAATTTGATATTCTTTTAATAATTTTTTAACATTAAAGATTTCGAGATACCCCTCGACGATTCCATCTTAAAAGTTCCTCTTGTGTGTGTGTAAGTGATGGAGAAATAAAAATCATGGAAATTGTTTTTTGACTTGATCATTTTTGAAACATAAAGTGATTTTGAGATTCCATCCCGAATGCCCCAGTGGCACAGAAATCAAAGATCCTGGAAATTATTATTTATTTGAAAATTCTTGGAGAAGCAATAGTTTTGATATTTACATTTTGAAGCAGATGGGAAAATAAAACTTTTTGGGAGGACTCAAATAGAGAGTTGGCTTGGCGGAGTTAGACATAATAAGATAATTGGGTGTGATCATTTGTGTCTTTTCCCTCTCTAAAAGGGAATTCCTATGAAAAACAAATTTATTGAACCAGCTCCTTTAGAGATGTTTCTTTAAAAAGTACGATTAATCTTGATGTTTAAGGTTATTGTTAGGATATTCACTCATAATTCTTAAGTCAATGATATGGTATTTTAACTGTTATGATCTTCTTTAAAATGATGATGCCTTCTATTAGAGGCTTATCAATTGTCCTTTTTATTGTTTTCTGTCATCTTTAAAGTGTCACATTATGCTGTGGGATGAAGTTAATTGTCTTTATTTGATGATTACTTAAACCTTAGAGGTAAGTATGACATCTCAAACAATAAAATTATTAAACTTATGATACCTACCCCCCTTCCTCGCTGTTTTTTCCCTTAGATCTGAGTTTCTAATAAAAAGTGCATGAGGGTAAGTAAATTAGTTTTGATTGGCTTTCTTTTTATAATTCGTTGTTTATTAAGTGCAGAATCCGGAGCAATGTAAAATGTCTCAAAGGTTAATGGTTAAACTTTCAATCCATTCTTCCATTTGTTTGCATAATTTATTTATTTCCATAGTTTTTCTTAGTTAATAATGCAAGTTGACTTCTTTATCAATTAATGGAAGTACTCATAATAATACTCCTGAGAAGAAATATACTAGCTGATTAATGCTAGTCAATTATAAATTTCTTGTATGCTTGAGAGTGTTGTGCATGCATCTCAATTCATATCTTGCTTTCAACCATTCTGCTTATTCCAAGGATCTTCAAATAGTGAGGACAACAGAACTAACAACTATCATCTTGAAATAACAAAATGCTTCTACAAAACTAAACCAAACTCAATTTTATTTGTAGTAATACAAGATTAGTAAAATAGCTTTGTCTGACAGCCAAATGAATTAAGTTCTTAAAGAAAAGCATTACAACTCCTTCACAGTTAATACAACTGCAATTGCATTGCACTTGATCAGACTATGAATTAAAGTTAAAAAATGTAAATAGTTCTTTTGATTTTCTGCTGTGTTTTCAATCTTCTCATAATGAAGTAAACTAATCAACTAGAATTTTAAATAGCAGAAAATATTTAACTCAATGTGTAGCATAAATATGACAGATTGTTATGCAATAGTATCATATGAGCGAAGAGATTCAATGACTCACATAAGGTCATTGAATTCGCTAACAGTCTCCAACTTACTTATTGTCATCTTAGTCTGCTTGCTTAATCCTAAGAGATAGAACCTATAAGGAGTGGCAGGTTCAATCTTTTCTGGTTTGTCGATCTGGACCACTGACTCATAGTTAGGAAGTGAGCCGACTCTGAGGATCTATCTTTCGATATTTATTCTCATTTCAAGGCTTCTTTATTCTAGAGAAAAATCATTAGTTCTTATGGCATTTCCCTTCAGTAAAGTGTTGAGATCACCTCCAGCATTATACTCAGAGTAATCTAGACATCTATTTAACTCCCAAGTAGCATCTTTCTATGAATCAGGAAGTAAACCAAACAAAAAGTACTTATCTTACCCTTTAGTTTACTCAAGCTTTATCTGCACCACGTAGTTAGTCGAAGGATGTAGAATAAAGTCCAAGTAGGACAAACCGCAATAATAATTCTAAGAATTATCATTATTATAGAATTCAATTTCTTGCTTGTCGTTCTTTGTTACAGAAAGCTTTTTTGAGTCGGAATAATTTCCTAAGATAAGCTTTGATGAAGGCAACAAATCTGTGGGTTTGATTGACTGCAATTGTTTCTGTTTGGTTATTTAAAATAACAGAAATTTTAATACTCTGCTTCATCGAAGAGTTGAAATGATCCTCCGGATCATCATTTATTTCTGAAATACTTCCATACAAGAGGAAGGGGATTCTCAGAACAACTTCTGGATGATTTGATAGAGTAAATAATTTAAAAAGAGAATCATTGGTCAAGATGAATTCACAACTCTTGAGGAGGGAAGGGGATTGATTCAATCACATTAGTGGAATCAAGAAAAGAATGCAAATGAGCAATTTGAGAAAGCTTAAAATTAGTTTAGCGCAGAAATTTGTATTATCATATTCCAACTGCAAGGTAAATTGCATAGCTTATTATTATTATATTTTTATTTACCTTTATATCAATAAGTTATTGGTTCAACGATTGAGTAGATTTCTTTTCACGGTCTAATTACTCCCTCAAACTAGAGTTACTCTCTTTCTCCCACTAAAAAAATTTTAGAATCAAATAATTCATAAGATCAAAAAAAATATTACGTTGAGTTATTGTTTAATAGCAGAGTTTTCTTGCTTCAAACCAGAGATTAAATTCTAGCAATCCTCCAGCTCTTTTTGTTTTCTTTGAAATGCATTTCGGTATTCATCGCTCTAAAAATTGAATCAGAGTTTACAAAAGCATTAATAACACAAAACTTTCTAATAACTATCTGAAAATCCAATAAAAATTTTTTTACTTGCTCAATAGCATGGAGAGGAGATGGATGAGTACCATTAAAAAAGTCGATCTCTTCAAGAAGTGAGCATACCAGATTTCTTATTTTGTTGGGTTATTCCACTGAAAATTCGTTCTTGATACCTTGTATTTAATCACAAACTTCTTTAATTTTCTGGGTGTTTCTCTCTGCATTTGAGACATGATTGCGGACGAATTAGGCTGGTCTTTCTTCGTTTTTTTCATCTAAGAGAATCAGCTTAAGATTGTTGATGTCAATGATTTCAGACCAACAGACCTTGGAATGTTGACAGATTTCACCATATTGCCTTAATTTCAACTTTCGGGCTTCTTTCCTTCCTCTAATTTTCCCTTCAATTTCGTTTGTTAGCTCCTGGTAAAATCTATCCATTAGAACTGTTTCAGAATCCATGCTCTCGTCAATATTTTAGAGTATTTCGCCAAGTTCAGGGTCTGTTAGGACCGGGTAATATAACAAGCCACTCTCTCTCTATTCCTAAAATATCTCTCTAATATCTTGGTAGTTTTAGCGTGGAATATCTTTTTCTTTGATGCACATATTGCAGATTCTCGCATTTCGCACATCAGATACCAGATGTAGAAACTCAGCATTCCATTTAGGATGTTTTTGACATTTAACTTAAAGAACCTTTTAGATATCCTCATTCGATAGCTCCAAAGAATTATCATCTCTATTCTAAGCCACTTGATTGGAGTTATTAGAACTCTATAATCCATAATTAGTTGCTTCCATTTTTCTGTAATATCTTACTTCTTTTCTAGCCGCTGAATTTTTTCAAACAATTTCAATTAATTTTTTTCTTTCTATGATCAGCTCGCACTCCTTCCCACTTAAAGATTAAAAAACATTAATAAGAGTAGTTTTTGATGTAATACTCTTAATTTCCTAATCTCTTTCCTTTTCAAATTAGATTCATCAAAATCTACAAAGTTTCCTTTTTCTATCTCATATCTCCCAGGAAAAGAAGAATGGAAGATTAATAAATCAAGATATATTTGAAAAGCTAAGCGAAACTTTAAACATTCAAATCAACCAAACAAATGAAGAACTTAGACCTCTCCTTTGACTAGTGCAGCTTTCATAAACAAGACACATTAATCATTAAAAGCTGAATGAATATCTTCGCATTAGTAGAATTTTCAAATTAAACATATCTTTAGATGAAATCAACCAATTGAAGCTTTCTAGCGTTTAAAGGAGAATAATAATGACTACTTCTACATCTAATTTATGTTAGTGAAAAGGTGTGTTAAACTGAGTTATGCTCGATTAAAGTGAGTTTATTTTATTGTAATCGCAAGATGAACAGATGAAAATACTGCTCAACAAATAAGGAGACAAGGAGTTTCAGTAAAAGAAGAATACCTCAAGTTTTAAGAAAGATTATTTGGTTTGTAAGAAATTACACATTCACTTACATATGCTCTTGCTTTCTTTGGGGTTATTCTCAGAACTTTACAAATACAAATCATTATTCTAATGCTTCTACTCTGTGTATATTTTTAAAAGTAATCGATAGTCTTCGTTGAGTTTAGATTCCTTTGAAAGAAGGTTAGCTTGAAGCGTATGTAATTTAACTTATTCCGATAGCTTCATTTTAGCTGATTACATCTAAGATGTGTTTATTATTAAAATTCTGCTTCAGCTAAAAGATTCATTCAGATTTTATTGATCAACGCGTTTTGTTTAGGAAAACTGCACTAGCCAAGCTCTTCATTTGTCTGGCTGATCTGAAGGTTTCGAAGTTTAAACTGAGCTTTTTAAGCAAATCTTGATTTAATATTCTATTCTTTTTTTGGTGTCCTTGGGATTGATCAGATAATCTTTTCTAGGGATCTGAAAGAAAAGGAAAATGCTAGAATTTGATGAATCTATTTGAGCTTTGAAAAGTAAATAGATTATGAATTAAGACTATTACATCAAAAAGTAGTCTGAAAATACTTTTCAATCTTTAAGTGAGAAGGAGTACGAGCTGATTCTAAAAAAGAAATAATTAAATCAAATAATTATGTGAAAACTCAATAGCTAGAAAAGAAGTAAAAATAATACAGAAAATGGAAGCAACTAATTATGGATAATAGAGTTCTAATTACTCCAATCAAGTGGCTTAGAATAGGGATGATAATTTTTTGGAAATATCAAAAGAGGATATCTAAAAGGTTCTTTAAGTTAAATGCAAAAAGCATCCTAACAAGAATGCTGATTATCTACATTTGATACTTGATGTATAAAATGCTAGAATCTGCAATTTGTGCATAAAAGAAAATGGTATCCTATTCAGCAACTACCAGAAAATTAGTGAAATTATGTTGAAATCGAGTGAGAGAGAATTGAGCAGTTACCCCGTCCTAACAGACTCTGAATCTGGTCAAATAATCCAAACTATTAGCAGCTGTATGGATTCAGAAACAATTTTAATGGAAAAAATTTACCTGGAGCTAACTGATTAGATTTAAGTGAAAATTAGAGAAATGAAATTATTGATCTCAAAAATCTTAAGCTTATCCTCTTAAATGAAAAAAACGAAGAAAAACTAGCCTAATTCGTCAGGAATCATGTTTCAAATGCAGTGAGAAACACCCAGAAAATTAAGGAAATTAGAAATTAATTACGAGGGATCAAGGAAGAATTTTGAGTGCAATAACCTAACCGAATTAGAAGTCTGGTAGGTTCACTTCTTGAAGAGATTGACTTTTTTCACAGCCTTCATCCATCTCCTCTCCATGCTATTGAGCAAGTATATTGTTCTTCTTAATGTATTTTGAGATATTTATTTGAAATTTTATTATTAATGTTTTTGTTATTGTCTGATTCAATTTGTAGAGTGATGAATACCGAAATGCACTTCAAAGAAAACAAAAAGAGTTGGAGGATTGCTAGAGTTAGACTAACCAAGCAAAGCGGACTGTGAATGAGCAGCAGCTGCTTCTTGAGGAAATGCGAATCTTAAAAGAAAAACATCAATAGGAATTCACCAGTCTAATACAGGAAATTTCTAATCAAAAATTAGAAATATCTGTTTTGAAACAAGAAAAAACAGACACAAAGCCAGAGCCCAATGTAATAAAAAATAATTTATCTTATGAATTACTTGATTCTAATAACTTTTTAGCAATAGAAGGAGAGTATTGCTAGCTTGAAGAAGCAATTAGACAGTGAAAAGAAATCTGCTCAAACGTTGAACCAACAACAACCTATTGTCGTAAAGGTAAATAATAATAGCTAATTTACAATATTATAATTCAGAACAGAAACATTTTTTAGGAAGATATTTAAGAATTAGAAATTGAAAAAAGAGATATTATTGAATAGGCCAATTAGAAACACAAATTCAAACTGGGAAGTAAACAACTACTTTAGCAGAATTAATAAAAATGGAAACTAAAATGCATAGGGAAGTAAATAAAAAGATTTTAAGCTTCTTCATAATACTCATTTTACACTCTTTACTTGATTCCACTAATGTGAATGAAATAATCTGACTGAATGATTTTTAAACTTATTATTAACTTTTTTAGGAGGAGAAAAAAAGCTTATTCAATTTTTTCTGGGGTAAAAAAATCAGTGAAAAGAAATACTCTCAACTAATCGAAGACCAACAGTCGAATAATGTAAATAAAATAACTGTTAAAAATAATTATTATCCAGAGGCTAATTTTAGGGATGATAGATACTTTGGTAAAAATATTGAAAAAACAGCTTTTATCATTAAACAAACAAACTAGCAGTACTAATTAAATAAGGATGCTGTCAGGGTTTTAAAAATGAAATATCAGTTTAAATGTAAAGGAAGTAAATAAATGATTTTAAACTTCCTCAAAATGCTCATTTAGACTCTTTTCTTGATTCCACTAATGCCAATGAATTAATTCCCCCAAGAGCTGTAAATGCATCATGACCAATGATTCTCTTTTCAAATTATTTATGCAACCAATCTTCCCAAAAACTCTTCTTTCTTTTTCTGAGGAATCCTCTTCCTCTTGCATAGAAGTCTTTACAAGGAAAATATTTCAGGAGTTAGTGAGAATCCTGAGGATAATTTTAACTCTAAGATGAAGCAGATTACTAAAAACTTTCTGTTATTTTAAACAACCAAACAGAAAGAATCGCAGTCAATAAAATCCACAAATTTGTTGCCGAGAACCAACCTTATCTTAGGAAATTGAAATAACTCTAAAAACCTGCCAGTAACAAGGAACAACAACCAAGAGCTAGAATTATTAAACGGGACTCAGGATACTTAAAAAGGTTTGTCCTATTTGAACTTTATTCTGAACCCTTCAACTAACTACGTCATCCATGAACAACTTCAGTAAACAATAGGATAAGATAAGTACTTTTGATTTGGTTTGCTTTCTGATTCTGTGAAAGATATTACTACTACCATATTCACTGAATGTCTAAATTACTGTTAAGAGAAGGTAACACTCGGATCCAAACTTTACTGAATGAAGGGAAAGGCCATATGGATTAATGATAATTCTCTAGAAAGAAGAAGCCTTGAAATGAGGATCAATATTTCAAGATAGATCCTCAGAGTCTGCTCACTTCCTAACTATGAGTCAGTTGTCCAGATCAATGACTCTTGTGGTTAAACAAGAAGACTAAGATGGTAATAACAAAGTTGGAGACTGTTAGCCAGTTCAAAAACAGTATGTGAGTCAATGAATCTACTCTTGCACATGATATTATTCGATAACAATATGTGATATTCTATGTTACGCATGTGAGTAATCTATTATCTTCTGTTTAAATCTGATTTGATTAGTTTATTTGATTATGGGGAAGGACGAAAACACAGCAGAATTATCAAAAGAACAATTTACATTATTTTAATTTTAATTGAATAGTTTGATCAAGTGCAATGCGATTGCAGCACTAACTGTGAAAGAGTTGTAATGCTTTTCTTTAAGAACTTAATTCATTTATCTATCATCTTACGAGTCTATTTTATTAGTCCTGCATAACTACTAATAACATTGGGTTTGCTCTGTTTTTATATTAGCAAATGGTAATTCGATAGGATAATTGTTAGTTTTCTTGTTCTCACTATTTGATGATGCTTGTAATAAGTAGAATTGTTGAAGGCAAACAATTAATTGAGATGCATGCACAACACCCTCAAGCATAAAAGAATTAACTTGGCTTTTATTTATCAGCAGGATAGTGGATTCAATCTCAAGAGTATTATGAGTACTTCCATTAATCGATACATAAAATAAACCGGCATTAATAAACAATGATCAACATTTAATAAATGAGAATACTACTGAAGAATAATAGAAATGAAGTAATAACTACATAAAAAATACAGTTATTTATCATCCCTCGCTGATAATACAACAACAACAAAAAATTTTTTTTGTTGTGTTTATTGATAAGCTGAAAGCTAACTATTAAACATGTAGTGTGAATGATAAAGCTTTAATTTGCTAATCAAAATACAGAATTTTATTATACTATGGAGTCAGTTCTTTTGATTGAAGGAGCATTCTTTGGAATGCTGAATAGCCTCCCCAAAAAATAAGAACAAAACTAAATTGATTTTTTTAATTTGGAATAATCTCTATTGATTAAAGAACAGCAAAAGTCTCACTCTCTTTCTTTCAGAAATAAAGAACAAGGAAGAGTTTTGGATTTTTAAAACTCGTAAAAACGGATACTTGATTTAGTTGTGGGGAGGGGGATAGAGAGATTTAATAATGAAGCAAAAAGAATAATTTGATTCTATTATTTACTCAAAACAAGCTTTGATTTATGCTTTAGTGGAAATATGAATAATTTCGTAATCCTACCCCAAGATTATTAAATTTTCCTTCAAACAAAACAATTCGCTGATAACAATCTGATAATCAAACCAACAAATATTCCTAAAAATGAGCGCGCCCTCTGATAAAATAGCAAGCGAAACCAAGAACTGCAGCTTTAGCCTTCAGTCCATAGAGTAGCTTCTCGTCTTGATGGCAACCTAGTAGAAAGAATATTCGGATATCGACTACAAAGCAAACGGACCTTTCACACTAGTGCTAAAAGCTAAAAAGAATGGGATTGCAGAAGAAGTGGCTCTGAAAGTACTTGAATGCACTGATCAGACTAATTGCTAGATTTAAGCCATGGAGAGAGAGTATGCCATACAGAAATAACTTCCTTCTAGCGATTATTTTATGGTTATTTAGGATTAATTCTTCCTCACAGAAATGGATGACAGTGCTGAATAAGGAAAAAGTGAGAACTCAAATACTGCTCGGAAGATCTATTTTGTGTAGCAAATGGAAATGTGTCAAGGAAGCTTACACGATACAATTTAACAATATTCAGAGTTAAATAAGGATCCTCCTACTGAAAACTATAAGGAATTGTTAGCGATTCAAATGCTTGATTCTGTGAACCTGCTGCATCAAAAGTACATAGGTCACGGAAATATCACAACACAGCACTTCTTAGTCTCAAAGAGCTATGACTATCCTGTTATCCTGAAACTGTACAATCTTCAGTTTAACTCTCATTTTAACCCCATAAACACAGAGAATTCGGTATCTAATAATTAATCCAAGAACCTTACGCATCCTATGGGTTAGATCTAAGGAGACTGTCTTAAATAAGATCTTGTTTGCTTAGGGAAAGTCCTCCTTCAGTTGGATAATATTGGCACTAATTTTGATTACTCAATAATCTCTAATAATACGCTTACTTAATCTGACTTAACAACCATGTTTGAAACCAAGCAGCTCAATCAGAGTACGTTGCTTTACAAGATAGCATGCTCTTTATTGAGTAAGTCAAGGGAGAATAACTAGAACGCTCGCTCAATGCTGCTATTGCTTCTTTAGAAACATACAGGAGTTTTGAATATACCCTTATTTTCAGTCGTTTTGAAGAGCCATGTATATTCTCTCAGTCTGCCAATCTCTTGTAAAAGGATAATACTTGATTCTCTTCTATGGTAAGTGAGTAGACAACACAAAAAAATCAATACAATTGATAGTTGGTTTAACTCCAAGGGATAAAGGAAAACCTCGTTAACTGTGGATTTACTCAAGAGCGCTTTGAGTATCATGCTGGAGTGGAAAGAATTTAGTGAAGTATATGATGTCTTAGGAGTTGGAGTTGGTGGAGTCGTATTTGGAGTAGAAAACCTTGTGAAAAAAAGAAAATCTGCCCTCAAACTCTCACTGTGCACCAACAAAGCAGAAATCATCAGAGAAATAGGTATTATGAGGATTTGTTAGGATCCTTACATTGTATAATTCTACAGTTACAAGTTCTTCAAAGATGCTAACGGCAATGAGTTTGTAGTTTATGAACTGGAGAGATGCAAGTATTCCCTTATCCAACACATGGAATTGCAGAGAATTTATGGAAAATACTCAGATGAATAAAAGAATCGTTTGATCCTTCAAATCATTGATTCAGTTGGCTTCCTTCACGAGAATCGAGTACTTCACAGAAATATCAAGTTGGACAGTTTTTTAATCACAGAAAATGGATCAGGATAAGCAGTTGTAAAGTTAGGAAACTTCAGTCATGCGGTTCAATTACAGGATAACTTCAAAGAATTGGCAGCTTTAGAAAATCAATTATTTAAACATGAATACTAATCACCTGTGAATTGTATTTTACAGAGGCATAACAGAGAATCTCCCTTATATTTCGCACCAGAGAGATGGGACAATCCTGATCTTTCTACATATTAGACTGATAGTTTCTCAGTCGGCCTATGCATCTTTCTCCTTGGCAACTAACTTGTCTGTTCAGAGGAACAACTTGCACGAAAGTTACTCTCAGTTCCTATTGGATCTACTGGAATCTGCTTGTATTAGAACCCTTAGATTAATACAAAATCAGATTTTAAAAGTATTGCTAAACAGCTCCTTATGTTTTAGCCACAATAAAGAAAATCTGTTAAGAATTTGGCTGAGAACTTCACCACATCTAAGGAAAACAAGGGAAATTCTAAGGGTTTAGATGAGAATAATTTTCAATAGCAAATGATGTTAACTATAGAGGATAACAAGGTATTAGATGATTTTAAAAAAGCCCCCATGAGATTTGCTAGTCTTTACAGTCTTTATCTCAATCTCAACAAAATTAGCATTGAGGAAACTGAGTCAACATCTCTCTTACATTAAATCTGTAATCTACACAATCTGTCTAGGATCTCATTTAATTTTATAAGAAGTTCAATGATCTCTTTTGGAGCTTAATCTTAATCTCCCCTGTCTCCCTTAGCTAGGCTAGTCAATTTATTTAGTGTCTAACTCAACCTCAATGAAAATTTAATTAGAGACGTAGAAGCATAATTTCTGTTATCTCCTTTAGCGAATCTCCTTAATCTCTCAAGCCTAACACTAACTCTAGAAGATAATCGAATTGGAGACATAGGAGCATAATCTCTGTTATCTCCTTTAGCGAATCTCCTTAATCTCTCAAACCTAGCCCTAAATCTACATTCCAACTTAATTGAACACCAAGGAGCATAATCTCTGTTATCTCCTTTAGCGAATGTCCTTAATCTCTCAAGTCTAATCCTAACTCTAGAAAACAATCGAATTGGAGACATAGGAGCATAATCTCTATTATCTCCTTTAGCGAATCTCCTTAATCTCTCAAGCCTAGCCCTAAATCTAAATTCCAACCAAATTGGAGACATAGGAGCATAATCTCTGTTATCTCCTTTAGCGAATTTCCTTAATCTCTCAAGCTTAACTCTAACTCTAGAAGACAACACAATTGGATAAATAGGAGCATAATCTTTGTTATCTCCTTTAGCGAATGTCCTTAATCTCTCAAGCCTAACCCTTTCTCTTTATAACAACCAAATTGGAGACATAGGAGCATAATCTTTATTATCTCCTTTAGCGAAAGTTCTTAATCTCTCAAGCCTAACCCTTTCTCTTTATAACAACCAAATTGGACACATAGGAGCATAATCTCTGTTAACTCCTTTAGCGAATCTCCTTAATCTCTCAAACCTAACCCTAACTCTAGAAGACAACCGAATTAAAGACATAGGAGCATAATCTCTGTTATCTCCTTTAGCGAATCTCCTTAATCTCTCAAGCCTGAACCTTTGTCTTTATAACAACCTAATTAGAGACATAGGAGCATAATCTCTGTTATCTCCTTTAGAGAATCTCCTTAATCTCTCAAACCTAACCCTGACTCTAGAGAATAACCGAATTGGTGACATAGGAGCATAATCTATGCTATCTTCTTTAGAGAATCTCCTTAATCTCTCAAGCCTAACACTAAATCTAAATTCCAACCAAATTGGACACATAGGAGCATAATCTCTCTTATCTCCTTTAATGAATCTCCTTAATCTCTAAAGCCTAACCCTTTCTCTTTATAACAACCGAATTAGAGACAAAGGAGCATAATCTCTGTTATCTCCTTTAGCATATGTCCTTAATCTATCAAGCCTAACCCTAGTTCTAGAAAACAACCGAATTGGAGACATAGGAGCAAAATCCATGTTATCTCCTATAGCGAATCTCCTCAACCTCTCAACGCTCTTCCTAAATTTAGGACATAATCAAATCTGTGATATTGGAGCCTATTCTCTTTTCTATCCCCTCTCCAACTTGATCAGTCTTTCAAGTTTAGACATGCAACTTAACAACAACCTCAAAACTAAACAAACAGAACACTTGTTCAACCATTATTTTAACAAGATTAAAGCACTTAGAGTTGTATGATTGAATATGTTTTTGTCATGGATAAATAACATCTCAAATGGCAGGATCCATAATTGAAACCTTTATCTTCTATTTCTTCACATTTTCCTAAAAAGATTATTTTATTGATTGTTTTGATATCAGGAAAAAATATTCGCTTTATTTTCTTTATTATTAGCTCTATAACTCTGATGCTATTCTCTAAATGCTTTGAAAATATGGAGTTGCTATTGATGCTGTAACTATTCTTAACATTGTTGTTGTTATTTGAATAGTGATAGTATTTCTTTTCCAGTCTATTAATTGTAGTCTTTTGAATGAATTCACAGATGATGACTTATTATTGCTATTCCAGCTGATCCTGCTAGTTGTAGGTTGCTACTGTTATTGATAACTGAATTGTTGATGATATTGCTAAAACTCAAGTGATGAATTGGGGAATTTTGTGAGAATTATTATGATTGCTAAATGATTGAGGAATCATGCATGTTAAGTAGGTCTCTTCTTAGATCAAGTGCAGACATCACTTGAACTTATTGGTATGATTAAATAAATATTTGCAACCCTTGCTGAATAATGAAGTTATTCATTATTTTTAGTTTCTGAAAGGGAGATTTATCTAGTAAATTGAGGTAAAAAATGAATAGTTTATAATGATTGTGATTATCCTGATCATTCTTCAGTTTCTGTGCCAATTGCGAGTGTATTCCTTCACCAAAAGAAAGGATAAGTCTCCAATGGCTTCAGAAGGCGAGCATGATTCTTCATAGCAGGACTTGAGAAGAGCTTTAGTTCAATTGTCTTAAGCAAATGTTCTTCCTTTGTTCTCTATAGTTACTTTGAAAATGCAGAGTACTTACACATAAATTAAAAAAATTGTGGTTATTAGTATTTATCCCTCAAATTATGTTAAGTTTTCGTTGTAAAATGCCTTCACAAAGATACAAAACAAGCAGATTTTACAAAAAACTAGTAAATATTCAATATTTCTTAGTGTCCTTGTCTCCAACGTCTTCATTTACATCAAGCTGCAGGAACAGGAAGTAGTCTTGAGTATCTGGCTGAAGCTTGGTAGGCTTTGATACTGGGGATGGCCTCGAAATGACCTAGGAACCCATCGAATGATGCAGCGAAAGGCTTGTAAGCTTCTGGTTGAGTATGCCTGAAAAGGCTCAGAGATGTGTAAGCTGAGATATCAGCAAGAGTTACCTCGTTATTGAAGAAATTCACTTTCTTACCAAGGTTCTTTTGAAGCAGGGCAATCTTTGGGAGGACATTAGTTTCAAGATCTTTGGTAGCAGCTTCTCCTTTTAGTTTGGAGGCTTGGAAGATTTTAAGAGTGAGTTCTTCACACACGAATCTGACGTTGTCGATGAGGTATTTAGTTTATCCATTTCCTTGGAGTTTAGGTTATTTTGTAAGCTCAATTAAGTAGTTCACGATGTTCTAGCTTTCTGTGAGTTTAGTAGCACCATTGATGAGATATGGAAGATTAGGAAAGTCTAATCCAAGAGACTGCTTATCCTTACCAAACCAATCTCCAGCGGTTTCCGAAGTGTATTGTTTTTCCTCGTATGGATATCCAGCTAATTCTAAGATGTACTTAGCTGACTAAGCCCTCAAAGGCACAGCCCAATAGGCCAAAAGTAATTTGTCGTTGTGAGTAGTAGCAGCCATGGTTTTGAATCAAGTATAAATATTGATCAGATTGTTGGTTTTTAGAGAGTTTCTTTATTTATTTTTTCTTTAATAATTATTATTTTTTCGTTCTCTTAACCCGAATTGTCAGATTTGTACTTTTATTTTCTGAGCTCAAATCTCCTAAGGACTCTTGTCTTTCTTTCAATCTACCCCAGGCAACACCTTTCAAAAATTTTCCAGAATAGCATAAGAAAAAAAGCATAACAACAAGAAAAAATGAACTCTATTATTCTATCTAAAATAGTAGGTTTTATTTAGCTAAACGTGCGTGCTAAATACTTTGAGTTTTCACAGAATTTTTTTTATCCTTTTTCTCTTTAACTCACTAATTCTTGGGTTGTCTATTCTTTTAAGTAGGTTTCAATCGAATCAACCAGAATAACATCTGACACCTTCCAGAAAACTTCGAAAAAATCAAAAAAAGATTATTTCTTCTTTCCTTACTTATTCTTTCTTCTTTTTCTGTTTCTCTGAGCTATCTCCTCTTCCATCCATTCTCTTTTTTCTTCTCACTCTCTTGTGTTGATATTTGTTACTTGAATTTTTTAATTTTTTTACAGTGCTATTGGAACCATCATCATCTTTTTTAAAAATCAAGCTAACCCTAGCAGAAAACCACAAAAGAAGTTTTTACTATGAAAAAATGAAAAATTAAGACTAGATTATTTTTTTTCTTTTGAATCTTGTTAAGTTTACTTTAAAACATCAAATTGATGCTTCAACTGAAGCTAGTACTCTTCAATGACTACTTTAGCTTATAATTACCAAAGACCCAAAGCAGTTTGCTAGATAAACGAAATAACAATCTTGAAAATGAATTATTATTCTTTTTACTTGAAAAATATTTTTGTTCTGAACATTTCTAAGCTATTTAAAATATTTCTTTCTAATGTTGCATCTTTCAACACAACCAAACAGTTCATATTTTGAGTATTACATCCTAATAAACTAATATTGCACTAGAATCCCTTCAACATCACTTAATAATAACAGCAATCAGTTACAAGTCTATTCTTACATCGAAAACAGTCTCTTTTTTTTGAAATATCGTTGATAATTTACTAATAAAATATCAAAAACTTCGAAATAATTAACTGCCAGCATCAATAATACTTACAAACATCAAAAGAAATAGCGAATTTCTAGTAATCTTCATTTTGAATGGATTTTTTGATTATCTATTGATTCGATTAATAATCCATATCATGGAATGAACAATAGATAAAATAAACATTTAAATAGCCATTCAAATGCCTATATTTTCAATCTCTCTTCTCCCAGCTGAGTTCAAAGTTATTCGTAACTGATAGCTTCAATGCATTCATTACTATCTAAGTAGATCTTACTTTTAATAGATTTTTTGCTTGCTCAATCAGTAATCACTATCTAAATCCTTCAAACAACCGAGAGCTTTTTATAAGCTTATCTACTGCTCTAAATAATATTTTTTGTCTTCAGGACTCAACTGAAAAAAATGATTTTAAGCTAATATTAAAATAATGACTATTCAAGATAATCAACATAAAACAATAAAAATATATGTACTCAACATTTATCCTGTGAGGGTATTCAATTATATCGTTTTATTGGGTTTTTCTATTTAGAGACTTTCATTATTGATACTGTAAATCTATTACTTCTAAAAGAGGTGATGGTTAATTGTTATAAATAGTTGAAATAGCTATCTAGCTTTTACAATCTCTAGATTTACTCACTAAAATTAGCTTGTGCAATGTTCGCTACTCTGAAGAAGACTTTAACTTCAAATGTTTTTCAAATAATATCATTTTCTTTTTTCTGAGTTTTTTTTAAAAGGTTTTTTATTACAAAAATAGAAACAAAAATGTAATTACACACACATAGGAAATTGTTTTGTTCTATGAATTTCTAGCCTTTTGATCATACCTTAGACAATCGGCACACGGTTCTTCTGATATTACGGTCACGAAGCTTCACATTTCTCAGATCGTCAAAAAGACTTTATCTTATCTCGAAAAAAATGGTAACCCTCTTAGAAGAATTCCAGATATTATATTCCCATAAGTTCCAGCCCAATAAACATTATCAGAACCACCAACGAAGAGTTTCACACTTGTGGGAGTGAGTTTGGCTGCGGATTCAGATAGCAGATCTTTTTAATATTTGATAAAAAATGGCTTCCATTCCTTTGGAAGGTTCTTATCTTGGACTGTCTCGTTTAGCACATCTTTATTTGCATGATCATCTCTGATTACTAACTTCATATGTCCTTTCGCACCGAATCCAGGGTTCTTCATGTAGCATCCTGCGACAATGCAAGCTGTTCCGTTTTCGAGCATTTTCAAGAATTCTGAATCGAAAATGTCTGCTAGCTTCGCTTGGTACATGATCTCTCCTGTTGAAAACGAAGTTTAGAATGCAGATGTCCTGTAGTTCTGAGTGTTTGAATGAATGATCACAACTCCACTCCCACCAGATTGAGTGATTGTATACCCTTCGAATTCCTTGTCCCCGAATGGATTGGCGATTTTATTCTCTGTCAATTGAAGTAGCTTCTGAATTGTTTAAACAGATCGAATGCTAGTATTTGCGCTTTTCATGATCTCATCGATGTAGTTTCTAGACTAAATATCACAGCTGTAGATGATACGCTTGGCTAAGCGATTCAAGAAAACAGGAGAATGCCTCTGTGCTGCAAAATATCTGTTGAGCTTGAAGAGTGTGAATATTTCCTTGAGACTCAGACAATCGAACACAAATCTGATGGAATTCCCTAAGAATTCCAAATTAATTCCACTAGACTTATTAGCAACAGCTTGCTGATTGCTTTCAGGTATAATACTGGATTCACAAAGAATGCTAAAGATTCCATCTGGGCAATGAACAGACCCAAAACGATTAAAGAATAATCCTTTAGGTGCTTTTAACTCTCGAGGACCACCACCCTCTCCTCCAAATGAAAATTCACGATCTAATTTAAATTATTTTAACAATATTTCAAGCAAATAATAACGAAAATTCTTGTGTTTGTTGTTTATTTCTTTACCTTTGGTTGTCCTGAATCCGAATTTATCAATAAATAGACCTGTTCTTCCAATGATAGCAATAGGATATTCATCATCATCCAGTTCAAAAGTCATCGCTTTCATCTTGCCTTTTGATAGACATGCTGGATTTGTTTGATCGTAGCCTTCAGCAGTCTTGCCATCACTTCCTTTGTAGAAGAATTGAATTCCTCGAAGATACTCAATCGACCCATCTGGTCTCTCGAAGCATTTAATAGTGACTTTCCATAATTTGGCATCTTTGAGTGTGACTACCTTGAAGAAATCATCGAAATTTAGGTTCCCTGCTATTGGTGTGTTGTATTCAAATGGCTTCTTCCACATTGTTCCAGATTACTTGACTATATCTTCATATTCTTTTAAGGTCTTCGCAGTGCCCTTCCCATCAAGAAGATTATCAAAGTATGCGTCCATCGGAAAGAGAGAGAATGTGCTGTTAGAATTGTAACAAAAGTTGAGATGTTGTTCTTGTGTGTTCTTTGCTTTGTTTTTTAAGCGATTAAGAAAAAAGTTTATCTTATAGAAGAAAAAAAAAAAACTGCGAGAAATCTGAAACACTCTTAAATGATATTGCGGACAATATCTAAATGAGATTAATAAACCTATCTATTTCATTCCAAAAAGTAAGATCTTCATGATCAGTTTGGATTTAAATAATTTCAAGAAAAACAAATTAAATCTTTTAATCATCATATTTCTCTTGATGTGTTTTTTCTCTCATTCTAATTTAAATCAATGAGAATCAAAATATTAAACTAAATGTGCAAACTGCTGTCGATAATAAGCTGGATTAAATGGGAGGAAAGAGATCCAAATCACTTAATAATCTTTTTAAATTAAATAAACTTAGAATTGTAATAGAATACAATCTACATAAAATAATACAAGGATGATGAAGAAATCTCATTCTTCTTTTTGGTTTTTTGTATTTAATAACCCTTTAAACTATTAAATCAATGAAGTTTCTGAAGCTTAGCGTATTTGTCAGATGCATGATACGCTTTGATCTAGGGAAGAGCCTCAAATGCTGCAAGGGCTGGATCGAAATCCGCGGCGAATGGAGCATACTAATCTTTGAAGAGAGCTTTGAAGTTCGAAGTAGCAACATAGAAGAACACATCAGCGACTGTGAGTTTCTCGAAAAGGTGAGTTCTTTTCTTCAGGAATGTCTGAAGTTATTAGAATTTTGGGATGATTTCTTTGTTGAGAGAGTCAGTCTGTTCTTATCCAGTTTTCTTGGATGCACCAAAGACACTTGAGATGAGATCAGCGCAGACAAACCTGACATTACCGATTTGGAACTTCTAAGCACCTTCACCATAAAGGCTTGTTTAGTTTGTCACATCGATAAGGTAATTCGCCACATTTTAGCTTTCAGTGATCTTGAAATCTCCGTGGATAACAAATGGGAGATTTGGGTAGTCCAGCCCAAGGTTGAGCTTATCCTGACCAAACCAAGAAGCAGCTGTTTCCATGGTGTAGAGTTTTTCTTCATAAGGAGCAGATGCCAATTCGAGGATGTATCTTGCTGGCTATCCAATAGCAGGAGCTGCCCAATAACCGAGGATCAACTTTTCCTTGATCAAATCGTGGCGCACAGTGGAGGAAGATTAACAGCCCATATTGGAAGAACAAATTAAATATCAATAATAAATTGGGATAATAGTTTATATTAATTTTTGGGAGATGGGAAGTGCATTTCTAGGTAAAGATTTAGATTTTTGTGAGTAAAAAAGAGGGGGTGGGTAGAAGAAAGATAATATTTCGTTTTCATTTTTGGTTTCAAGACTGTAGTTCAGGTGCAATATTTTTGGTTCCTGGAAGGGAGATTTATCTAATAAATTGAGGTAAAAAATGAGTCGTTTTTAGTAGTTTTCCTGTTCACTCTTCATTTTCTGGGTCAATTAATTGCAATACATCTATGCACCAAAAGAAAGGATAGGCCTTTCACAAGGAGAGCATGATTCTTCGTAGCAGCACTTGAGAAGAGCCTTAGTTCAATTGCCTTAAGCAAATGTACCTCCTTTGTTCTCCGTAGTTACTTATGGAAATGCTGAGTACTTACACATAAATTAAAAAAATTGTGGCTATTAGTATTTATCCCTCAAATTATGTTAAGTTTTCATTGTAAAATGCCTTCACAAAGATACAAAACAAGAAGATTTTACAAAAAACTATTAAATATTCTTTATATCATAGTTCTCATCTTTAACGTCTTCATATACATCAAGCTGCAGGAACAGGAGGTAGTCTTGGGTATCTGGTCGAAGCTTGGTATGCTTTGATACTGGGGATAGCCTCGAAATGACCTAGGAACCCATCGAATGATGCAGCGAAAGGCTTGTAAGCTTCTGGTTGAGTATGCCTGAAAGCGCTCAGAGATGTGTAAGCGTAGATATCTGCAAGAGTTACCTCGTTATTGAAGAAATTCACTTTCTTGCCAAGGTTCTTTTGAAGCAGAGTAATCTTAGGGAGGACATTAGTTTCAAGATCTTTGGTAGCAGCTTCTCCTTTGAGTCTGGAGGCTTAGAAGATTTTTGTAGTGAGCTCATCACACAAGAATCTGACGTTGTCGATGAGGTATTTCGTCTATCCATTTCCTTGGAGTTTAGGTTGTTTTGTCAGCTCAATTAAGTAGTTCACAATGTTCTAGCTTTCTGTGAGTTTAGTAGCACCATTGATGAGATAAGGAAGGTTAGGGAAGTCTAATCCAAGAGACTGCTTGTCCTTACCAAACCAATCTCCAGCGGTTTCAGGAGTGTATTGTTTTTCCTCGTATGGATATCCAGCTAATTCTAAGATGTACCTAGCTGGCTAAGCTCTCAAAGGCATAGCCCAATAGCCTAAAAGTAATTTATCGTTGTGAGTAGCAGCCATGGTTTTGAATCGAGTAGAAAGATTGATTATTGGTTTTTAGAGAGTTTCTCTTTTTATTGTTTCTTAAATAAATATTATTTTTTCGTTTTCTGAACTCAAATATGCAAGATATATACTTTTATTTTCTGAGCTTCTCAAATCTCTTAAGATCCTTTGTCTTTCTTTTGACCTACCCCTCAGGCTGCACTTTTCAGAATTTTCATAAAAGAACACAAGAAAAAAGCATAACAACAAGACAATATGAACTCATTTATTCTATCAAGAGCAGTAGGTTTTTATTTAGCCCAACGCACTTGCTAAATCGTTTGAGCTTACACAGAAACAATTTATTTCCTTTTTCCCTTTAATTCACTAATTCTGGGTTGTCTATTCTTTTAGAGGTGGCCAATCGAATCAATCAGAATAACCTCTCGCACCTTCCAGAAAACTTCGAAAAAGGTAAAAAAGAATATTTCTTCTTTCCTTTTTTATTCTTTCTTCTTTTTCTGTTTCTTTTTGTCATCTCCCCTCCCCTTCTTCTTTTTTTCCTTTTTCAATCTATTGTTCTCTTTCTCTTGTGTTGTTTTTTTTTTTACTTCAATTTTTAAATTTTTTAAAGTGCCATTTGAGCCATCTTTTGTAAAAATCAAAGCTAAACTTAGCAGAAAACTATAAATGAACTTTGTGCTAAGAAAAAATGAAAAATTAAGTTTAGATTATTTTTTTCTCTTTTTTTTGAATCTTGCTAATTTTATTTTAAAACATCAAGCTGATAATTCAATTGAAGTAAGTATTCAATAATGACTACACCCAAAGCAATTTGAACCAAATAATAATCTTGAAAATGAATTATTATTCTTTTTACTTGAAAATATTTTGTTTTGAACATTTCTAGGCTATTTAAAATATCTCTTCCACATGTTGCATCTTTCAACCAACCCAACAGTTTATTTTTTTGAGCAGATCTTCTTACTAATTTGTATTACTCTAGAATCCTTCCAAAATGACAATTAATAATCACAGCAATCAAGTTACAAGTCGATTCTTACATCGAAAACAGTCTCTTTTTTTGAAATATCGTTGATAATTTACTATTTAAAATATCAAAAACTTCGAAATTACTAACTGCCAGCATCAATAATACTTACAAACATCAAAAGGAATAGCGAATTTCTAGTAATCTTCATTTTGAATGACTTTTTTTGATTATCGATGGATTCGATTAATTAGCCATATCATGGAATGAATAATAGATAAAATAGACATTGGAATAGCCATTCAAGTGCATGTATTTCAATCTCTCTTCTCCCATTTAAAGTTCAAAGTTATTCGTAATGGATAGCTTCAATGCATTCATTACTATCTAAGTAGATCTTACTTTTAATATATTTTTTGCTTGCTCAATCAGTAATCATTATCTTAACCCTTCAAACAACCCCGAGAGCTTTTTACAAGCTTATCTACTTCTCTAAATAATATTTTTTGAATTGAGAACTCAACTGAAAAAGATGATTTTAAGCTATTATTATTAGTATTGCATAGGAAAATTAATTTACAATATGAGAAAAATGTATGTACAAAAAGACAAGGGAATAAATAAATTAAAATAGATAGCTAGTATCTCTTGAAGGCAAACCAAGAAAAGAGTAGTTGCAATGCTAGATGCTTTGTAGAGTTAGCAACTTGAATGATTTTATTAATTCTTATAATGCATCTAGCTGCTCATTCATGTTGTTCTAACTTTCCTTCAAGACTAGGAGGGAAGAAAAAGCTATCTTGATCTCTGTGTAGTTTGTTAAATTCCGAATAAGTCTCCATATCTGGGAAGAGTTTTGTTAGTCTAATGTGCTCAACATGTCCAGATTTATACAGTGTATGCGCTAGCAATCCAACTCCAATGATAAGTCCAAAAAGTGAGAAATACAATGAGAATTAAGCAAAAATAGCAGAGTGGAATGAGTCAGTTGTTAAAATCTCTACTAATAGCATCAAGGAAACAGCGAGGCATGCCAAGAACAGAATCAACGACCCAACAAATGTTTCTTTATGGACTTTGAGATTCTTTTTGAAATCACTCCAAGCACACCAAGATTTGTCAATGTGCATACTCAATCTGTAGGTCTATTAGCAGAGCTCACAATTCAGCTCGAATAGCGACCCACCAGTTTTTGTGCACTCCTCACCGTTGCGCTTAAGTCCCTCGAGTTTGTGTTTTAGTTTATTCTCAAGTTGCATGAATAAACACTCTTTGTGGACATATTTTAAAGATCCATTGCATCCACAGCAATTCTCAAGTTCACCCGTTTCCTCTGAACAATCACTGTCTAAGCATACACGGCAGACACGTTCAGGAGTTTCTAGGTCGTTTGTGAAGGCTACGGGTTGCTATTGCTAAGGATAGACCTTTGAAGCGGATTTGGAAAGCACTGGCTTAGAAGCAGATTTGGAAAGCACTGGCTTAGAAGCAGCTTCTTTCAAAGGGATATTGATAACAACCGATCCGTTTAGCTCAGGATTAATCTCAACTGGTGGAGATATTCCTTCAGATTCGCTGCTTGATTTGTAATCAGATTTTTATTTTGTTAATTCTATTTGTGGCTATTTCTATTGTGGAGAAACATCTTTGCTCTCATTTTCACTGTTACTATTACTTGACTCAGTTTCATCGAACATGATAATACCATCACAGTTCTGTTTTTATTCCTTGTAGTCTTAGCTGTGATGTTCATTCGTAGCATTAACTTCATTTTCTAGAAGCTCTTAGTTTGTGTCAATTATGTGAATAGATGTCTCAGGAAGAGAAGCTCTTCTTTCAAAAGCATGCTTAGGAGCAGCGAATGAAGAGTGCAGAGCTTAATGAGGGTGATTGTTATGTTATATTGCGGTAATCATTGTAGATTGCAGAGGAAATTGGTTCCAGTATTTCTTAGAAATCTTGGGGGAGGGATATTTTGTTATTATTTGAAAAGTATTCTTTATATCTCTGTGGGGTGGAACTAAGCTCGATTTGAAACCAAAACCAGTTAATTCAGTTAACGCTCAAAAATACAAGGGCAGAAGAAGAAAAAAAGTGAATCTATTTCGAGATATTGATCTACTTTGGGGAGAACGCATTTAGAATGAAATTTGATGCGATGATGCTGGGATTATCGCAAAATTCCATTGTAAGATTGGAGATGTACTGCAAGTACAAGTACGAATTAATTGAGAAATTAAAGGGAAAAGTGGGGGGTGCATCGTTTAAAAGGACTGCGTAGGAGAATGCTTAAAATACGCACCTGGAGAAGGAGTAGAATTCAAAGCATTCATAGGTGTTCATGCAAATATTATATTCCCTTTTAGGACAGTTTTTTTATATTTTAAGAGTACATCTTTGAGTGAGGGAGGATTATCACCTTCAAATATGTCATTTTCACTATTTTTCAATGCGAACCTATGATATTTTGAGCTAAGCCTTTCGAACAGTGCGTAAAATGAGCCAAACATGCTGGTGGATAAAACTAAGAAAAGTCTAATAAATCAATAAATTCCATCATTTTAGCATGCTTCCTCTGGGGAGGGGTATACTTATGATAAGCAAAACTAATTTTGTAGTTTCTTTGAAATACCCACTAACTAATCGAATGAGACAGCTTAATTAGAGCAGATTTAAAGATTGTGAGAGACTTTGACACTCCGTCAAGTGAAAGATAACTGCGCATATGCTTAGATTAATTTAAATTTCAAGATGCAGTTGCTTTAGATTGTCATTTTTTTTAAATAAACGAGATTTATACTTGCAAGCACTAAACTCTCTCCTTAACTTAAGAAGCCTGCTTCATTCTTCAAATATACGCATGCAGCAGGGTTAAATTAGTTCTTTAGAGGGATAATTTTGTCTCTTTATTGTTGTCTTAGTCTCTGAGACAATATTTTTGTTTTTTTCTTACTAAACTAATATCATAAAGGACACACTCAAACAGTCATTCTCTCAATCGAAGTCTCCTGAATGAACTCCCTTATCAAAAATAATCGCAATAAATTAATTCATACCTTATATTTGAGTCATATTAATTACCAGTAAAAAATGATGATTTTTAATAATTTACCATGGATTAATTACCTGAATCTTTCGTTACCTTTTTCCATAAGCTTGCAAGTATTTTTAGGTGTCTCTTGCTGTCTAGCTACTTCGGTGTAGTAATTCAAAAAGAGAGAATACCTAAAAGAAAAACGGATAGATAATTAAAAAAATCAAAATGAACGCGGGGGGAGGGAATAATAAATAAATAAGTGAGTCTGCAAATAAAAAAAGAATTTAGATTTAGCTCCTTGCTTCTCTTTGATTCTAGAAATAATCTTCCCTCGCATGCGCGCAGAGGAGAACTTCCAAATAAATGTGAAAATTAATGGTTTTTTTGTGCCCCTTTTTTTCCTCTTGTTCTTGTTCTTTCTCGTTGAGTCTTTCTGAAAAATGAAAGAATAATGACAATTGTAAGAAATCTAGAAAGAAAGGATTCAGCTGATAGGGAAGGATGAGATGATTTTGGTCAAATTTGATAAGATTTAAAAATACATTTTTAGTTATATGTACATAAGAATGGTTGGTGTTAGGTTAAAAAGAATAAAGAAATAGAGGAAAAATATTTGAGATGGACTCAAGTTGAAAAGGGAGGGATTTTGTTACTATCAAGATGGGCCAAGATCAAGAGAGCGGTTGAGATTGATTATTATTACTTATGAATATCAGCAGCTTAAATTCCGCACTCTTTAAGATTTAAATAACCTAAAGAAAGGGGAGAAATAGACCAATCAAACCGCAATCAAATCCAAAACAAAGAAACTCTTTGTTTTTCAGACCCTGAGCTCTTATTAATGAACAATAGCTCCATTTGTGTGTCTTCTAGGATTTTGCTCATCGTGTTATCCATTTGACATAGTAGTTGTAGCTCTAGTTCTAACTGAGTGGCTTCTCTAGTGTCTTACGAACTCATCTTTATCTGTAAAGATTGTTTTCAGAGAGATTTTCTAGAACAAGCAGTAGCTCAGGAAGAAATAAGTGAATAAAATCAACCCAGCTGCAGATGCAATGCACAACACTCCAAGGAAGAAGAAATATGTGATTTAGGCACTGTGATCGGTTCCAGTTTCAGATGAATCAGATTTGCCGTTGTCCATAAACCTGTGAAATTGTAACAAAAATGATTAGTAAATAATTAGAGGTGTGTTCATAAGGAAAATCAAAGGTTTTAAATAAGGAAAAAACTATGAAAATATATGTTAATTGTTTATTTTCTTACATTGAAACCAATATGACTCCTGCTGTGGCTGCTAAGAACAGAATCAGTAATCCTAGAAGCAATTTAAAGTGTTTCTTGATGTTGATCCTGGCTTTTTCGATTGGGAGCCATGATAAGCTCTAGCTAAGCTCAATTCTATATGGCTACTTGCAAAGTTCACAGATAATGATGTCTTTTTCAATTTTTTCCTTGGAAGGAAGTTCCTAAGGGAAATCAGAGTGCTGATTCTAGTTTTCAAGAATTTCCCTTTGTTTCTGCAATTTAATTAGTTTACTGTTTATTTAAAGAGATAAGCAGTTTGTGTGTAGCAGACCTAGAGATCCCTTGCAGTCACAGAGTGGAGCTAATGGTCCAGATTCCTTGTCAACTTCACTCTCAAGGCAGATTCTACAGACATTCTCGTAATCGTCGTCTTTTTTGACGTCATAAGGGATGTATGATTAGTTTGCATGAACAATTGGATGGGGAGGCTATTAGACAGAAGGATGTTCGTAAATTGGTTGTTATTCTTGTTATTAAGGAGCTTATGCTTGTTAAGGCTATAACATTTCTTGAACTTTTTCTTATTAGAACTCTAATGACTCCTTATCCTATTATTAATTTGATCTTTCTTCTGATTTTCCTTGAGATTCGACAGATTCAGCTTTTCCATTGATAATCTATTCAGGATGTTATTCGCCTGAGATAATCAAATCAAACTCAGGTTAAGGGGAGAATTATTCTTCTGGCTCATGCTAAGGAAGCTCTGAGTCCTATTAATGTTAAGAAGAAACACATTCGATTAATTAGTGGGGTTATTCTTTATGTTAAACTAAATGTTCCTCGCAGGGAGCTGTGAACATTTCGTTTTCAGCTGTGCTCTCCACGGAGACAATACTGGCAGCGATGGTTGGAAGAACAGACATTTAAAATGGTTTAGATTGCTAATTTTTTTGACTTGGCGTTTTACCTCAGAAAAATTTAGGAATTTAGAGATTGTTTTGAGCTGATTCTATATTCTTTGCCTAATCTGGATGCTAGCTCTTCAACCACAATTCGCTGATTTAAATTCCTCCCGCTTTGTTTAAATCAATCTCAACAACAGCAACAAATAATCTATTTCAGTGCTTTTTCAATCTGTCTATTTGTCTGTTAAATTATTTCGAATATTTTAAGAATTATTATCCACCAGCTAGCTCATATTTCTTCACTGGACTATCAGACATGAAAAGCCATATCTTTCCAATAAATTTGACCTTTTCGATGATTTTTCCTTTGAGTTTTAGCAAATTTTCCTCCTTCTTCAGACGCATTTCAGGAAACAACCCTCTCTGGGGAATAAGAAAACTAGCGGGATTACAGTTTTCAAGAAAATTACTATGATCATTGTAACCCGTGGAAAGTGCGTGATCTTAATTAATTGAGTCGCTCATCGTGTCATAAATCAGCGTCTTTCCCAGATAACAATACTAACTCCACGTAATAATAATCCTCCCCTCTTTTCTAACATCCATAATAGCTGAATAATTCTCAAGGATTTCTAAACAAATTATTATCTTTGTTTGGTTGGTTTCTCCCCTTTTTTTGCACCCATCCTGAAGATACTTGTAACCCCACTGGGATTCTTTCATGCGAATTTAAGAGTTTTTTATTTTTCTTTAAATTTCGTCAACTCTAACTCTTTTTCACAAGGAAAAGGTGTAACTTGTATCTTTTATCTTGAGGCCTTGTATCTTCATAGGTATTTTTTAAAAATCGATGGCTTCGATGTTGTTAAATGTGATTCTGCAAACATTAACGCTTCCAATTCTTAAATTGAGAAATTTCATGTATGTTTTTGACAAAAAATTGGGACTTTTAAGTTAGTCGTCTTGATTACCGTCCTTGAATGTGATGCGTCAACATACCTAATTGCTTTCTGAAAATCTTCTCTCTGTTGATTTTTCTTCTATTTATCTTTTTTCCTTCTTCTTTCTACCCACTAAGATACTAACTTTATTTGAAATTTTCTCTATGTATCACAAGAAAAAGATAAAAATTAATCCTTGTTTTTTGAAGGAATAGATGAATATGGCTGAAGGGATAAATGCAAAATCTATGAATCATCTCAATTAGATTTGCATACAAAAATAATGCTGCTTACTTTCTGGGCATGAATAGATCAGAAAACGAGATTATTTTTAATATTTCTATTGTATTCTTATAAAATAAGAGAGAAATACTCTAAAAATTACCTATTAGAAAAATAGATAGACAACTAACCCTCTTTCTACATTCTATTAATGAATAAAAATATGATTTCCTCCTCCTTTTTATGTAAATAATTTTGAAAAGAAAATCCATGAATGAAACACATAAATCAAAAATTCCACTTATTTGGCGCTTATCAAAAGAATTCCTTCAAAAATCTAACAGAAAAACTACTTCTCTTAGCTTATTATGTACTTTCTATGAATGAAGCAATCTTAAAAACACGAAAAACTACTAATAAAACATATACAAAACAATGCTAACTCGTCTATCTTTGAGTAGAAAAAGTTTAATTTTCCTTGATTAACCTCTTTCTCTTCTCTTCCATAAATATCCAAAGACACACTTACCTCCCTTGATTCTGAAGAAATATCCTTTAAGCTAAAATTATCAATTATCATTCATTAATTCACCAGAATCACTCTAAAAAGCATTTATTTTCAAACTACTGGGGATTTTGAGTTTTTGTCTAAGGAGAGAGGCACTTCCTATCTCAAAACATTAAATATTCAGCCACTACGGGAACATAAAATCCAATGGGGAGTCATGTATGTTTACATCTGTGATTTCTTTGACAAGAAAATACATAAAATATTGAGCTCACAAATTTGAACTTTTTGTGTGGCTTCCTTCATTCCTTAGATAAAACTCATAAAAAATAATCCTGGATTTCTTGCTAAAATCCATATCCATACACTCAATAATAGTGTGAATCGTTTTATTAAAGATTTTCGGAATTATGAATCTTAAAAATAATCAAAGAAATATTCCAATAACTTAATTTGCTTGAGCTAATTTTTTTTTGAAAAAGCTAAAAGTAGATGGCGTTTGAGTGGTGGGAACTTTCCTACAAATAAATATGAAACTCTAAAATGAAAAACATGAATTTTGTTCATACTATGATATCTAAAAGGATTTAGACCTCTATTTAAAAAGGAAATTTATCCATAAGAATAGATAATTAATTGATAGAGGAGGCAATTTTAATAAACACAAAATTGCAAAGTGAATGAATATATTGAATGGTCTTGAAAATAATAAGTATTAAAAACAAGAAAAAAAACTTATTGAAATTTCTTTTTTTTATTATTCTCATTAAATGTTTTTAACTATATTTTGTTAGGTAATTAATTTCTCGATTCTATGTGGTAAGCTATCCGAAAGTTTGAAATAAAGGATGGTAGGATTGATTGTCACTTTTTCAAACTTACTAAAAAAAATGATTGATAAATCAAAATCCTAAAATGAAAACGAAAGTTTACTGGTTTATCGCTCTCGATTGACTTTATTCCTTAATTTCTAGAATTTTTGTCATTAATGAGTTTACTGGTTTGATATTTATTTGCTCTAAAATCCAAAAATATTGGTTTGATGGATGGAGATAATTGCAAGAATAAAATCTGATTTTCTTCAAGTTTTTTACATTTACAAATATGGTAGAAATTTCTAGATGTTATGTTCTCACTAAAATCAAATAATAGGCTTTTCTGGCTAATATAATTTATGAGAGGAGCAGAAGTGATCATGCTTTAATGTCTCTAATTGAATTAGTATCGAGATTCAGTAATAATCTGATAAATTGATGAGATTGGCAATGAAAGAAAATCTTCCTAAAAATCTTAACTTAGTTTTTTGAAGATTCAGTTTCAAACTTGATAAATTGACTCCAATCTCCCCAATTTGATTCCAATACAGGTTGAAAGATAAGAATGACAGATTACTGAGATGAAGCAATGGAGATAAACAAAATTCAGCTCCAACATCTCTGATTTAGTTATTATCTAAATTGAGGCATTTGCTTAAAAATTCCCTGAGATTAGCAAGAGGTGATAGAAGGGATTTTGCTCAGTCCAGTTATCTTAATTTCGTCTAGATTCTATAATACGCTAATGAGAGTGGTGAATTGATTGGTCGGTGAGAGGAAACAAAGACAATAATTCTAAGAATAACTAAGAATTATTAGTTTCATTTTAATAATGTAAGTACACGCAAGATTAAAGGAATTATTGTCTGTGATCCTATTAGCAACAATCTTATTGTGTTAACAAAATTCAGAGTATGCGCTCAGTAAAAGAAACAAACTTTTCAGCTAGTTGTTCTTCAAAAACACAAGGTAGATATGCCTAAAAATGTTTAAGCTTAGCAATAACTAACCTTTGAAAGTTTTTCACCATCAATAATCTATTTAGCTTGATGTTTTATTGGAGTGTTTTCTTTTGAAGCAGAAAGTTAATTTTTCGACTTCATGATTTGAAGAATAAGGTTATGCTTTTTGCATTCCCCTTAGATCATCTGCAGTTTTTTAAAGCAATACTTGACTTCTCTAGCTCATAAACGAATAATTGATTGGTTGACATCTTCGAAAAATCTCTGTGCATAGAACTTCACATGGAAAGCTTTCTGGTAAATCTTCATAATGCCTATTTCTCTGATTATTTCTGGTTTGTTGGAGCACAGAGAGAGTTTGAAGACATATTTTCTGTTTCCTTTGAGATTCACAACTCCGATGACAGCCAGCGCAATTTGGGTTAACTGCTAAGATATCATATTGATCTGAGAAATCTTGCCGCTGAATGATTGTCTGCAAGGAGCTCTGGATTAAATCTGGATTCAATTGCCTACTGAGCCTTTCTTTAATATCCAGAAAACTTGTTGTTTTGTAGAGTTGAGTAGTTCCTTGAGTTGCTTCTCCAAATTTACCTTCTTCTTCGTTAGTTTAAGCTGAATTTAGGTTCTAATTGACTCAACTTATCTCGTCAGAATGGCTGCAAATAATTTTTTTTTCTGATGTTTTGTCTGAGGGCAAGCCAACGATAATAGCAGCGAGCGCTCTCTTTCTCTTTCTATTTCTATTTGATTTATTCAAGAAATTGCACCCTATCTTGTAAAGCGAAGAATTTCTATTAATCTGAAACTTTTGAATACTTTTGATTCCTTTTTGAAACTCAGCAATTTGTTGTTAGAGATTTTCTAGAAAACAAAGATATCAATATTATCTAACTGAAGCAGCATTTTCCTTAATGAAAACAGATCTTCTGTAATGCTGGCTTTTAAGGTATTTGACTGAGGTGGCAAGTAACCAAGTTTCTGTAGTTTCGCTAGAACTGAACAAGGCTTGCTCTAAGAGATGAATATATTCTGCATCCTATTGGCTAGCTAAATCATCCCTTGAACTCTCTCTGCCGCTTTCGATAAAGATTTGCTCATTTACTACTGCAACATACTCACTACTGTAAGGCAACTAGCTCTTTCAAAATGTCTGACCCTCTCTTCATAGCTTCAATCTCAGATTCATGATTCTTCATTTTCTAAAACTTCCCAGAATATTATCTCCTACTCCATTCTTCTTAGCTGCACTCACTAACGCAAACTATTTGCTTGCTAAGTATTTCAAATCGGAATATTCATTCTTCTAGGTTTTGATCAGATCAATACTTTCATCCATGGAAGGCAGATCCAAAGCAACATTTATTGGTTTCTTCTGCGTTTCTTTAAATAAGATAAGTCATTGCTTGTTTTTTAATTATTTCAAATTTTTGTTGTCAGGTGATTTTCTGAATTGATTTATCTTTCTTGATCAGAACTCTGATTAGGAAAGCTGTATTTATGCTTAATAAAATCCTGATAATAATAGTTTCCTAAAAATATCCTGTTTTATTTTGTTCTTTCTTTTAGTATTATTCTATTATTCCCTACTCAGTAGAATTAGACATTATGATTATTTCTTCTTTTTTTTTGAGAAAAATCTTTGTGGAATTTTAAAAAGATTTGTAAACATAGGGAAGTAAAATACTTCGTAAGGAAGTTATTTTGATTGGGGGAAAAGAGACAACGAGGGAGTAAGAGTAATGTGTAAAATAACATCGAGATTAAAGGACTACATGCAAAACACATAGGGGGTGTGGGTAAAGGAGGGTATATTTTGTAAGAATTGATTTAAATACCAAAAAGAACAACCAATCTATGGAGTTATCTACTTTTCTATTTCACTTTCCTTCAGTTAGCCTTGGATCCTTTAGGAGGGAACTAATGGTGGAGGAAATCTTGAACTAACAATGCAGTGATAGCATGAGGTGAGACTCTGAAAATATAAGTTGAGAAACCAACCCAAAGTCCAGTGAATCCTTCGTTGGCTATCGTCTTAGCCATGCAATCGAAGATATTGTTGTAAGGGAACTTGCCGTTGATGGCCTTCATGCCCTAGAGCTTAGTCTTGGCGTTGTCAAAGGGAAGGGACATAAATGCGCAAACAACTCCAGCAATAGCGGAAGCGATGACTTGAGTCTCTAAGGTGTCTTTCTCAACATGCTCGAATTTGTTCACCATCTCCTTGATTTGATCGTATGTAGTGAGCATACCAACATTCATTGCAATGGCTCTGCAGACAGATGGAACTGAGCCCTTCCAGAGTGCCCTTACTCCTTCTTCCTTGACAATACGGCCAAGAGCATCGAAGACATTCTTGTAGTTTCTTCTGAGTTCAGCTGGGAGAAGAGAATCTCTTTGGAATCTAACTAGTGAGACATCAGCTGGGTTACCGAAGAGGCAACCAACGAGACCAGTGAATGAAGAGTAAAGACCTTTCTCGAGCAATGTGAGATTGCCTAGATAAATGCAAAAAAGAATAAGCACCCTTTAGATTCTTTAATCCAATAACAAATTCCAAAAAATAAACATAAGAAATTTTTCCTTACGTCCGTAAGTAGCCTTGTGTCTGTCTGACATGTATCTGAAGAGTCCGAGTCTGACTGTGCCATAGGTGATCTATCTCAACAGAGCTGAATCTAAACCCTTGTAAAGACCGAAGATACCATCAGAAGCGATCATATTTTTTGCGATTTTCAAGGGGTTAGTTGATAAACCTTATCCTTATCCTTTAGCGATGGCTTCGGAGATGACTTAGATTCTGACTTTAATAGTGTCAATTGGTTAGATGACAGTGGTAGCAGTGCATCCTGAGATACCACCGAACGCGAAGGACTTTAAGATATCACTCATATTGTTTTTCTTCCTTTTTTTCTTTTCTTTTCTTTTTTTAAGTATTTTATTGTTTCTGAAATAAAAGAATCACAATAAATCCAACTGCCTGAAGGTTTTTCTAATCGCTGTTGAATCTTTTCTGTTTTAAGGTAAATTTGGATTTTCATAAAATCCAAGAGGATCTTTCAGGACCACAGATATTCAAAAAAGAAACTCGCAAAACATCATCATCAACGTCACTCTCAGGATATGCATCAACAATACCACTCACAAGAAGAATTTTTTTCGATAGTAGTTTCTTGTAATACTGTAAACTCAGCTATGTAAGAACCAACTAAATATGGTAGAAGTACCTTTGATAAATAAAAAGAATAAAATGATGGAGTTGAGGGGTGAAATAGCATCTTAAAGGGTTATTTGTGCTGAGAAGATACGATTATTAGGAATTATTTATTAGTATCTCCCACGGGTATGAGGTATCTATTCATTTATTGTTCTCTCCCATATTTGTGATTTCTCCTGAACTATTAATCAGAGAGGGAGACAATCTCCACTAGTCTTTGTCTGAAAAATCAGAAAACTTAAAGAATAAAAGAATTAAAATATCAATTTCCTTAGTAAACTAAGCATCTCCCATGAGAAAGACTCAAAAAGTCTTGGCGTAATATATTTTGCTATTGTGATCATCTCCACAATGACCAGCTTCTCTTCCGTCCAGACTCCAGCTGTTTTGAAATCCTCTGATTCTTCATCATGATCTCAGACAATTGAGTGATTGGAATTCTGTTTGATTAAAATTGGCAGTCATTTCTGGAATCTCTGCAAAGCAGAAAGAACACTACTCCAAACAAACTTTTCAGCTGATTCTTCAAGCTACCATGCATTGAGAGCATCAGCTTCTAATACAAACCTTATTGCTTTAATAAAGTGCTCTGACAAATGTGAAATTGCAGATTACCTCAATGACTGAGGATCTGAATTACTGTAAGTTTAGCATATCAGATGAGAACTGCAGAGCTTAAAATGACGAGTACTTCAATGAGATCATTTACTGCTTGTCAGATGGCATCGTAGGATCCAATACACTATTTGAAGATGCATTAATGTGCATATTTGTGAAGAATAGAAAAATAATAAAGAACAATACAAAACATATTATGAATCTTCTACAAGCTCATCTTTTTGTTGTTGTTTGAGTTAACAAAAAAGTTAAAATTTTAAACAAAATCGTTGATAGAATTTAGAAGAAAAGTATGAAAAGAAGAATATAAATTAATAATAGTTTAATACAAATAAATGAAGCAATGCATGATTGAACACAAGCCTTGATATGATATTATTACAAATTGTAATAGTGAATAAATGAAATGAAAGTGGGATGTTTGTGTGAGATAATAGATAGAGTTTTATTTTTATGAAAAATAATAACTCCATCTATTTATCCTCAGTTGTGAAGTAAAGCCATTTGATTATTGCTATTACTGATACCTTACGATTCTTATGGCTTATTTGGATCTAGGAGATGAAATGAGTTTCTTCTAGAGTTTAAGAAAAATACGTCATCATCATCATTGTTGTTGTTCTAATTATGAACTGGAGTAGATGGTCCAAGAGTGAAATAATTTGGGGAATATTGATAATTCGGGTTTTCTCCATCACGAGATCGAACAGGGGAAGGAGAGTATTTAATTAGTTACTGCTGTTAATCGAAGGATAAGTCACTGAAAAACTTAGCATCGTTGAATATTGGGATGTTAATATTGTTGAAGATATTTGTTGAGTTAGTGTTGTCTTTATTGAATGACAGAAGGTCAAGGTTACTCATAAAATTGCTGTTTAGCTAGTTAGTAGTATTTCTAGAGTTGTTCAGGAGAGTATCCGCAAGGTATTCATTGGATGGAGATACACCTGAAGTTGTTGTAACTTCATTCTTGAATTAGCCCAGTTATTATCTGGTTTGGATACTTAAATCATTTAGCGAATTAGCATTTAATAGAAAGCTATTGTTGTTGTTGTTATTGTTATCGAAGATTGGTGCTTCTGCTGTTACTGCTGCTTCTGATACAGGTAGCATTTTATTAACTATTTTATCTCCAAATATCCTTTTCCCACTTGGATTCTCGAATACAGTTATTGACTGTTGCTCATGTTCTATGTTTTACTCTTGCATAGGTCGCTTCGGAAGCTTGTAATTTCCTCTCTAAGACTTATTATTGTCTTAATTCTAAGTGTTGTTAATTATGCCTTGAAGATACTATGCGATTTTCTCTTTGCTTTGATTATCACCAGAAGAGTAGCTCTCAAACAGCTTCTAAACCTGCTGAGTAGAGATGATGTCCTAGCTATTCCCTTTTTTCTTAAACGCCATGGGATACACTGGCTTACCATGAGCGCCTTATTGCTATTCAAAAAGAAACAAAAACAGGAAAAGATTGTAATGTCACTAGTGTTTTAATGGGAATCAAATATTCTTACAGTATCTTATGTAAATGCTCCTCCGTTTGTATTTGCTCCTGCTACTCGAAGGGATGTTGTGTCTTGCATGAGTTTTTATATTTCATCGATTTCCATGTAATTCTTAGCTGTTTAGATTGAGCTTGCGAAGTCGAAGTCATCAGAAGGCTCTAATATTGGCAAGGAAACAATCATAAAGACAATAAATTCTCATAAACATATGGTATTGGTGCAGTTCTTTCATTTAAGTTAATTTTTGCAAATTGATTACTCTGATATTTCCAATTCTACTGCTGGATAGAAAGAGCTCTTGTGTTGTTATTAGTGTTTCCGTTATTGTCATAATTGTATTAGCTATTATTCTTATTATTCTAGTTATTTAATGATGAAGGATGAGCAGATGAGTTGAAGTTACTTAAATAAAACGCTAGCACCATGATCAGCTGATTGCTTTTATTCTCATCAACTTCTACTTACTTTCTGATCTCATCCCAAAGCATCTTGTTCTCCTTAATGAGAGTCTCATGCTGTTTTATCAACATCATCATAGCCTTCTCAAGGTTGTTTTACTTTGATTTGAAGCCCATTACCTCCTTAACTAATGAGGTGTTATCACTAATACTGGCAGGAACAGAAGTTGAGTCGACTTCGTTCTTCTGGCTATTTAGCTCAGCATCTAGCATCACAGAAGGGTTATTATTGTTAATGTTTAGGTTGTTGTTGTTGTTGTTGTTGTTATTGTTATTGTTATTGTTATTGTTATCATGTTACTCACTTTTAAAGACTCCTTCTTCATTTTGACCTTCATTTGGTTGTTAGTTATTGAAAAACTCGTCTTGGAAAGAATTTTCACCACTTTTTCGCTTGATTTCGCTCATTAACTACCTAATAATCATCATCACATAAAAAATAAAAAAAGCATGCCAAAATGGTTAATAGAACTATTTGGCTTACTATTATCCTTGAAGAAACTATGGGTTTTTGTACTCTGAATCTGTTCCTTCACTACGCACCTTATGGAAATCGTACATGTTCAACTTCCAAACCATCAAATTAGATTCAATTCAGTGAACAGGCATACACACATATTGCACATTGCACATATCGAATTCAAGCTGAATGAGTAGAATAATTAGCAACATTCTTAATATAATATCTACTCTTTGCTTACTTGTCTCACGAACGAAGAGTAGTTATTGTGCTTAAAATATTAAGGGAGCACGAGATCTCTGAACTCATTGTGATTCTTGATGAGAAAGGATTTTCCATTATCGCTCCAGCTGACAATATCCTTGTGCTCCTGATTCTAAGATCGATTAAAAGGGAATATATTAAATTGCTATTTTCCCAAAAACTGTGAAGTAATTCACACACCCTCACCCACAGCAAAACGCCTAACCCTCTTGACTACCTCTAGCATCTCATACGTTTTGGTGAGAAATGTTGGAATGGTGTTGCGGACACGAGTTTGAAATGGTTTTTTCTAGCCTTGCTTCAAGAAGTAAGGTGTGTGAATCATTTCTGAAATAGAAAGAAGAAACAGAGAGAGATAGGATTGTATAATTTGATTTCTTTTTGTTCTGTTATGCTATCTCTATTTGTTTCTAAGTTGGTGTTGTTGTTGATGTGTTAGGTTGTTCTATTTAGAGAATGTGATAAATTTTGATATCGTTATTGATGAAGAATCGTTCTATTTTTCTATTCTTCTATTTCTTATTATTCTACGGCTTCTCTAATTGATTTTTTGGTTTGAATTAATAGCATACTCCCCAAGCCATTTAATTTAAAAGAAAATGTGCTCCAAAATGTGAGGAAGAGAGAATACACAGAATTAAGCAGAATAATTTATTATTAAAGCATAATTTAATAGTTTCTTCGATTTATGTTTCTAATTAATAACCTAATTTGAATTATTCTAGAGAATAGAACAATTTAGATTAGGGCTTTTCTAAGTAAAATTGGTTGGTTTTTAATGGAGATGTTGAACCAATAATTTAAATAAAAAAACAAAATAACTATTAATATCACTACATATTAACATGGATATTTAATTGTTTCATAGATCTTGGGAAGCAATTTTCAATTTCTCTCTTTCTTTAATGATTTGAAAGGCTTTTGATAGTTAGAATCAAAGCGCATCTTTGAAACGGACAATTTTAATAATTATTAAATAAATCAACCCCAACTAATAAACTCTATCTCTCTCTTAAACATGAGTGCAATTGAAGAGCCAGTATTCTCCAAGAAAGAAAAACACTAGACGAATCTTAAGGATTTCAGGAAATACCTTGTAGACAAAGAAGTTGTCCTTGCTATTGTTAAATGTAAGAACAAAATGAGTTTAGGAGCATTTTATATATGAAATTTCATGTTAAAATTAGATCTGCTGTCATTGAAGAACTCCAAGGAGATTCCAGAGAATCCTTTGCAAGCACTGACAGATTATTTTGGGACGTACAAAGACAAAAAAGAATGGGAGGTATTTGATGGGCTTACCAATAGCACAAAGGAAATGAAGGAAGAAAAAGAGAAGTTAGAGCAGGAAATTGTCACATTGCATTAAAAAATCGAATAGGCGAAGATTGACAAGATTAAGAGAGAAGAAGAGGAGAAATAGAGGGAAATTGAAGAAGCAAATAATCCTAAAAAAGGAGCTAAGAAATAAGCTAAAAAATGAATGAATTGAAGAAAGAGAAGAACAAAAGGAGTAATGTGCAGTGTTCAAGAAGCTTCAATAGATGTAGCTTATTAATTTCCATGTTTTTTTGGGTGTTTTAGATTCTGAAATCAGAAAAATTGACTCCAAAATGTCTTTATCCTTTGAATCTATTATTTCCATGAATTTCTTTCCATTTCGTTTTTTGACTCACATAAAAACAATTCGTACATGAATCTGCTAAATTACTATGATTTTACAGCTAAAATGAAACAAATATCTAAGAAACATTGCAACAAACACACACAAGCATATTCTATTATTCTTCTTCAATATTTTCATTCTTATTTGAGTGGCTTACTACTAGCTGCATCATTGCTATCTCCAGGAGTAGCATTATCGCTGCTATCTTCTGGCTGGTAGATTTTCTTGTGCTCTGTTTCATCGTAAGCAAACAGTTCCTTGATCTTACCATCGATAACTGCTCTGATGAACACAGAGATCGTGCAAGTGGGGACCAAGAAGAGCAAAGCTGGCTGAGGATGGTCGAAGATCACCATGACTGCGAAAGTTGTCAAAATTCCAAAGATATATCCACCGAAGCAGAAATTGAAATAAGGAGTAGCAACAGAGTGGATATCCTTCCCAGCTAACTTAAGTCTATGATCGATGTCGTATTTCAAAGCCAAGGCGACGAAAACACCTGGAATCACTATGTCACCTAATCCTAACATTGATTTCTTGCCAGTCTCCCAGTCAATTGGGAAGAGTAATTTAATAGGTGCATCGAAGCTCTTTGCGACAGTCACCATGACGTCTGTGCCGTATACCCAGAAGATGTCATAAAAGAACAATCCCCACATGAGAATATATCCGACTTTGAAGTTGGGTAAGATCAGGTTGTTGATACCCATCACTGAGAATGCCACACCAAAGATGTTGTTGGAGATCCAGTGTCTTGTGAGGATGTAGACAACTGTTGGGATGATTGCTATGGCTATGCAGACAGCTTCTTATTAGTTAAGACTGAATTCGAAGGACTTGTGGAGTAAAGGTAGGTTAATATTGATGTTTTTCTTAACAATTTGCTTGTCTTCAAAGCGACTGCCGAAAATAGCTGAGAAGGGGATTTCAATCATCGAAGCGACACAGAACAGTCCGATGAACATGAAATGTGCTGTGAAAATCAAACTTAAGATGTCCTTATCAATGAGCTTGTAAAGGACATAGATTCCTCCGAGAACGAGACTGCCGTAGATCGGGAATTACAAGGCATCTTTCGATGTCATGCTTTCCTAGGATTCCAAGGGTTGAGCGCGAGTACCGTGTTCTTCTGATTTTTTCTCCACACGGAATGCCAAGAAACATCCGATGTACACACACGCGATACTGCTGGAAACAAGCTGTACTACCACTGGGATGTTTGTTAAGCTTGCTGCTAGATGTACCAGCATAATCAGAAGTGATGCAGCGACCACTCTCTAAGGACGAATCACGTGTTTCACACTTGTCATCTTGGCTTCTTAGGCTATATTTTTGATTTTTGCTATCTTTTTTTTCTTATTTTTTAAATTATTTTAGATATTTAGAAGCTTGCGTGGGAGCTTGTGAGCGTTTTTTCCTATTAATTTCTTTTAATCTACTCACCCTCCTTCTTTTTGCTTAGACTTTATTAATCCATTTCAATTTAACTCGTTTTCCCCCCCCGAAAAAATTATCTCTCTCATTCCTCTCTCGCTACGTGTGTCTCTGTGTGTGTCTTGCTGAGCATTTAAACTTCACAAATATCCAATCTTATTTTTACTTCGATTTGTATTTTAATTTTTTTCTTATTTTTGCAACCGTAGCAAAAGCTATTATTTTTAACTAAACTCAGTAGCATGCAATTAACCTTTGTTGGCTTAAAATACAAACACTCCTGGGTTTTTCAATGTTTAACTGAAATATGCAACGCTATGCTTCTTATTATTATATTTTTTATTCCATTAGCTGAATTCCTCCCTAACTCCCTTTCTTACTATTTTATTCTTTCATTTTAATGAACTCACAAAGCAACAAAACCAAACTAATAGCAGCTATCTGTCACAGCAGCTATTCATTATCATTGTTTATTAAAAGACATCATAAGCATCATAGTTTCTGGATAATTGCATCAGATAATAATATTTGCTACATAAAACGATAATTTATTCTTAGTTTAAAAATAACTTCATTTTTCACTATATTATCCTTTTTCTTTGAGTCTTTCAATTTCTGCTATTTCCTATTCTTCATCGATGTAATTCAGCCCTAAAGACCCCATGAGTCCATTCATAGCTTCTTCAATCTCCGCTAATAAGCTGTGCACTTCAGGATCATCTAAAATGTCTAAAAATAAAGAATCCAATATAACCCACTCAATAATAACTCAAATCAAACTAACAAACTACCTTAAGGTGCCAAAGCAGCAGTTTATTCTTCTTCTTCCACACCGAAGTTCTCAAAGATCATATCTTAAATGATTGTGCCGATAACATATGGAATCAGTTCTGCTATGTCAGGTACAAATGAAAGTTAACTCACTATGCTAATAAACTACTCCTGCTCATTTGTGAATGCATTTAACTGATAACGAATAATATCCTTCATAGTTTCTTTAGAAACAGATTAATTCTTGGGTAGCTTATCACAAATTTTCTGTCTGATCGAGGATTTTACCATGTAAAGCTATTAGTAGTATCCATTCGACACTAAGGAATTGTAGCTCTCATCGAACTGCTACTTGTCGATGTTGACTTCAGCAAGTAATTTATCTTCCGCTGCGAGCATCAGTTTCTCGATTTCTCCGTTGTATTCTAAGACTAGTTCTTTGTAACGATCTGGATCAGTCAAACGAACCTTCCTACGATCTAATAAAACAAATATTTTAGAACTGGTTAAAGAAGAAATAAATAGAAATGTCCTCCTGTTGATTTACCTTCTCTATTATTGTGTGTGAGTATGATAAACTCTTCTCCAACATAATCCAGGGAACTTTCGAGAATAGCAGTAATCGTTGCAAGATCGAAATATTCGGAGCCATCGAGAAATTGAACTTTGAGTCGACTCGAAGTAGCACTTGTTTTAGTCTTGAAACTTAGCTCGTTAGTAGTATTTAAATCATTATTTTAAGATGGAATAGCTGCTTGAATTTATCTTTCTTCTCGTGTCTCATGAGCTGGAGGATTCATGGATAATACCATTGTGTCTTCTTCAGCATTAGAAATGTTGGTTTATTCTTGGTTTTACTATTCTTGCTATTACAATGACTGCTGTTTTGTTTTTGTCTGATCATCTGAATATTACCTAATAGGAACCTTTTTTGTCTTTGCACCTAGAAACACCATCGCACTTGAGAAACAAACATCCAAAATGATGATTCATCAAAATATTATAATAAATATTTTTTAATTCTTATTTTCTGTTACACTCCTGCAAGTGCAGCAAAGACAGTTCCTCCAGCAATGATGATCGACTTATTCTTATCTAAGAAACTCATGTTGAAGTTGCTAGAAAGACTCCTACAAGAGCGTTTCAGGAGGAATCTGTGTGCTTGTGTCTATGTGATGTCTCTCTCTCTCAGTACGAATATTTAACTGGATCAATTTATCGATTTAATTATCTTCGTTTTATTGTTTTATTGAGTTTATTCTCAGAATTTGAGGCGATAATTCATAATCAAAAGAAAATCTTTATTTTTTTGAATTATGTTTTTGGAGATTATTTTTACAAAATAAAGACATTAAACAGCATGATTCATTGCAAGATGGAAGCAGATACAATGGGATCTTGAAGCTGCATACATATTTCTCAAAAACCAATTAAAATTTCAGAAATAAGCAAAGATATTTTTTTAATTCAAAGAGAAATAATAAAAATCCATGAAATACTGAGATATTTAAGGTATTCTCGCTATCTCAATTATTCTCCCATTCAAGATACCTTAAAGCCCCCTCTTTTTTTCACTTCCCATTTATCTCCTTCATATTCCCCTTATTTATCTTTTTTTTTCATTATTTCTTTGTTTTAGCTGGTTGCAATCTCGTTCCTGCTCTAGATTTCGATCGAGTTAGTATAACCTTTTAGCTATCACTCCTTTATTTATTCTTCCCTGCAATATCAATTATAATCCTAGATTACTTCACCGCTGCTTGATTAGGCTACATCGGAAGTAACTAATAAATCTACTACGGCTGTAAAAAATAATACGGTTTATTTCTCTACGCTTATGACAACTGCCCAGGATCTTATTTAAAGCTATTAATAATGGCTAGACTAGGCTCAACTTTCCTCAGCATAGAGAGTCTAAAAGGAGATTTAATTTCTTAAGCTGCCTGTTACTGTTATTGCTAAGATTCGATATAAATCTAACTTGAACTGAAACTTGCATTTTCATAATTATTTTATGTTCCAAGATACGAAGGACTGCTGTCTTATTAGCCTGCTATGTATTGAATTTAATTCTGATATTGCTATTGCAGCAGCTCTTTTTGCTTTTCTTGCTAGGCAATAATTTATCTGCTAAGAATGGTATTTCTTCCAAAACTACCGGAGGATTATTTCTTCGATGGCTGTCTTTTAATATCATCTATACCTATGATACCTATGTCAACTTGCTTAATACTTACAACCTTATTGTTGTTTTCTTCTTTTCTAGAATTTCTTTTCTTTTTCTCTTTCTTCATTAGTGTATCTTTAGTCTTCTAAATCTTCTTCTCTAATTATTCATCTTTATCAGAAGCCTTCAACTATTATTATAATACTTTTTACCCTTGTTAAGCTCTCAATTACTACCTCAATTTCAATTAATATTTCTCTTCTTCTTCTGCAGCTTATTAATCTTCTTCTTCCTTTTATTCTTGCTAGTATTTCAACAATCTTTGTTATTGCTTTAAAATCTTAAGATATTCTTCCTTTTCAGCTATTCCCTCTATTTCAAGCTATCCAGCTTCACCATCATCATCGCTGTCTACATCCCTACCACCTTAAGAACCATTCTCACCATCACTCTCATCTTTTCTTTCTTATCTAAGATCATTAGAATCATAATAATCTTTAAAGAATTCTCCATATTTCTGTATATTATCTCTTCTATCACTATTTTTACTTCTCTTCTTGCACACATCCAGCGTTGAACTCACAGGACGCAATCGATCAGATACTCCAGATTGCTAATAACCATAAGAATCAAGTTATTTTAACTATTTCTAATAATCTTTTTCTTGTTAGGCTTCTTCACTCGGTAGATACTCTCGTGTGTACTACTATTATTAAAGCTTTTAAGCTCTCTGCAATGAAGATACTCTCTTTTCTTAGCTAACTGCAGCAGAGCGTTTTCTTAATGGAAGATTAGGTTAAGTTGAAAGATCGTTACAAGCGCCCAGGAAGGATGTTTCTAGTTGCTAATTTTGAGATTATTTCTATGTATTTTATTGAAACTGCATTGTAGGTGTTGTTGCTACTGTTGTGGTCTGTTACCTATTGATACTGTTGTTGTTCCTTATCATTTACCCTTTCTCTTAAGGCAATTTCATTTGCAGTGGTTTAGTGATATCTTGAACATCATTTTTAATCCCCGTTTGCAAGTAAATCCATAGACATTTAAGTGTTCTCTCCATGTTGTCTCCAATCGCTATGAACCTTAGTAACTTCCGAAGATACTAGCAGAATCGAAATGGTATGATTCTTAGTAAATTATAAGCCATTCTCATCTTCATATTCTATGATAAACATACATTAAAACAATCATTTAACTTATCTATCCCCCTTCAACCCTCCCTTCTTCCTTTACTTACCGCAATATTTTTATACGGTGAGTTATTCAATCTCGAGCAAGGATGCAATGAGGAGTAATCTAGCAGAGCATCGCAAATCCCCTCACCAATAGACCTAAAAGTCTCGAGCGTATATGGTTCTGTGTTTTTCACAAGAGGTTGCATATCTACGCCGTTTAGAATTACATCTTAGTCATACCCAAAACTTTCCAATGTCTACTACTACTAAGAATCCCTACCTACATCGAACATCTTGTTAGTCTATGTCCCCGAGTGGTAATTGCACTCTAAAGTATAGCACAGATTAAGCTTTGTAGCTTTGTACAATGCAACTCTTCCAGCTCCTTCTTTGGAGAGTCCATCACCTCGATCTCTGGCGTACATGTTTTTCTCTGTGAAATTGCAGGACTCATACTCAAAATACGGTGAATTTAAGGAAATTAATCTTGGGAATAGACATGTCTCCAATTAGTCTTTCAAGTCTAAGCAATTCCCATAGACAAAGCAGCCTTTTTTAGTAGCATGTGCGTGGAGATCAATGTAGCAGTGCAGTCGCTTTGTGTCGTTTAGATGAAGAATTAATTCTTTTATTGCGTAGACTGATGGGTGTTCATTGAGTGATGGGGTTATGTAGAATCTATTGAGGTTCTGTCCAGAGGTATCTGTTCGATAATGACCACGGTAGACGCCATCAGGGTTGATGAAGGGGATAATGTAGAACACAAAATTATCTAACAGAGACTGAGTACGAGGGTCTTTGGAATGGTTTAAGAGAACGTCTAACACGCCATTTAGCACGTGAGATGCAGGCGTCTCACCTGGATGCACACGAGCTGATAGAAATACAACTTTTTTGGAGGAAAAACTAAAAACAAATTAGATTTTTTAAAGATATCTTCACGAAAGAAAGTAGATATTTCAATATCAGCATCAAAAAAGTTAGCTGTTAGCTGGTTATTTCATTTTATCTTTACATATGCGGTCTCTTCCCATCAGTGAAGATATTAGGAATGGCTTTTTCGAGGTTATTTGTTTAATTCTTCGTTGAGGAAATAGTCACCAGCTCAATCGATCTGTTCTCCTTTGATCTGATCAAACAGCAACGATGCATGTACATAGTCTTATCAGAGATGATTTTCTACTCGTAGTTTCTCAAGAGCGTCTAATGGTAAGAGAAAAAGAAATGGTTGGTTATGTCTCTTCTTGTTATTGTAAAGTTCTTGTTGTGTATGAAGATATTTTTGTTACTTCTGAATCCTCACAGCTAAAGGGAAATGTGAATGAAAACCACACTGTTTCTTCAGGATTGGCAAACCTATGAGTCCAAGTGATCTCTAAGCCTGTCTCGTTGTTCTCCTTTGGGGATATGCGAAGTAGAACGAAAGAATTAGAAAGTGAAAAATTAAAAACAAGTTATGTTTTTGTTGTTTTACCATGGTCGCAGCAATATTTGAGGTGACTCTCTGCCAAACATTGTCGACGGAACTCTTGAATGTTGGAGCCATCCCTTCCCTAAAGAGCTTATTCTAAACAGAGAAATAAACATCAGGTTATAAGATAAAATGAATTAAAATACTCTTTATTCTCAATATTACACAGAATCAACAAGATTTGAATATTGGAAAACTCATTAAAAATAAATTAATTTTACTTAGAAATTGAGATTAACGATAGTCATAGTGAGAAGAGTATCAGCAGGAACACCGGAGACGGCAAAATAGAACCAAGTCCTGTAGTTAGTTGCCTTTTGTGTGTGCTTGCAGTCATTGCACACCCATAATTGAAACTTCCAGGAAAAATACAAAAAGGAAAAGGGGAATTAGAAGAAAGGAAGAAGTGCTTTCGAGGGTTTGGACAGCTCAGAGAGTAATCATAAAGATTCGTAAAATGGTAAGATAAAGTATTGATAATTTATCTCCCTCCTCCTCCTCCTCCTTCTTCTAAGTGTTTTTGTTTTTTACATGATTGTTACGATATTTTTCTACTTTTTCTAGATTTCCAGAATCAAATCTGCTGTCAAATTTAATCCCTCCAAACTCGTGGAGTGTCTGCTAAGGATGTATGTCTCCCTTGCAGGCAGTTGGTAGTGATCGATTTGTTTTTTCTGCCTTGTAGTCGTACATATCAAGACTATTCTTTGTCTTCTTCCTTATTCACTGTATCTCTCTCTCTACTTATTCCTCAAATCTATTTAATTTATCACACTCCCTAACAACACCCCTTTCTTCCCCTTCTTTTTTCAATATGTGCTCTTTTCAATTCAATTTTTCCTTAAGTAAACTGCCATCTGCGCATTATCTCCCTCAACCAATAAACTTTTATAAATTTATCTTTGATCAACTGCTGAAACGGAAGGTTCTCCATACTTTTCTAGCTTTGATTAATCGTTTTTTTTGTTGGTGAAATTCAAAATGAAAAAATAGAGGGGATTTAAATTTATTTGTGTGTGTTTTCATATTCGTTGTGAACGAAACATTTCAAGAAAATAAATAATATTCGTTATTTAATTGGTTAACTTATTAGTGTTTATCCATGAAAAGGAATCACAATCAAGTTGTTCATCATTCCAACAACAATTGAATATGTTTAGTTCCATAAATCAAAGTTTAATCTTCTGTAAATTTTAACCCTTTATTCATTTAATTTTTTCTTAAAAATAATATTATTTATTGGAAGAATTTAAATCTGCTCATCATTTGAGTTGAAATTGAGATTTATGTTGAAATTCTTAAGGACTACTTCTGCGGGGGGGGGGGGAGGAGGACTTGCTATTTAGGGTTGATTTTTTAGTTTTTTTTTCTTGATTAGTTCGATTAATTTAACTTCTAATTAATCTAAAACTTTACATAAAATCAAAAAAGCAAAAACAACATTCTTTAGGGTGGTGGATTTGGAGACTGGAAAATGACTTTGCGGAACTACTTAAATCATGTGAAGGCTCACAATAAAAAATGGGAAGAAGACAAAATGTGGAAAGACCTTAACAGAGAAAGTCAAACGAGTAAAAAGAAGGACTATTAATTGTGCTTAAGTTGTTTATTGGAGAATTCTTAAAAGCTAATATTAGTTATTTCATTTTATAGACATTGATAAGAATAAAGGAGAAATCTTCAAAGAATCAGGTACCCTTGTTAAAGAATAGCACCTATCAAAGCAATAAACAGCACAAGGTTAGTTAGAGTACAATTTTTATTCTTTTCCGTTATTTTGATTTCTCGCAGATAGAAATTGATATATTGATCAGCAAAGTTATTTTTTGTTGGAATAACATAACAATCATTAGGATATGGGTGAAGGACAGAGTACCTGAAGATTAAGAGAGATTGTATCCAAATCTAAGCTTAGCGAGTTCTTAGAAAGGGAATGGATAGAAAGAATATTCTATGAGAATTTAAGATATTCAGCCAGATAAAGATGATACAAATGATATGAAGAGTAGATCTAAATCGAAGAAAAAAGATTCTTCTGTTTCGAGTTCAGACTCAGAGAGTGAGGATGAGGAGGATAGAAAGATGAAAAAAATAAGGAAAAAGGAAAAGAAGGAAAAGAAAAGAGAGAAGAAAATTAAGAAATAAGAAAAAAAATTGGAAAAATCAAGAAAAAAAATAAAGAAACTTGCTAAAAAGCTAGGATAATAAAATGAAAGTGAGAGCGAAAGCTGATGGGATGGTTGGTAAGCTTAAAAGTCAACTCCATCCACTTGTATGATTTTCCTCTGACTTATCTTCATTCTACCTATTTTCAAGCGAATTTTCTCCTTTTTTTTTAACTTTTATATCATTATGTTGATAGTTCATTATTTTCTGTAAAAATATCTTGTATTTATGCTTATTTTCAATTAATATCCCAAAAACTTGCAGAGATCTTTGTATCTACCTTAAACAAAAAAAACCATTTTTGTTTGTTCATTTCAGCTCAATTACAGCAACAAAAAACTGTGATATTTGTGGCTATCTCTGCAGAGGATAGAATAGTAGAAAGAAAGATATCGAATATTCAGAAAAACATTTATTGATTAAATTAGAGACAAAAGTTAATTAGAGTAAATCACATATCTATATGCGAGCATCTTTGATATTCAAAGGGTTAGTCCCAGCAGTGCTAAACCTAACAGCTAAACCAGCATACAGCTTCACAAGGTTTCCATCTAATGCGCAGAGAAGATTAGAGAAGAATTCAGGTAATACTGGGTTCAAACCTACTTAAGTCTTCACTGATGATCTCTACTACCCCATGGAAAACGATATCCACAAGAAATCACTTGATGATGTAAAAACAACAGACAAAGATGGGAAGAATCTCACAGGAAATGACAGAAAAAAGAATTTGAAGATATTTTGTTCATATTTTTGTTAATTTTATTCCTTTTTGAAAGCTCATAAACCACATCAAGACCCATCCAAATCTAACCATCGAGAGTCGTGGTCTATGCACGATTCTTTACATGATTGCGAAGTACGATAGAGACGAGCCATTTATCTTCAGAGAGCTTGAAAGACATCTCTACAAATTCAAGGAAAACCTCTCCTCAAGATTAGCTTTCGGAGGGCTGTATGCAGCTTATAAATGCAACCATGCATCGACATACCAAGTGTCCTTCTTCGAAGATGAAGTCACCAGACACATTGGAGATACGTGTACATAATATTAAATAAACAATTAATTTGAAATTTGTTTTTTTGTTAATGGAAAAAGTTAAAATTATATTTTTATTTATTTGTTGTGAAGCTGGACATGATGCAGTGGAGATCCTTCTTGCCATGAATCTCAACACAACCAAGGTTAATAAGCATAAAGCTGATTATTACTATCAGACTCTGAAGCCTATTATTCTTAGAGAGTTCAAAAATGGAATCAAACCATACAATCAAACACTCTACAATCTATTTGTTGGTAAAAATAAATTTCATAGTATTTTAACAATGTAAATCATACTTCTTTGGATTATTTCCTAGGTCTCCGTAATATGAAGATCTATGATGAAGAGGTCTTCGAGATGGTATTGAAATATCTTCCATACAGAAAGGGTTAAACTGATGTCTAGAAAGTCGCCGATGTCTATGAGAGTCTATGTGTCTTCAAAGAAAACGGATTACTTCAGTAAAATTTAGATGCACATATTGCTCATTTAGAATCTAGACTCTCTGGTAGAGCAGATTTCAAATGGAGATATAATCTCGCTGAAAAGAGGCTACTTTCTTATGACGATCTGATTGCTAACCGTGAAAACTACGAGGCTTATGCTGATCAGAAGTTGCATAAGTATCGTTTCAGTAACCCTGAACTTGTGGAGAAATTCATTCTCGTGCAATCAGACAAAGATGCCATCAAAGCAGAACACGAAGCTAGGGAAAGATCAAGAGAGCTTGAGAATCTAGTTCTCGAAATGTTCGACTTGAAAAACAGAGGAGAAATCTCCTAGACTGAAGATAAAAACACACTCATGGGTAGTTACGAGAACATCGAATATGTCAAAGAAGGAGAAGAAGGCGAAGAAGAAGAGGAGTTAGATCCTTCACAAATCGATGACACCCCTCATGAAGAAGTTGATGATGGCATGGACATCAGTTTGAAGTCAGAGAAAGTCAAAGTTAAGGGAGACAAAAAACAAAGAAAATCCCATAAACTTGTTCCAGAAAAATAGAAATGATGAAGAACAATTCATACTTTTTATTTCTCAAAAATAGCAGAAATATTGTATGTGAAAAAACTATTTGCTAGTTTACGTGTCTGTTTCATTTAAAGGTATTTCTTAGATTCATAAGTTGCTTTTTTATTTACCTAAAAAGACTTAGATGTGTGGTTTTGTTTAAAAATCCTTTCTAAAACAGGGAGGATTGCTTAAAAACAACATTACTCTTTAAACACAATCTTAAAAGAAATACCGACACATGATTTAGCAATCAAATCATATAATCCGATTATTTTATTGCAAGATTAAAGAAAATTTCAAGAATATTTGAAGGAAATCTCCTTGGATTAAGGGAGAAGTAAAAATTATCTTTGCTTTTTAGATTTCTCTTTCTTTTCCAGGAGGGGAGAAAATAATAGAACGAAAAACCGAGAATTCTCATCAGACAGCCAATTTGGAGAATTAAGGTTTGGGAACGCTAAAATATAAATACATGAGAATGATATTTCAAGTATTGTTAACTTTTTAAGCAGTTTAGAATTAGAATTGAAATAGTAATTTCAGTGGCTTTTTTAATCTTATTTTTTTGGTGGTTTCAAGAGAAAAAAATAATGGATCGATTAGAAGAAAAACACAAGAATATCTCAAAGATAATGAATATCTTTTGGTATATCTCTTGACATCAAAATAGCTCCCAAAAAGCAGGTTAACTTCTTTTTTTTCAAGAAATTTGATTCAAAAGTATTATCTTTCTCTTTGTTTTCCTTAATAATTTTAACACATAATAAAGGACAAAGAGTTGTCTTCCGGCTTGGTTCTAATATGCTCCTCTCTCTTCTCATCAACTGTACATTAGATTTGCCACGTGGAGTTTCTTTTTTTAATTCTTTTAAGCTCTAGTTATCTAAAAATAAAGCTACCACACATAAATTCTCTCCTTAAAAAACAACTCAAACACCTGGCTTAGAAACCATGCGTTTTCTAGAGAATTTATTAATAAAGTGATCCTTGTGGATCGTAGGTAGAGGCTTACTAATGCGCAGGTTAGCAATTCTTACTGCCTTAAGCTATTCCTTCATTCCCCCAGCATTCTCATGATCTCTACCTGACTCTCTTTCATCCTCTTTCCCATTAGTTTCTCCATTCATCTCACTTGAATCTTTTTCATCAAGTTCTTTAGCGTCTTGAGATGGACCCTTTCTCTTTCTAGAATTCGCTTTCTTCCCAATGATAGAGAGCTCACCTTTGCAGAGCTTGCAAGGGCATAAATTCTAGCAAGCATAGCAAATCCAATATCCTTCCTTGTAGCAAGAGTGATAAGTAAATAAGGGATCAAAGTTTTCTTGGATACACTTCTCACAGAAATAATTTCTGCAGCGAACTTTTGTGCATTTCGCGAGGTTTTGAACGGTCTGATAGCACAAGTGACACTCTTATTTCATTTGTCTTGTGGGTGATATGATGTTTTTTGTTTTCCAGAGATAAATAATTTATTATTTTTTGTTAAAGAAATAATTTAATTATTTTTGTTTTTGTTTTCTTGTGTTAATATAGTTCGATATTTCTCCCAAGGGGTAGACTGCTGAATATGAACTGGAATTGGCATCACTGTTAGGATGTTCCTTTGTTGTAAAAATGTATTTGTCCTGTGCTAATTTTATTATTTTCTATAAAAAAAGAAGTAAGTTCTTTTCGAAGAAAAAGACACTTGAAAAAAGAAAAATTCAAATCCTTGTAAAGAAAACCATCATAAACGATAAATCAATTGATTAAGTAATTAATTTTTATCTTCTTAAATCCTAAAAATAAAAGATATCAACTCAACCTTCAAATGTTTCTGTATTTTTTCTCTAAAAATATCTACAACTGCACAAAAAATTTATAACGGATGAAAAAATCTGCTAAGAAAAGAAGAACTCTGAACTATTCAATGACCTGGCTACAATTACTGAAATAACAGTAAAAGAGGTTTTTTGCTTATTTCTTTGTTTCCTTTTGGCCTCAAGTAGTCATCAATAATCACGTTCATCTCTATATTTCACAGGATTTCAGTATCCTTCGTGATTTCCCTACCTTCTTAGAACTTTATACAGGCATCCTCCCCAAGTAATTCTTGTAACTTAGAAATAGATTTATTCAAGCCACTGAACATTTTTAAGAGCTAATAGTAGTAAAATATTTTAAAAATCCTTAATATTGTTTCATGAGTTTTTAAGTTTGTAATTTTTGATTGGTACCTTATTAATTCTTAGAATTCTTATGGATATTTAATGGATTACTCTACCAGCCAGCTTCTTTCGAATCCCAATAATATCAATACTTTTAACACCTCCCAAAATATGCTTTTCATAGTTTCTAAAAATGAGCATCACATTTCACTACAACAAATAGCTGTACTGCTCACAAGTAAATCCAAAATTCATCCATTTATATCATATTTACGTGCTTCTCCTTCACTCACCCTAGCAGATATCAATAAATGCCCTTTCAATTAGCTCTTTCTACAAGTCCAAGCCCTTCAATGAATTCCAGATCATTCTTGAGCACTCCATTACGAATTCCTTCAAGATACAATCCAAGGTTCTCATTCAACTCCTCAGCAACTCCTCCATCGTTATTCCAAGAAACTACTTTGCCGGAAGTGCCTAATCAAATAAATAATTAATTAATATTAGTTATTTCCTGTTTTCTTAACTTCTTTACTATCTAGCTACTCAAGAAATCCTCCTTGAATAACTACTCTTGTATTTATGAATTATGTTTTTACCATCTGGATTGCATTGAACCAAGAGATAATTCTCATCGATATCCTTTCCAACAGTCAGATAGTTGTTCTTCCAGAAAGCTGAGACTGCATTGATCTCATTCTAAGCGATTGCTTCAGATACTGATAGTAAAACATATGAATCGTGTAGTTAAAATCCACCATTGGAATGCTTAAGAAGTGCAATCAGCTCCTTTGGCACATGAGCTTTGGTTTCTTCACCAAGTGCATCAATTTATGTTTGACTAGCATGTCCTGCTTTTGTAATAGCAGCAGAAACAGACTTAGCATGAGTAGCATACCATTCAGAGAGATCTTTGATACATTGCTCAACTTCCTCCTAAGATATTGTGTCTGTTGTAACATAAAAATCAATCAATATTTGGAATTTATGTAAAAATTATATTTCAAAAGCATGCTGATTACTGCCTCTTGGGTGGGAAGCACACACAACTTGCGTCTTTGTCGGATCCATTTATTAGTTTTGTTGCATTTGTTTTAGAAAAATTGATTAAATTATTAGATTGTCACTTTAACTTTGTTTTTTTTTTGGGAAATATACATTTGAACAGTCATTAATGTAATTTGATAATTCAACCTCTCTTTTTTGAATGTACCAAGCAAAGAAACTACCAATTTGAACACATGCACTCGCACACATACACACATGGTAAGCTTCTTACTGATATGGCAAGTTAAACAATTCATCTTTATTTGTTTTTGTTTTAAGGATCCAGAATATTTGTTGCTCATTTTCTGCGACGCAACCCATGAATGAAATTATCAATTCTACGGAAAGAACTACCCAAGGATTCAATGATTTCCTTCTTGAATTTATTCGTAGCTTCTTGTTCTGTCAGGTTAATAGACAGTTGGTTCCTAAGATACTCGATATCTTAAGGAGATTGCAACTCAGGCATACCTTTATTTTTAGCACAAATCATTCATAAAAATAACAGAATCTAACAGAAAAGAAATGATAAAACTCCTGTTATGTGTTTGTTGCTTCCCTAAAACTTAATATTACCTGCTTCGAGCATGAGAAGGAAGATGTTAATAATGAAATTGCCTGATTTTCTGACTAAATTATACGCCTAGGTGCAGTATTCCTCGAATTTTCTGAACAAATTACCTTCTTTACCTCCCATGACGAATGCCATCTCTTTTGTCAGCACAAATGGTGCTCTCTCTGTTGATTTTAGTCAATATTAATTCAATTCCATACTATTCCAGTTTAGTTTCAGATCATAATAATCTTTTTAAAATCCTTATTGTTTTATTTATGATTTTACCTCTTTTAATACCGAATTTCTACTTGAAGTTACCTAAGAAATGTCCAAAATCAATATGAAACAAATGGCCTGTTTAACTAAGCATAATGTTATCTGCATGCCTATCTCCAATTCCTAAAATTTCACAATCATTTCAAAATATTATTCCAAAATATCTAAAACTCACCTAGAATATACGTAGCAACGCAGTACCCAGCACACGATCTCAAGAAATTATCCGTGGCTATCTCAAACGAATGTGGATCCATGTTCTTCTCCTTGAGATACTGCCAGATCGTATTGTTTCTAAACGCACCTAAGACACCGCCATACTTGGAGTGAATCTTAGCTGTTGTCTCTGAGTTATTCACGATTTCTATCATCCCAACTTAGTCATCTGTGGTGATGACTTTGTAAGGTTTCATTCTGAAATCATGACCAGCATCGAGCCAAATTTTATCCATGATCTTCAAAAGCTGCAAGGTGAGTTGATCTTATCTGATATCATCTCCACATTTGAAGAGAATATTAATGTTTTCGTCTTCTTTGCTCTTTGTCGCTATCCATAAGGGCACTTTCTTAGAATTCATGCACTTCAAAATAATAACAACAACAAAACAGAAGAAATTATTATGAAAATTCTCCATAATTATCTAATATTTCTGTGTACTTTGCAGTCTTTAATTTCAAATCTGCAGACTTGCATTCTGGAATCCAAAGCAAACGAAAACTCCTATGGTAAATCGATCTCAGAGAGTTTCTTCCTTGTTAACGGTACAAGCTAACTAATATCCTTCGTCGCCGATTCTTTTTGGATCTCCTATCCGATTGTCTTGATTTAGTCATTCACTCGAACCTACACTACTAGCTCATTTCTGAATGATCCACAAAGCATGATCATCTACTCGATGATCATAAGGTATCTCTCATAGAATGCTTTGATATGCAATTACGATTTTAATTACCAGAAGAGTTCATGACCAACAACAAATGGATTCTACAATGATCGTTCCAATAGCATATCCACTAGCGGAGAGAAATGATTACTTTCATACATTATCGATTATGTCAATTCGAGCATATATAACGCTAGCTCATCGTCTGAGAACGTACTAACCCTCTCAACGGCATACAATCTGACACTTTCGTTCGCCATATGAGCATCCAATAACGGCAGGGCATCCTCTGGAGTTAGCAATGTCCATTACTTCAGCATTAATATCGCTTCTTTAACTTACTCTGGATCAAGCCAATCGATTGCAAATAAAAATATCTACAATGTATGAGTTAACGTCTTATAGTGATTCCTGCATATCATCAAGACATATTTATCTTCTTCGTTCTATTCACTTAACCTTCTTAATGGATCGATACTCAACAACTATTACAACCTAGCAAGATCGTCAGTTTTGGGTGTTGTATTCCAGTTTTTCATATTGCTGTTTCTTTTTGGAAGTTTTGAAAATCCCAGTTATTTCATGTGATCGTCATCTCTCAGGGAGTAATACATCGTTTCCGTGAATGGCTCTAGCTAAATAAACACCCTCGCGAAGTTATGGCTCATAAATTCTTATTTTTCCTTGCCTTCTGTGAGCTTCACATGGAGTTTTTCAGAGAGTCCCCAATACTAGCTCATGCAACATAATCGGTTCTAAATACGATAAAACGGCCAGATATTGAATGGATTGAGACCTTAGCGGTATTGCTCGTCTTGATCAAATAGAGAAAACGATGTAGATCCGATGATCTGAATGTCATTTTAGTCGTCAGAGTGAAGTAAGATATTCATGCAGATTCTGGCTTCTTTTGGAAGCTAAGATATTTTGAGATTATCAAACTAAATCCATTCATTGAACCTGATTGATTTCGAAAACGGTTATTTCTTGGTTTCGGATATTTTCAAGCAGTTCGATCCATGGAAGAGCATCAACCTGATCGAGACTAAATAAGGTGTGCAGCTTAATCCATATTTTTTCTCCAAACTACACATTAATGTAGCACCTTCGTTTCCATGATTTGTCAAGAATGAGTTGATGTTCGCTTCTTTGATGAGTTTCTCACGCTGTGACAATGGGAGATTAAACGTCAATAATAGTTATTCACAATTAACACACAAAAACAAAATTGTTTTTATTACTTTGACTTTGGAGAGTTTAAGATTGATTTACTTTTTCCCATGTTTTTTCAAGTCCTATTTGTGATTCTTTTAATGCTTATTAATGTCTTCTTACTTGACTTTAGTAATATACGATGGCTGCATGACGCCATTATACGTCGCTTCTTAAGTTTCATTTTTGACATCGGGTAGGACTGATTCAAGAATTTTAAATACATTTTCAATGCTGCAGACTCTCAAACGAAAAACACAATCACACTCACCCGATGTCAGCACTACTCTATTGCCACTATCGAAATTACATTCCACTGAATTGAAATCTTTCATAGGGATGCTCTCTAGATACTGGAATAAGCACAAAAAAGGAAAATGTTAGCAGACTAAAATCAATCTAAACATGTATTTTCATTCTTACTTCATTTCTATTTGGTTTGTTAGAGTAGAATGCTCTTTGCTGTATGGTCATCTTCATGATAGACTTCTCTAAGAGTTGATTTAATGGATGATCAATTGTCTCAAACCCCATGACTTCACCTTGATCATAATCATATTCACTTTTTAGTCTAGCTCGTTCAGCATCTGTGCATAATTATTATTATTATTATTATTATTATTATCCACTGCTGTTACTGCTGGTATTGTTATTCGGAAGGGAAAGTTATTTAGATTTATCAATATCCTCCAGTTGTTATTATTATAATAATTATTATTGCGACTACAACACCGCTTACGACTAGATATTTTCAAGGTTCTTTTGTTATTTTATCGCTTCTTCGTAAACATCTAAAACTTATCTGTCGACACTGGACATCTCTGGGAACTCAATCCAAGGATACCACAGTAATATCGATACTTCATGGAACTTCTTCCAGTTCACGTGCTGATATCTTCCATTTGCTACGTCGCTCTTCTTTCTCCCTTGTTGATTGGAAGTATTTTTAAAAAAATCAATATTTTTTGTTTTTAGTATTGTTATGTTTAGTGTTTTTTACATATTGAAGGTGGAAACAAATCAGCTTTTCTGCTTTTAATAGGTATCTCTGTGAGTCTAACGTCGAGATGTTCGTGTCCTCTTAGATTTATCCTCACACGATCATAACTTAGCATAGGATAATTCCCTGTTAGATACTCTCTAAATCCCTTGATTTACAGGATAAACTAGTGATCTTTGTTATTAGGCTCAAGTTTAACTTTAGCTTGCTTGAATATCTCCCTGAGGATATTTTTTATTACTTCGTCTGCACCAGTCACAAGACCAGCTTCAATTTCGATTCTTTTCTCCTATTCCTTGTGATCATCTTGTCGAGTGTTGAGCTACTTATCATCAAGTCTTCGCTCATTCAAGGGAATATCAGGGATTAATCCTTGGAGTTTATGTTCGTAGCTTCCTAGGAGAACTACGAGTTTTATGGAGTTAACATTCGCGAATGCAAGGGAGAGATTGGATTAGCAAAGATAAGTTGGGTATTCTGAGGAATCTTTGTGGAGTAGGTAACTTGGGATTTTTCTTCGTTAGAAGCGCTTAGCTTGTTCGGATTCGAAGAGCCAAGTGCCTTTATCGTAGTTGATGATTTCACGTAGATCGGCGATGGCAGAATCTGCGGAGGATTTCATTTTAACATCTGCATCAGTTTCGATGTGGAGTTCGTTTGTTATGGTGTTTACAGTGTAGAACGTATGGGAAATAGGATCAGCACAGATCAGCCATTTTTCAAGGCTGTCATCGACTGTCTGAGCAGTTGCACCTTCAGATTTCATTATTATTTGATTCTGTAAAAATATATTAATATATTAACAAAGTTTTTTCTCTTTGCAATGATTATTTTTTTTAAATATCTAGCATGTCTACCTCTTCCTTAGTTCAAGGAGAACCCAAACAGTATCTAGAGATGATTCACTGAAGCCTCTGAAGTTCCTGGAATGCTTGAACTGTGAAAAAGTTGTTGTTTGCTTTAATCTCTGAAAATTAAAGTTTGATATTATCTCCTTTCTCTATTGTTTGAAGGTTCTCTAAAAATAATTATGAAATAATGTAAATAATAAGGAATCAAAACAGATCAGAACCAATAAATAAAGAAGCTTTTTTGTTATTTTTCTTCTCTCTCTCATTGTTGTGCTGTTTAAATGCTTTAAACTAACAGAAACAATCAACAAATATATTTCTACTAGTATGACTCATTGCCACTAACAGGTGCTCATCAACATATCATCTTACCATTCAAAAAATGATTTAATGTATTATTTAAACAAAATCCAAGATATTTCAAGTTCCTTTCTATCATTCCAAAAGCAGCAAAAAAAACAAAAAAACTCCATTTATTTTATCCTATCCAAACTCTTCAAAAAGAATAAATAAATGATATTTTCTTGATACAATATCACCTTAAACTACTCAGAAGGGTCACAGTATCTAGGGGCAATAAAAAAACTAAAATCAAAGGGAAAGAAGAGGGGGATTCTTTGGAATAAAATAAGAATAATCGAAATATAAATTAGAAACAAAAAATACAAGGCAATCCCACTTTCCTTCTAAGAAATGTTCGCAAGACTAGCTAAGAATACTGTCTCTGCTCAGACCTTCAGAGCTGCATAGACTGCTACTACACCTTCCTTCCAAGCACGTAAATATTACATTTGCAATGAAAAATACAAAGGTAAAAATTATACATAATTTATCTTCATCTTCTTCTCTAGCTGGAAATCAAGACCGCATCTTGAAGTGGGTGAGCACTCTCAGCAACAAGGCTAACTCTGCTGAATCCCGCTCATACGTTGCATAGCTCTCATCTCTAGTCAGCTTCTACAACAAGCAACACGTTGAAGCTATCCCAGTAAGAATAACAATAATTGTGGATTCTATCAATAGGGATTCAAAAATACATAATCTTCCCTGTAATTCATTTAATTACAAAAACCTTTACTTAGACCATTAACTTCGAAGAATGGAAGAGTGCCATTAGTACTCCTGGACTCGTCGAGAAAGTCAAGGAAAACTACCAGACCCTCATCAAGGAGCAATACCAAGTTGACAACATCTCCAAGGCACTATCTACCTCCAGCTCTAAGGCTCTCGAAGACATTGTATGAAAAATATATATTTTCAAAGTAAAACAGAAAGTGATTGTTTATCCCTTTTGCAATCAGGAAAACGAGCTCTCTTTCCACGCTGCTATCTGGTTGAACGCTTATGCTGATTACACCATCTTCCTCTTCGAATTGGAGGAGTACAACGACCCCAATGTAACCCTAGAGATAAAAGAATGAAAAATATCTTGTAATTCAATATTAATAATTATTATTTCAAAAGGACTATCTGATGCACGAGAACTTCGATTTCTTCAGAGGACTCGAGACTGAGGTAATAGGCCAAGATCCATATTAATAGCCAATTTATTGCTTAAGATGCTTTGTTTTACTGAATATTCTTATTGTTTGTTGCAGCTTGAAGCACTCACTGAAAGTAAATCACTTAATATTACAAATTGGAGATGACCAAAGGGAGAGAAATTCATTCATCAAGAATTATTTGAAAAAAACAATAATTTTATTTGACTTTCGAATCCTTATTCTTGATTTTTATGATTCTAGCCCACAACTACATTCCCGGAGCTAAGGATGATGTCAATCTTAGAAGTTACCTTGCTACCTAGTTCGCTTGGGGAAAGAAGGTGATCAGTTTCTACAGACATCCTTCTGATGATTTCAAGTGTGCTAAGGCCACCAAGAATATGCTTGGTAGATGAGCGAAATAACCATAAAAGCAGTAGAAATATTGCTATTATTAGCCCAGTTGCATAACAAAGGAAGAATAGAATGCCCATAAGGCTGAATAGCTTGCTAGCTGATAAGAGCGAAAATAGCACAATTTGTCTGCTATTTTTCTGTATGCAACAGCTGTTTTGGCTACTTCTTTGTTTTGTTAACTTCAAGCACTTAAATAAGATATTCATATTCAAATTCATTGTTTTTTTTAGATTCTTTTTAAAGGAAAAGAAGTAAATAAACTGATTTCATAAAATAAATCAAATATTTTTCAAAATTTAGCATAACTTCAAAAATAGTTTAAACAAATACAAAAGAATCTAAATTGGATACGACAGCATTACAACTTGCTGTTATTAACCAATTAACGAATAAGAAAAATATGTGGTAAGATGTAAAACTTAAGAGAAAAGCACAAAAAAAGAGGTAAAGAGAAAATTATAAAATAAACTAGCTTTTTTCCAATCAACAAAAGGAACACAGAAACAGCAGAAAAAGTGCTTGATTAATTAAATATTCTTTCTCACTCTCTCTCCTTACAAATACTTTTAAGAAACGATAGAAACATACAGCACAGAAGATATCAACAACATCTCCGAAATAGCAGGAACAGACCACAAAACGATAAATAATTGTTTTTATTATTCGCATTTTGGTGCTTCCACTATTGACTACCTCCTGAATGAGTGCAGACACTAATACTTAGAATGCTTCTAATCTCCCAAAGATAGATAACAACAATAACACTAATCATAAGAAGAAAGTTATCCTTACACCAATAGTCATTAAGAAATCTACTTAGCAAGATAAACCCAGCAAAGATCGAGAAGATGAAAACTCTCCCTTACGTAAAGTCTCTCATTTGCTAGAAGGAGCTGAATTGGCTGCTAAAAATGATTAGCTACCATCTGTTAATAGTACAAATCCCCCAACAGAGAGCACTAATGAGTCTAATTAAAAGATCAAGGTTCTGCTACGTATCCGTCCATTCTTGCCAAATGAACAACAAGACGATCAATATCTGTCCATCAATTCCAAGGTAGTGGAGGAGTTACAATCCAAAAATATCAGAAAATGTTCTAAATCAAAAAAAGATTAATAAATTCGTTGATTTTAATCAGTTTCTTTGATTTTATGTAACTAGGACAGCAGTCTCATTATCAACGAAGACACTTATTAGATTACACAAACATTTGATAGGGCATTCGATGAAAATGTACAGCAAATTGATGTTTTTAGACCTTTTCAGGAACAAATTGAAAGAGTATTAGAAGGGTATAATTTCACTATTCTAGCGTATGGGTAAACTGGATCAGGTAAATAGGAGAGAAGGAGAGAGATTGAGATAACTGGGAAGAGGTTTATGCTTGACATTCTTTTGGTTTTTTTGTTGTAACAAGGAAAAACTTACACAATGTTTGGATGTGATTGGGAATGTTTCCTTGATGGACAGCAACCTTTACCGCATTAGCTGGAGAAAAACAGCATCAGACGAAAAAGGTTCTCTAACTCGCTAGTAGGTCCTACAAGTTCATCCTTGCCGTATTTATATTCTCAAAAATAGCAATAATAAACTACATTCTATGAGAATCTCGATTCTGATGTGAATTACGCAGGAATAATACCAAGGACGATCTATGCTTTGTTTGCTCTTGTGAATCAACGCAAAACAACATCTCCTGGATAGGAGGTAGCTATTTACTGCTCATTCTTGTAGATCTACAATGAAAAAATATACGATTTGCTAGCAGAAACTAACAATGGATTGAAACCACTAGAGATTCATGAGAGTAAACTTGATGGGATATTCGTGGAAGGGCTCTCAGAGTATTAAACCAATCATTATCTAGATACTTTGGCTTTAATGAAAAGAGGAGAGAGAAATAGAGCAATAAGAGCAACTTCTATGAACGCCAAATCAAGCAGATCTCACACAATATTCTAGTTGATTGTGGAGACACTTGATAAGACAAATGGGGAGATTAAAGTAAAAAAAAAAGAAAACAATGATAGAATAGCAGAATTTTAAGAGGAATATTTGTATTGTTTTTATTGCCTTCCTAATAGCGAGCTAGGCTGAACATGTGCGATCTAGCTGGATCAGAGAAAATGAACAAAAAGGAGTCCATCGATGGTGGACATTTTAATGAACTTAAGAACATCAATCTCTCCTTGTCAACATTAGGTAAGGAAATACAATAACAGTAGCAGTACACTACGTTACATTTTGCAGTAATATTACTAACACTGACCTCTTCTTAACTCCTAGGAATGGTTATAAGCAGTTTGAGTTCTTCCAAGCAGAAGCTCCCAGCTCCATTCCGTGAGTCCAAACTTACTAGGATTCTTTAAGAGAGTCTAGTTGGGAACACCCTCACTTATGTCCTTGCGAATATCTCCCCTGTGCTTTCGAACATCGAGGAGACAGTCAGCACACTCAAATTCGCCGAAAGAGCAAGACATGTAAGAAGTTAATTAACTTTGTTATGCTTACGATAACTCCCTTTTTCTTGATAACTTTTATTTAGATAACAACATCGATCAAACCAAACCAAATCAACGCCTAAAGCGACGAGAATCTCAAGAAACTCTAACGAGAAGTCATCTATCTCAAGGAAATCCTCAACCTACGCAGAAAAGGTTAGACTGCAGTGGACATAACATCCAAGTTTCTGAAACTTCAAGCTGAAAACGAGAAACTTAAAAAAGATCATATTTCGATGAGAGAAGTTGAGAAGCTAATCGAAGAAAACAGACAAATGAAAGCAGAAATACAGTAAATCTACATGAATCAATCAACGCATACACTAAATGACAACACTACAGCAGGATCTAGCTCGAATATTCATAGTAATCAAATCAATGATGTTGAAGATATCTTGAATAAAATACCATCCTATGACGACGCAGAATAACTGTCTCCAAGTAAAACTCAAAGATCACAACTAAGCCCTATCATAGGGTCGTAAGATCCTCCAAATTTACGAAAAGAATAGATCCCTAATATAAACTCTAACTTCAAATAACCAGCTTCAGGGCAGCATACTGGATTGGAGTAAAATCAAAAGAACAACAAGAGCTTCGAAAAAATTCCCAATAACAACTAAAAGTCTCTTTTTTCAGCTCCATTGAATGCATCTGAAACGAACAATAACAATAGATAAATTACCAGTTTACCTTTACTTAATGTGAACAGAAGCTTTAACTCAAATCTCTACTAGCATCCATAGAACATTTCTTCTACATATTCCTCTATGTACTCCAGACAATCTACCTAACGTGGTCCTTTGGGAGGGGCTAATATACTTGAAGGAAACACTCCAGTTAAAATAAGGATCAGAGGGAAGGATCAGTACTACTAAGCTTAAGATGGATATGTAGAAATAAGTGATTTGTAATTGTAACAATAAGAAAAGGAAAGGAGAGATAAAAAGAGGATTCTTGATAGATTGGATCAACTGGAAAAGATCTAGAAGTATCATTAAGAGAAACTACAAAAGGAAATGGAAGCAAGGGAGAATATGGATAAATCTGTGGTTAAGAAACAATCATAACTTAATGTGCTCAATCCAGCAAGCAAACGGAAGAGCTAATCGATAGTAAGAATAATTAACAAAATGGGGATGGATACATGGAGGGTTAAACAGATTCTTTGTAATAAATTATTGTTCGTTTAAATTGATTTGTACTTTTGTTTTGCTAGTCTGACTATTAGAAGCAGACAGTGGAAGGATTAATGCTAGATAAGAAGGCTAAATCACTTAAAATCTATTCGGACAAAATCAAACTCCTCGAAAAAAGATATTTTTAGGCTGCATATAATTGAATATGATTCTGTTGGTTCGTATTTGCAATAAGCTGTTGGCTGTTTATTCACCAGTTTTATTCTTAATTTTGAGTTGATTCCTTAAAATTGTTAGATATTTTTGATACTGTTTTCTAAGTTTTCATCCTGTTCAATATTTAGTAGTATTATTTTCGTTTTATGCACCTTCCTTCTATCCTCATTTTATCTCAAATTATCTCACCTTTTACAAGATCTTTCCAGTGAGACAGACACTAACTAAAAAAAGTATTTTTATGATTCTTTTTCTTTTTTGTGTATGTGGCTAACTCAAAGTGAATCTAATAAGCAAGTCAACGAAATAAGAATCAACCCCTACCATTCCTCCCCTTTTGTTAATTTCTTAGATAGCGAAACTGCTAATTGATGATAACATCCACCCTCTTAATAATCATAAAAAGAAGAAGAAAAAGAAGAAGAAAAAAAAGAATAAAAAAAGAAATAGCTTTTTGTTTAAGATAAATGATTGACGCAGATGAAGGAAATCTTCCTTGGCAACGTAATAAAACCAATAGACTCTTTGTGAAAGACGAAGTAGGTAGAACGAAGCATTCAACGTTCAATTTACCTCCTATTGATCATGTGTATGGAAAAGCACCCAAAAAAGATGCAGAGAATGCTAAACAAGGTATTTTATTATTCATTTTTTTCCTTCTTTTCTGTAATGTTCTTCTTAATATCTTCCTATCAAAGTTACGATGACTTGGATCTACCACAAAGAATCAAAAGATGAAGAACCACCTAGAGATTTTCTTACACTCAATAGAAACTGTGTCAGAGAGAGATATCTCAGTGCGAAAGTAAATTAAATTGAAAAAATTTTCTAATTTTTTGATCTTTTTGTGTAATGTCCGTTGCTGTTGTTAATTGCTGGTCTAATCATAGGATATAGTTCGCTATAGATCAGCACATCCAGAGGTCTTGAAGAAACTTAAGAAAGGCAAGTCAGGAGTTGAAATGTACCTCCCTGCATACAATTTCAGCTATGGAATACCAAATAAGTAAATTACGAAAAAAAGGGTGGATCAATACAAAATATCCAATGGTTTTGAATGTTTTATGGAATTGTATTTTTTCTCTAGGCCATCAACTCCGATCAAGAACATCGTCTGTAAGTAGAAGAGATGAGACAAAAGATCAAAAGAAAAAAAGAGACAACGATGTTCATTTAGATTAGCTTATTGATAAACTTTATTTTTTTTAATTTTTATCTCAATAGAACTACAGTACCTTTAAGAGCAAGAATAAATCCTCAAAGAGCAGTATGCATAGATCAGAAGTGAAGTAAAAACATTGATTTATTCACAAGATATTGATTATTTCATATCTGAGGGAGATATGCGTAGTTAATTTTAAGATGTTCCTTTGAAAAAACAGCAATCTAAAGTGAAGAAACTGCTTGTTCGTGGGAATCAAACAACTTAACTGCGCTCATTGTCACCTGAGAAGGCAGCAAGAAAACAAGCAGAGATACTTGCACTCAGTGAATTTAAACTAGAAAGGTTCAAGAACATCAAATCGAAAATACACACAAGATCAGTTAACAGCCATGAAGATGGACATAATCACCTTGGAGAAAGTGCTAAATAGTAGGGAGGATAAGGAAATTAGGAGTAAGAGAGAGTCTGAAGGATTGAAGTAGCAATAGGAGTAGTTCGAGGATTAGCAGAGCACCTTAGTAGGTTTATACAATTTTGACCATCTAGCCTCTCTCTCTCTCTCTCTCATTAGCTTACTAGATTTTTGTTAAGTTTCTTTATTTTTTTTTACGCTCTTCTACACAATTATATTCTTCAAAAATGCCTACATTTCTCTTATTTACTTAGGTTTATTTATCTACCATATTTTGAGTGATTTGTGGGTCTAATTCGTTAGCAAATATTTTGGGGGTCTTATTGAAAATAAAGTGTATGTTTATAAAAATTATTAAGAAAAAAATAACTCTGCAAATTAGTTCAAATTAAACAAAATTTGTATCTAAATAAATTTTATCTTATTGATCTCAATTGGCCAAGTAGCAAGGCAAAAGTATTATTTTGACATAAAAGTTATTAATTATTGAAAAACTCACTGCAATATTATCCTTCTCTTTTATGTTTCTCACTAAATATTTATTTGTTATCATTTAAACCAAAAGGATCTTCTTAAGCAAGTTCAGTTAAGTTCCCTAACAAATAAGCCAATGAAAAGACTAATCTGCTAACTTCTTAAAACCTCTTCCGTGGGGTTGGGGTTGGGGTTGGGGTTGGGGTTGGGGTTGGGGTTGGGGTTGGGGTTGGGGTTGGGGTTGGGGGTGGGGTAGGGGTTGTGGTTGGGGTTGGGGTTGGGG
>Ga0302271_10000065_pt1 | contig 81755 bp, 27 predicted proteins | sample III_Bog_N1_1_FD_198767 | JGI IMG/M metagenome (GOLD analysis project Ga0302271, IMG submission 198767) | Peat permafrost microbial communities from Stordalen Mire near Abisko, Sweden - III_Bog_N1_1 | ecosystem: Environmental > Terrestrial > Soil > Wetlands > Peat | place: Sweden: Abisko...
TCTTTCTCCCATCTTCTCTGAAATCTTGAAGAGCTTAGAAGTCTAAATTCATTGAATTTGTAGGAGAAACTATCTTTTCAGCGAAACTCCTAGGTTGAAGATATATGTTATGATCCAAATTACTTTTAGATAAACATTAATGCTCCCACTGCACTCATGAATTAATCAAATTTAGATTCTTTTAAGATAATTGATTATTTCATTTGGCTGTCTTCTTGTTTCTCTCTCTCCCATTAACTATTCAATATCATATCCTTTGTTGTTTTTTAATAAAGATAACCAACAACTGGATTGATTAAATTCTATGATCAATCTTAAAAATCTTCAATTATGAAGATTACTTCTTGATTGATAAAAAACCACGAATACAAATTAGCTTTAATGTTTATTTCTGTTGAGTTCATTTCTTATGGAATTGATGTTCCTTTTCTTTTTTCTAGGTATTTATAAAAGATTTAGACGACTTTATCATCTCCAGAAATGGTTTCTACTTTGCAGATGAAGAAGCAGCTGTCATCCCAGCCATTTCAATTCGAGGAGTTAGAAATTACACTTTTTATTTTTTCTAAAAGAATCCTACTTCCTTATTTGCTTCTTCTGAGTCTTCTTCTGTCTCTCCTTCTTCTGGTCCTTTTGTCCTGAGTATTTCGTTAATATCAGTTTTGTGAGTTTGTTAGATAAAATTATTCATATGGCTTTACTCATTTTTAAGACGATAGGAGGAACAGTTTTTATTCGAAGGAAAGTATCTTGGAGGTCTAACAAATTAGCTCTAAGGTAGCTCATAATTAATAATATCTTTCGGATCTGAATCTCCTGACTCAGTTGTCTTCAGAATATGTGTATTTGATGTATTTTAAATGCTAAAAAACAATTAATTTTTTAATGCTAAAACTCAAAAGACAATCAATAACAATAATAGGTTTACTTCATAGGAGAGATGATCGAAGAGCCTTATCTTTAGAAATGGAAATTCTAAGGAGTCACTTGGGAGTTTAAGAAATCAATTTCTTATTCAGGTTCTGTAGTCAAGATCTAAGATTAAGCTGTCAGTAAATTAGGTAAATTTGAGTTAAATAAATGTTCAAATCGCTGCTATTGTTCCGATTATCCAAACTTCTATTAGCCTCTATTCCTTTACGCAATCCTTTAAGATTGTACTTCGTTCTCTTCATCATCTTAATTCTCTTCGGATATTATGTCAAATTTCTTAAAGACCTTCGACTAAAATAAGATAAAAAAAAACAATCAATTTAATCACATTAGTCATAATCAACTCATATTTTTCTAACATCTTTCGAAATATTAGTAGCCACAATAACATTACTTCTGCTAGAATGGTATTCAAATTGAGTTTATTTGATTTTGATCTGGCTTCTCTTCTATTCTACATTTCTTTTTATTTCGAGGAAGAAATTCCTTAAAGTTCTTTGAGTTGTTAGGAAGTCTTCAGTTAGGACAATTTTGTCTATGAAGAGCCACTACCGATTTTAGAATTCAAAGGGAAAAAAGGAGCTTTTTTATCTAATTGCCGTCTCTCCACAAAATCTCGAACATAGATGCTATTTTTCAAAAGTTTATTTCAGAAAAAATATTTAAAATTTTTGTATAAAAAATGCTAATATCAATCTTAAAAATAAACTGAATATCATCTTATGAGTGTGTTGTTCCTTACGAGAGAGATCTCCAAAGTTAATGGTAGCTAAATATCTTTGGTTGCTGCTATATTTTCTTTTCTACACATTTTCTCAAAAAAGGGATTTTATAAATACATTGATAGATGCGTTAAATCGAGAGCTAATATGTGATGCTTTGATAGAACAGATACAGAAGAAACGCGAGATTTATAGCGATAAAAATCCAGCTGATAGCATCTTTAAACCCAGCTGTGGTTCCGTTCTAGATCAGAATTAAAAAGAAGAAAACTATTTAGACAATTGTAGATTGCTTTTCAAGGTTATAAAAGTAAATATCCTTATATGGTTAGATCCTCTTAAGAAGCTTAGAATATGTCATAATAACGATGACGGAGAAGATCACTTAGTAATAGATGTTGTGGTAGAAATAATTCACTGAAAATATCAGAATAATCTTCTCAATCATTTTAATCAATTCCCAATAGAAACATGTCTGCTTGTATTCTAAGTGAATCAGACCATATTTCAGTGTATTCGAGAAAGTAAATAGCTTCTTGCGTATCGGGAAAAGAACGAAAAACCCAATTGCGGGGACTACTACAGCCCAGAATATCAGTAATGGTAGAATCATTCGAAATGAGTACACATAGTAATCTTCTGTGTAGCATTCTTTTGAAATAGCAAAATGCAAGTAACTTTTGTTCCCAATCGTTCTACACGCTAGAGCTGAGACTAGCTATGAAATAATGCTATTCTAAACAAACAGCACAAAGAATATCAGAGCGTTTATCAATGCATGATCTCGAAATTTAGATCCAGTTCGTGGTTAATTCTGGGAATTCTTTTGGCGAGAAATTTTTCGGATATTTAGCAAAATCGTGTAGATCGTGAGGCATGTTAAGAGATAGATTAATTGGTAGACAGATGACCAAACGATCTTTAAGTACTCGAAAGGTATGCCAAGTTGATCAAATTTAGCTAAAAAGCAATCGAATGAGAAAGTTGCCTTGTCAATGGGATCTCCTAGATAATCAGCGTATAACAGCCCAAATGAAGGGTATTGAGGGTGGAAATACTTCAAACTGGCGATAACTTAAACGTAATGTACGATTATCTTAATAAACGCAGATACTGCACTCACATGAGAGTTGTGCCCAAGACTAACTAGCGTGAGTTTTCTCATGACATCAGCTAATACGATTTGCTTCGATCTTTCAAGTCCTTTTTTGACAGACCAAACTAGATATCCAGTGATTGCACCTTGAACGGAGAATAAGATAACTAGCTACATGAGGTAGTTATCACAGATGACACACATAAACACTTCATTATTGATTCTTGCAAACCTTCAGAAATGAAAAACCATAAGAATTATGGAAAATCAAATACAAATATTCTAATTGTTCGTTACCTGCTTTTCCAAAACTATCCCATAATATCGCAATCTTCACAAAGAGGGCCCATGTGACCTTCTTAGCATTGATCTTTCCCCAGACAGGCATCGTAATTATTGTCACAGCTGATAATCAAATCTGTGAGGTTGCTTTCCCTCCAATACCCAGGTCGAACAATAATATTAGCTCCATTGCAAGATTCAGCTTTTTCATTCGGACAGACTTTGCAGTTATTTACTAGTGTCCCATTTGCACTTGGTGGATTCAAAGAGTATTTACCTGCAGGGAAGAAAAAAACATCAAAAGTTACATAAAAATTAATAAAAAATTGAAAAATATCCCCTTAAAAATATCTTCATTTATTTTTACCTTCTATGCATGAAACACAAGAGAAATAGCTAGTCTAAGCCAAAGCATCTTCATGCTCAAATTAAATGATTTCTCCTGTGATGCACTCCCTGAAATTGATTTTCAAGGCAAGCACAGTCTATTCATTTGGTTTCAAATCCAAAAGAGTTGCATTCTGCATAAACGGCGAGGTAAAATACACAAATCCTGTTTTACCTGGCACTCCAATGATACTTACAAAATTTCCCATGAGAAACGAAGATTTCAAATCAGAACTCAGCACAAGAGGTAAATGCGTATTGTTATTGAAGAATAAATATTTTTTAGCAGTCAAATGAACTTAAAAATCCAAGGAAGTTTCTGGATTGTTTTTAATTTACTTGCTCTATTCATCGTAGATTTAGATATCCAAATCACTCAGAGAAGAACCACTTTGAAATTCATCTAGCACATAAAATTCGCCATCGAATTGTCTGTTGAGAATTTTCAAATATGCTGGGCCTCGACTGTAGTTCTCTCCGAATAATGAACCTGTATTTTCTAGCATAGTGGTATTAGAATAGGAGAACTATGAGTCTTATTAGATGAAGAGCGCGCCACCAAATTAAGCTGAGTTATACATAAAAGAGGTATCGATAGTCGTAAGATTTGAATTGAATGCACATACAGCTCCTCCAAATGTTGAGACTGTGCTGCTATGGAATGTGCTGTTGGTTATCACACACTAGTTGTCTAAGTTCTCGAGAATCAGACTTGAGCAGAAATTCCCTTTATTTTTGTAAAAGTTAGAGCTAAATATTTTCAAGGGTGTTTTATCTGAAGCGATGACACTTGAACTATCCAAAACTAAGCCATTTTCTAAAAACTACGAACCTTCAATCAAAGCTTAAGAGCTTTCTTTCAGGAAGATAATATTCTTAAATCCAGTGTTCGTTTGAAAAATGCTGTTAGAAATATCAATCTACTCACATTTATTCATGAAAAAAACAAAGAACGGTCTGTCATCTGTGTCATCTTGATAATAAATATCTTCATAATCATCATCTTCGTTGAATATTTCTTCTTCAGATTCAAATTCTGTTTCTGACAGCTCATAAAGATTTCTGCTACGAAAATGAAGTGGATCATGTAAACTCGGAACAAAGTAGTCTATTTTGGGTAAGATAAGCTCAAGAGAAGAGATAATTTGATTGTTACTGGCAGTGAATCCTTGAATCTTAATAGTCTATTCGATAAATGTGAAAAATCTAAATAATCCAGGCTCAGAGGTTACACAGTTTTCAATCGTTGCATCTATAAGAGTAACGGAAGAATTAAAGATCTTAAAATATTAGAAATACCCTGAGTTTAATGAGACTATTCGAGTGGAAATTAAGAATATCATGGAGCTTGTTGTTCGCATGGTGAGGTCTTGCATAGCAGAATTAAAGATACCTTCAGATCGGATGAAGGTGGAGTTCTAGCAATTTGAATTAGAAATAGTTAGATTATTTGCTATGAGCTCTTTCCCAAATTAAAAAACGAATAATTCCGAAAAGGTGATTATGGAATCTGCAATGACGATGTCAGATACATTAGCTAACTCAAATGGATTGTCCACTAAGGAACTTTCTATTGTAAGTACTGTAAAATTGATGCTATTTATGTTTTGGATTGTGAAATTTTGGAGTTTGATAAATTCCGTTTGCTTGATGGAGAGCATCGTTAGATTAGCAAATTATGTACTGGATGCGGCCTCTAAGTCAGTGCCATCTGATAAGAATCTTTGAATGTTGCTTTCGGTATTCCCATTGATATCTATCCCTTCTACAAATAAATTATAAAATCCTTTGATAATCATTTTCAACGCATTGAGTTGCCCTTCTTGGTGTTTTTATTACACTTAAATCAAATTCAGAGTATTATAAAAAGACTCTTCTCCTCCATTGAACTGCACAGTTGAGAAACGGGAAGAAGATTCATTGTTTGAGGTAGAATAACTGCTAATTTGTTGTTTCTCGAACAAAATCCACTTAAAAGTTAATTCTAGCCATTCTGAGTCGATTGATAAATCCTCACTCATCCAGTTAACTTACGCAAAGGTATTTTGATTTGTACCTCTGAATGTTAGTGAGCTTGTATTGGAATATTTGAATTGATGGATTGGACCTGACTTTAATTGAAATGGTGATTTCAAGATGACTTCGATGGATATTTATGAACATGTAATTTATCCTCCAAAATCTTAACCATTCTCGATGAAACTTAATTCTCTCTAGAATTAATGTGGATTCGTGACTTCGATTGAGACTGAGCAAGAGCTTTAGTTCTTGTAGCTTAGTAAATGCCTTGAAATAATTAAAGAAATAAGTTGAGATTTTTAAATAAAAACTTGAAAAAAAAAATTCCAAGAAAATATTAGCTAAATCCAAAGTTATTACGAAAATATGCGATCAGTAGCATAACCAACGATCTATATTCCTATGACTTCATCGATGGTTGAGTTAGGTTGAGTAGTATCAATCGAATTGCTGATGTTAGTAATGCTTTTCAGAATTTAAAATGAGGCAATATTTGGTTTATCCAAAATCACCGAGATAACATGAGTATTCAGCTATCCCGCACTGCCAGTAAGACTACTACTCCCTATTTAAACTACTTCATAGCTATCTTATTTAAGTATTATTTGGTAGTTGCTACTCACAGAAATCACTTATCTATTGATGGAGTTTAAAAGATCTAACGATTAATTGATGTATGATGGTATGAATTTATCTACTGCTAAATCAAATTAATAAAGAACTATTGAGATCGGCGTGTACAATATAAATGAATCAGCGTAAAGGAGAACCTTAGCTGCATCTGATACTTGAATAATTCTTTTTGAAGAAACAAATGAGAAGTTCTAAATTTCCCAAAGATGCATTGATCCTTCTTTCAAGCTGATAGTGATGAATCTATTAATAGTTGGGAACACAAACACTCTGTCTATCCCAGAAGGTGCATGTTTGATTCCTTCCAAGGAAATTGAAAATGCTCCTTTTTGTTAGATAAACTCAATTTCTGTGGACGAAGTGTTTAATTCAAGAAATGCAGCTAACGATGAAGAGTATTCAGAAGACATAATTTGATATTAATCATTGTTCATCGACGGCAATATCGTTGCTGAGTATTGCTGTTGTGCCTCTGTGTTAATTTAAGTTTAGAAGGCTGTATCTACGAAGTTAATGTAGATCTTTCCAATAGATCCTTCTTTCGAATAGAGAATAATAGTAGAATTGTTTGCTAGTTTAACACTTAAAACAACCTCATTTAAAACATCCATGAGGTTTTAGCAGTTTGTCAGCGTAGCTAAGCAAATTGAAACGGAATTATCACTTAAGATCACTAAAGATATGACTCTACTCAGTGGTTTTAATGCGATTATCTCAGCATTCTCATATGATAATGTAGAAATCGTGTTGATGGCTAGATAAAGCGAACTGGTGTTTGCATGGGTTAAATAAAGAGATTTAACTGATCGAAACGATTCAAATACATAAAAGAGTTCTTTCAGAGCCAAAGACTACTGCATGATCACAGAATTTAGTAGAACATCTCCAGATTCAGTAGTTTCCGTTGTATTTGGCTACATAATAGGTATCAACTAAGAATTTCCCTGATTCACATAAAAAATTTATTTTTATTTACCAGAACATTAAACAATAATGTATTTCCCCCAGATTGATAAAATACTCGTTATATCATCACAATTGGTATCCTCTGTGATGGTTAAAACAGTGAGATCGTTATTCGACAGTTACCCCAGCTCTAATTAATTGTTACTCGTTTTTAGTAGCACAGTTTAATCAGATAACATTTGCATATTCCTTCTGTGATATCGCTTTAATGACTTGAACAATGGTGATTGGAGGACAGCAAGCATGTTCAGAATCACAAACGAAGAAGAGTCCTCGGATAAGAGTATCCCCCGCAATGTGATATTGTCGAGTTTGTAGAATTATCTACAAGATCCAAAAGGTATTGGTAATCTTCGCAATTCTTGTCCTTGATTCATGCTCACAACGAGGATTTCATTGCTATCACAGCTCAGCAAAGCTCTGAATTCTGATAATTCTACGATTGTTTAAATTTTATTCTTCATGTGATACTCGAACAACACTTGCATTTTAAAACTATTTTGCTAAGAAAAATAACTTTGCTACGCATTCAAATCGATCGCTGAACTCTACATTTCTTGCATTTTCACCCAGGTGAGTACACTTATTCTGCCTGAATCATCTCCTACGATGAGCTTAATACCTGGATCATCAGTTGTGGATATATGCGAATCGACTGTTTTTGTGTTTGTGTTTATGAATAACAACTCCGAAATGTATTTATTCTGTTCAATTATCACTTGCAATGGCTGGTAGGATTAGCTGTCGAAGATCACTAATCGATTATCACTCTCTAACACCACAAAGATCTTCCTAGAAGGTTCTAGAATTACTCGCTAGCATTGTTTGAGGAAGTTTTAGTAGTTTAACACGAGTTGATTTGATAAAAGTGAAAAGATCTTCAAAGTCTATGCCTCCAAGCAGACAAATAAAAGATCTAACTTCACATCGTAGATCATATCGTTAATAGCAGATTCTTAAGATGGGAATTCTTGACTTAATTCAAGTGTTCTGGCATTCCAAATCTTGATGGAAGTATCTTCTCCTGCGGTTATTATCGATCCTGTTTAGTTGTTCGCTGAGTTTTCCTTTCCTGGAATCACGAAACTGATAATATCTAATGAATCGATGAATTTTAATAATTTCTCAGTTTGGATGTCAAACGAAGAAAGAATTGACTTTGCTGCCAGCGAATCTTCTAATAGATAAGAGGCGCATACAATGATTGTGTTAGACATCTCAAGGACAATTAAATGAGTGATATTGAAGTTTTCTACTGTCTTATTCATCGAAAATAACGAGAAATCAAACTCTATCTTGGAAAGTATCTCCATGAAATCCTTGGAAAGCTTGATAATTTCATTCCCAACAGTCAATAATATGAAATTATCGTTCTAAATCCATATTCTGCTGTTTCCATATGATGTTAGGGTATCAGGTGATTGAGGGTTAGCTCCATTAAAGGTCAAAGCGATATTACTGAGATGTGCAGAGAACGTAATAGACTCTTAGATAATTGGATTTAAATATTGAAGAATCTTGAGATCCATCATAGAATAGCTGTAGTAATCTTCGATGAGGATAAAGCATAACTCATTATTGTTGTCAGGAGAGTCACCTATTAGGATATCTACAGCATCTGCATTCACATAATAGATTCTCTGATTGATATTTGAAAAACTGTAGATATTCACTTAGGAATACGAATCAGCGACATATAAATGTTAATTAGAAGCTTAAATCAATTGAATTACTCTATTCTTGTCTGTTTTAAACTCGGAAACTAATGACAAAGTTGCTCTATCGATTGCAAGAACATGCACGTTGTTGTATGCTATGATAATGCTACTATTCGGAAATATTGTTCCTGTGGGTTATTTATCTGCTCCTTTGAATGAAGGATTCATAGGGAAAGTTGCAGAGAGTGTTAGACTTGCTGGTTAGGTTATTGAAAAAATCCATAATTCATGAGATGTTTATGAGAGAACACAGATTAAGTTATTGTTCGTTGAAAGGATCGTATGGGAGAGAATGTAAGTGATTTAAGAAGGTAAATCAATGGAGGTTATGAGTTCGAAGGATAGGAGTGAGAAGATTGAAAGAGTAGAGGTACTTAGGGTTATGATTGTTTGGGTATTTTGATCGACAAGGAATTTGAAGAAATTCAAGAAAATTGGGAGTTGAGTGGTTGAGATTATTGAAAGGGGTTCAGTGGTTGATAGTTTGACATGGATGAGCTGATCAGGAGAATCTTGAGTTCTAATTAAACAAATACTAGATTGAAGCATGTCATACCAGCACTGCTTGATTCTGAGGAAATCATTAAATCAAAAACATTTTTGTAAAAATTCCACAAATTAATGAAATACCAAAAAAAATTGATGAAATTGAGTAAAATCATGGGTTAAAATAAAAAATACTATCACCTGCTGTTGGTGTCTGGAAGTTGCAGGAGGTTTGTTTGAATATTCGTTGGATCTTGGATGTCAATGCCTATGAGATTATTAACTTTATTTGTAGCAAATATCATTTTGCTTGGTGATAAACTTTAATTTTGTAGTTCCTTTAATTATTCTATTGAACTAATGATCTTTATTGCTGCATCCAATGTGATCCTCCCCAGTAATTTCCCTGTAAGCAATTCCCATATGCTTAGTTGTTATCCATGTCTTTCGACTGAAACAATCACTCCGAGATCATAATATAAAACTACTTGAGTAAACCCATCATTATAATTAGTCAATTCTTCTTAAAATATATCAATCCAAGTTAATTATGTCTCCTAGCATCCTTCCTGTTGGTCCAATATGTGGATGGAAACGATCGAGTTCGAGTATGTCACAAGAAGATTCTAACTGCCTTCTAAAATCCCATAGATTTCTTTAGATTCTTCGATAGAATCTTATTTTGCAATAGCATTTATTTCAATTTCATCAGCTGAAAAACAAGAGAATGCATGCGTTGTCAGTGTCATTAGATTTAAACTCACAATGTAGTCTCTTCCATAGGTATCCTTAGTGAAGAGAATCAAATAGTTATTGTGCAATTCAGCATTTAAAATTGTATTTTTAGAAACTTTATGTGTCTTTGTGAGCTGGAAGTCGTCAGATGACCAGTTAGCTGATAATGTTGGTACAAAAATGAAGCTGATAGTGGAAGTAGATCTATCAAGGATTAGAATCTATGTTTGGTTAGTTGAGAGGAACAGTTATAAGTTGTTGAAATTTGTAGAGTAAAATATCGAATTTTATTGAGATAACTAGATGGTGTAGGAAGTAGATTAAAGTTAAGAATCATTGCTATTGGAGATGCTAATAACTAATATCTCATATTCAGATAAAAACACTAGACATTCGTTATTCCTGCTTTAAATAAAGAGAAACTTGTTGAATATTGTAGAAATGCTGTTAGTGGTATTTATGAATGTAACTAAGGTGACAATTCCAAGGGAATTTATGTGTAAAGCACAAAAAGAACATTGCTCGTCGCTAAGGAGAAGCAATTACTGTGAAATCGTAGAGTCACTAAGAAGAATCAGAGATTAGCTAAATGTTGTATTTAATAGATTGATTTCGAGAGTTGATTCAAGAATATTTATGGAAGATGGATCGAATTTGGATGGAAATGATGAAGAAACAGTGTAGGTTATTGTTAAGATTGTATTATATTACGACCATAAGATATCTTAGACATTTCCATCACAGGATTAGCTCATTCTTATACCAGCAATTGCACTGCCGTCTGAAAATTACAATAATTTTACAACTTGTAGACTCTGCAAATCTATCATTTCAACCTTGGTCAAAAACAAACAAAACAAACAAGAACTCAAATTGATTTTTTCAAAGGTTTTAAGCTAAAAAAGTTGTTGAATTAAGTCTACTCCCTTACTTGGCTAGAAGAAATTTATCTGTAGAGTAGATCTACGCAACTATTGAAGCCAGTTGCAGGTTGAAATACATTTGATTCCTTCAAAGAAATGTCAGTTTATTGAAGTGTGATGTAATTCACTGCTGATAACTATCCTTGATCATTTAGTATCAGGATCGATTACTCGTCGCTGACAATCTTAGCTGCAAGAATAGAGTGATTCCCTTAAGCGAGGAGATAGCTATGGAAGCTTGAATTCAAACTCCATCCAAATAATTCACCGCTATCACCAAACGAAAACAGGAGATTTTCTTGTTTTACGAAAGAAATTCCTTAGATTTTGCCTGAATGACAGATGTTTCCAAATTGTTTCAAGTACGGGCATGGTGGTGCTTATGATAGGACTGAAGAGAAATGATTTATTGAGAAAATGAATATGTAGAAAAGAATCCTTTTCAGTAAGGTGATGATAAGGGTGTTCATTAAAAAGAATTTTGCGGGGGAAATGAATTGTATTTAGAAAAGAAAAGGGTTTTTTAATGAGTATTATTGCAATTCTAAAGATAATCAAAGAAAAACATCATTTGATTTGGCAAGGATAAAAAGAGGGAGCAGGAAACTAACAAGATTAGCTAATAATTTAAGTTTATTAATATTTAATATTATTTCTTCTTCTTATTTGAGTGGTAATTCATTCCCCTTGCTGATATTTCAGAAATCCTTCAATAAAATATCAACAAAACAATAGAAAATAAAAACACAAATAAATCATATTTTGGTAAACAAAAGAAATCGGAATCTTGTGCTTTTCCCTCTGCCTTATTTCGCGAAATAATAATAATATTAATAATAAATAATAAAAGAAGAAAACAAACAAATTCATCTAAAGAGTCTTAATGGACAAATAACACACAGCAATCTCACAACTTGATGAGAAGGATATCAAAGAATAGCCAATAACAACTGAAAATGAAACAGAAATTCAAAAGCACTATTCCGCCAAGTCATTTGGGAGTCTCCCAGTTGATTCTTCTTCAGAAGATAACGATGAAGAACAAAAAGAATTCCATGATGAGCACGCGAGCAACAAGATTCTTATTGGAGGTATTCCTCTTTAGCACATTTACGAGAACAGCGAATGGATTAAGCCATTCTAATGCTTCATCTGCAATAACGCTGCAGTTGCGCCAATACGATGTTCTGCGTGTTCGACACTTTATTGCTATGCCTGCCTTGAACTCTGGGGAGGTGAATCCAAGAACTCGAAATAAACTTGCTTGAAATGTTAACAAGGGTAAACACTTGATATGAATAAAGATAAACCCACACCGACGACAACAACCGAAAACTAACTGAAACCAGATATCAACACGGAGATGTTTTTGTAAGAAATACGAGTAGATTGTGCGTTTAAAACAAATGGCTGCACGGAGATTGTAACGTATGCAGAATATGAAAATCACTTGAAAACATGCCCGAAGAGAAGTAAAATATGTTTGTTTTGCGGTGACAATTTTATCTGCGATGAAGTCAACAAGCATAGAGCAGTCTGCTCCGGTAAAAATCACAGTGAATTGCTAGCATTACCCGATAATATTAAGAATTTCGGAATGGATTAATCTAAACTTCTTGAGAGTAGTCTCAATAACTCAAGAAAACCATCTGGTCTGCAGCTAGGCGAGAGCAAAAGTACAAGTAACATAAGTAGCTTGGAGAAACCAGTTTAATTCTTCAAAGCAACTCGCTCAAAGCATAAAAATAAGCACAGCAAGAATAATACATAAATTGCTCAGAAATTCATGAATGAATCGTCATTACTCTCGGCAAGCATGAATAACTCAAATCTATCGTAGCTATCTGCCTCAGCGTAGGTGCCTTTAGAAAGTTCTTCGATTTTTAATAGCATGCCATAACAACAGCAGCAGCAGCAGCAGCAAAATCAGAATCAGCAGTTCCAAGAAATAAACTCAAATCAAGGATTTCAAGATTTTCAAAGTTTCTCATAATAATCATAAAAACCGCAATAATTGTTTATGCAGTCAGATCATCTAAATGACTAACCTTAGCCCTTTTAGAACATACAATTCCAGTAATAGAGTGAAGTTAAGCAGCCGAAAGAGGAACAACAACATGCGTAAGTCTAGTAACTCTCCAATATGAATCAAGTCAATGTATTCCCGAAAAACAACGTTGTGGTCTAAAGTAATAGTTTTCCTTTGATTGTGTTAGCTACTACAGTGGTTGTCTTAGCTGTTAGCATTGTTGTTATGCTCCTCATGTAGGCACCTGTGGGGTTGAATATATAGTAATCTTAAAATAGCATGAATGATAACCTCCAACAAACTTTGTTGCGTGAAAATCAAGAACTAAAAGGTTTGTTCTAATAGTTTTTGGAAAAAGATAGGAATATGTCCTTTGCTTTTGAAAATGCTTATAAAATCTACGAAGCGAGTCTTCAGAAAGCTTAAGAAGTAGCAGATAAATATACTGAAAGCTTATCGCAAAATCAAGAAAGTTAAACTCTTTTGAAGTAGAAATATGAAGATACTTTAAAGCACTGGTTTGAGCAATAAATCTAAGGCATTGATAAAACCTTACAAGGAAAAATTGAAGCAAATTAATCATCACATCAGCTAGATTCTCTGGTAGATAATCTTGAAATACTCTCGAAACATGTCAAACATGTTCAAGAATAAAATGACAAACTCGGTTAGCAATAAACAGTCTTCGAGCAAAGGTTGATTGAAATAATTAGTGCAATTAGAGCTGTTGAGAAATAGGTGGTCAGTGGAAATAGCATTAATAAGAGTGCCACAGATGTTGACAGAAATGCAGACAACAAGGGTAGTATGATGAATACGGAAGGGATTGAAAAGATATTCAATGAGAAACTGAATATGATCAAGACAGAAATATTAACTCAACTTTAATAGCAGCATTAAGCAAAGGAAAAACCTAGCAATGGAGATGATATTCAGTCGAATTATGAGAATCTTAAAGTTATTGTTGAAAAATAAGGAGAAAAAGTGGAATTACTTATTGAAAAACTCAATAGTAATTATCAAGATAGAGTAGGAAAACATGAAAATTAATAAGGATTTGATAATAACGCACAAATTGATTTGTTAGAAATAGTTCAAGCAATCAAAAATCAAATGCAGAACTTAACTGATATTGTCATTTAGCTAAAAAGTAGTGATACATCTATGACAACTGCAGATAGGAATATCAGTAAAACTAAATTTATTATGAATTCAAATGGTATTAGCTTTTAGAAGTTATCTGCAGGAGAGAATACTTCTCATTCAGCGAATAATGGTATTTCACCATAAAAACTTGGATGCATTTACAATCAATTTAATATTCTTGACATGAGCACTTCAGTGAATCTCCTTTAAGAAAAGGCTCGTATGATTAACTAGCCTACTCAAGCTTAGATTTACCTGAAATTTTTTGAGTTAAGCGAATGGGAGTACATAACGTAGCTCTAGACTTAAACAGAAAACGGATCTTTAGTGGCGATTAAGATTTCAACTTCAGAAGGACAGAATCTGTTCTGTGGAACTTATTCAAAAGTCAAATATAACAGCAGTGAAAGACTTCCTGTTGGATTAAGGATCGATTATATTGAAAAATAGCACACTAATTTTGTTATTTAATTTGTGTGATAATCCCAAATCAGTTCGTTTTGAGAGTGTTTTGGTATTTTGTTTGTTTTAAAAATGAATTAATTAATAAAAATACTAGATGAGAAACAATATTAATTATTAGAAGATACTGAAACGAATTACATTTGAGATAAGATAGGCGAATTGAAATTCAAATAAGACCTGAATAAAATTATGAAAAACAATTAATTAAATCATAAACGGGAAGAGAATAGAGAGAGAGAGAGAGAAAGTGATAATAATTTTAGTGAAAAAAGTCAAGTTTTAAATTAAAAAGAATAGAAAGCACAACCGCAGCACAAGCAGAACAGAACAGAAAAACAACCATATTATCATGACAGATACAAAATAAGAATTCGAAGATATCCGTGGTAAAGGATTTGTTTCGTTACTGCAGTCATATGTCTAGCTCGATGAAGTCAAATAAGAAAAAGTTATTCTCACGGAATCAAACTATGAAGGTTATGTTGATAGTTTAGATGAAGAATAGCTAAATCAGCATGGCCTACCACCCTACAACTTGATATTCTATCAAATCGAAGAACACGATGGTATTTGCTAGTTCTATCCTACCGATATCACTTCTTCACCTGATAATCAAGTTTCTCCACTTGATTGGCCCTAATTCCCATCTTGCGTGAGAATCAGTCAAAATCGATTCCTTATCACCGGTGGAGTGAGTCTCAATTAAGGATATTCTGCTTCATTTCTCAAAAAATTTCAACTCCTCTAAAGAAAGAATCAACTCACAGCATTGTACAGCAGATACATTGAGATTCTCAAAAATAAGCCAGCTGCTGGAGAAGAAAAACAAGAAGAATCCTAAGAACGCAAAGCAGAAATTTTCCCTATTTTAAATGCAGCGCAAGAACTTTCAAAGAAAGAAGAAGACCTCTAGTGGCAAAGTGAAAGCGATCCATTGAAACGAGATGAATTGCTTGTTAAGCTGTTTGAGAATAAGATCAAAATGATTTCAGATAAAACTGTCTTCGAATAGATCAAAGTTGATAAAGCCTATTGCAAATCGAACAGCATCACTTATACTCCTAATGAGGACACTACAGAGGAAGATGAGATCTTTAATAAAAGTTCTCCTTATTTATCTAGCAACATGGAACTCTCGTTTAATTTTGTCCCTGAAGATAACGCGTATCAGTTCACGGGTAGATATCTCTAGCCAATGCCAAAAGCTCGAAGCAATCATTAGACTGTTTTCCACAAGGGGAAGGTTTATATCTTAGGTGGAGTGTGCAATCAGAAAGTGCTATCGTCTGTGCTAGTGTATGATGTCCTTGCAGATACTTGGTCAGAGGAATTTCCTTCTCTCTCGCATCCAAGAGTTAATTTCACTGCTGTTTCGCATGGTGATCATATCTACGTGTTTGGTGGACATTCAGTAAGATAAAGAATTTATGCAAATAATTATTCTTTTTTCTGAGTAAATTCATTTTATATTCTTCTTTCAAATCTAGACTAGTTTCGTGGAGACAAGCTTCGACAATACAATCTTGGAGAGAATCAATCCTGAATAAAGTGAAACTGTCTGGTAAAAACTACTCCTGAGAAAAAAACTCAATCTTAAATTTGTTTCAAAATAACAAATTCAACTTATTTCTAATGAAAACGCACTGCTTCTCTTGGGAGGATACACAACTTAAAAGGAGCACACTGGGAATGCTTAAGTCTAAGTTTCGAAAATCGACATCGATGCAGATAAGTGGTCACTTTCGTCGTTTGAAGGAGAGCAGCTATGTCTTAGAAAAGATGGTGTGGTAGCTCGTGGAACTTATAAAGCTTAGGATTGCTTCTTTGCTTTTGGAGGGGCTAATAACATTCTCTTGGAGTGTTTTAAGCTGCACAATGAAGACGGTAAGCAGAGAATTGAGAAGGTCCTTGATAATGACTACAGTGAGGAGATATATTCATACAATCCGAACTTCATTGCAGCTAATCCTTCTTTGTATATTGAGTGAGGAAAAATCTCTGGAAGAAGGCAAAAAAAATATTTCAAGATACACAGTTTAGATTTGTGTTTGTACTTATTGTGCTGAAAAATCGAATTGCTTATAATGATTAAAAATGTCTTATTTTTTTTATTCGTCAAATAGTTTGATGTGTTCATATCTTATTTTGGTTGAGAACAACTATTTTTTTTTGCAGATTTTTGAGCGTAATTGTTTTAATTGTTATTGAAATTATTTGAGAAAAAAAAATAACCAACAATGATCACTGTTTAAACAATTTATGTTTTTTTTTTATTAAGAAGCTTAAAATTTGCAGTGAAACAAAAATAATCATAGAAAAATGTTTGTATTTTGGTCTTAGATTTTCACTCAAGCACTGCTAGCTCTTTTCTTCCATTGTGCTCCTAGCTCTGTTAAAAGATGAAAAATAATTTGATAAAAATCTGATTTTGAATCTGGATTTTAAATATTATTATTTTCAATAATGTTGTGTGCTTTACATAAGAGCTTTACAAAATGGTTTTCGTCATCATCCAGCTTTTCAGCTGCTTGTATTTTATTCAGAATCCCATGTAGAATCAAGGGTGCTTCGTCTTATAGAAGAAGGAGATCAATAGAATTGTTATTTGCCCATAATTCTTGAAGTTTTACAAGCAATCTATCAACTGATTCTTCTTCATTTCTGAAATTATAATGATCTATCATGAAGGAAGTCCTTTCTTTGGTGATTCCTTTGTCTCCACCTACAGTGAAGACTGAGAATTCCGGAGCAATATCGTTTTTTTAGAGTAGTTTCTAAAGTTGTGTTTGGAACTTGATTTCTACAATGGATGCGATCTCTTCTTTTAAATCTGCTATTTGAGTGAATCTATGAGAAACGAAACATAATTTAAAAAAGCTCAAAATAGTGTCCTAATCAAGCGATTAATTGATAAACCATGCATTTATTCTTTATTTTTCTATTTACTTGCGATTTCGAGTTTAGAAATTAATAAGAGCCTTGGCTAGTTTCTCATAAATATCTTTCTTAAGCTCAAATTCTTCTTCTCTTCTCTTACATTGCAGCTAGCAATTAGAGTCTCTGCTCAGATCAACATCACATATCATCTCATGCTCTTCACACTTCTCTTCATCGTCAACTAAACTCCACTTGAAAAAATTAAAAATAAAAATTATTTAATTTGCATTTTTTTCAAATAATCAACTAATTTTCTTTACCTTGTGACAAGTTTTTACTTACGAGATACATTCCTGAGAGTACTTCACGCATTTATTCACAAATGCAACGCAAGATTCCTCGAACTCATCGCAGACAGAAGGATCATCTTTACTGTAAACCTTACATTTAACTGCTTTATCTGTGCATTATTTTTCTTATTGTTCACACGTGATTGCTTCTTGTAAACAAAGCATTTCTTCCTCCAGACAAACTTACTTTTGATGATATTTTGAGCATTGCACATGTGGTTTCGAGGAACATTGTGGTTTCTTTGGGCATGAGAAATCATCACAGATCATTGAATTCAACTCAATAAGATCAGCTTAAGTCTACGAAACCCTAGCTGCGATGTCGGAGAAGAGTACAGAAGTATTTTTAACCCAAGTTGATATTTTTTCTTAGAGAAGGGCGTTCAATCTTTAGACATGCTAAGCTGAGAAAACCGTTGTAAGTACAAACTACGCTGAAGAAATATCATTCACATATGGAGCTGATAATCTCAAGGCTAGATTATCCTAACTGTCGAAGAATTTATCAACTACATCGATTCGATAGCCAATTTCCTATGATACAGCAATATCAATCTGCACTTTCAAATTGAATATTATTGCTGTTGGTTTGAAATATACTTAGCTTAGATCAGTTAACTACGGGTTATCTTTCTGCAACCGCAAGACGATATTATTTTAACTGCCTCCTTCTGTCTCGATGACAGCGACGTTCCCACCTGCAAAATGAACCCCTTCAAATCGGAATAACCCAATTAAGAACTTCTCGTTGTTAATATTCAATACTGTCTAGCCACGAATTCCAAAGATTGTGCTTTCTCCTGCGAGAGTGAAACCTTTTGGTGTGGTGACTTTCTAAGTCAAAGTGTCGTTTACGACTGACTAAGAGTATTTCAGTGAGAGACCATTTGGGAAAGTCATTCCTGCAATCGGTTTTGAAACACTTTTCGCGAATGAAATGGAGTCGTAACCGAGGAAAACTGCGAGTAGATTCTAAGAAGTAATTGAGTAAATATGGGTAGCGAGAAGATCTTTAGAGAAATCTTGGAAATCTAAGTGGAGTTGCGAGTTTCCATAGAAGCATTTGCTCTCATCAAAAACAGGATTTTCATCTCCAAGCATTTCGATAAAGCAATCTTGTCCGAAGATGCTGAGAGTGTTCAATGAAAAATCTGAAATCTTAGATTTGTCTTTAGGGATTCTGCCTTTGAGTAATATCTCACTTAACTTCAGTTCTGTTTTGTTGAACGCATTTTCCCAGGAATCAACGGAATTTCCAAATAACACTCCTTCATGCGTTTTGGCATCGAATGAGAGAGCACCTTAGAAATTAACTGATTTCTCTGTGTGCAGTTTCACTTGAAATTCTCCATCCAGATAAAATTATCCTAGTTTTATATTTGAGAGCTTCTCTGCTTTGGAGGATAAAATTGAAGAATCAAATTTAGGTCCAATTATGATATTTAACTAAGTGCCTTGAAGTTTAATTGGATCTGAAAGGGCTAGCTCTGAATGAATAGGACCAGATAAGATAGCTACATTGTCTTTAAACTGACCTTTAACGTGAAGAAGATTGACTTCTGCGTTGAGATTATGAAGCAGTTTTCCAACTGGACAGGTATTTTCAATATCAAACACGTATTACAGATAAAGCCCTTCTTCCCATGTTTATTCAGTTGTCTCAGGTCCAAAGAGATCAGCTGATAGGAAGGTTAATTCTTTCAGATTGACATCTTACTCAGAAAAGAACAGATAAATAGACTTGGGCGTAGTTGCATCAAAATCAGATGAAGGAATGTCTTCAAAGAGAGATTTCGGATTCTCAGCTCCAAAAGCAAACGAAGCAAACAGCTACATTTGGCTATATAATCTAGCTATTTTAGCTCTGAATTACCCTGGACCTGCTAGTTATTTTGATCCAACTTATGCGCGTACATCGAAAATAATTGAAGGCTCAAAGAATAGCTCGACACTAACGTCATGGAGGCGAAGTTGCTCGATATGGACCAGCCCAGCTAGGTTGATATTAAGTTTGTCGGTACTCTAGGATGTAGCTAACTGGCTGAGGACATTTTCAGAGATTTCTTCGTATTTATATTCATCGTCAGCGAAGCGCAAGAAATAATTGCAGAGTGTGTTTGTCTTTTAAATGTGCAAATGAGAATATGCAGGAAGCTAGCTGATACTGCAAATCAGATTTGTGGAATCCAAAAGGAACTTATTCGATGCAGTCTCCTTGAAGAGAGACACCCATCCGATGCATTGGTTGAGATCGAGATTTAATCCGATGGAAAATTCTGTGATGTCTTCTAAGTTCATGATAACTGTTTGATGATTTTGAGAGAAAATACAAAAAAGAAATTAGAATGTTGCTCGATTTGAAAGATAATTTGAAAAATGAAGTTACTTTAGTAGCTATTTGCTTGCTTGTCAACAGGAATTGAGAAGACAAGAGACGAAAGTTTAAGGTTCTCAATTGATTCTAGACCCCGGCTGATTTGGATTAGCGGAATAAGAGAATCCACATTTTCTTATGAAATCATCTTGAAAGCTTAGTGCTAGAGAGTTAGTGATTCCTCTGGAAGATTTGCGATTATGTTAATGAAAGATTCGTGGATGTTATCTTCATCGTGTGAGAAATGAATTTAAGTGCTGTAGTCATTGACTGAAATTTAGCCAAAATAGAAAGTCGCTCTTTTTTGCTACAAGAACACCATGTGAAGAATCGTTAATGTTGTTTCCTCATCGATTTTTCTAAGCCATTTGCCTCTCGTTACCATTTGGAAGTTACTATATTCAGGAACGAGTTTGTCTTTCACTGAAATAACCAAAAAACAATCCAAAATATTTGGTAATTATTTGTTTGAAAATCATGGAAAAATGTAGCTTCTTACCTTCTTAGAAAGAAACTGTGAAGCTAAAGTCATCTACGTCTAATTCCTCCTCAATCGGGAAGAGAGGACCACTTGCGAGTGTATATTAGCTGAGAGAGCTTGAAGTGAAATTTCTCAGAGCTGCATTCAGATTAACTGGCTCGGAGATTTTATCACTAGCAAAACAGATGCCACCATCACTGGCGAAACCTGCAATGAGTTTAGCGCTGGGGAACACGTCTGAGATCTAATTAAGGAGATCTAAGAATTCTTTGCGGTGATTATTGGCAAGACCAATTTAGAACCAGTTATTAGCCGTCAGTTCGTAGACTTCACCGACCTTACAAGACTCGCAGACATGTTGAATTGATCTGCTTGTCTAAATGGAGTTTAAAACAAAAATGATATTAAGAATGTTAAATCATAATAAAAGGTCTTTAAATCAAGAACTCAATTATTTTTTACTTAAACTATGGAATCGGAGCAAAGGATAGCGACTGTAGTGTCCGTGGTTCCAGATTGTTTAGATGGAGATGGCCAATTTTCACTTTTTTTCTAAGTTGGTTTCTTTGTTCCTTCAGTGGAAGAATCTGAATCTTTGCTGTCATCTTTATCAGCTGATTTATCCTTCTTTGTATCTTTTGAGTCAGTTTCTTCCTTTTTATCTTTATCAGATTCATCTTCATCGTTGGATGCTAGTTTCTTTGTTAGGAACTAATATTTTTCTGCTCTTTTGTTGATTTCGTCGATTTCAACTTTGCTGAATTTGTTACCATTTGTTTTTATAAGAGCTGCCTTGAACATTTACTACGCACTCTGAGAAAATTAGGATTACTAGCCTCCGAAGATGTTATCACTAGGAAGGGCAAGAGGGATTTATTTTTCTGCTTTTTTGAAAGTATATTTTTCGCCGAATTCATCGACAGCAGTTATTAAATTTGGATCCTCAGTGGGCTGTGAGTTCTCTTGAGCGTCTTCGGATAATTTGAGATTTGCTTGAGTTTGCACAGGAGTTGAATCAATCAGCTTTTGAGCCTTCTATTGTTTTCGCTGTTCATGTCGATCTCTTAATTATTGTCTACGTTGAGCTTCTTCATCTGCAAGTTATTGATCAGTGCTATCACTTGAGTTTTTGAGATCCGTAGAAGTAAATAAGGCATCTTGATTGCTCTGATCTTCTTTTTCCTTTTCTTCCTTTTCTTCAGATTCTTCTTCTTCTTATTCTTCAGATTAATCTTCTTTTTCTTCCTTTTCTTCAGATTCAACTTCTTTTTCTTCATTTTCTTCTGATTCTTCTTCTTCTTTATTCTCTTCATCATCTTCCTCTTTTACTTCTTCTTCTTCAGATTCTTTTTCTTCCTTTTCTTCAGATTCTTTTTCTTCCTTTTCTTTTTCTTCATCTTCAGATTCTTTTACTTCTTCTTCTTCAGATTCTTTTTCTTCTTCTTCTACTTCCTCATCCTCATTTTCTTTCTTCTTTTCTTAATTTTCTGAAGAAGAACTTTCACTATCTGATGTACTCTCATCAGACTCAGTCGTTTGCTCTTCTGAAGTCTTTTCTGTTTCTTCTTAACTATCTTCCTCATTTTTCTTTTCACTCTCAACTTCATCACCTGTCACAGATTCCTTAACATCTTCTTATTTCTCACTATCTTATTCCTCTTCTTAATCTATTTTAGTTTCAGTTATTTCCTCCTCCTTTTTCTCGGTAGTCTCAGCTTATTCCACTTTCTCTTTACTTTCATCCAAATCATTATCAGCTGCATTTTCATTTTGAATTCTCATCTTATCTTCTTTAATTTTCTTTTTTAAACTTTCTTCTTAACTATCAGATATCTCTTCATTGTCTTCATCGACACTGTTTTCTTATTCTTTTTTCTTGGCAGCGTCCAAATGCATTAAATCTTCTATCTTCTGATCTGTAGAAGAATTTTCATTCGATTTGATCTCATTTTACTAAAATTGGAATTTCTCTTCTTATTCTTTTTTTATTATTTCTTCTTCTTATGCTCTCTTTTCTTCTTAAACTTTTCTTATTATATCCTCTTAAGCTTATCGTTCTTCTGCCTCTTTCCTAGCAGCGGCTTCTTCAGCTTCTTTTTTCGCTGCCTCTTCAGCTAATCTTTCATTTTCTAATTCTCTAAGAGCATTTATTCTAGCCTCCTCTGCTTCTCTTCTTTCATCTTCTAACTTTTTAGCAGCTTCTTCTTCAACTCTTTTTTTCTCATTTTCTACTCTCTGTGCTTCTTCTTAAGCCAATCTCTCAGCTTCTTCTTTAGCTTTCTTTGCTTCTTCAGCAATTCTCATCTCCTCTTCATGTTTCAATCTCTCTTCTTCCTCTTTTTTCTTATGTTCCTCTTCTTACTTCAATCTTTCTTCCTCTTGCTTCTACCTTTCAGCCTCTTCTCTTTCCATTTCCTCTTATTTCCTCTTCTTCTCCAATTCCTCTTCTTATTTCTTCCTTTCTTCAGCTTATTCTTAAAGCTTTATCCTTGAAGCTAAGATACTCTCCTCTAATTGTTCTCTCATCCTCTATCTTGATTCTCTAGCTTCTTTTTCCAGTTTCAATTCTGATTCATTATTCATTTACTTGTCTTTTATAACCTCAATTGCAGCTTTTTTCTCCCTCTCTTTTTATTCTTTTTGAAGTTTAGCAAATACCTTACTAACGGAGTCCTTTCCCTTGAGATTTGACAACAAGTCAACTTTGGGTTTTTCTTATCCTGGAGAGCCAGAAATACTTTTCTGAATCTCTAAGTGTTGCAATTACTCAAAAGCATTGAGTTAATCCATTTTCTTGTTAATTTGTTCTTTTGCAATCTTCGTCTCTTGCAATTTTTCAAATAAATCGGGATTTAAATTATCTTAGATTTTTTTCTAAATTTCTTCTTAACTCATCGATCTTTGAAGCATTTCTACTGTTTGAGTGTTTGATTGAGAATTTCCTCCTTAAGTGCTTTGATTCTACCCTGAACTTGTATCGAATTCATGTAGGGTCTTAGATTGTTCAAACTTAACTTTAGCAGCATAAAAACAAATAAAATTAGTAAAAGTTTAGTAAAATAAAACTTAATCCTGTCAGTTTATTATGTAGTTTTCATTGCCGAAACAATCCGGCTGACTAAAATAAAACTTATCCTGAAAAATCATTTCAATCTTTGATTGTTTGAGCATCAAAAATGAAAAACATATGATAAAAGAGACCAAACATTAAACAACAAACAAATAATTTTTGATTTACCTGCGTTGACATGACCAAGTAAGATCATGCTACACAGCAGAATTCCTATTAGCCAAGTTGGCTTTCTAGCCAATCTCATAATATTCTATTGATTTCTTGCGATAATTGAGTTTCACTTTCAGACTTATTTTGGTTTAGATTATTATTTTCCTCAAACTAATCTTCCTTCCCTTGTCTAAAATCATTAAAAAAGTTCATTTTCGACCGTTTTTTGCATTTATATCTCTTCTATCTCTTCGTTTTTAGAGTTTATTTAATTTTTCAATGAATCATTCCCCATCCTTAAAAATCATAATAAGAAGTCACTTTAATAAACATAATCACATTTTAAAAATAATATCCTCTATCTACAAACAATCTTCTGAGTATTTGTCCCCTTCGAGAGCCCCTTCTTGAATTTTTGCAAGACAATGAGAATGAATCAATTTTCAATTCTTAACCAATTGAATTTTCATTGATTTATAGCACAAATAATTAACTTTAATTAAAATGAAGATAACTAATTTCTAACCATTTTTAAAACATCTTTTTACAATTAAAACTCTATTTTATTTACAAATAAATAAAATTGTTTCAAATAACTTCAAACAATTTTCTCTTCATATTTAAATAATACAGATCTTTTATTAAATAATGTATGTTTCCTTTGACTATCAATATTTAATCTCTTTTTCCAAAATATCAATATTTTTAACTTCTTAGATTTCTGTCCTAAGACTTAAAAATCAATGTGAGAGTTGCATTTTTTAATTTAAACTAAGCAGGAAAAGGAAGAGCCAACAATAAAAATGTTTGTCAGCAATTAAATTCATCTTAAGTTGATCAACATCTCCCCCTCTGAAATATTTATTTAAATCAATGCAGTTATTTTTTGTGAAAAAGTAGATGTTTAGTTTAGGAAAAGAATGGCTTTTATACTTTAAGATGTATCGTAGAACCCTGCTGCAATTAATAGTGCTTAACAAAAATTAAAGAAAGCTCAAACTTAGATAATTGAATGAGAGAGAAGAAATCAATAATTAAAAAAAAAAAAAGAAAAAAGTTAGTTTTACATTATTTAAAAACTTACTTGCTTTCGAAAGGTATTGTGGATAATATTTAAATTCTTCCAAGGAACTATCCAATTTTATCCTCATATCGATCTTCACCCACAACTTCTAGACTGTGTTGTTTGAGCAATGTCTTAAGCTCCTTAAGTTTCTGAAAAGGTTAGCAATTAGCTTTATCCATAAAAGTACCTGGAAAAAAAACAGAAGCAACATATTAAATTTTTCATAATCGATTATTTTTTCTTGAAAATAGGTGATTTTCCATGAAATATGTTTCAAAAAGAATAGGAAGATTGTATTTTTCTTCTCGAAAAATTTGCGGTCCTACAAGAATCAAAACGACGAGCCCCTTCTTTCATTTCGACTTTGGCATAGCCAACCTGGCCTCAAAAATATTTACAAAAAAGTTGAAACTCTTCAAGAAATAGAGGAGCATCTAAAGTCATTACTCTGCAAGCAAGGACAGATTCTCAAGAATAGAATCAAATCGGATTAAATCGAAGAACCAATGAAGATCGTATATAACTTCTCGAGATTGTTATGCTCTCAAGGTAAACAAAAAGGATACAGACCACTATGATTTTATCTTTAATTGTTCTTTCTATAACTTTAGTTCTTAGTTTTTGAAAAAAAAACAATAAAAAAATAGGATCTTACTTGAAATGTTTTTGAAAATCTGATTTATATTTTGTTATGACTATCAGATAAAAACATCAAAGAAAAGTTCTTTGAGTTCTTCTACAGTGCTTCAAAAATACAATTCAATGCCTGCTCGAGTAACCTCATAAAATGCTTTTTTGGAAAGTCTGATGGATAAAGTCAGCTCCAACGTCCTGATAATATTCAGTAGATTCTCTCTTTCAAAAATTGCAAACTCGATGACTTTGACTTTAAAAAGAAGGTTCTGGATTAGCTACCATAACCTGAAAACGAAGAGTAAAATATTAATATTGGCAACGACAACAATTAGCTGAAAGTCAGTGAATCATATTCGTTTGAGAAATTCTAATTTTATTTTGAGCAATGCCCACATATCACTGATTCTACTCTCACAGAACTTGGATTATGGAAAGCTAATGTACTCTCTACTCTATCCCCATCGATGAATGACATCATTAAAAGGCTTAAAGATAATGGTTGCGGACTTTCGCTTAAATCTTAACCCTCTATGACTTCTAAGTAGGTTCTAAATTTGGCCTCTTAACCTTTCTTTAAGTAAAAACTCTCAAATATGGCAAGAAGGGATTTTATGATAGAACTTTTTTTCTTTTTTAAGAATGTTGAAAACTCTTAAAATGAAGAAAATGACATAATTCAAGGGCACAGATATTATCAAAGAAATGCTTTCTTACCGATAAGAGATCTAAACAGATGAATTAATACAAATCAAAACCCTCAAAGTTCTCTCTTTTGACAAAACTGTCTGTTCACGATTCGATGATGTAGGAATTAACTTAAATTTCAAGAATCTTTCAAAATTATCTTACACTGGATAAATAAATGGAGAACCTAAAGACGTTATCTTGTTCTCAAATATCTTGTCTTCCTCATTTTTAAACCTCCACAAGCTCAAACTGAAATCATGCATTTTGACGAAGGAATTCTTTTCTTGTTTAGCAAGCTTGCCAATGTGTCGCGAGCTTGAGATAATAAACTTTAAAAATTCGATTTTAGATCTTGAAGGGTTTAAATCGTTTATTACCCGTGGTTAATTATTGAAACTCGAAAAGTTGAATCTCCAAGGAACGAATATTGATGATGAAGTTTGCTCACTCATAGCAACACAAACTTCCGTTGGAGATACTGGCAATTTTCTAACAGCTTACTGTTAGCTTAAACACATAGATATTAGCTCCATAAAAAATAAAGTAAAAATAATCAAATTCATCCATTCCTTTTAATTTCTTATGCTGAAAATGTGTTTTTGGCTTAAAGGACTTTACTCAAAAAGGAATAAAGTTCATGTTTCAAAGCTACAGGCTTTCATAAATCAATATCGAAAATAATGATTGTGTTGATGATTCATTAGCAGATTTCGTGGTCCATCTTGCTAGGAGGAGTAACATAACAAAAATAAGAGAGAATAACTTACTATTTTGCTAAATACATGTTGGCTTTGTTTGGGTGAATAGGATAGCAAAATTTACAAAAGAAAAAAGATAAGTAAACGATTTCCCAGCAGAATTAAGACTAAAAGGAAGACGCAGCTGTTTCCTCCTTTATCGTAAGGAATTTTAATTTCTCAATAAAAACCGTAATTTGACTTTTACAACTTTTTTCTTTTCGAAAGCCTCTTGAGAAATTTTTTGAGATAACTCAATTAAGTCTTAAAGGATGTTAAAACATCACTAGCGCGTTCTTTATGATTTTGCAAGCAGAAAATTTATTAAAAAACGTAGAGCAACTGAATGTTTCAGGGACAAGTGTTTGCAATAATTTCATCGATCTGCTTATCACAGAGAAACAATAAGTTGCAGAAAGATAACCAGGATAGCTGATGCCTCAAGGAGCTGTAGCATCACCTGCTAGAAATCCTGTATCTTTTTCTTCTGGAAATTAAAATTCTAGGTTTTCTTAAAATTCTTAAACAAAATAATCTCGAAATTCTGCAAATTCTCCGTTTAGCTCTTTAAAAAGTGAAAGTTCAGGATTGCTTTCCTAGTCGAGAAACTCTTCTAACTTAGAAATGAAATCAAAAGTATTACAATAAAGTTTGTAGAGCTTAAAAGAAAGTTAAGCAGATCCTTCCTCGCAATAATCAGGGAAAGAAAATGATTAGGATTCTCCGAAAAATGTTATAAAACTGAATTAGTTATCCTAAAAAATAAAAGAAGAAAAGGAAGAAAGTGAAGAAGAGGATTCTCATGAAGAAGATGGGGAAGAAGAAGAAATGGTCAATAATTAACCATAAATGACTTAAGAGCATCATCTTGACGAAAATTAAAATTTAGATGAAAATAACCTCTTAAATTTATCAAGTGCAAGAAGTTCTGTAAGAAATAACAACTAGGAGGAGGAGAAAGCTCCATCTGTTGGAAACAGCATCAGCAGCAAACAAATTAAGAATGAGTTTCCTACTACTGGAATAGAGGGCATTGGCTAAGCAGTTGAGATTCCAAATTTAACAATGAGTAACTGGAATTAAGAAAAAGGAGGGGAAAAGAATAAAATTGAGAGATTTGATTCATAAGAAGAATTTTCAGGAGTAAATGATCATCATTCTTCTTCTGAAGGAGATTCTCATTCAGATGAGGAAGACTCTCATTCGAGTTAGGAAGATAATGAGTCTTTAAAAGAAGCGCGAGAAAGAAATCGTAGAAATAAGAAGAATTCAGACGATGTGGAGAGTCTTGAACCTTCACAGCATAGCCTTGATTCAGAGAGATCGAGCACAAAAGCAAATAAGCCGATTGTCTCTTCAACTAAGAAATTATCCCAAAAAAATCAAAACTCAAATAATTCCAGTGAAATGGAGCTACACTAAAGTTCAAGCCAGGAATCCCTGAATGATTAAAAAAAGAATCAAATTGATCAAGATAGCGAAAAAGAAGAACATAAATCGCAAGACTCTAAACAAGATAACTCAAAAGACGAAATACATTACGATAACTTCTACACATAAGCTTTCATTCCAATGTATGGTTAGTTACCCTTAAAAAAGCTGAAGAAACAGAAAAATATTGCCATAAAAATTGGTAAAAATATCTCTAATTTCTTTGAATACGCAAGTAGAAAGATCTCAGAAAAATTCTAAAGGTCTTTCAGAGGTCTTAAGGGCTCATTATAGCAGGAATCTGCTGTAGAGCAAGAAAAGGAAGAAGTTGTTATCCATGATGTTCAAAAAAGTGAATTAATTTCAAAACTTCAGTTCTTAAGCATTGCAGGCTGCCAACATATTACTTCAGATAAACTGCTTTAGTTTCTCCTCCAAGCTAATTCTAAAGTAAGCTCAACTCTCTGCATTCTCGATATATCAGGTACAAACATCATCAGTCCAGAACATACAAAGGTCCCTCTCTTCTCTGACAATAAGCAATAGGAAAAGTAGGATTATTATATTATTTTAAAATAATAAACTAAAATATTTGGTTATTATTCTTTTCTTCTTCTATTTTTAGACGTGAAAAGGGCTTACTGTAAATGATCCTTGAGCACATGACAAGTCTCTTGAAGCTTAATATTAGCAATACATAAATCACTCGGGACTGCTTTAAAACAGACGAACAATTCTCCTTGAATCTAATTCCTCTGATAAAATTAAAAGCAAATGGCACAAACTTTGATTTCAGTTTCTTCAGCAATAAGAATGTTGGTAATCTGCACGAACTGTAGCTGCAAAACTGCACGCACATCACAAAATAAAATCTCCATGACTTCATCGAACATTTTATACATTTCTTTTATGAAAATCCACCTAACACTGAAATGTCAAACCCAATTAAGCCTATTAACTAAGGCCAGGCATTTGATATTTTCAAGACAATCTGCTACTTCCAGAATATGGTCACGGATGACTTGCTCTTTTAAATCATCAAGGACTACCCTTTTGCTTGTGCTTAGCCATAAATAAACCTTTCAAATTGCGGATTACTTGAGTTAAATTACTTTTAAAGTGACATGAAAAAATTTCTAAGTTAACTGTTTTCGAGTAAGAACTGCTCTACAGAGGTTATTGATCTTTCCCATACTAGAGTTTCTCCGAAATTTGTAAGAAAATTCCTTTAAGAAGTGCAAAAAAAAGAAATAATAACGCTCTCTCTTATCTTGCAAGATTGTCCGATGATTGATGGGTCGATTTTTTAGCCTGCCTCTGGGAAAAAAGACAGTTTCAATCTTTTGTTTTAAAAGTCCTTTAAGTCTCATTAATTATTGTAAAATGTTCGGCATTGTCTTCGAGATGAAGATCTAGTAGGACTTGATCTGAAAAGAAAACCCTCCGGGCTCACAAATTATGCTTTGATTTAAATAAGTCTCGAAGGAAATCAGTTAATTTCCAATTCAGGATTCATATGCTTATTTGGTAGTCAATTCATGAAAAGAGTTGAATCTTTGAATCTTTCCTACACACTCTTGAACGATCGGGCAGTTAAGTTCTTAAGAAATCAAACTAAATCAAAAGACAGGGCTAATTTCCAGAAACTAGTTTCGCTTCAAATTAAAGGCTGTCCTGAACTCACAAAGAAAAGTCTACTCGATTTATGTGAGATTGAAGGATTTCATTAAAACTTCAATATCGAGTGTATTTTTGATCTCCAACACTTGCTCGACATGGAAGTATTCAAGGCAGCGTCCAATTCACTTTATTTTTAGAATGTCTAAACTATTAATCTTTCTTATTATCCAAGGAATAATATTGATGAGGTGATTTCTCAACTTTGCCTCAAAGGAAGAGACATAGAGTTAAAGGTGTAGACAATACATCTTAGTTCAACCAGAGTCTCAGATAGCGGGCTTTAATTCATTTCAGTTTCGAAAAATCTTAAAAAACTTCAGAGAATTTATCTCTCAAGATGTTCAAATCTCTTCGATAAAGGATTCTCGTATCTTTTAGAGTCTTAGAATTTAGTTTAATTAGACGCTTAGCATCTCCTTTCACAAGCAGGGCATGTAGCTATGCGTCGAGTCTTTGATACATTTAACTTTTCCTAGCTTTCTCTTCAAATTAATGTAAATAATTTTATTTTTTTTCAAATAAATACAAATTTCAAATGGGTTTTTTTTGTTGAAAAAACCTTCAGGAATTAAATTTCGCTGATACTAAGCTCACAATGATGGATATCGAGGGAATAATATAAAATATCAAGTAGTTATCTGGTTTGAGGCTCATTAGATTTATCTCTTCCTCAAACATAGATGAAAATGATGTCAAACAAATTCTCGATAGTTTAACTTTGACGAAGGTTGTCTATGTGCTATTCCCATCTCATTGGACAGGGAATAACAGGAAATCCATAGGAGCATCAGATAATATTTAGTTTGAATAGAACCCAAAAGAAAATGAGGCAAAATTGGTGGAAATGCTGTAAAAAGCGCTTGGGAAAAAATATTCCAGCGATTGGACTGATAATATGCAGAAAATAGCTCAAATAGTCAATATCAAACCAGAATCACTTACACAATAAATCCCTCCTTTTGGTTTCTATCCTAAATTCCAAACTGCCTCAGCTAGTACTAATTCAATGAGCATCAGTATCAGTCATTTTGTTAGAGCCAATCCAAATATCATCAATGATTTGTATCTCGATTCTTTACTGATTCTCCGAAAATCCAGATCCGATTATCCCAGTTTAATACTCGCTCAGCTAGACTTCACAGGGATCAAGTAACTTTCCGATGAGTGTCTAGTACGGTTTTTTTACTTCTAACAATTCTAACTAATCCACGTCGACATCTCAGGCACTTTGGCGAGTGAAAATGTAATCTTTGCTCTTCTCGCAAACTTAACTCTAGAAAAAACCTTAAAAACCATTCTTTTCGATAATTGTACGAATCTCAATTACCCAAAAGCCCTTCTTGCAATTCTGGTCAAGAAAAATGTTGTGAAAGAAGAGTCTTCTCTGCAGAAGACAAGAATCCTCTTTCGTTACAAGAGATATTTCGATGATAAGTTTCTCGCAATCTACTTTGATTTGCTGAACAAGCAACTCCATTTAACCTAGATTTACTCCGCTCCAATGAAAAAATACTTTAAAATATCAGTACCACCTAAATCAATCATCAAACTAAATATCCCAAAGGTAAGAATGAATTTGTTTTTTGTCTGGGATAATTGAGTATTTGTTGATAGCAATCAATCTAATTTTCACAATTTAAATATCAAAACGCCTGTTATTTTCGCATAAAAAGATATTAGACTTGGAAGGATCTTAAATTACCTTAAAAAATGTTCATCTCAAGCTGTTTCATTTGAAGAAATTTACAATTATAAACCTCTCCCGCACACCTGTAGACATCGACAGTCTCAAGTAATTTTGCAGAAACAACAAAGAAGCATTTAAATAAGAGCTTCGATATCTGTGGATAAACGATACATATAATTTAAACGATTGGGATCTAGCAGATCATGGGTTTTTTGATTCTATCGGGTTCAATAATTTAAACTACAATGAATTCCTATATTCCAAGGGAGATTGTGCCCGGTACATGCTGGATTCGTTCGCTTAAAGATCGAAGATTAGCAGCTACGTCAAATTATAGCATACGATACAGTTTGAATACTTTCCACTGATAACATTTAACACTGCTAAAAATCTGCTAACTTCTCAGACAGAGAGCACAAGAATTACAAGTATTTCTCTTTCTTTTAATCAATAGAACGTTGGTTGTTTAGAATAAATCGGTACGTCGCCTGATTTTTTTAACTACAAAGGAATCAAGAGCATATTTGTGAAATAATCACCAAAAGGAAACCTTACTTGGGGTTCTGAAGAATATTCATAAATAGTTCCCTCTTGTTTTTGCATTTCTAGTGTGAATCCATACTTAGGATAGCTATTTAACTTGAACCCCTTTTTGAGCTTTGCAAATACTATGTATCTCACAGAACTTGATTTCAAAGGATCGATTGTTTCTGGTTCGTAGCTGTATATTTTGTTCGCTTCGATTAATCCAAAGAATTCAATTAGAAAGATCGATATCTCAGAGCACATCACAGTGAATGATCTCACAATAATAGTAAGAGGGGGTTTTATGCAAGATTTGAGATTTTTATTATTTAAAAACAAATTCAATTCAATTTGTTGATAATCATTTTTACTAAAAACAGTCAATGATGATGAGAAAGGGATAACCTAAATACCTTGGTGAATCCAAACTTGAAGGAAAAGACAATGCAATTCTCAAAAAACCTGGTGCTACACCTCAAGATGCTCAAATCGCTAAAATCATGGAATTAGATCGAAAATAAGCTCTTTTCGAGAAAAAATCTGAAATGATAAAGTATTAACCTCGCTCATACGGGAAATTAGAAAAAATCAACTACTAAGCTAGGAATATCTTTTATAAAAAAGAAATTGTCCCTGATCACGTCTTGGAAAGTGTTGTTGAAAAATAAATTGAAGGTGAATACACCAGAGGAAGAACAATTATGCCATAATAAAACTCAAATTCTGCAACACCAGATGGAACTGCAACTGAAGTTCCTGTGTTTCCTTATCTCCAATAGCTGTACATCAAAGGATCATCTGTGACAGAGCACAGTCTGATTTAGATTCTATAAAAACTCCCTTTCAATGGTCTGTTTGAGATATAGACACTCTTAGAATAGTACTCAAGTGGATGTAGGATTTCCGATGAAACTGTGCTAGCTCTCGCGAATTCACCGTATCTCAGGAATATAAAAGTTCTTGATCTCAGCAGTGGAGAATATTCTTGCGATGCCGTAAGATAATTTGTTTCTTTTAAATCTGTTTTTAAATTTAAATACCTGTTTACTAGTTATCAGTGCTGATTGGAAGCTGTCATTGCATAAATATCGTCGAATTAAGGTTGAATTGTAAGCATCTAAACGAGAGCACTTTCATAAACCTTGCGATGACGAAAAATTTCCCAAAGCTGAAAAAAATTAAGACCATAAATTTCTAGAATTGCTATAATTCACTTGGATATCTAGCAAGAGCGAAATACTTCGATCTGGATTTTGATCTAGAATAATCGACTCTTCTCCGAGAAAAGATCATCTATCAATCGAATAAATTCATAAATAATCTGATTGGATCGGTCTACATGCGAAATATCAGAGAACTCACTCTAGACAATATGAACGACCACATGCCAGCACTCAAGGAATTCTTCTAATTAGCTAAAAACTGCTAAGCCCTCGAAACGCTACGACTCAGAAACATCTTAGATAAAGTTAAGTATTACTATACCTGGTAGGAGCTCGCTTCTTCTCCTTGTTTCCCTAACTTACGGTCTATTTAAATAGAGCACATTCGCTTCACAGAGGTTAGGAATTTGAATCATTTTTTTGCAATTTTTTTAAAATTCTTATCATTTTTCTGCTGTTATTTTAAGAATCTGAATGTGCTGCTCGCTTAGAAGCATAAGCCCCTCCTCAATTTGAATGAAATAATCTAGTCAGATGAGCTAATCCAAGAATCTACTTTAGCAACACTGTCCAAATAATAGATTCTCCTCAACTCCTCTCATCTCTCATTACAAAAGCTAAGTAAAAATAAGCAGAAAGAGACATCAGTTTTTTGTTACGAAAACTACTAAAACATCAAAATAATATTTATTTTTTAATATGTTATTATTTCTAGAGCACATCAGCAAAGGATATTGGGATATTCTAGCCTCCAGTATCTATTCCTACAATATTAAAAGTATCGATTTCTCCTTTGATTCTTTGAGTAGTGAAATCGCAAATGAAGACCACGAAATACCCATATCCAAAAACGAAAATAAAAAAGCTAGACCTAAGGATTTTGATGAAATCAACGATGCTGTAGAAAAAGGGTATCTCAAACCTATCAGTGAATCTGGCGCAAATTCAAATGCCTTACCTGAATTCAGTAGCAAACTCGAAATCATCTTGAGAAAAGGTTTTGTCAGATTAGAATCATTGATTATTCAAAATTGTGAATAATTCTCATCCTAAGAACTCGCTGTCATAATCTAAGCTGAATAGGAAGGTAAATTACCTCCCAAATTTGATATGATCGGACTTCTTAACTAGCTAGCAGAATAATATCAGCTTTTCTGTGAAAAGTATTCTCCTGAATAAGAAAAACACTGGGAAGATATTCTGTCTAAATTAGATAAAACCAAAATAACTCTCATGCTACGAAAATACAAATCGATTTTAGTCCGAGACATCGATTTAAGTTTCCTCTCGTTGTTTAAAAATCCCTAAATAATTGAGGAAGTTCTTGACATTATTCAACTCGAATTTGTTAATTCGATTGATTTATACTTCACCTCGTCAATCTTCGATAGTATCCTAAATGAGAGGTTTATCCGCAGATGCAAGAATCTAAAGTAACTGAGCTTTGTTAATATTGACAGTGTGATAGCTTCGTTTTCAAATAATTCTAAAACTCCAATGCCAGCAAATAATTAATCTAAATCGGAAAGTGTGTCAAAGTAATCTAATGATCAGGAATATATTCTTAAGAAATTGTTGGAGTTTCTTAAATCAGCTGGGACAATCTGGAAAGGAGGTGTCTTTGATTTCGCTGGTTTCATATCGAAACTTTAAGGTTTATTTGGGGATTATTTAACTCTAGAATTAGCTAAAGAATGTATTTTAGTTTAATCAGGAAACAGCTTTATTAACATTTTTATCTCATATCAAGCTGGCCTCGATGATACATAACTGTTTGTTGAGTTCCTATCTGATATCTTAGCTTAAGCGACTTCAATCACCATCACTGATTTAGACCGCAAATCGAATAAAGATACTCTGTCTCAATTCCTCAAATCAATGATTTCCTAAGTAGATAAAACAACTTCCAAAATGCAAGTTTAGTCTTTGGTATTCCAAACTCAATCCAAAGAAGACTACAAAATGAGCTCAGAATTGTTCTCCAAAATGTGCTCAGCAAATTGGTTTTCAGAAGATTTTAATTTAACCAAATTTATGTCAAAAAATGTAGAGGAAAAGTTTACTCTCCAACAATTTGAAAATGTTATTAACTCACCTTGCTATTCGAAAATCACCCACTTAATTCTCCCAATCCTTGATTTTGAAGATCAATCCGTGGACTACTAGAAGAATTAAGACTCGATTGATGAATTTAAGCTAGAAGAGTACTTGAAGCTCTCTAGTTTAGGATAATTACAGGCTATTTACTTCAATAGATTCTAAAACATTTCTGACTCCACCAAATAGGATAAACTCTTGAAGGAGTTTCTGAACAGCAATTTCATTACCCAACGACCAGATGTGCTCTTTGAGTTTAATTTCCCAGTCGCCCATGTGATTGCAGATTTACTCGGTGCGAAATCAGTGGAACAAAAAAAAATCAAGTATTTTTTACTTTTTTTATTTATTTTTTTCTTAATCATTTTTTTTGAAGATAAAAAAGGCTAAAATCTAGAAGAAGGAACAAACAAAAAAGGTTCTCCCTCCCGCAAGCAAGGTGCATCATCCCTCAGTCAGACAAACACAGAGCTGACTAGTAAAACAATACTTTCTCGTATCTGGCAGCGTGAAGTGAAGCAATTACTAGATTAGTGTAGTTCTAATAATGAGAAACAGCTGTTCTACATTAAAACGATCTTAGAGAATCCGGAAACTAGAAACTATTTATCTGAATTAGACTTGAATTAGTAGCTAATTTCTGATATGCAAGGTTCCAATTTCAAGCCTTCAATCTTCGAGCTTAATTCTATCAAGCATATTCATTTTTCATGCGAATTATGCTGGAATGATTCTCGTCTCATAGATTACTTTGGTTTTTGCTAATCGGTCATTTCAGTTACTTTTGAATAAAAACAGCCAATCAATCTTGGAGATAAAGAAGTATCAAACCAAGAGGAAACTAAAAATAGTAATAAGTAAAACAACAAAAGATTGGCATTAACGTTCGCGTTCAAAACGAACAATGCTGAAGTTCTAGATACTATCCTTCAGAGATATTCCAGCGAAATAACCAAGCAGATTTTAGTTAATCTGACGAAGAATGATTTAATTAAGCAACTCACTCATGTCTCGTTTAGATCCAATAAAAATTTTGAAATTGCCTCGATTCGAGAAAAGTTACTTCGACATAAAACAGGCAAGCAAATTTCGAATAATAAATCAACTTCTTAGCAGTCATAGGCATTGCCCAAAATTGAGAGAAATAATTAGCAGAATCAAGCTCAAACTATTAATTCTCTTCCATCGTCTTTTACACCATTTTAAAGTAGAATACAAGAAGGTATTGGAGCTAATAGTACGCCTAATAAATTCACAACTCAAACTGGCAACAATAATAACAACAACAAGAACAAAATTAATTAAGAAGATCTTAATTTCAGTCAAAGAGCTTTAATGCAATCTGTTTCAGCTATTAAGAAAGTTAACGATGGAGAATAAACAGCAAATCCTTAGAAACGAACTCAAATTATTCCCTTATCTGCATAGAACTCAAGAATTGGAAGAACAAGCTCTTTTCAAAGTAGCCCTAAAAACACACCATTCGAAACGGAATCATAATTACAATAACATTCTAAGAATCAGGATTAAATACTTCGAGAATAAGAATTATTAGAATTAGAGGAAGGAGTGTAGAATGAGTCTGAAATAAAAAAATATGAAGGATATTCATAGGATGACTTAGCGAAACTAATAGATGAAAATACATTGAATCAATTTTTATCGAAACTTTTTGAAGCTTGCACTATTGACTTCTCCGGCAGCTCAGTTAAGCATGAGCATCTGGAAGCCTTTAAAAATCCAGGAATCTCTAAAACTCTCACGTTTATTAACTTTAAGAATTGCTCTAATCTAAATAGGGTGCTGGACCTTCTTAGCTTTTTGTCACACGAAACTAACCCAAGGTAATCACATATTCCTGAAATATTTGAGAGAAATAAATATTCTTGTATTTTTGGGGGTGTTTTCACATTTATTTTTGGTAGGTTTGAATTCGCTAAATTCCTGGAGAATCTACCATACACTGAAATGAAGCACAGGAAATAGTTCAAAAAATTGATTGAGAATATTATCAAAACGGCATATTTTAAGACTCACGTGAGATTTTTCTCAGTGGAATTCATCCAGAAAATCATCTTAAAAGGCGGTATCGACTGCTATAAAGGAGTTTTTGATCCAATCATAAATAGTAAAGATAGATTAAATTTTAATATGACTGCTTTCATGCAGTGCTTGCCAGTTCTCCTGAAACAACAAGTCGAGGACGAATTCATTGAATTTCTCACGAAGAATTACAGCCCAATAAAATATTTGCAACCCGAACATTTCAACTAAGTACACTATGCCCTGAATCTAATAGTCTAATAGAGAAGTGTAAGTGGTAATCTTAGAATAATGTATTTACTGAATCCACGATTTTAAAAGTGCATCAGTGCCACTTCATTTGAATTAATTTTCGAATCTCTAATCGTGCATGACGAAGATCTATATTCCCAGCAAAAGAATCTGATGTCGATGTGCAATTCATTTGTGAATTAATATATTTCAACAGTAAAAAAAATAATAGAAATTCAGAAGAGTTTGAATAAAAGAGACAAAGATATCGAAGCTCTCCTTTTCAAGAAGTAAGATGAAATCAAGTAAAAATTGAATATCAACAAAAAATAACCAAATTCTGAAAAAAATGATGCCGAACAAGACAAACAGAATGATATGAACAAAACTAAAAAACTGCGAGATGCTATATCAATTAAGAGCAGACAACCTAAAGATCATAAAATAAATGAAGGATTCAATAAAGAAAAGCTCAGAGATCAGAAAGAAACCGAATTAGAATAGGAATAATTCCCTTTAACTAAATAGCAAATGGAGGATAAAGAAAAATCGGCGAAGAAAAAGGAAGAAGAAGATAAGATTAACAAAAAGATTCAAAAGGAAAAGGAACGCTTACAGAGAGCTAAAATGAGGCAGCGAATTGACGATCAACTGAAAGATGGAAAGATTTTAGAGGAAGAAGAAGAGGAAATAAATTTACTCGAAAAAGAAGATAAGAAAAAGTCCAATCAGACAGAGGAATAATAGGAATAATAAACTGAGGAGATATTAATAAGACCTTAGAAAGAAGATGAGATTATGAAAAAAGAAATGACTCCCAAACAGAAACTTTAAGGAAGAAAAAGTAGTATTGCTTCAAATCATTCGAATCTTCCTAAAAAAGCAAGATTTCAAATGGAAGAGAGAAACAATAATAATAATGAATAAGAGACTCCTTTGTAAAAATAACTAAAAGATAAATTTAGATTTAATGTAGGCTAATTGAAAGGAGTTGGGGCTTCCGAAATTAGTAAACCTAGTGATAGCGATAAATAAAAGAAGGATAATTTAGTGGAGTAGCAGATGAAAATATTGCAAAGAAGCTAAAAGCAAATGTTCAAAAGTGACTTCATGCTCGTCGGAATAAATAAACTGAAAAACTCTGACAAGAGTCTCATTACGGATAGAGAAAATTTGCTAGGAGAAATGGAGGAGCTGGAATAAATGGTTCAGCTGATGAATGAACATTTGCTGTTTTTAGAGTATCGGAGGAGACAAATGCGATAGAAGACGGAAGCATCACATGAGCTCTTTGAATTCTTTGATTCCCTGAATTTGTCGTACAACAAATACTTTAATTAATCTGGACTCAATAAGTATATCGCGAATTACATCCAACCTTGGCTGAATATGAATACTCATTTTAAAGAAATCAATCAAGGAAAATTCATAAATTTGAAGGTTTTCACGTAAAAAACGCAGTAATCAGGTAAGGTTTTCCCGAAAGAACTAGAAGCGGAAAATTAGAACTTTTAAGAAAAATAAGGAATTTTTGAAGATAATTAGTAAATGCATAGCAACAAGAAAACTGGGGTAGTTATTAGGAAAACTGGGTAAAAGGAAGAACTAAAAGCGTAGATATAGAGTATGCTGAAAGCTGATCACAGATTAGACGATGCGATTCTGTTGAATTTGACGTAGATTATCCATGAGAAAATGACCGCATTGAGGAAAATTAATATGAGTGGATTGAATGTTGGAGATGAGTTTGCTGCTGAATTCAGTTTAGTCTTAGCAGATCAAAGCAAATTAACTTCCCTTAAAAGACTTTAACTTTTCCATAATCGTAGAATTTCTAGTTTTGGGTTGAAATTTCTCTTTTCAAGCATTGTCAAGCGTATTCCTTAAGGATTTAAAATAGACATAAGTCCATCTCTTTATGATTTCCAGTGCCTTCAAAAGAGCATCTATCTCCTTGAGCGCGAATTCGTTTAGAAACTCTACCGATTATCGAAAAACCTGCATGATATTGAGAAAAAGGAATTCGAAACAAAAGCTGCATTGCTGGATTAATTTGCGCCAAAGAAGAAGAATCCAAAGGATAAGGAGAAAGGCAGCCCAAAACTTATTCCTAACGATTAAGATGAGAATTTAAATGATGTTAGTTAATAAAGTTAGCATCCAGATGTTCCGAATGAAAAGAATGCGTTGATAACTCCCTAGGCTGGTAGAAGATAAAAAGCAATGAAATAAACAATAGTCACTCATGCAGATGAACTACTCGAATAAAGAGTGAGACAAGCAATCGAAAATCACGCTAATCTTCCACTTTTCTTGCAAGAAAACAAAGATCTTTCAGATGATTCATCTTTCGAAGAGCTAACTTTTAATAATGAAGTATGAGGAAGTTTCTCAAAATGATTGGTTTATGATTTATTTTCCTAAGAATATGTTTGATTATTTTTACAGTTGAATTATACAAATAATTTGTTGTTTTTAGGTGGAAAATGTCCAAAAGAAGAAGAAAAAAGACCCTAACAATGAAGAAGAACAAGAAGAAGGTGAAGATGAGGAAAATGAAGATGAAGAAATACTCCTACAGCTTAAAGCAATCGAAGCAAAAAAAGATATCATCAAATGGTAACTACTTTCGTTTGATGGGCAACTCAGCTAAAAGCTAATAGACGAGTTCGAGAAAAAAAACGGAAACGATGGCAAAAAATTAATCAACCAGATCGTTTCGTTGCGGATAAAATATGAAAAAAGCTTGCTTCTCATAAAGGCGTAAAATATTGAGGAAGACGAAGATGAGGATAATGCTATAGTTATCTAGAATCTCGTAAACGAAGGGTTTTATGATACTGTCAACTATATCCTCAAGCGATAGGATCAGACGGTGCTCATAACATTGGGTGTTATATTCTTCCCTTTCGCTCTTTTCCACTTTTTCTAAGTTATCACAAGAACATTCTATGAATGGGTGAATGTGTTCTAATTCGATGAATTGATCAATTTCTCGTTCCTGGAGTCCACATACTAAGTTGAGCTCACTAAAATGGTGCCTGCAACAGTTGGGTCTTAAGATTTTTATTTCGATGAAGATGTAGCTCGTCTTAACACAATTCTTAGGGCGATACCTGCAAAATCTGTAACCAATTATTTTTAAGGAATTTGAAATCAATTCATGATTATAATTTTGATCCTAAAATGATTTTTGTTCTTTTTTTAATTTAAAAAGAGTCAAAAGCGCCATAATCTGAACTGCTTAAAGAAGTTTTTGAGGGAGCCTATCGCGAATAGGTCATTTTTTGAAAGGATTGGATAATCCACTTAAGAATATAAAATCTTCCACATCTTAAATTACTCCAAATGGATATTCTTATTTACATTCTTGCTGTTTTAAATCGGTATGTCTATCGTCTGGCCTTATCTTGTAGTGACTGTGATAAACAAAGATACCTGTGATAATATAAGCTGGAAGTATGATATCCCATTTTATGCGAGTTCTATGCTTCTAGTCATTATTGAGATCATAATGCTGGAAAATCTGCAGAAAATTCTCGCAGTTAAATAAATTTTTAGTCTCAAGAGTGCGCTCGTTGTAGTTCTCACGTACTCTTCGTTCATGGCGAGATATGATCAGTACACAGATATGACTTTTACGTTTAAGACTCTACGCTGCGAGAAGCTTCACAATGTTAGCGGAATATATGGAATAGGTGTAGCGAGTATCACAGTAATGAGTATTAACTTGTTCTTTTAGTTCTTAGGGTTTATTTGGGAATTGATTCTTGTATTCCTGAACTCGAGAGACTCCGAAAAGCAACTTCACAATACGAACTTTATTAATCAATTCACAAAAATAGCACTCATTTCTGAATTTTATGGTATCGGCATAAGTCTTGATCGGTTTTCAACTTCTTCAGCTAATAGTTTGAACTTTTGGCCAATTCCTAAAGTGCTTCGGAGTGTGAAGATTCCATAGATTTTCCTATCGAAATTCTAGCGAGTGTTCTTAGAAGACATCCCAATGATAATAATTCTCTTTATCTACAATACTTATTACATACAGACCAATTGGTATAATTGGGATAATCTTAAGGTAAGAAATAATCTTATTTTGTTGGTATCTTTTGAAAAGATTGAAGAATATTTCAAATTACTTATCCATTCAATAGTGTTTATTTATTTATTGTTTTAGGTCATTTTGACGACAGTTATTAACTTATATAACTCCCTTTCGCAAGCATGGATAGCGAGACCAAGTATATTCCGTACTTACATGATGCAAGAATATCTTGAATTCAGAGAATAGTATCAAGATATTTACAGACTGAAAATAACACTTAAGAACTTTGACACCAAGACCATGGAATATGAGGAAATCTACTCGAAAATAGAAGAGTTCTTGCGTTTATATAATCATTCTGATTAGTCTAAGAAAGCTCTAGGGTATTCAGAGGGAGGAGCTGGTGAAGCTTCTCAAAAAGCAAGGACTAGAGGAGATCCATCTGGTAAAAGTGAATCAAATAAGCTCAGCGATAATAATTCCAAAAGCAGTCACAGTCTCACTTCCCAAAAGAGAGACAGCTAATCGAAAATAGACGAAAACAAAGACAATGTGAGCAGGAATTCTAAAAATAGCGGAGGAGCTCACAATGAATCGGGGGAAATTGAAGAAGATAAGAGTGATTCCGCCAGTATTAGAGACAGAACATAATGTACAAGAATAATTAAAAAAAAATATCAAAATATTTTTTCCTAAATTATCTTTTCTTTTGTTTAAAAATAATAAAAAAAAAACAGAAAACAAGAAAATAACGATTCAGTTAGAAGAGGACTACAAAAGAAAACTATATGAGTACATTCTAAGCTCAGAAAAGCAAAGCACAATTGCCCCAATACCACTTCCATTCTCTGGAGTCAAAAAATAGCAAACAAACTAGAAATAATGAAATTGATAGAGGAGATTAAGTTTTTAACTATTAAGAAATGAATTGATTTAGACTAATACTATGCTAATATTTGGCTAAATCATGCCCAATTCAATTCCATGTAGTGAATAATAAAAATAACAACTTTTTTTGTTTGTTATTGAAAATAATGGAAGGAAACAAAACTAGAATATTAAAAATTGTTGATGTCTTAACTTTAGTGATTTCTTTTTTCTTTTTTATTTGATATTTTGATCAATTCTGGCAGATTCTTAATATCAAAACAAAATTTACATTGAAATAGTCTTATTTGGCAGAAAAAACCTCTTTGTGGATTTGTGGAGAGAACAAAAAAACTTAAGATTCAGAAAAAAAGAAGAAAAAATAATACTAATTTTTATTTAGTTTTTCCTTTATTTTTACCACAGCCATAGTTTACGCTCCCATGGACCATTAGAGTCTCCCTCATGATGATGAGAAGAAAGAAGACCTTATCGATAATAGATAATAGAAATCAGAAACGAGTGGATCAGATGATAATAATGGACAGTCTAAAGAATGGAAATGCAAATGTTAAAAATCATACAGCAGATAATCTTCACTCCACAACCATATCAGAATTAAGCATGACAACTTAAAAGATCAATTCGAAATCAGGAATAATGTTCGCCCAGGAAGACCTAAGAATGCAGAAGGCAAAGAAAAACCAGGGGGGACTAAAAATGAAAAATAATTACTTTAACCAAAGTGTGTTTCAGATTATGATTGGGCAATCATGTCCATTTTCGCTGACTAAGCATTGCCAGAATTATTAACGGTTGTGAAAAGCGAATTAAGCGAGCACTACAATTAAGAAGCTCAAGTTCAATTGCCACCGGAGTGCAAGAGATTATTTGATGAACTCGTTGAAGTTGCGGAGGTAAATGACCAAGAACTGAATGCTCTAACTACTATCGCAAAGCCATTTGGGTTGGTTGCTAATATGATTAAAGTAGAAAAACGAGAAATGTTCTTTGGAAATTTTACAATCGCTGCAATTTTGTCTTCCTGTGAGTTTTCCAATAAGCCATAAATCATCAAGAGCTTAAGAGAACATCCTTTGTTCAATCAGAAGATCTTCTAAGATTTCTCAGAAATTCTTAGAAAATACAAGAAAAATGCATCCAACGGGGGGAGTTCATAGATAATAGAAAAATAAGAAACATCTTAATCTGACAAACCACTAAAAGAACCTTCTAATAAATAATCTAGTTTGTTGCCTAAAGAAAAAGTAGCCTCTGCTCCACTGATTAGGAATTTAGAACCAAATGATCGCTAGAGCCATAACCATTCATATGATCATCTAAATAGGTTTTATTCTGATTTCTAATCCCATCCTTAGTAAAATTCTGCTTATCCTTAGAATTAAAAGAAATAACAATTTCACTCCACACATGATATTTGTTATTAAACTTCGAATTCAAACTACCCTTAAAATCCAGATAACCATGGGATTCCTGTTCCTTTATTTCCCTTGGATTAATAATCAAACCAGAATCATCAGCATAATCGTTATTAACCACAATCACAGCAATATCCCTCCTCATATGAACACTAATAATATTAGCAATCGAAGTAATATCAGTACTAGCAACAACAACAACAGCAATAATTTTACTAACCATAATAGCACCCTCAACAACAATAATTCTACTAATATTAATACTACTAGCAGCCATCACAGCCTTAAAATGCCAACCAAAATCAGTATTAATAAATTCAATAAAACAGTCATTATTAGCAGAATAACTTCCTGCACAATCAATCCCTCCCCTAGTAGCCTAAAATCTAACCCTATCCAACTCCTGATCCTTATCTTTAACCTAGCATTCATTAGCCTCCACCTGCTTATTCCCATCAGCAATTAGCGTAAGTTCAAAAAGTTGCAGCGAGAAATAATGTTTCTTTAGGCAAGAACATCCCGAATGAAAATGTTAATGATAAACTGAATCATCCATTTCCAGATTCTGGCTATGGTACTTGGATCCCACCATAATAGCGAGATGAATATTCAGAACAATATCAAGAGAATCCAATCTAATCGATGATGACTTATGAAACCCCAAATTATTAGGTAGTGCACGACCCTGCAACGTATTTTAACGCACCTGCTGTTGATGATATTCCTCATATGAGATATGAGCAAAATGAATTCCTGAACTAAAATCAATCTAGAAGCAGGAATCTAAATTAAAATAATAATTTTGATAATCATTTTTTTGAGAGATAAGTAGTGAAATAATAGGAATAATAAGAATAAGAGCAAAGCTAATTAGACAGTAATGTTCCTTTGAACAATCCGCCAGCAGAATTTTAATAATTTCCTTAATCAATTGAGAATCATCTGATAGGTTCTAGAGATGACTGCATTAATAATAATGATATTCCATAGATTTAGTAGTTTTAATAACCATAAAGTGGTGAGGAAGAAGAAGAAGAGGAAGAATAAAGACAAGAACAAGGAGAAGGAGAAGATGAAGAAGATGAAGAAGAAGCTGATGAAATATCAGATTCATTTGGTGAGAGATTAAACAATAAATGAAGATAACATTTTAATATGATAAATCACACAAATATATATATTAATAGTATATTCGTTTGCATTACAACTAATAATATGCTAGAGTTACTTTAATTCATTGTTACTCAGTGGATCTGCTTCTGATTAATCCAATAAAAAAATTAAGGTAAAACGGTATTTTCTGAAATGACAAAATGACAAAATAAAATACCTTTTAATTCTTTTTCTAATTAGCAAGAGGCTTATTATCTACTGTTTCTTAGGGTTCTGAGAGCCCTGAAATAATATCAAGAACTTCATTGATTTCCTTTTTGAGTTCTTATTAATATGAGCTAATTTTAAAGAGAAAAATAATTATTAAAAGTATTGTAATTTCCTCTTTTTATTTGAAAACATAAACTCATGTGATCTTTACGTATCAACATCAGTCATGACTTTAAAGACACTCGCATCTGATTATGACCAGAATTCAACTTCACTGAAGCGCTGCATTATTGGTGATTACAGTCCTTATTGCTTTTTTTTTGTTGGAAAGATTATTTTAAAAAAATTATTATGAAAATAGCAATTATTAGGATAATTTTAAGATTGTTTATCTCAATCAAGATAATTTTATGAGTATTTACCGCAGCTGAGATACTTTATGACTCTTTTTATGGTGGTTGCTACTCTGGGGTTTATTATTTTTGACTCATTAATCTTTTAGAAGAGTAGCTATTTAGAGTGGATGCTTTTGCAGACAAATTATTATTATTATTACCACTGGAATTATTAGTATTATTGCTAATTTTAGGCTTCTATGATTTCAGTGCTTTACTTGTCCTCGAATTCGATGGTTAATAATACTAATTCGTATGCGGTTTGAATGTACATTCCTTCATTTACTCGTTTGTTTGATTTTTTGCTGTGCTTTCTAATTTATTTTTACGCGCTTAAATCCACTTCTCGTTTCTCTTCTCAAACCCAGCAAGATTTTAAGAACCAGCTGTGCGATATAAATTGATTTCTTCCTTTTCTTCATCTTAATCTTGATCTTCTTAATCAGATGTGTCATTTTTACTATTAATCCTTTAAGGAGCTTCACTTTTTCCTCTAACTTCTTTCTTGTGAGTTTCCCCTTACAAATGTAGACTCTTGCCTCTTTTTCCATCTTGCCTTGAATCGCTGCAATTAAACAAAAAATATATCTCACTAAAAAATCATAAAAATAATCACAAGAATTTCTTTTTACGTATCAGGTGTAATTTATTCTAAAGGTATTAGTAACGCAGATTGTTTTGTTTCTTCAGGTAATTTATTGATACTATCAGTTTCTTTCATTATGATTGAAGGGATAGAAATAGTGAATGGCTTAGTGGATGGCTAACCCTCGAGTGATTACCTTTTCGAGCTCTTTTTCTCTTTTTCTTCTTGTTTGTGATTATTTGTATATTCAGATTTTGAATCTTTTTTAATTTTGTCATCTTTGGTAGATTTTTCTTGAATTTCATCACCTCCAACGAGATTAACTGTGCTATTTTCAATGATTAAATCATCATTCAGCAATAAACTGTCTGAACTAAAGCTATCCTGCTTATTATTTTTGTTTTGATTTGTATTATTCTAGCCTTAATTACTAATTGTATTCTTCTTCTTTTTGTTATTGTTTTGTATAAAATTCTATCCTTCATCTCTACTTTTATCAGCATTTTCGAGTTAAATTTACCGATTTAAATCTTCAATATCACATAATATCGCAAGTTTCTTCTAATGGAAAGTGTTATTACTATTCTCTAACCCCTTTAGCAGCATACTCGCAGGTTAAGAAGCAATATTTCCTTTGGCAATCTTCTCATCTTTTCGTTCTTCATCTGACAATCTAAGATTTATCATCTATTCTTGCTAATTAATATCACCACTTGATTTCCATTAATCTCCAATAATTTCAGTCGACAGAATTGATTCTTAACTAGCAAGATGCTCAGTGAGATAAATCTATTCTTTTTCTGTTTCTTTCCTTTTAGTTTGCACTATTTCTTTTACTTAATTCTCACTTTACTTTCCATTATTTATCAGTGGATTTCTGAGATTTGTTAATTATTTTTATTTTTTTGTAATTTGTTTCTTATCCTCTTCAACTCCTTTGAGTTCACTATCAGCTTTATCGCTGTGATTCTTCTTCTAGCCCAGCAATAACCCTTCATTTTTTCCTTGAGATTTCTAAATACTAACATCTTTTCCTGAAACTTTCATTTCTATTGCTTCTTTCAATAATAAATCTATCTATAGCACATTTCTAGTCTTTTCACCTTTTGTAATATTCAATTCAATCGATTACCTTAACTTTCCTACCTATCTTACAGCCTCCTCTTATCTAGAAAACTCTTCTTCTTCTTTCTTCTCCCTTTCTTAGCTGCTTGAATGCAAAATCCTATTGAAACAACAAAAATATGTTAGTTAATATTAGTTTGTTTGAAAATAATTTCTTGAAAATCCCCCAAATTCTTCAGACTTTATTGCTAATTATTTATTCTTTTTTTTTTCATGCTTTACTGAGAACCTTAAGACCGTTTAGTTTGTTTGATAGTATCTTCATCAGCAGTTGAAGTATTTCGCTTAAGAGGAGACACCACAGTTTTAGATAATGCTTTGAGAGAATCCTCTGTTATTCTCTGATGCTTTAGAGAAGGCTATCTGTATGGTTATCTCGATTAAAAGATTTATTGTGTATCATACTTAATTTTAGGTTTCGACAAATATTTCTATTCAACTTTGGAATCCTGTTAAGATGATAATTTTGAGTTTTAAAATGAATTTGAAAGCTAAAGATCTTCTTTAGCTTGCTATTATTGTTGTTGCTGCTGTTGTTGCTGTTGTTGTTTTTAGATTCTTTGTGCTTACAATTACTTTGGAGATTACATTTCACTTTTCTACTTATCTTTTTATGATTATCCCTGTTGCTAAGGCTACTCTGAGACAAGTTTTATACTTTTGTCATCGATTGATTCTTCATTTTTTTATTATTAATTGCTTCCATTTAACTATTAATTTGGATAAGTATGCACAGTTGATTTCGGTGAGAGAACATTCTGCAGAAGTACCGAAGCTTTTGTCTAAGAATTTGAAATCACCGAAGCATTTAAGAAATGTGCTTCTTGTAATTACCCAGAGAATCCTAAAGCACTTTTGGAAGAAATACTGCTGCTTGGGGTTCTAGCATAAGAACTTGGTGTTAATCCAGGAATTTTACTTGAAGAATGATTCATAGGCTTTTAGCTCAAGAAATGATTACTTTTTCTTAATTTCGTGGCATTTTATAAGGATTTATATATTTATTATCTTCTATTATTAAATGCATTCTCTGCTTCTTCTTCATCCATTTTTGATATTTTAACTGCAGTTGTTTCTTCGTTTTGCAAAAGCGATTTTTCCAACGAATTCTATCCAATTATTAGACTATCTTCTTTTCTAATATGCCCAATGCTGATTGTTCGATGACCTGAATAGCTTGGTGGTCTAGAAAAGGAGTTCTTTTAGAAATAGCTAGAATCACGTGCAAGTGTGCTCTTCATTGAATTACTTCTGTGTAGATTATTCTATTGATTGGTTTGTTTTTCAATCTCAGTTTCGCTGGGAATCTCTGCATGGGCTTTTTATTATTGAGCACTACTTTTAGACATTTTTCCAGGATTATTCAATTAGTTGTTCTACTCAACGACTTAACTAACTAATGAAGAAGTTAGCTTTTTTTATTATGCTTCTTAAATGAAATAATCATATTTTTTTAAGGCATGTTGCACTTCATCATAGATGTCCTGAAGCAATAGTTTACTCTCAGCAGTCATTGCAACATTTTCATCGGAATTCAACTTCTTCAATTGCAATTACTCTTCCTACACTTGTATTGTTTATGTGTTGTCTGCAGTTTTATTACTATTTTTCTTACTTTTTTTAATTTTTTCAATATTCTTCCCTTCTGAATTATCTTATTATTCTCCTTAGGTTATGCTTTGCTCAGTTGATAATTTCTCATGTTTATTCCCTTTATCTTCTTCTGTACTTTCCTTTATTTTTGATGGAGAAGAATCCACTTATTTTGTAGCTATTCCTTTTTATCTTTACAATTCAGCCTTGCATCGCTCACTGAATTAAATGTATTCAAGTTACTCAGCATCTGTTTTTATTTCCTTGATATGGGATTAATGATTTTTAGATTCTTCTTTCTCATGTTGATTTTAATCATTTTCATTATCCTTTTTGATATCCTTTTTCAAAGAATCCTCATCTCCAGAGTCTTCTTGGCTGTCGTCTTCACCATCGCTTTAGATTTACCTCTACAGCTTTTCAATTAGCTCTTTTTTTTGTTGACGAGAGAAATTTTTCTTTATGAAATTTTAAAATGTTGGATCCATCCATTTGTTTAATTCTAACAAGATCATCGTCTTCTTTGGTTATTCTTCTTTTTCTTCACTTATTTAAGTTGTATCCTTCTTTAATGCAAGAGGATCGACCAGTTCAGATATCTTGCCATCTGAAGAGTATTCTCTTTTATCTAAGTTTTCTAGAACTTATGACGATTGCTCGCTTGGTCTGCCAAATCCTGTCTATTTACTAATGTCTTTATGTGTTCGTTTTATGGGTTGTTAATCACTATTGTCTTGATCAGATTTTTAAATAATTTTCTCTAATTTTGTTTGCTTTATTTCTTATTTTTCTTCACTTTCTCTATGAATAGATAAAGGAAATGAAGGTCCAAGATTCGATCCCATAGTTAGGCCAGCAACAGGAGAAGAAGTATTCTAGCTATCAACTTGGATTGGAGTTTGAGAAGGAACCATAAATTATTGTTTTATTTCCAATTGATTAGTATTCATTGTTTAGGGTGATGTTGTTGTTGCATAACTTTTTGTTATTCCAACTGAACTCTAAGGTTAATTGTACACTTATTATTCTTGTTTAGGAAGGTATTCTTAGGCTTAATCTAGATTTTGCCCACTTCCATCAGGAATTGCTGCTCTTTTATCTACAATCTAAGACAATGGAGAATTCTGAAAAGCCAGTGAACCATAGTCAATATCTGATGGTCGCAGAGAAACTGGCATCAATGAAGTTCTTATTTCTTCAGAATCTTTAATATCTTCTCTCCAAGAATCATCAAATTTAGAAATTCCATATTTGGATGCCATCAAATTCAAAGGACTTCCGAATCCCGAAGATGGTAAATTATAACCAAACTAAACGGTCCCTAGCTCGACATTTCTACCAATGTTAATTTTTCCACTGTCTGCGTTTCTGCTATTAGCATCCTAGAGTTACTTGAAATTATCTAATCCATTTACTCTTTCCCCATAAACTGCATTATTATCCTTATTACTAGAAGAATCCAAATTACCCAGGAATACTTTATTATTATTAGTGATATCCATGGATTTATTATTATTGATTGTTTAGGTACTAATAAATGCTGATATACTGGTATTTTAGCCAGTTGTGACTTCATTTTTAGGTACACAATAAGAATTACCATTTTTAGTTCCCTTTGTGATTTCCAAATCTAAAGGTTTGATTTCAGGATTAAAGAAAATATCATTTGAGACATTCTTATTCAAATAAGGAGAGCTTGCATTCAAAATAGAATAAGGCTATCCTATGTTAACAAGTGGTATCTGCTTAGCACTTTAATCTTCTTATTTCGTTGAAGAAAATACTTTTGTGCTAATCACATCTGTTGGGATGCTGTAATCTAACCATTTTCCAGAAAACGGCATTGCGCTTGTTGCTAATAATTTATGCTTTATTGAACCTTCATGATGAGAAGCTTCAGGAAAAACTGAATCGTTCTATTTTTGAGTAGATTAAGTCTAACTGTAGCTTACATACTCAGGGATAATTTGTTTAAAACTACCAACGGCTGAAGCAGACATCAAATAATGATGATGTTAACCTTCTACGTTTCTTTTTGCATTCCCAATTATGTTATCTACTCTTGCTTTTATGCCATCTATTTATCCACTTGACAAGGATTCTTGAGGCGCAGCAGAATCATGTTGGGCTTGATATCCAAGGGTTGATTTTTTGTCTGAAAAACTTTCAGAATTTTGAGATTTTGCTTGATTAAACTGAAAGGTTTGAATTGGAAAGGAAGAGCTATTATTCTAATTATTAGAGTTATTATCAAACGTGCTAAGTACATTTGTCTATCCGATTCCTTTACTGAATTGATTGCTTTTGTTATTCATCTAACTGTAAAAAATAGTAATTTAAAAATAACAAAATTAATGGCAAAACACAAGTAGTTTATTTTTGGTACCTTGATGAAGAATAGTCAACTGGATAAGATGAATAATTCAAGGATTAGCTAGGAAGAGCGTTATTTTATGAAGTTACAAAAGGAGAAGCTAGTTATCCTAGCGGAGAGAAAGATGATTACCAAGGGTAAGCCTGAGAAAGAATTTAAGAACTCCCCTCCAGAGCAGGTTTCGCTAGATAAGGGGATTCACATGGTTAGTTCATAGCTGATAGTGAAGGATTTGTGAATGCTGAATAAGGCACATACGGTTATGGGCCAGTTGTTTATTCACCTTGCATCTGAACAATAAGAGCGCAAATAAAGACGGTAAATCTTAAGAAAGGTAATGTTCGATTTTCTAATTTTTTGTTTCTCAAAAAAACCAGCTTAGGGGTTGAAATTCGCTTAATAAATAAAATAAGAGTTAATGTTTGTTTGTGCACTTTATAATTTCTTAATTATTCGCAGAAGGATTGTCTTTTCATAGTGCTACTGGATATATTTAATTCATTGGGGAGGGGAATTAATCATTTTTGAGTGTAAAAAACTTCAAGCAAAACAAATTATTTAATTTACAATAAAAAAATAAAAACTGAATTGTCAGAAGAACATTTTTGAAAAGGCTCAGGAATTGCTTGTTTGTTTGATTGAAGGGGAACGGGGATTATCTTCGGAAAAAGAATGGGAAAAGATCAAAGTTTTAGGTTTAATTTTAGTTAATTTGATGCAATTTGCCAAGGGAAAAAAATATCAGGAAATAAGATAAAGAATTTGTTTTTGTTTGAAGCTAAATTAACCATCAGAAGAACTAATTCAAGAGAGAATACACAGAGCTAAAAGGTTTAAAAGTATTCTGCTTTAGAAATGGGATGTTGCTAATCTCGCAGAGATGATACTCCTAGTTTAGGTCAACCAGGGAAGACATGCGAAATATCTAAATAATATCCAATAAGATTTGGAGCTTTTTAAAACGAGGAGCTTGCAAAAGGAATAGATTGTTAAATCGTATGTGTGACAAAACCAGAATTATCCTATGTTTTGCATTTATCATCCGATTAGCTTCTTAATTGGTCATTATAAAATCTTGAAGAACGTGTCATTACTGATTTTACTGACCATATGATTGAGTCATTTAGTCTCTCGCAGTAAAAATAAATCTAAAAGAAATATTATAACACTAAAATTCTCGAGTTCATCGATCTTCTTCCGCTTTATGTAGAGCTCTCATGCGATGAAAGCATAGCCTGCTTGGAAGTTGAAATTGAGCACTCCCGTAGTGTTGTAGTTTTACCTTATGAATCATCAATTTCTCTTAGGGAACTCAAGCAAAATATTGCTGGAAGGGTTAATTTATCCCTTACTTAATTTGAGTTACACTTGCTTGAAAGACCATTAGTGCTAGATGATATGAACCTAAGCGAATGTGGAATATCTGCTAACTGTAAGTTACGTCTTGTGCAGCATGGCGATGAAGATGATCCTGGGCATGATGAATCAACAGTTCACCCGAGTGAATGGGAAGGAAAAAGATGCTGTGATGATAGAAAAGGAAAACAAGAGTTAGAGGATCTTGGAGATATGCCTGAGAGAGAAATAGAAGAAATCTTAAGTGATTTCAGTGAAATCAGCATGATAAAACGTGGAGACAGTGGAGGTTTTTCAGCTGGACAAAGTTTTACTGAATTAGAAGAAAGCTAGAAGATTACTAGAGGATTGAATATCCAAGTAGAATGTGAAAATATAAACTGTAACTTTTACGGGCTCAAGTAAATTCTCCCGCTTTCATTAGGAGAGTTTATATTTTCAAATTCAAATTCTTCGACTCCTCTGAAGTGTACATACTGTTCTTCACGTGCTTTGCCTTTTCAATTACTCTTCTTTCAATGCACTTATATAGTCTCCGGGATATACAAAAAAGTCCTACCCAAGGAATAATAATAGGAATAAAATAAAGGAGAACAAATTTCAGATGCAAAGGAATAATCTTAAGACAATGAAAGTACTCATACTCCTGTTGTTTCGACATAGCCAACTTTGCAGAATAAGAGCGAATATTCTGGTCTTATGAAATTCAATTAAGGATAATTAATTAGCACGGATGGATAAGCTCTTGAAAATTTCAGTTTGGACTGTGAAAACTCAGAATGGAAATAAATTAGAGTTAGAATACGTCCTCACGCGAAGTAATGTCTCACTTGTTCTATTTGCACATTACCTATCACTCGTCATAAAGAATAAAATGCATCCCTTTCGTGCAATCACATATTTCACTCCAGTTGTTTAGCTCGTTGTGAGCAAAAGAGCAGTAACTAAAGTTGTGTTCTTTGTGCTTTTTGACTTAATTTTTGATTGTATATTAATAAGATATTTTGTAATGTGTTATTTTAGATATTAGAGTGTTTCGTGTATGTATTTTTAAGTATTTCTTTTTATAACTATTCTATTGATCATACTCCAAGTTAATCTGATTAATTCGTTTATCATTATCTAAATATCTCTTCTTTCCTAAATTTTCTTCCTTTTCTTCTCTAATCAAAGTTAAATTCGATTTATGAGACACAAAATAATCAAGGAAAATCATATTTGATTTGGAGTATTTTTATATTGTTTTATTTGATTAACTCTTTCTTATTTGATCTATTCTAGTTATCTACTATCTTTAGACTATTAAATTAGCTAACAAATAATTGTCTTATGATTGATATTAAACCAAAGCTAATACTTTTTGATCTGCTTTCTTTCCAAAAAACAAGACAAAATTTATTATTTTTTTCATCATAAAAATGATTTAAGTTAAGATTTTCCTATGCTTTTGTTTGAGAAATTAATGTAAGGCTATTTAATCTATATTAGTTAACCTTTAAGCTATAAATTGAGAGTTTCCAATTGTTAAAAATAGTATTTTTACCAAGTATTTTTAGAATTATTAATGGAACTTCCCTTTTGAGATTTCAATTACTGATTAAAATAGCATTTAAAAAAAAATCTACTTTGACATTTACAAATCCTTTGATTATTTACCTATTTGAAAGTGTTTCTGCTCTTACTTAGACCTCATAATAATGATTTAATTAATAAAATAAATGATGCAATAAATAACTCAAACAATGCAATTATTTCGCAGGATTACAAGAAATAATTGAAGAAGAAAAATGAGCTTCATTTGGAATTCATCCAAATTATTATTTTTGCTAAAAAAATATAAATTATAATAATAATCAAAATATTACCAAAATTTTCTGATCTCTCCCCATTCACTCTCTTTCACGAGCGCGCTCTCTTTGCCTAATCTATTTACAAAGCACTAACAGACCAAAAAAGAGTGTTTTTGGGGGGGGGGGGGGGGGATTAAAAAAAAAAAAAACAAAAACGACTTGATAGATAATATTAAATATAGTTTACAATGAATGATAAAAGAACAAAAGTGGCTATATCATGCTAATTCTGAAAGAAATTAAAAGAATTAAATAAAAAAAAGAATTTATTTTATGTTAATAAAGAGTTAATAGTTTACTTTTCTCTTCATTCTTATTATTTTCAAAATCTAAGATTTTTTCGAGAGCATTTATTTATTTTATTTGTATCAGAATAATTAAAGAAAATTAAAAGAAAATCAATATATGGTAATGAAAATGAGCGAATAATTTAATAATTTAGGTAATAATAGTACTAACAATCTTGAAAGTAGAGCCAGTGAGTGATTTTGAAATTGAAGTGGAAAAAAAAAATCAAAAAAATAAATGTTCTAAAGGCTCGAACAGATAATCCTATGAGCGTTGATTGAGTTTTTAGAAATAATAAAAAAACAAGAACTATTAATAAATACTATGAGCTTTTTAAATGCTCGGATATATATAATATATTGATATGTAAAATGCAATAAGAAAGAAGAAAAACAACTTCATCCAAAATGGTTGAGTGCTTTTCATAAGAAATTTTTAATAATTGAAGAAAAAAGAAGAGATATTTAGTCAATTCTTTCAATCAAAGAGCCTATGGGTGAGTAGCTCTTGAGATGAAAGTCTGAGTTCAGGGTTGGGAAGAAGACATCTATGTAAAACATCAGCTACTAGTGCGAGTTTTAAGGGCTCCAATTTGAGAATTGCAAGTACAGTTTAAATTTATGGATTCGTATTCCAAAAACTGTAGAATTTCTTGGAGTTAGCAAAATGGCTGTAGATTGGATCGGTTGGGGCAGAGGATTAATAAAAAGGGCGAAACCCAAAGAGGGATTCAAATAAGGAGACTCCGAAAGCGAAAACATCAGCACGTTGCTCGTTGAAATATTTTTGTTTACGTTGGAGAGTCATGAGTATCTCCGGAGCTGCATGGCTGAGACATCGGCGCTCCCATTGGGATAGCTATTTTCGGATTCTGACAATTGGGATTTACTGTGCGTCTTCTTCGACATTGTTTGCAAGTCCAAAGTCCGCAAGTTTGGCTTTGCTGAGTTGAGGTTCGAAAATTAATATGTTTTCACTTTTGATGTCGTTGTGAGCAAATCCTAGACTATGAATGTGCTCAAGGCCTTCAGCGACTTATCTGTAAAGATCCAAGAGCTAGTGGACTAGCTATTGTTTATTCGGCAGGTACTGTTTGGCTACGAAATCATAAAGATCCATTTAAGCTTCTTCCATGAGAATTGCGCAACAACCAGAATCCGGAGAGGATATTCTAGAGAAATCCTAGGCTCCTTGGAAATATTTGTATGCATTTATGATGTTTGGATGAGGGTGAGCTTGCTGGAGTATTTCCCACTCTTTTTTGATCAGATGGCAGTAGTAAGTGCATTCATGTTGAGGATGAATCAACGAGTGGTTTTTATGATTGGAATGCAAGGAAGATTTAAGAATATTTGAGGGAATATGCGGAGATGCCTTCACAACGAGATGGATGTTTTCATGAGTGTCTGCTAGGAACACTCTGAAGAGCTAGGTGGATATATGTTCTGTGGAATTATTAGTATTCTCGGTGATCTGCTCTTGCTGTTACTGCTGAGAACCTGTTGAAGAAGGAGTCAGATAATTGTTATGGTTGAGAGGCATGAACTCAAAGGATTCCAGTTCCATGAGGAGTTAAGAGCAGTCGAAAAAAATTAGAGAAAATGGATTAGGCCTGTCGTGGAGAGAGGAGTTAGAAACTGCGAATTAAGAACACCTAAAGTGATATTGGTGTTGTCGAGTTCTTACTGTTAAAAATTTGGAAGTGATGGTAATATGTGACTATGTTTGTGTGAGTGATATTCGATGCTTTTTGCGTTTGATTTATCTTTGTTTTGCTTAATATTTTCCTTAGTAATTTGTGAATGTAGGTAGCTGTGATTTGCCTTCCTTCTTCGAGAGTTCCCTCCAAGTTGTCTATTATTATTATTATTATTATTTTGTATGGCGAGAATATTGTAATGCCTTTCTCTCTTTTTTGCTATATTATTTTCTGTTTTTCTCTCCCCTTTCTTTCAGATGTACTCTCTTTCCTTTCCCCCACCAAATAGTCACTTCTTAAGCTCACATCTACCAATAATAATATAAAAAACCACATATTTATAATCGTCGCTTTTGACTTCAGCACTATTTTTCTTCTCTTGATCATAATACAAAAACACTTCTTATTACACAAACCTTTATTCTACACTCCCATTCGATGTTCTTTCAAACTTACAGATCCACTATGTCGAGCTCTTTCTTCTAAGACCATAAATATAATTATGATTTAAGAAATCTCGCAAAATTTGAATTCAATGTAATTCTATTCATTTGTTTTAAAAAATTATCCGAAGCATCAATTTTATAAAATAACGCCAGTTTTATGATAGAAGAAAGGCAATTTGCATAAGAAATTCTTCTTATTCTTGAATTGTATTTGGTCATTTCGAGCTGAGTTTTTATGCATTTAAACGCCTCAACACCTTATCGTAATTTCTCATCCTAGTCACTCTATTTCATACAAATCCAAAACGAAAAAGAATTACTTATAACTCTTCTTTTTTTCTAGACATTTCAAATTTTATTATTTATTTAAAGTGTCTGTTCCTTAGTTTAGTAGGCCCTAATCGCTTCAACGCAGATACAAAACGTGTTGATAATAATACAAAATTTGAAGAAAAAAAAGGACCAACAAAAATGAATTCATGTTCTCAACAGCAACAAGCAAGCAAAATAGAAGAGAATTTAACACATCAAAATAAATATTAATAATAGATTGCAATAAACAAATTCTTCCTTGCGAAAAAAAATTAGGTTAATCAAAAGAATTCATTAATATCTTGCTTATTTTTTTAAAAAAAGTTCGCAATCTTAGAGGAACAATCATTAGATTGAAATTGAGTTAATTAATGAGTTTTTAGCGCCGATTATGCAAATTACATAGATCTTTCCAAAAGTTAATAAAAAATATTGATAAGAAAAAATGATTTCCATTGATAAAGTGAATGATGTTATTAGAAACCATCGTGAAATCAGAGAGAAAAATAATTAAGGAGTAAGAGAATACACTAATGCTTTTTATTATCTTTAGAAGTTATTCGAAATGTAGAGGGGCGTTTATGTGGATTGTTCTTTGTTTCATTTTCTAGGTAGCAGAATAGCAAGAACATGTAGAGTAATTCGAAAATAACATGGATAAACTCAAAAAATATTTACTGAATGCCTAGTCTCTGCTCCAGAAAACAATCGACACTGTTGATAGCAATACACAAGCTGCTAGGTAGGAGGTTTATTTTCATTATTCTTCTTCATCTAAGTTTGTAGTTTTTTTTGTTAAAAAATAACAAAAATATCTCTAACACAAAACCACATTCTTTCCCCCATAAACAGTCTATCGAATCATTCCTGTGATGAAATTGTCAACTATGCTATTCGAACGGAGTCCTTATATCCAACCCCAACTGAGTTTGAAGTTCACAATTCTTATCTTGTGAAACTTAGCTCAAGAGGAAGTAATTTCAAATCATAAAAATACTTAGCTTTTTCGCTACAGCAACTTAAGATTTGTTAGCAAATTAACAAGAAATTCCTTTTGTATTACCCTTTTGATTTATGAAAAAAAAAACTAGACTAAAAGGTAAAAATCCCAAAACTTCATGTCAGTGGGAAGAATGTGGAAGATCTAGAACACATTCAGCATATTCAAATAGGAAGACAAGGAGGATATCCTGACTCTAATGTCCTCATTTAGCCTTGCTATACCTAAGGAAACGCAGCTGTCACAGTCACAGAAGATAAATAAATGCCAAATATCTGCATTCACTAAGTAAATTAAACTCTTTTTATTATTCAACTCAACCCTAACAAGTTCTCTTATTTTTTTTTATTTTTTTAAAACAAAAAGACAAAAGAAAGTTTCTCCAAGATCTTCTAGAAAACGAAAGATAGTAGATAAGATTAGATTGAACTTCGTTTCATATCTTCTAAAATCGGGATGATGGAAAGTGATCTTGCTGTTGTTGTCATCGATCTTAAGAATTAGAATACTATGAACCAATAATAGAACATCGGGATGGTTATCGAGAGCATAAATCTGGATTCTGTCGGATCACAATCTGTTGAATGGAATTATGGGAGCTGAAGAAGAAGAAGAAGAAGAACGAGATGAAAAATCCAAACAGTTTTATGAGAGTATTAATGATTTTTTTGTCTACAAAAAAACAAATTCATATTTTTCGAATCTAAATTTAAAAATATTCTTAGAAACAAACAACAACAATAGCAGCTGACTATTCATTAGATAATATACATTTTTATAATTGAATTCTTGTTCTAAGGGGGGGGGGGGGGGGGGGGGGAGAGCATTAAAAATATCCAAATCTTTCCACAACTATTACATTCCATAAAACGAGTCATAGGCTCATCAGCTGATCGTGTCTGCAATTCCTTAATGAGGAAAGCGGTTTTCTTTTTGCATGCTTTACAAAGCTCTCCTTCTACTCCTTGCATGCGCTATCGTCTCATGTTATTATAGAATTAAGGATCGTTTAAAGCAAGTTATTCTTCTTAAGCCTTTTTAATTGCTAATTTCTTTTCTTCTGTGAGAAACACGCTGGATTTACTCTCTGCAACGTCCTGAAAATGAATCTCTTTGTTGAGAAGCTTTGATATTACTTCGACAATGATATCGTTGGAACTGAACATGCTTAAGAGCTCACGGACGTTTGATTTGTAAATGATTGCCTGCTAACTTCTGTTAAAAATATGTTTCTCCAGTTGCACAATGAGATTCACCCATTCATGTGGCTCAACGTTTAACTCTGATTTCACTTTGAGAAACAAGTTTTAAATGGCAATAAGTCCTTTTGTACGGGTATCTGATTTATATGTTGGAAGGGTATCCTTGTCTTAATAGATAGGCTATTCATTTTCTAAAATTGTCTCGGAAGGTGAATTACCTTAGCCGGAACTCATTCTCTTTGCTAAGGATAGGGGAGGGTTTATTTGGCTTGATGATTTTTTTTCTTATTTTTCTTTTTGAAGTTTCTCCTCCGCGACAATTTTCTTCCATTTACCGATAAGTTATGTGCAGAGTTCCTTGATGGTTGTTTAACCTTCTTCATCGTCTTGGTTATCAAGATTTGAGAGTGACTGAACTGTCTAAGCAATCTTGGAGGTTGACAGCTAGGTAGTTGTCATTTTAGCTGTTGAAAGCTGACGGATAATTGCAAGTACTTTCTTAACACCTATTTCTTTGTGCTTTCTCAATTCATCTCTGAATTCAATCAGCTCATCGTCTGTAAAGTTATTTCTTGACATTTTTATATATTGAAGAGTGTTCCTTTCAGATGCCTTTCCTTTGTTAGCTTTTTTTTTAAGTTCTCTTGCCGCTCTCTTTCGAAAATTGAATATCTAATTTTTTGTATTAAAAACTCACCTTTTCCCGCAGTTGGTTCCTTTAATCTCATGGAAATATTAATTTTCTTTTTGATTTTTTTCTCTCTTTTTGTTTCATTGTTTTAGTCTCCGCAAAGGGAATCTGCTCAATAGTGCTGGTAATATCTTCAAAATCTTCAAAGTCAATTATTTCCTTAGAGATTTGGATGCTTTTATTAATATTTTCTCATTTTTATCCCTCTTTACCTAGTGTACCACGGAGATGGGGGGAGGGGGGAGAGATACCTTCCGTTGAATATTCAATAGTCTCGCTTAATTGTTTTTTATGATGAAAATACTTAAAAAGAAAATCTCAAGAAAAGTCCAAAGTGGGGAGGAAAGAGAAAGAGAGAATCAATGATCCTCTTCTAACATATATTAAAATAAGAAGGCCGAAAAATATATAATAAATTAGCTGACAGAAGATGATGACGCTAATTTCATAATTTCAAACAGACTCTGTAGGGAGCTCTTCCAGAATTAACTCTAAAAAATATCTCCCTAAAAGGACATAATAACAGTTATCTTCTAGCATCTATGACACAATGATTCTATTTTGAATTGTTTCAAACTAAATTGTCTATTTTTAAAAGACATCACTGTTCTCTGAATCTTTAAATAATATTGAAATAGGATTTGATAAGAAGGAGTTTAAAAATGTCAAAAAAAATGGATAGAATCGATGGAGCAAGGTCATACGATAATAATAATCGCATGGAAGACTGTTCTTTGAGTGGTTAATTCATAGGAATATACAGGGTGAAAGGATGAATAATAATAAAAAATATCTCTCTTTGAACCAAATAAAAGAAACGAATTTCTAGTGAAGATAATCAGAGAGCAGAAGCGGCGAAGGAGAAAAGACGAGGAAAATGCGATAATATGCGAAAAAGGAAGGAAAAGACGAAGTTAGTGATGATTGGAGAGTAAATCACGTTGAAAATAAAATTAAATTCTCCTCCAAGGGGAAAAAAAGCACGTCTTAATAATATTATTAAACCTCCAATTGCCGGCCTTTAAATCCTGGTATGAAGATCTATTCCCTGTGAGAAATCATCAATTCAAAAACAAAAATATTAATTATTATTTTCTCTCAGAAAAGTCAACTTCTCCCAAGTAATTCCCCCTATCAAAAGATATGCGCCCTCAAAACGTTGGTATTCATGCTATTGAAACATACTTCCCTAAGACTTATGTCTCTCAAGAAGAATTAGGTATGTGATTCTACATTTTATTTCACTGGATTTACTAATTATCTGGTTTTTTTTGGGATTTAAGAACAATTTAATGGAGTCTCCAAAGGAAAATACACTATTGGCCTTGGCTAAAAAAATATGGCTTTCGTTGAATCCTATGAAGACGTAAACTCGTTAGCGCTAACAGGTAGAAGGCTTTTTAGAGCATAACAATTTTTTCATCTTGTTTCATGATTTTTGTTTGTTTGCGTTTTTAGTTGTGTAAAACACTATTGAGAAATATGGTATTGACCCTCGCAGCATCGGCAGACTAGAAGTTGGAACAGAGACCCTTATCGATAAGTCAAAGTCAACTAAGACAGTCTTAATGTAGCTTTTCAGTAAATACGGAAATCATGACATCGAAGGCATTTCAACTTTCAACGCTTGCTATGGTGGTACTGCGGCATTGTTCAACACCCTCGCGTGGGTTGAATCTTCCGCATACGACGGAAAAAGACTAGGCATGGTTGTGACAGTCGATGTTGCTGTCTACAAGAAGGGATCTGCAAGGCCCACAGGTATATTTCTGCTGCTTTACAAAACTTCCTAACTTTGTTTCTTAATGGACTTGTTTTCTTGAACAGGTGGTGCTGGAGCAATCTGCATGATAATTGGACCAAATGCTCCAATTGTTGTAGAGCCAATCAGAAGCAGCTTCTTTAGTCACGCTTATGATTTTTATAAGCCTGATCCTCGTAATCAAATTATTTTCATTCTTCTTTAAGCATTTCTCCATTCTCTAATATTGGATTTTTAGGCACTGAATTTCCAACTGTCGACGGCCATATGTCAATTAATACATATCTCAACGCGATCGATAACAATTATAAGACAATCAATGAAAAATGCAAAGCTGCAGGATAGCCAATGTTCTCTCTTGATGACATTCAATATGGCTGTTTCCATGCTCCTTTCGCGAAAATGGTGCAAAAAGCATTCGTTCGTCTCTTTTTTAATGATCTCAAGTAAAAAACGTCATAATCTCCCACAATTTACTATTCTGACGTATTTAATTATTAACTAGGAGTGGTAACAATAAAGGACTAACTTAATCGTCAGCCAAAGACGTCAGCTTCATCAATAACTTAGAATACTCTAGTAGAGAAGCCTAAGAAAGACTCGCCAAATTATCTGCTGCTGACTGGAATCGCAAAGTCAAGCCAAGTTTGCTCATGGGAGAAAATTTAGGCAATATTTACTGTGGATCACTATATGCTGGTCTGTGTTCTCTTATTTGCGATGAAAATGTCGATTTAAAAGTAATTCCTCAAAAATGATTTTGCTTTTTCTAAATTTACCATTTTATTTTCCATTTTCCTTAGGGCAAAAGAATCGTGATGTTCTCATATGGATCTGGTTTAGCTTCTTCAATGTTTGTCCTGCGCGTTGTCTAAGATTACTCAAGAATCAGAAGAATCCTAAATCTTAAAGAACGTCTTGCAAACAGAGTTAAAGTTTCCATCCCAGAGTATGATGCCATCATGGCAGCAAGAGAAAAATCATTTGGAACTATCCCTCCTTGCCCTGATGTAAGCACATTTTTGATACCTTTATTGTGGGGAGATTTCTAATAAATTTATCCTACAGGTAAACTTCGAAAGACTGGGCAGAGGAGCATTTTATTTGAGTTCAATCGATTAAATGTGGAGGAGAGAATATGCGAGATACACAGGAAAAATCATTCAAGAGAGAGTTCCATTTGAAGAATCAGATTCGCAATATGCAGCTAGAAATGATTGCAGTGCAGCTGTGAATGAAGAAGAAATTAAATCAAGAGGATAAGGTATTGAAAAATAGAAGAGCGGTATCTCTTCTTCTAATTAAAACTAATTCCAGATCAATAACCCGTTTGGTCGCCCCAATCTCTGATTTTTCACAAGAATTATCTCTGGATTTTCTGATATTTTTCATGCTCATGATCAAAAGATACCATTAAAAATGGCATCTTTTCTTAATTTTTACTACTCTACTATTTTCTTTTCTTTAATAGAACTTTATGTTTCATACAATTGTATTCTTCTTCAATATTCAATGAAATTTTCATATTTGTGAATTCCCCAAATGCTTACTATCACAGACTAAAAAACATATTGAAAGTCAATTAAATGTTTGTCTTTCTTATTATTAAGTTTTATTTTTCATTTCTAAAGGAGAAATTAAAGGAATCAATTCTGTTTAAATGAATTAAAACCCACAATTTTTAGTGAAAATATTTTAGGTTTTTATGTACTGAAATATAAGAACTCATAATTAATATAAAGCAAAATTAAGAAACCTATTCTTTCTCAAATTATCAGCAGCATCAACAAATAAATGATAGTTCATTTTTTGAGCCTGACTATGAGATAGCATATTTTATAAAGAAAAACATAGAGCGGATGTGTATTAGATTGCATAAATAAAAAAGATTCATCTATTCAAAGATTTTAGAATTTGTTTAAAACTGCTCTTTTTTCATTCTTTATGAAAAAAAATAAATGTATTTACTCCTTTTTTTCATAAATTCTATGTTCTAGCTATTAATAAATCAAGGATTAATATTACAGGTTTGCTCAAAAAAGTGTTAAAACGATTCTAGATATTTGAAAATCCTTATTACAGTTGTGTTTTCAATCTAATGTTCTGTTCGATTTATTTTTTCTTATTTAAGCAAAATGCACTTAGTAATAGTCTTATTTGCTATGAAAAATTTAATAAACTAGCCTAAAATAATTTTTAATATTTTCTTATCTGGGATTAGAACTAATTTCAACTAAAGTCTTTGTATTTGCGGGGGGGAACAGGTAATTCAATTTCAAAAGGAAATCCCTCAAGACTAATCAGATATTCTCATATTTCATAAAATAAGGAGATCAAGTTGAAAAAAACAATCAACTCTCATTGTTTTTGGGCAATTTTTTAATAAAATAAAAAATAAAATATTTCCTGGAACTAAATAAATAAAAAACAATTTTTAAGAAATCTAACTTTGCAGTAACAAAAATGGAGATTGAGAGTGATCTATGCAACGAGACTGTGCAGCTTCTCTGCGACTTTAGATCCAAGAATGTTATCAGTGAAAATTCTAAGTTCTCAAGTAACAACAGTAAATACAAAAAGAAAGAGAACTCCAAGTAATAACAGAGCTTGATCATGAGACCACCGAATAAGGATTACTTGAATCTTAGCCAGTAGTTTATTGTGAAGTCTGACCCTAAGAATTACGTTCACTAATACTGGGAAATGTATGAAAAGAGGCTATCGGAAATTAAGTAGTTTTTTGATTCCAAAGATATTAACCTGCAAGATCGGATAGTGAATATTCAGCCAGGAGAAATGAAAGTCATTATTGCTACACTCTTCAAATAAACCTCCACGAAGCCGTCACCATTCAGAAAACAAGCTGAAAACACTATTATTATTGGTAACTTTGCATTATGATTTTAATTGTTTTAGTATTTCGGGCTGTTTTTTTCTTCTTCTTTGTTTCCAAATAGATTTCTAAGTTAATTCTAATTTTTATTTTAAGATGCAGAAATAAGTCTTGATCAAATCCCCTCTTAAGATGATCTACTCTTCATGGAAGACAGCTCAGGTAAGAACCAAACCAATTCACTCAATATTCTTCATCAATAATCGTTCATTTTCCCCCTTAATCTCCAGGACGAATGCAGCTAGCTTTCAACAAAGCCTTTTTAGAGAACAGCTCTGGAGTTAAAATCCCCGTTGACGTGCATAGTTTCACTACTGGCTGTGTTGTTGGAATTGTAGGTATCCAAAGAGTAGCTGAGATCAATGTTTTCGAAACAAATCGCCTTTTCACTGCAAGTTTCCCACACCAAGAAAACATCCTAAACTTGAATCCGTTTTAATCACATTATTTGTCTGCTAATAACAACAATATCCATGATAATTTCCATTAAATAAGCCATTATCTTAACTCAAACAACGACGATCCTTTTGTGTTACTCACTTCTGGCTTATCTATTGATGAGAAAAATGAGCACAGCATGAGTGTCTTGAATTCACTCAAAACCCATCTATTTGGATTGCACAATTGCAAACAAGTAACAGTTCTATTTTCTTTTATTATTTTCAATGAAACAACAGTACTTTTCAAACCGGAAACCTCTTGAAATCACTTATCATGTTATGCTATTTTAGTTGATATCTAGAGTCTGTAGAGTAGTTGTAGCTGGAAATCTAATCGAAAATGAATCTGTTGAGGACATATCAGAAATTGGCTGCTATAAAATGCAACAACAATTCAAAAGTTATCAGATGTCTATTGTTTCCAAAATGAGAGAAGTCAATAAGTAATTGAGTGAAGTGTTTAAGGGAGTATTCTGCGATGTAATGCCTGGGGAAAATGACCCAACAAATTCATTTTGGCCATAATCACCCATCAATAAATGCTACTTTCTAAATACTCTCAATTCCAAGTAATCCACACTGTAACTGGTCTCGAATCCTTATCGATTTTAACTTCATGATATTGATATACTTGGAACAACTGGTCTTAACTTTAAAGATGGACTGAAACACTGTAGTATTGGAAGTAATGATATTGATCTCTTAGAATCTCATATTTAACTGAGACACATCGCTCCAACTGCACCAGATACTCTTCCGTAAAAAATAATTTTGCTTGAAGTATTGAAAGTGACAAAAACTATTATTTTTTAACAAACAGGTGTTATCCGTTTCAAGGTCATGACCCATTTGTTGTCTAGGAGCTGCCTCATGTGTATTTCGTTGGAAATTGCAGAAAATTTGAAACGAAAATGATATTCGAGAAACAGGGATCTCTGATAAAGCGTTGCAGACTTATTTGCATTCCATCATTATCAGTAACAAGCTCCTTCGTGTTGCTAAATTTGAAGAATCTAGATACCTTCTCATTTTAGCTATGAAGAAAACCTAAGAAAAAGAGCTTCACAATTTTTTAACTTGTTATTCAAAGGAATTTTAGCTTTGTTTTGTTTTTTTGCCTCTTGCACTAGATCTTTTTGTTGTTGTTGAAGAGTTTTGTTTTTCGTTGATATTTTGGAGTTTTAAATAATGAATAAAGTTAATAAGGATTAAATATTTATCTTAGTATGATGAAGAACCTTTACTTGTTTAGAGGTTTAAATATTACTGACAGGAGAAACATTTGATTAAAAGAAACCAGAATTTATTGTGCTTTTCTCTTTTCCAATTAATCTTCATTTTCAAGAATACCATTACAAAAACGAACGGAAACTTAGAACTTATTTAATCTCAAATCTGCACATGATGCTGTCTTTAAGTAAATTTAAACCAATATTCATTTTGATTGATTGTCAACAACAAAATAATAATGTTTATTGAAATGTCGAATTTCCATTTAAAAAAATTATCTTAATTATGAAATAAGAGAGAGTGCTACTAATTCATACATCTCAAACAAACAAAAAACACTTCACAATATCTTAATACATAGCTTATTGCAATTTCCTGACTTATCTAATCATTTTATTTGCTTTCTCATTTATGCTTAAAGAGAGTTGGAGGAAACACAAAATTTTGTTTGTGCTGCAATTATTACTACTAAAACGATCGCATCTAGATTTCCCTAGAATCTTCTTCACTTCTCCTTTAGATTTATTTATGTTAAGGGATTTCCTGTTGTCGCACGTTCAGCTGAGATTGCTATGGACCTAATGGAGCAGCTGTAGCGGATATCTACGCCTAATAAGCAATTTGTGCAGAGCTACCTGGTTAGGAGAATATTTTTCCATCTTGGTTCTATTATCCTTGTTGTTAAGCTGATGGCTGTATGTATTACTGTTGTGATAGCTCGATATCTTCTTATTACTGCAGTTATTGTTACTGTTGTTGGAGTTGCTATTACTATTACAAATGTTACTAAATAGAAGATAATTTATTTTCTTTTTGATGCTATCTCCTTTCGGCCATATTGAGAACACCTCCAGTTGGAATCAAAGGGCCAGCTAAAAGACAACAAAATAAACATAAACATATGAATAATCTAAAGAACTAATTTATCAATCATATTAAGACTTAAACCTTGTGTTGATAGTTTAGCATTTTGTTAGTCTTTCATCTTCGAAGGAAGGAAAACAGCAACATTGGCTGGGATATTCTAGTTGCTATTCATCGCAGATATTCTATAACCAGAATCTCGAATGTTCGTGCTACTGCTCTATTACGATGGGAGTTAGTTATTCACAGATGTGCTAAGAATTATCCTATTTTTGTTTGTGATTTGCAAAAAAAAATATTATTATTTTTATTATTTCGTTAATCAAAAATAATAATTTCAAATCAAGGCAAATTAAATCCTTTTTTGAAACCATTAAGACTCTATTTTACTGTTAAGACGGTTATGTTGGTGACAGCTGATGTATTGCTTTATGCGACTACTTATTCGGGAGATATTCTGTGAATAATTTAGGCGCAACAGGATATTATATTTTCGGTGCATTCTATGCTAAAGTTGGTATTTTACTAAACACATTGTGCTTATTCGACCCATACAACTTAAATGGAGCTGGCGTAGCTTATTTCTTCGATGTCCAGAAGTCCTCATCTTCATCCACGTAGTTCAATTCAGAATAATAAACTTCTCCTACACCTTATTTTGAAGTTGGTTTCTTCTTTTCATTGGATTTTTAAGTATTTAAGGCTTTTTCAGAGAGCTATTTCATCACATTATTAGGATTATTGAGTATATTATTCCCTTTTTTGGGTATCTTTTGCTGTTTGGATGGTTCCAATTTCTGTTATTACTGCAATTAGATATTTTTTTCATGCAAATTCTCACTCTAAATCGCTAAGGTTTGTGATTATGTTAAATCATTCCTTCCTGTGTCTGTTCTGCTCTTGATATTCTTCCAGTTGAGAGTCTCAAATACAGGGGAGTGCTATTTTCTTCTTAGGAAAGATTTGTGAGACTGCACAGTTTTCTTTTCTTTATCCTCTTCGTTATCATCATCATTGCTATCTTCATTATTTGATTCGCCTGAAGATTTCTCTGAGCTATTTTTATTATCTTCTACAGAACTTCTTCTTCTTCTTCCACCTGCATCTTTTGATTTTGATTTTTAGTTATTCTTTTCGCTTTTTGCCTTCTTTGTCTCACCATCATCATCGCCAGCTTCCTTATCCTCTTCTGCATCACCTTCATCAGTATTTTCTGTGTTCCTTTTCCCTTTTGATTAACTTCCTTATCCTTATTATTCCTTCTGATCACTTTCAACCTAATTACTTGATTATTTTCTGCTTTTCTTCGACTTTTTCTTATGTTCTTAATTATCTCCTTCATCATCATTAATCTTTTTATCTTCCTCAGTAAGTTTTTGTTTCTCATCAACTTCCGTTTAGCTAGCTTATTTAGCTTATTTTACAGCTTTTCGAGGATCATATTTAGTTCTCCTTTACAAAGCTTCCTTCTATTCCAAAGTCTTCGTTTCATCTTGAAGTGTTTTTTTCTTCCTTGAACTTTTATTTCGCGAACTACTTTCCTATCTCTATCTCTTCGGTGTATCACCAGTAGGAAATTCATTCAACTCTTCTTCCATTCCTTTTTTCTAATGCCCTCCAACTGGCATATCATCCCATGCGTTCTTTGGGCGCTCTTTGGGAGTGTCTTCTTTTTCTCCTTCTTTTAATTTATTCTCTTTTTTGTCTTCAAGTTTTGATTTCTTTTTGTGTGATTCGATGAATTCTTTCTACTTAGAATCTAAGTTTGCCTCAGGAGGAAAAGCATCTTCCCATCCAGTCATCTTTTCATTCTTTTTAGCTGTCTTACTCCCTACAGGAACATCATCCCATGCATCTTTATTGGTGGGTTTAATAACGGGCTATTTTTTCTTCTCTTCATCTTTTTTGACTCCATCTACGTCCTTTGACTTTCTCAACACTTAAGGTGATGGCGAAGTCACTTTTTAAGGTGACTTGAATGATGATCTCTAAGGTGATCCTACTTTATTCTACCCTAAACTAGAAAGATGCTTTGAAACAAAAATCATAACCAAATATTATTCAACGTTCTAGGGACAATATTCTCTCTCAAAATCACTTTCTCCTTACTTATTTATAAGCGGCAATCCATCGGCTGCCAAGTGACAAAGCTAGTATTGAATTACTGTATTTGACCTTCTATTTATAAATTGAATCTTCTATTTCTCCTTTGTTTTTTTCCTTATTTGCTTTGTTAAACCAAAATCACAATTGTAATCTACATTCCAATCATTTATATTTGATTTCAATACCTGAAAGATGCTTTTCATGTTACTTTTTCAATTAAAGCTACTAAATCTCACTTGCAATCTACTTCAATTAAGGTATCTTCAATATTCTTCTAGTCTTCCATCCTAAAATTTATTGATTTTTTCCATAAAACTGTAAGTCCTTTTCACCCAGCAATAATTGATCCTTTCTTACCAGCAAATGCAGCATTCAACGATTCTCTGAAAAGGAGTAACCTCTTGTAGCTCTTCCGCTCTAAGTATCCTCTGATCACTTTCTGGATAGTCTAAATGCAGTAGTAGATGAATTGAACCAACTCAGTTCGGTGCTCTCTATTCCGTTATCTCTTGACATATTACTAAATGACGAAAAACAAATGTCACAAACAAAATACGTTCTTATTAGTTTTAGCACAACAACAGCAACAAAAACCCCCTCAAGCTATTAAAATATTTATAACTATTTACCCATAAATGGAAGCATATGATTTAGACTGCATTCCGTTTGATTATCTCATGTTTATTTTATCCCATTCCTTCTTTTGAGAAAGTTGAAGAACTTAGTGAATTATCTCTTCCACTAGGTTTTTGTTTCTTTGTGGATATCTCCTATTTATCATCTTCTTATTCTGTTTTGGATGAAACATCTTTGATTGTACTTTGCTATTAACCCATAGTTTTACCATCTGTATTCTATTTTTATTGACTTTATTTTGCACTGCCTGTTTTAGATAATGATTTATCTTATATTATTTAATTTTTGTTTGTATTGCTGGAATCTGTTTATTTTCCTTGCGCTGCCATGGATTTATTGCCATTTTAATTACTAACAGCTGCGGTTTCAGAGTTAATCCTACTATCAGGTTTCGTTGTCGTCTTATCATTTGTAACACTAGGATTGCTTCTTTTTTCAGATTTAGTTTTTTCTTTTTCAGATGATTAAGCATCTTCCTTTTCGACTTGAGGATTTCTCTTAGTTTCTTTATGTAAATCTCTCTTTGGAATGGTTTTTTCTTCTGAAACTGAACCCTTGAGTTTGGTATTAGATGCATTATTTTCTATGACACTATTCTTATTGTTATTATCATTTGTGTGAGTTGTATGCTCGTGAGAGGTATTATTACCCTTTGTAATCTATTTATCTTTATTCAAAAGAAGGTCTGCTCTTTCTTTTTCAGATTACTCTAACTTGTTTTATTGTTAAGCACGCTGATCTTCATGTTTCTTACTAAACTCCCCATCGTTTTGAAGATTATTCTTACTAACATTTTAGTTATTTATCTTTGACAAACTATTGGCATCAAAGGAATTTGGTTATGATCCAATCTTAGCAAGTATTTCTGCACTTAGAGGTTGCACTATTCCAATATTATTATTAGTCAATCCAGGAGATGGCTATTGTGCTTAAAATTATTCCCCATAAAGTGCACTATGCGTCATCCCTAGGCCTAAATCTTTGGTGTGATAACCAACGCCTGCTCCAGGTGTGATTTAATCACTTAGTTGCTATTATTATTACCAGCTGTTTAATCCAGGCTGAGTGAATGTTCTATTTTAGTTTCTAGATACTAATAACTGATCATTTGAAGAAACTGTTGGATTAATCACTGAGCTAATAGGGAAAACTGCCATCGAATTAGCTAACTAACGTGAAGGCAGATGAGGAGGAGGATTATGGGAAGAAACAACATCTTAAGAAAGAGAATAACTTTACTAAGTTTACTATTGTTGTTAAGAGGAATTATGGATGATTTACGAATGAATAGGCTGAGTCTAATTAACTGAATTAGTAGAAAATAAAGATGACTGTGGTTATGCTCCTTGCTAAGAAGATTAAGGAGATGAAGAGCTAGCTTATAGTTGATAATTACTAGACTATTGATTGATTCCTAGATAGTTCATGTTATTCGCTTGAAAAACTGTGAATTAAGATTACTAAATGTTTGTGACACCATTCACAGGGGACGATGAAACCGATTTAAATTACTTTTTCTCATTAATTTGAGAGAAATCACCAGCAATAGGAGTATAATATGTTGAAGATGACAGAATCTTTGAATGTTTAGTAATTTAATCCTGTTGAAGATTCTATTAAGGGATTTGACTCATTTATGTTGTACCTTCTTATACTGCTATTCCTTATGTATCTGCTGCTTCAAGCTATTAGTGAATCTATGATATGTATTCCTAAAATCCTAGTTTGTGTTGTTAATCATTTGACTGTTCTTGTACTTATTTCTATTGAGAAATTGGCAAGATAGATATGTTTTTGGTGTTGTTCACAGTACTACCACTGTAGTTATCAAAATACACTGACTAAGAATTTGGTTTTTGTTTTAATACCTGGGCAAGATTATCAGTGTTTGGAGTAAAAAACACAGATGAAGCTGCAAAACGAGCTGTACCACGACGATTTCCTAAATTTTCTCCCTATTCTTAAGCAATCTCATCATTACCAAGGAATTATGGTTATTATTGTTTGTATTGGGTTTACTATGCAATTTAATTAGAGGAAATACTCTAAGATTGAGAATTCAATGAAATAGAAATAGGAGAATTTCCACTTGAGGCAATTTAACTTGGATTGTTTGCTTCACTATTTTGAATCCTTCTTAAGTCTTGTTCTGTTTTTTGAATGTAATTAGACACAATCTTAGCCATAGAGCCTAACTCAGGTGCATCATAATTAGATGTGGTTTCAGAATTATTGATGATCTTTTAGCTTTCTTCTAATGCTGAGTTTGATTGAGGAAAATCAGCAGCAAATGAAGCAAATAAGATTTCGGAAGGTTGTGTTGGATTATTTTGTTTGGTTTCTTAGATTTTCTGTGGAGCTAATGGATTATCTAAGATAACTGGCTTGATAGATGCGTAGGCGCTATTTTGAGCTTCCAATAACCAAGACGGTTGTTCTAATTGAACCGGCAGCGAAATGTTTTGCGAAAACGAGTGATTTCTTTGCAAAGTAGGTTGCTGGTTTGACTAAGCTGGGAGTAAAACAGAATTAGATACACCTGGATTTCTGGTAGCATATGGAGATAACGAATGAAAAATTCGTTGTTGAACGTTCTAAAGAGGAGGATCGATTAAAGTGGGCTACTAATCATGATCGTCGGGATTACTAGCGTTATTTTAATTATTATTGGAAGGTGATGATAAATTTTATTGCAGAGATTTTTATACAAATCCTCCTGTTCTGCCTCGAGAGATTTCCAGCATATCTTCAAGCGTATTGGGATTATTGTTTTGCTGGCTATAAATCATAGTTGTGCCAGCGCGCTTTAAGGTCCCTTAATGGCTTATAGCATATCTGCTGCCTTCCAGTTAGGAGTCTCGCATAATATCATCAGCTTTTTTTAAAGCTTCGTCTAATTTCTCTGCTCTTGTCTTTGCTTCATCAAAGACTTTTAGAATACAATAAAGTATATTAAACAACTGCAACAAAGTCTAATAGTGAGCTGATTATCATAATATATTCACTTACCATTGCAATATGATTTTGATTTCCTTAAGGCTTCATTTGATTTCTTGATAATTTCCCTTGTTGTTTCATGGAGGATTTCTTGAGTTTAATTCGAAAGGGGGTTGCCTTCTCCGGACATTGCTCGTTTGTATTCTTCGAAGGTTGTCCCACTTGGAGTTGTCCCTCCTTTAGGTGTTGATGTTTCGCTGTGTTGCTAGTGGAGTTGCAAATCTTAACTCATATTATTTTGCAAAGAAATTTGTAAGAGTTATTTTTGAATAGTTGATAATAATAATAATATCAAATAAACTAAACTTTTTGCTGCTTTTTGCGTGGATATAATAATAAATATCTACGATTGGATTCGAATTATCAATATCAATGCTGCTCTACTCTTCCCCCAAGAAATAATAAATTAATTCCATCCAAGGCTATTAGTTTAGCAGGATTGTTTTTTTTGTTGCAATAAGCAGAAATAATTGAAAAATGCCAAATAAATTAAAAATTATTCCTATAATAAATCTTTTATTAGAAAATAAGTAGAAATTCGTTTATTTTCTTTGTTTATTTTTGAATGGTATGCTGATACACACCTAAATAATTGTCTGCAAAGTTATTTTGAGTGAGTGGAACATTAGAGCATTTATTTATTAATGTGTGGTTGAAATGAATGACTACAAGGAAACATGAAAGTAATGAAAAATGAAAATTTGGTAGTTAATAATTATTTTTAATGGAAAATATGCATGATTGAAGGGATATCAATCGAATGCTAAATGATTATCTGATGGGATAATTGGTGCATATTGATTCGTTGAAGGCGTTAATCAATAAAGGAATATGACAAGATTATTATTAAGAGTTTTAGGAGAAAAAACAAGATAAGAACAAGAAGTACAAGAACTTTTTTAGAAGATAAGAATTTCAAAGAATCTGGTTTTTCAGGGAAGAGAAGGAGAAATAAATGTATTGGCAGAGAGGTATTTCGAATCAGTTGTTTAAAAAGCCTAATGACAGACTAAACAGGAGCGATTATTTTGATGAAGACGTTAGATGTCCGTATAAGTTCATTTCTTGTTAGTTTTTTAGATTAGGAATATTTTAGGATTTTAAAAGAAATGAAGTTATGAAGATAGTTGTACTTATGACTTTTTTGCTATTGTTTTGACTAGCCCAATAAAGAATAAGCGAGAATACACTGACTCAGAGAATCAAGAACTTGTAAAAGTTTAGATAAACTTCAGTTTCAGCTTTTTTCTTAATCATATCTTCTTTTTTTCTTTCCGAAACTCATTTGATCAGATGGAAATAAAGGACACACGAAGAATTCGTACAAGATCTGTGATGCAGTCACCTTAACTACTCAAACCAGGCGTTAACTCTGTGAATGCATTTTAGGAATCTAAAACTCTTCCAAGAGATTAAGAGGGAACTATTAGGTTTCTCCCTTAACTTTAACCAGGTATTACGTTGCCTGTGTCAGAAATCTCGCAACTCAAGAAGAAAGTCATTTCCTTAGAAATTCAAAATGAAACGTTAGAATAAATCTCTGAACTTATGAAGCACAAGAATGATGTGATGGACAATGAACTCGTGTATTTCCGAAAACTGCCAGACAGAAATGAAGATCTAAAAAGAGAGTTGATGCTCAGAGAAAGTGAAGATAGACGATATGCACTTTCTCAGTAACTAAAATAAATGAATAAGTAGTTTGAAATAACGATTCACAGAATGTCAGAGGAGAAATCCGTGTTGCAAAGGGAGAATAAATTGCTTAGAAGAGAGATAAGTGCTAAAAATAGTAAGAATAATTTAGAATAAAAAAATATTTGATTTTAAATAAATCTAACATATATTTGTGCAACAACTTTCAAAAGAAGAAGACGGCATCGATCCAGCATCCAAGAGAATCGCCGAATTAGTGAACTTAGTGGACGATCTTAAAGTAGTTTTAAGCAGAAAAGGAGATGAAACTGAAAAGTTACTTTATCGTATTGAGCTAATGGAATAAGAAAGAGGAATGAAAATACCACCTGAAGAGAACTACAAGAGACCACTTGATATTTTGAAGGAATGCGGTGAAAGTTATAATAATGTTCTCTCAGGAGCAGGAAAGGGGGAGACCATTGATAATTCAGCTTTAAGGGATTATGAAATAGCTGTTTTGCAGAAAAATAAAGAAATCGAGAATTCCGAGGAAATCAATTAATAGATGAAAAATGTTATTAACGATGCTTTCAATGCGATCAGAGAATACTACAAAGAAGTCATCCGTGATCCTTAAGCATCTGCTGGAATCGACAGAAGAATCGTTGAAGCTTAAAACCTGTAATAGCAAGGTAAGGAGTTAGTTTGAGGAGAATTATTTTTGTTTTTTGTTTTTCTGATTTGGTTAAAATTAAAATGACTTTTAACAGATATCCATTAGCTTGGAGAGATACTCCGAGAGGTATTCATGCGTAAGGAAGGGTTAGAATTCACAGTGAAAAAGGAAATATAGACAACGAACAAGAAAATGAGGGAATTAGAATCTGAAATCATCAAACAAGAAGAAATAACCAAACAAGAATTACTAAGACTAAAAGGGGAATTAAGAATGGAAAGAGAGAGAAATCAATCATTAGGTTAAGATAACGAGTAGACGAGATATGAGTTACAAGAAGAACGAGAAGCAAGATAGAAAGCAGTGAGAGATGCAGAAGCTTCGAGATTTGAATTAGCAGAAAAAGCAAAATAACTCAATGCAGAAATGTCGGAAATCGTCTAGAGAACAGAAAGTCAAGTCAATTAGATGAAAATTGAGAATTACCAAAACGCAGAATAGAATAAATAGCTGCTTTAGCTAGTATCGAACAAAGAACGAGAAATCGCTTAGTTAAGGCTGAAATTAGTGTAACTCGAAGAAGAACTAGGGAAATATCGCAAAAAAGCACTTGAATTTAGTTCTCCTATGAAGAATCCAAATAGTTCAAATCAAATTCCTGCATATGACTTAAATTAATCCGCTTTGAAATCAAAGATTTCTCCTTCTAAGCAAGTTGAACCGCTTTCCTCACCAAATGTCCCAGCGAGGGCTCCTAGTAATCTGATGAATGGAGGGTAGCCCTTGTCGAAGGGTGTATTTACTGCAAGCCAGCAAACGTTAATGAACGATCCGAATAATCCATTTTTGAAGATCAATTACATTAGATCTTTAAAAGAATGGGCTGTCTATTGGAAGTATTACTAAGACAACTCACCTTGTAGAGTTTAATTGCTAGAAAAGGTACGAAAAAGCTAATTTGGAAGTTATTTTTGAGAATTTTAAAGGTTTTTACTTATGCTATTGAAATCTACTTTTCCTTAGTTGATGTAATCAGACAGCCTACGAGAGAAATTCACTTAAAGTGAGGAGCTAAAATCCAAAGTTTTCAAAGAAGCAATCGAAACAGACTAGCAACCACTCTATGAATTAGCTACTATTCTCATGGCTGATACTATCGATCTTGATAGAGTAAACTTTAGCAGAAAATGCTTGATTTTTTTTAGAAAACATCTGCTTTCAATTTCACAATCACAATTGTTAATTAATTAACATTTTTTATTAATAAACATTTCAAACTACTCTAGCTCAGCAAAGAGGAGATCCGAGGAATCTAAAATGGCTAAATAATCGTAAAGAATCTGCGAGCCCCACGGATTGATGAAGACATCGGTGATTATCATAATTTGCAGATGAGTGCTTTGAAAGTATTATCTTATATGGATAACTCAAACATGGAATGGACTGAGCAAATGTCTGATGAACTCATGAACGTCAATGGACTTAAGTCATTAGTGTAATATGTCAAACAGGACACCAAAGAATGGCCGAAGCTGCTCTCTCTTAATGTCTTGCACATGATGGCAAGAAAGAAAGCACTTGTTAATTTCGTAAGATCGAAGAATTAGCTTTTTTTATTCAGTGTCTAAGAGAATTTATGTGCTGAAATGCTTGTTTTAAAATGCATTTTTTATGTTAATTTTATTTTATCTTAGATGGTTTCATACGATCTCGCCACACCTCTATTGGAGAACGTTGCCAATCCTAATATTGAAATTCAAAAAGCAACACTCGCTCTGCTGGTGCCTCTTCTCCCTGAGGAATAATTCATCAATTCCATCAAAGACATCAAGTAGCTACTCAGATTACTCCCCCTTCTTCAATCAGACAACAATAGCTTACTTTCCAATGCAATCCAATGGTAATTAAATTCTAAACATGATAAAAATGATTTTATAAAAAGATCCTTTTTTGATTTTTAAAACTAATTCTTTTTATGAAGCATCACGGCAATAATCCCTGCATTTGCATTCCACAAGATGCTGTACAAGACAGAAATTATTGAGAGAATTGCTTCTGTTGCTGGAACATCTCCGTATCCTACTACACGTATTCATGCACTCAGCTTATTTAAGAAACTCATTGAGCATGCTAGTGTAAGGAAAAGGAGGAGGAAAGATAGAACAAAATTTGATTTTTTTTAAAAATTGCATGCTAATTTTAGGAGAAAGAATGTGAACTCTTGAATATCCAAGGATCAGGGCTGATTCTCAGGAACTTGGAAGTTGCTGAGGGAGAGACTCTTCGTGAAGTGACACCATTGAGAGACGTCTTATATCGAAGTATCAAGATCATAAGATCTCTCGTAGAAGATTTCCCTTGTCCAGATGAGCATTTATTATGCTAGCGAGTCATGCGTTTGCTCTGCGATCCTAGATTAAAAAATGACACTAAGACTGAACAATTAGTACTAGAAATCATCCATATTCTTTGGGATAAAATGGAAGGAGTGATCATCACAAATCTTCATGATAGAGACGTGTTAAGAGCTATTGTAGAAGGGTACATGAGGAGTTAGAATCTAGGAGAAGGCATTAAATATGGACTCATGATGGTTGGTGTATGTGAGAAGCTCACTATGAATGGGTATATCCTAGAACTAAAGGGCCATGATTTACTTGAACATGTCGTCCATAATTGCCATCACTTGGATTACAAGACAGCGATCACTGCAGCGAAAATATTATTATTTTTAGTCTAAGAACCAAGGTCATTTGAATACTTGGTAGCATCGGATTTAAGCTAGATCAGTCAGTTGCTAGCGAAAGAGGAAACGCAAGAGGAATTCTTAAGCCATTCTCTTGATATTGTGTTCAACTGCATGAAAAATCAGCAAGCACTTAGATCACTTATGCAATGTGAAATTGTTGAAAAAATCTTCTAAATCATGGATGAGTCAATATATTCTGTTAATATTATGATCAAGTGCTTCTAAGTAAACAAATATTGTCTAATTTTGATTATGCTAAACTTACTTCTACTACACATTAGAGTTTAAGACCTTTTTTTCTAATGAGCTCTACTTTTTATCTTAATTTAAAAGTGCATCGAACTTGTGCACACATTGTATTAAGACAAAGAAGTACTTCGGGAAATGTGCATCGAAGATCAAAGCACAGGCAGCGACATCCTCAATGGCCTTGCTAATATGTGCCTAATCAAAGTTCAAAAGGTACATTTAATAGAGAAATACATGTTTTAGTTAGATATTGTTTTTATCAGTTTGTTTCCACTTGAGAAAATGAACCCAACAATTTATTATTATTATTTCTAGGATCTCGGTATGAGTTCTCTGTTTTTCTGGAGATTCCTTGCCAAACAAAGTGCGTCTAACGATATTCTCCCAGTGATTTATTCAAGAGCTGATGAGTATATATAAACGTTAGTAAAACTCAAAAGAGCATATTCCGAGCAAGTACCTGAAATATCTTAGCTTATTACGACAGTGCTCACTAATTTTAGCTTCAAAAGTGCTGAGCTCAAGGATGTTGTAAGAATAAATGTTAAGATATTGATAAAAATAGTTTCATTTGTTATTCCTGATTATTTCTTTTTGAAAAGGTCCGCAAGTATGAATAGTGAATTGATAACTGAAGTCATGATTATGACCTTCGAGGATTTTTACAAAGAAGCTTGTGATAATAAATATAAAGTGCCTTTGTAGTAAAAAAGAAAGTAAGCGAGAGAATAAGATTTTTTTTTTCATTTTTTCATGTCCAAATTACCAAAATGCTTATTTATGTTACAATTCCTTTTGAAAAACATTTGACCTTATTTACTTGTAAAACTGTATTTACTTTACTAAAAAAGTTCCTTACAAATATTCTTTTAAGTTGGACTGCCTTTAACTTTTTGATACCCTAGCACTCAAAAGAAATTAATCGAATACCTTAACACTTAAAAAAAACTAGCAGAGAGAGGTTTCGATCCTCCGACCTTTGAGTTATGAGCCCAACGCGATTCCACTTCGCCACCCTGCTCCAAGATGATAAACAGTATCAGAAATCCTCCAGGGTCTTTCAGCGAAGGGATACCAAGCTAGGATATAAGAAGAAATAAATCTTTTGCCTTAAAAAATGAAAAACAAATCTGTAATAGTGTTAAGAAAAAAGAACTGTCAAGAATATTAATTGTTTTGAGATAATGTCAAATTTTGTGAATTCTTTTCTCTCACATTCTCAAATACTGCTCTATTTGTGCTTTCTCCGTCTTCCCTTTAGTCTTCCAAAAAATTTAGTGAAACTAAACTAAAAACCTGGACTAAAGCATGATAAAATCGCATTAAAAACTGTCGTTTCTAACATGAGAATTTTAATTCTGTCCAAGCATAATTTTCCAATGCAATGTGACTTATTTTGTTCCTTCTCATAGGAATATTATTATTGTTTAATCTTATTTAATGAGTGTTTCTTTCAATCCTTTTTGGATTTATCTTTCTCTAATATCTTATTCACAATAACAGAAAATTGAGCTTTTTAAAGCTTTTTAACAATGAATCATAACAGCAGCAGATTGAGGATAGATTTTACAAGCAAACAGTGTTACAAAAATATTGATTTTGATAATGTTTTATGATAGCACATTTAAGGTAATTCGTTGGATTACTTTTTGCTGCATCTATCTGTTAATTCGATGTATTCTTCTGTTGAGTTGCCAGAAAGAGTATTTACATAATCTCTTTCTCAATCATTTTTTCCAATCATCACTAGGTTTTTCTCTCATTAATGGGACCTATTCACCCAAGAGAAAACCATAATATTTAGGATTATTCTTGCAAAGCAGGAGTGAATCCATCCGGGAACCAAATTTAAAAACTGTGATGAAGGAGATGCTGGCAACCCGTTTAGATGGTACTAAAAGCACTTAAGGCAGTGATTGTTATTTAGTTTTTTATTTAATCTGTTAATTTCTTAGACTTATCATCCCCTTAATTAACTTTCTTGCAGTCACTTATTGGGTAAGAATATTGCTTATTTCAAATAATTAAGCTTGTCGTTTGTCTTTCGAATCAAAATATTTGTTTATCTCAATACAAATTAAGAATGTCAATATGTGATTAACTTCTATCATCGTGATAAACAAACAGAAGATAAAAGAGGGATATTTTATTTAAGCAAACAGAATAAAAGGGTATTTAATGAAGTATAACAATCCAGAAATAAGAGCACAAATCAATTAAGAAGATTGAAAAAAATATATTTTACACAGTAAATAAGAAGAATCACAAAAGTAGAAAAAGTAATGGGCAAAGACTAGCTAGATTTCAGCCATTTCGAGAAAAGTTTCGATAACTAATACGACATTGTTGCACCTGAATTCGGTGATTTACATTAGAAGCGTGCGGAATTCATTGCTAAAAATCAAGGCACTTATCGTCCAGTGCCATATGTCCCTGAGAACATCAAGGGATTGGTACCACTCAAAACAAGACTTCCTGCAACCAGAAACTGGTACAGAAGAACATCTTCCTTTGAGCGCAATGGATATTTCAATATCCACACACCTGTGTTCAATACAAAGATGGTTCCTTGGACTTTATTCATCGTTATCACTTGGGGATGGTCATCCTTCCAAATCGGTGGATACAATTATGAACGCTTTGAAGATAATGGAGAACGTAGAAATACACTCTATTACAAACTCTCACCTGTGGAAGTTCCTCAATCCAAGCTTTGGAATAGACCTTCCTGAGTAGTTCGTATATGGGATGTTCTCTTTGCTATAGCTACTTGTGTGTCTGTGCTAGTTGTCGCTTTTTTGTAATTGCTCATTCCAAGCATGTCACCATAGACTGAATGGCAAGAACGTTATTTCTTAAAAACAGTATCAAGAAATATTTCCTTTAAAAAATATCTAGAAAAAAGAGTTAAATTTCAAAATGATAGCAAAATGTATTTTTAATTGTAATTCTGAAGAAAGTCTATTTTAACAAGTAATACAATACCTCTGCATTAAGGTTTACTTTCTCTGAAATTATTTCTTCTTTGTTTTAGACTTACAAAGAAAATTTATTTGTTGAGTTACAATTGAGTAGGGGTTGGGGTTGGGGTTG
>Ga0302271_10000066_pt1 | contig 81497 bp, 47 predicted proteins | sample III_Bog_N1_1_FD_198767 | JGI IMG/M metagenome (GOLD analysis project Ga0302271, IMG submission 198767) | Peat permafrost microbial communities from Stordalen Mire near Abisko, Sweden - III_Bog_N1_1 | ecosystem: Environmental > Terrestrial > Soil > Wetlands > Peat | place: Sweden: Abisko...
TATCGATATTGATTGTACAGCTTGTTCTACTGATGGTAAATGCACTGCCTGTTTGGATTCAAAGTACCCCAGTGCAGACAAAAAATTTTGTGTTTCTGAGTGTAGTTCTATTGATGCTGATTGCATTTCTTGTTATGCTGGTGAATGCTTTGTCTGTTAAGGTTCAAGTATCCCCAGCACAGACGGAAAAACGTGTGTTTATGATTGTAGTACTATCGATGCTAATTGTAAGGCTTGTTCTACTGATGGCAAATGCATTGCCTGTTCGGGTTCAAGAATCCCCAGCACAGACGGAAAAACTTGTGTTTATGATTGCAGTGCTATCGATGCTGATTGTATTGATTGTTCTGCTAATGTATGCTTTACCTGTTTTGGCCTAAAGTTCCCCAACAAAGGAGGAAAATCTTGCGTTTCTGATTGTCGTGCTATCGACCCTGATTGTACTTCTTGTTCTAATGATGGTAAATGCACTGCCTGTTAGGGATCAATAATCCCCAGCAGAAACGGAAAAACTTGTGTTTTTCATTGTAGTATTATCGACGCTGATTGTACGGCTTGTTCTGATGGTAAATGCACTGCCTGTTAGAGTCTAAAATAACCCAGCACAGACGGAAAAACTTGTATTTATGGTTGCAGTGATATCGATGTTGATTGCTATCTTTGTTCTGCTGGTAAATGCATTGCCTGTCTGGGTAAAAAAATCCCCAGCAGAGACAGAAAAGCTTGTGTTTATTGAATAATAACCTTGCTAGTTGTACTACTTGTCCTGCTTCTGGTGCTGGTGCTTGCACCTTGTGAGGCGGGATTTTCTTTCAACACTACAGAAACAGCTTTTGTGTTCACTTCAAATATTTCTTTCGCATAATAGTCCCTCATTTCTGCTCTCTTGAAAGAAATTCACCATATTCTTTTACATTTTTGGAAAGTATGTTTTCTGAATTTATGTCGGTAAATCAGTAGAAAATCTTTTCATTTCTTTTCATCATCTCTTTCATTTTTTGATTCGTATTATAAAATTCATTATTGCACATTAATTATTTTTATTTATTTTTTCATAGCTTTTTTCATTTCCTTGCTTATTTAATTCATTTCTCTTCATTATCCTTAGTAAGTCCCAGGAGATTGTTCGAAGATAAGGCATCTAGTGATAAGTTGTTGTTCACAATTCACTTGGAAGAAGCACGTTGAGTTTATCATGATGCCTTCACTTCGCTATTGGTTACAAATAAACCTAGATTAATTTGAAGAATGTTTGCTGTGAACATAGCTAGAAATAGAGCAAGTTCTAGAAACATGAGAGATTTAGAAAGATTAATTAGGGATCTCCAATGAATGCACTAATAATAATCATTTATCTTGCGAATTTCACAGACTTTTCTCCCTGAAAAGATAGCGAAGAGAATGAATAATCCAGCTGTTGTTGAGATAATTTATGTGAGTTGCAATCTTTAGGCTTAGTTTGATACATCTTGCAAGTAGTGTTTTCAATATTTCACTGAATCTCCTGCTGTTTCTAAAGTGCATTCACTTGCTTAGTTGCATTTGCTTACTTCGGTCTTCAGAAGGTATCATGTTGCTGGTATTCATTCGGAAGTTGACTTCTTCCAGCCACGCATTGATCTTTATTATAATGACAAGCTGCTGGAATTGAACACCACTTTGGAAAAGTTTATTTCAGGAAATCTAATTAGTTTGTTTTGCTTGGTGAGTTTCATTAGATATCCTTGGAACCAGCAAGTAAGCAGGCTAAGGGAGATATTGTCTTGTGATCTATCCCCAAGAGGTTTAAGCATGCTGGGAAAGAACCACAAGAACAAATCAGCAATTACATAGATTTTATTTCTGGAATTTCACTCTAAAGTTAAGGTTATTTCTTATTTAAAGAGATGTCCTTGAAAGATCTATCGCAAGAAGCTATCAGATAAGAAACATTCGTCATGTGTTTCTCCCTGCGGAACGAAGCGATAAACTCAATGCTGTCTCTAAGTGCTTGTTGTTTGTCATTGAAGATATCAATTAGATATTTTGAGTAGAGACTGAATAGCTCGGAGATTGATTCATACAGAATTTCCCCTTTAAAATCTAGTCAGTCAGAGAAGGTTACTTTTTTTTAAAAAACCAAGAATTCAACTGTAATTGTTTTGGCAAAATATGCTATTACTTGATGTAAAATAATAGCATGAATGCCTTATTAAGGTAATGTATAACTTAACATCTTAGCAGAGTAGACTTTGTTGATGCTTTTGCTGTTCAAAACTCGGAATAGAAAAATAATAAATGTAATTCTTAGCTGGGTATCAGTGAAAACACATACATTAATACTTATTTGGGTGCTTCCTAGAGCTTGTAGAGAAATGTTTGTTGCGCTTGTTGTTTGATTTAAGGTTATGTCCTAGAAGTAGTGTGATTTTTAACTTAATTTCTTATTAGGGTTTGGTTTTTAAGGAGCCTTTCTGCTCAAGGTTGAAGGCTAGTTAGTGAATTGATTATGTGAAGAACGCTGAATGATTGGAGTTTCTACAGAGGACAAAAACGTTCAGACAAGTTTTATTGTCGAATTCAATGTGTCAGTTGAGTAGATACCCAGATTATGTCTTGTTTATTTCACTTGGGTTATCTTCTCGGTCCGTAGTCTGAATGATCATTCACCTAAATGTCATAGAAAAAGAAAATATTATTAATAGAATGTTAAGGTGCAGTTTGCCTAGTAAACAGCATATCTTTATAGGTGAGGAGAAGTTGCTGCAGTTAATATTCATGGGAAATTCCTATTTAAAAGTTTATTTCATCAATAGCATAATGACAGAAATCCCTATAAGAGACAGTACTATTATCCACAGGGGATAGCAAACACGCCTACTAGGATATCATTGAATGTTTAAGCGTAGAATGTATTGTACGTAAGGGGAGGGAGATGTTGCTTAGGTATTGATTGAGGTTATGAGATTGGCTGTTCATGCTAGTGCGCTTTAGAAAAAGAAAGCAAACTGATTATTATGAGAAAACCCAATGAGAAAAAATGAAATTTGTCTGAAAAATATTTCCTCTCTCTCTTTCTTTTTAACCTTTCTTCGTTTCTGATTTCATCACTGGGTTATGTGGCTATTCATATTTAGCTTAGTAAGCTAATTGTCTGTAGTTCTACTTTTTATTGGTAAGAGTTATAATAACCCAGCTTTCCTAAATGAATATTCAAAGATATTTTATTATCTCTCAATCATAAATAATACTGTTAATCATTTCTTCTAGAAAATACATTAAATCTTTGATATAAATCTCAATAAGATCAGCCCCTCCCAGCACAGGCAACACTTAAATATTCCTCCTTTTAGGGCTACAACATTCAAACTCATTCAATAACCCCTATTTTCACTTGATATAAATCCATCATTATCTCTCAAGAATCTTATATAAATTCAAATCTGTTTGATTCTTCAGCAACAATCAAACTCAAACATAAGCATGTAATAGATTCATATTAAGCCACTTCATTCAGAACTTATCGACTTACTTTTGATCAAGTATTGCTGCGAAATTAGACAAACTAATAGTTAGATTCGGCTGATTGCGGATATATATTCCCACTCGATATTTCTCGTTTTTATCGATCTCCTTAGGCTCTACTTAGTTGATATTGGTGAGCGTTGAATCAGCATAGAAGAATGCTTGTTAGGCTATGCAAAACTTGAACTTCATCTCAGTCATTGTCTCACTGATTGGACGGGTATTCACCAGCTAACCTTTGATGACTAGTTTACCTCCATAGCTAGATTCTGAAGAAAAGCACCTGTGTGTTGAAACATGTGTAGATTATATTTAGGATTCTTCAATCAGACCAATGAAAACGTGTATTGACCCGTTTAATGGCCTGCTGAAGGTGGAAGTGAATGTGTAAACTATGTCATTATCTAGTGGTTAATCGGAGAATACTGTTTATAAAAGCCCAGTATTTGAATTTGTATTGATTTTGACATCCTCGTTGGTGTTCATAACTTCCAATTAACTGCTTGACCAAATATCGCTCTTGCTAAACGACCATTGGAGTATTTTGTTCGATATGAACTGACTGTTTGCTAGCTCTAGAATGGGGTATTTCAACAGCAATTCCTCGAGTTCTTTGATGTCATTTGCTATCAAAAGCTAGTTTTATCGGGCTAGTTAAGTGATTGCCCAGGAATTCGGTAGCTGCTTTTGATCGATGGCGGTAATTGCTTGAAATGAACCCTTGGATTGTTCATTTAACTCTCGAATCTTGTTTCCCAGCTTTCCCAAAGCGGCAATCTAGTTTGGATCTAACCCTTGCCAAGTGACTGGATTAGATTGCGCTTCTGAGACTGTAAAAGCGCTCAAATAAAGCGGAATGGCTTTGAACGCAGTGCTGAGTTGATTCAGCATCTCTTGACTGCATAAGTTGCTCTGATTTGAAATAAGCTACAGGATTTTCTCTGAGGATAGCTAAGCAGATGTCGACGCTGCTATTTGTGGCTTTTGAATCTGATTCTTGAATGTAATGAGTCTCTATCCAACATTGAGAACTTCTCTAAGAGACAGCTGGCTTCTTTCGTCCTCACCAAGTAGATCTTTGAGTTCTTTGAGAGTGTCTATTCCTCTCTTGACTTGCTGATTGGTCAGATCTGCGAATTATTCTTGGTTTTAGCCATCTTAGTGGATATTTGCTACTTCAAAAGTCGCAACGTATTGGCTGATCCCATCAAGCATTTTCTTAGTCTGATAAAGAAATTAGTCACTGATGAAGTTGCATTTATTGCTGATGAGAGCTAGGATATCATTTACTTTCATAGCATTGTGATTATCTGCTCTGTCGTTTCGTTCCTTGCTCTGTATCAGCGCTGCCAAGAAGGATTTAGCCTGCTAGACGTCCTGCTCGTCAAGCAGCTCGATATCTGTTACCCACTTTCTCTCTTCTGTGATGTCTCCCAGATCTAACTTCTCAATGATCTTGCTGAGTCTTTGCATCTGCACCTTCATCTTCTCCTAGAAGGCTTACGAAGTGTTGTTCAGCCTGCTTGACACGAGCTGCAAGATATATCCAAGATTCCCATCGCCTTCTCTGTTCTCTTAAACTAGCTGTTGTTCCTGCTGCTCCTGCTGCTGCTGGTTTACATTAAGATCTTGGATATCTTCAAGCAAGAACATATCAATCTTTGCCAGTCTCTGCAGCACTTCTGCTTGTATTCTCTTGGGTGCTTCAAAGTCAATAGCGCTTTCTTGGAGGGCTAGCTAAGCATAGCAGCTTTCTAACTTTTCCTTGGCTTCATTTTGATTTCTTAGCACTTTTTCGATTATTTCTTTGACTTAAACTGATATATCTTCCAAGCCTACAGACTCTCCCATCAGTGCTCTCTTCAGCTCTTGCTTTGCACTCAAAACACTGTACTGCTGGAGTATGGCTTCGTCAAAGTCCCAGAGTTTATCAGCCTTTTACTTCATCTTAGCTTGCACAGCATCAATCTAGGCATTCACTTCCATTCTCAACTGCTTGAAGTACTTATCGATGTCTTCCCTGTACTTCCCATCTGTTTTCGGGCGAAGTGAGAGCTCTCTTATCTTTTCAATTAATTCGCTATCTTCTGGAAGAGGCCAGTGACGGAACACTGTCTTATTGTTGCTCTGCAGGATTTGCTCAATCAGCAGCATATTCTTTCCATTCAGAGTCTAATCAATGACGCAGATTTCGCATTTAAAAACTAGATCTGTGTGAGTCTGATCAGTGCATATGAAAAGGCATTTATGGCCTGTATGAAGAGGGCACATCCTTGCATAATCAGTTAACTGAGCCAGCTAATGAGTATATTGAAGGCATTAATCTTAGAGTTGATTATCCATCTAGAGAATCAACAACAATCTTTGTTTATTAGTTTGTTGTTAGCTTCACGCGAGAAAGTTAAAATATTATTTAATTTATCAGTTTTTATCAATATCTCCAAGTTCTTTTTATTTTAAAAGCACAGTCATCTCAGCTTGCTTTCATGGCACTACAAAGATTTATCAAATATTTCTAATTTCTAATAAATCAAACAATGAAATAACACCAGTCTTTGAGAGTTTGATGCAAAATCACAGATAGATAATTAATAAAATATTAATTTATTTTTCTGAATAATATCCTCTAAATTAAAGATAATTCTCTCTCTTTCTTAAAAATAAACTGAATCATCTCTTGAAAAAAAAGGATCAACAAAAACATATTGGAATCCAATAAAAGTAAACAATTAACAGTAATATAAACTGATGGGATCTAAACCTCCTTTGAATTTAATTCGAACAGAGAATGAGGATGCTTAACATATCTTGAGAATATCAAAAATACTCCTAAAGATCACCATTTTAGAAGCATATGCTTCCCTTTATCATATTTCCTTATTCTTATTTCCTGAATCTTATAATATATATTTAGACTCCTCTGCTATTTAAAGCAACAATGAGTTCTTTCTACTGTTTTCCAAGTTATAACTTCCCTTATTCAGTGTGCCTGTTGATTGGCTTTTCGTGGGTGTTGTTGTTGATAAGATACCTCCTGTAACTATTGGCTATCTTGCATTGAGATCTTACGAAGACAATATCTACACCTCCTGATGCTAATTCTTCTTATTATTATTTCTATTCCATTCTAAGCTGTTTTTGTCTTATTCTCCCACAAAAGCATGACTCAATGCATCTGCGCATGAAATCCTCTAATCACTATCTGGATTCAGTAGCTACTCAATGAAATCTTATGCGTTCATCGATAAGCTTCGAAATCGATGATTCTTCAAGAATTATCTGCTCTCCATTCTCTCCAACATCTCTTCTTCACTGTGGATAATAATTAACAAACATGCATTAGTTCCATGCATAAGTCAATGTAAACATTTTACCTATGCGTGAAGTGGAATGGTAGAGAATGTGTAAGGAGTTAAAATACTGTGATCCCAAGTGCCCAGGAGTCGACTTTATGATTATATGGCTCAGCTTTGATGATCTCAGGTGCTTTGTATAATGGAGTACCGGTAGGAGTGCAGATCTCATCGATGCATGCATGATGACTGGACGATACCCCAAAGTCGATGATTATGACTTTGAAGGTATGCTCGTTGATGAGAATATTCGATGGTTTGATATCTCTATGAACAATGCCTTTAGAGTGCATATAAGACAGACCACTTAAGAGCTGTTTCACTATTTTTGAGATGATTGTCTCACTGGTTGGTTTGAATTCACTTAATGGTGTTGCCATAAACGGGGAATACTCACAGATAAGTTGGATTGTGCTAGTCTGCTGAGTGTAGAATATATCTTGCATTCGCATGAGGTTTTCATGATCGAGCTGTCGAGATATTTCATACTCATCTTAAGCCTACATGAGATTGCAAAAAATGAGAATTATTTGATATTTTTGTACTTCATTTCCGTTACAGTTTTAAGTATTTCAGGATCATCAGATCTGATCTCTTTGACAGCGAATATCTCTCCTGTTGTTAGTTTCTTGCATCGTTTCACGACACTGTGACTTCCCTGTAATGGTGGTGGAAGGAATAAACCATAAACGAATAATGGTAAATAAATCAGCTATTTTGGAAGATAATTGAAAGGTTATTTAATTTTGGATTGACTTATCCAAGGATTTCAAGCTCTTCGTATTGACTGGAGAATTAAGGTAGTGCTGAGTTAGTTGAGGTTGAGGAGGAGGGTGTTGATTGATATGAAAGAGATTATGAATCTAGTTTTATTTCTTTGGTTTTTAAAGAAATATTTGGCATTTGTAGCTTCCCTAAAGAAATAAGAACAAAAAACAAACAAGCAAAATTATCGTTAAGAGATGCTCGAAAAGACAAAAAGGGTAAGGTAATTGATATATTAATAGCAAGTTGAAGGGCCGCTACTGCTGTCTTCTTTGTTAGCAATAAATGACCTTTCAAACGAGACCGAAATGATTCCATCTTGGAGAGACTGCTCGATACCTCTGACATTTTGTGTTCTCTTATGTTTTTGTGCTGAAGAAGAGATACTATTGGGGTTGAGTGTTTTAGTAAGAGTAAATAGATCCTCTGTGGATAATCCAATTGGGTTTTGAAGAATTATTTTAGCAGATAGCTTATTGCTGTTGGAGATCACTTCTAAGCTATTCTGTGTGTGTGTGTCTTTGTTTGTTGAAAATTGTATGTTTACTTTGTGAATTAATTAAATAGTTTCTAAGCTCTTTCACTAGCCGTTGGTACTTTGCAAGTAGTTTAATCCTATTTCTACTGTGATTTCTTAATTGAAGTCAATTCTTCTTTCAACTGAGCTACATGGGAGTTTAATTGAAATATTCCAGAATTTTCATTTTTTCTATGTAAACATTATGATAGAAAATAGAAATAATAATCTAAAAAATATCCCAACTGCCAGAAAGGAAATGATCTTTTAAGATAGATTAATGAAAAAGTTGAGATTTTCAATTAATTGATTAATTTAAAGTCAGGAAAAATAAAGGAGAGACATAATTGAATTAAGGAAGCTAAAGAAATTAATTTGTGTTTGTTTTTCGATTAATAAGAAGAAGGGGGGAGGGGGGGGCAGGTAAAAAGATAGAATAATGATTAAAAAATCTGATTTATTATTGATATCTGAAGCTATTTCTTTAAGATAATTTAAATAATTTGAATTGATGCAAAGTATATTGATTGCCTGAAATCAAACCTTCTGCTAAAATCACTTAAGAAATAGATATTTTCATAAATATCTTAAATTTGATAATTAATATTTGAATTCTTGTAATGCATCTGACAAAACTAAAGATACAAAGAAAGAGAAAAACACAAAGGTAGAAAGGGGAAGAGAGATAGAGAGAAATGTATTTATAAATGAGTTTCTTTAGTAGAATCTACACTGCTGTTTATTTATTTCGTGTTGTAGATTCTTAATTTATCTGCGAGAAACTGACTACCTAGTAGGTGCGATGCTTAAATTGCTAGGGTAAAACTCAACCCTTGGAAGATGATTAATAGATTTGAGAGGATGGTTAGAAATTATCCTATGAACAAGGTGTTTTCTCTCAGTTCACAAACTATTTATTTTACAAAAAATATAGTCATGTTATTATTGTAGATTGTAGATTGATGTTGTTGTTTCAATGAGTTATATTTGATTACCTTGGGTGTTTTTGGTCGCTAAGTGGAAGTTTTCTTATCACCTGGTTTGAGGATATTAAAGCTGCACATGAGAGACTCATCGACTGACATCAAGGCACCTTTAACGAATAATGGTTATTAGATTTATTTGTTATAAATTACAATTTCCCTCAAGTTATGTTAAAAATTAAGACAAACAACTAATCCTAATGCATTCATGTGTGCGTATTTTTTATTCTCTCTATGATCTTACCACAGTTATCGAATTCTCCACAGTAGTTAGGTGCTGAAAACACAGTCACAAGTTATCTCTTCGCGAAAAACTCATATCCATCTTCTACCACTTGATGCGCTCTGCAAATCAAATCAAGATCATGCTTCTTCAAGAAAGATGACACAATATCAGGTCCAAAGATGTAGCTCACTCCTCGTTCATTGTCTCCCCATCCTAAGATTTCCTTCTCTGGATCAGACCATAATAAATCGCATAATAGACCTGTTTTTGATAATCAAAAAATGAAACAAAAATTACTATTTCCTATTGAAATGGAAGCTCGATTTCAAAACTAACCTTAATCTGGTACTTCAATAGGCCGAATTATCCTATGAACCATTTCTAGAGTCTGCATGTCGGGAGATAACCCACCATGCATGCAGATGATCTTCTCATCGATGATCGCACAGACTGGAAGACAATTAAAGCAATCTGTGAAGGTTTTCCATAGTTTTATGTTGTATCTACGCTTGCCTTCGAAGAAAATAAACAAACATGAAGTTAATTCCATGAAAATCCCCAACCCTAATGCATCTGTACATTCATCGTAGAATCCATAGATCCTATTGATGGAGGAGCATTCATGATTGCCTCGAAGCAAGAAGAAATTCTCCGGGAATTTTATTTTATATGCTAACAGTAAGCATATTGTTTCTAAGGATTATTTTCCTCTATCGACATAATCGCCCATAAATAGGTAGTTTGCATCAGGTGGGAATCCTCCGAATTCGAATAAACGCAGTAAATCAGGAAATTAGCCATGGACATCACCTTCAGAAAGGAAATAAAAAGGAAATAAGATTAGGTGAACTAAACTACACAATATGTGTTTGATATTCCTTCAAACCCTTATCAATCTATTCTTACCACAGATCTTAATGGGTGCTTCTAGTTCCAGAAGCATTGGCTATTGTAGGAATATCTCTCTGGATTTCATGCAGATCGCTTTAATCTCATTCTCAGACAGCACCTAGTTTTTAGTTCCTTTACCTTGTTTAGGATCTATCAGCTTCTAGAGAATGTCATCTACATCGATTATCTGTTTTTCCATGGGGCGGGAGGAGAGGGAATATTAGATTGTGTTTTTTTCACAAAGAAGAATAAATAAAAAGTAAGTAAATTCCTTTTTTTGTTTTTGTTTTTGATTTTATTTTAATATTTTTTCTTTTCTGAATATTTTTCGCAGAGAAAACTAAGCAGAACACATTGCTAGAGGATTCTTCCATAGAACATGGAATTAACTGAATCATTAGTTAAAAATAAGGAGGAATAGAGATACATACAGACATATCATTAAACATGAAACAAATATTCAAAATATGCATAAATCTCTGTATCGTTCTACCGCAAGTTTTGATACTATTCCTTTTAATTGTCCAAGGTCCTTCATTTTATTATCTAAGTAGTAGCTTACCAGCGATAAGTTGAATCTAGTGAGATAAGGAAAACTAAATAATTCTTTGCATAACATACTTAACTTTACTAATTTATTCTCTTGTAAGTTCCCATCTTCTTCGTAGAAATTCTCGCTGTCTATCATCACCTTCGCGATTATGTGTTTTTTATCTAATATCCACTGTAATGTATTGATACTTTGTTTGCAGTATAAAAACCAATCTAAAGAAAAACTTAATCCTGCAAGCTTAGGTGGAATGGGATACCCATCTGCTTGTATATTCTATTAAACAATTTACAGTTCTGCCATTTCAGAAATAGCCTTCATAAGAACCTACGCACCTTTCGTAAGCTTATCCAGCGTAGGTGAAGTTGCCTGATATTTCCCAATCAGGATAAGAAATAAACTAGACAAATTATTTTGAAGAATTATGTCTACAGCTTTATCATTGCAGCATCGTCTTAAGCGAATGTCTTGAAAATTAGTTTAACTTTGGATCCTTTTTCTGAGTTCTTTAGTTTATCAGTGAGCTATTGGAGTTTTTCCTCTTGCTCATTTGATTTTTTTATGACTATTTGAATCGTAGTTAGAGATGTTCTCCTTGTTGATTCGTTGTTGTTTTGGTTTATGTCTTTATCGGAGGGCATGGGTTTCTTTAATGCTATGCTTTTATCTGGTTTTTTCTTGATTTCAGTTGTGTTTTTGTCAGGTGGTTGGAGGGTTGTTGTTACTTTAGGTTTTATTTGAATTTGTCTCTTCAAAAGTACATTTCTTTTCTATGATTGGCTATTTATCATCACCAGAAAAGCAAAGAAAGATTGAACTAGCAATGAGAAAGAAAAAGAGATTATTATTAAAATTAAAGTTTTTTGCTTGATTTACTTGGAATAAAGGTTTTGAAATTATTAATTAAATAATCTAAAGAAGATAATAGCAGCATTCATTTTGATGAATAGATAAATAAGAGTGGCTAGAGTGCGTAAAACAAATGGATTGTTTTGATCTATTGAAAGTTTTACAATAATATAATTTCTTTTTTTGTTTTTGTATTGTTTTGATTTTATTTTTACATTTTTTTCTTTTGATTATTTATTTTTTTGTAGAAAAAAGCAAGCAGAGAACATTGCATTAGGATTCTTTCATAGAACAAGAAATTAACTAAATCTTTAGTAAAAGATAAGATATAATAGAAATACATGCAGGCGTCGGATTTAGTATTACAACATTCATTCAAAAATATGCATAAATCTCCTTTCTTATCTTGTTTTTATTGATTGGTTCATCCATTCAATCTATTAGCATATCTATCAGAATTAATTTAGGATTGAAAGGAAGCAAGTCAGAAATAGTCAAGTCCAAAGCGAAAATAGATAGTATTGTCATGTATCGTTCTGCTGCAAGTTTTGAGACTATTCCTTTTAACTTTGCAAGGTCCTTCATTTTATTATCTGAGAAGGAGCTTACTAAGTTTAAGCTGAAACTGGTGAGATATGGAAAACTAAATAACTCTGTGCATAACGAGCTTACCTTTACTAATTCATTCTATTGTAAGTCTCCTATTTCCTCATAGAAATACTCACTGTCTATGATCACCTCCTAGATTATGTCTCTTTTATCTAGTATCCACTGTAATGTGTTGGAACTATCTTTGCTGTATAAAAACCAGTCAAAAGGAAAATTTAACCCTAAAAGCTAAGGTGGAAAGGGATATCCATCTGCTTGTATGTTCTATTCAAGAATTTACAGTTCTGCCATTCCAGAAATAGCCTTCATAAGAACCTATACACCTTTCGTAGTGAGACTGGAATATTGTTTATATGGTATTTCTTGGAGATTAATCCTTAGGATATGAAGCTTCTTGAGTTTACTCAGGCCAGCTGCTAATGATGCTGCTCCTTTGTCAGCGAAATACGTCTTATTAATGAACAGCTTTAGAGAAAATAGATTCGCAAGACGTCCTAGAATATCACCAATAGCTTTGGCTTATCCAGCGTCTGTGAAGTTGCCTGTTATTTCCCACTCAAGATACGAAATAAACTACACAAAATTTTTGAAGAATTATGTCTACAGTTTGAGCATTGCAGCATCGTCTTCAGAGAATGTCTTGAGAATTAGTTTCACTTTGGATCCTTTTTTTGAGTTCTTTAGTTTATCAGTGAGCTCTTGGAGTTTTTCCTCTTGTTCATTTGATTTCTTGATGACTATTTGAATGGTAGTTAGCGATGTCCTTCTTGTTGGTTCGTTGTTGTTTTGGTTTGTGTCTTTATCAGTGGGCATGAGTTTCTTTAGTGCTATGGGGTTGTATGGTTTTTTCTTGATTTCAGTTGTGTTTTTGTCAGATGTTTAAGAAGTTTACTGTTGCTGCTTATTGTTCTGAGCAGCTGTGAGATTGCCTAATGATTTCATATTTTTCGCTTGATTTGGTGTAATATTAGATATTTAAAACCTTTGACTTAGAGGAGAAGAAATCAAAGTGATTTATTTTCCATATTGTATTTTGGTTAATATTTAGATTTTATTTTAATTCGTTTCTCGATAAGTGCATTTCTTTTTTATGATTGATTGTTTCGCATCACCAGAAAAGCAAATAAGGTTTGAACTAATTATGAGAAAGAAAAATAGATTATTATTAAAATTAAAGATTTTTTGCTAGATTTGCTTTGATTAAAGTCTTAAAAATTATTAATTAAATAATCTGAAGAAGAAAATAGGCTCATTTATTTTGATAGATAAATAAGAGTGGTCAGAGTGCGGTTCATAAAACAAATGGCATTAGAAAAATAACAACACGAAAGAGAGATATTTAGATGAAGTTGTTTAAAGTCTAAGGATTAATACTCCTGAGGATGAGGTGTCAGTTTTAGTGAATTGTTAGTTCATTAAATCGTTTTTTTTTTATTTCTTTCACAAATAATTTTCCAGTTTCGAAAACAATTTTCAATATGGCTTTTCTCATTTTGTATGGGTTTGTTTTGTTGTTGTTATTTTTTCCAAGTCTTTCTGAAATTTCCCTTTTAATTATTTCGAGAGAGTTTATGCCATACCTACGATCCTCTGTAGTTTCCTCACATCTTGTCTTGCGAGGTCCTTCTCAGTTTTTGTTTGTTCATGTTTAGTAAGGTTTTCGCTTCTCATTCAGTATTCATTGTTTTATTCTGCTGTTTTCTAGTTTTAAGTGTTGAAAAAAACTTAATTCGATTGAAATCAATGAAATAATTATTGTATTTGGAAAGTTGTTTAAAAAAGAAGCCTTGCTATTAATAGATTTTTGAGAGGTATTATTTAAATGTCTCATTGATTTTCATTTAAGAGAGTAAGAAAGCGGAATCTTCATTAAAAATAAGTAGAACTACAGTGATTTAGCTAGCAAACACAACGAAGGGGGAAAATATAATCTAAACCCAGCAGAATGGCTAAGCAACAACTCAACGAAGGACATACCTCAAAGCAACAGCAACTCCAGTAACAGCTGTAAGATTCATGGGTGAGTAAACTTGCGAGCAGTCTGAAGTAGTGGCTGGCTGAGTATCTGTACTTGCTGCTGAAAACAGATGATTATCCAATCAGTTTCCACTTAGGCTTATCGCTGATACATCATGCATAAATACTTTATTTTGCCTTCCATCCAGCAGTAGAATACATTTACATTACTTTCTATTATTTTTCCCTTATTTCTAAGTTCTCCTTGTTGTTTTGACTCCCTTAAGGTGATATCCAATTGGAGCGTATCGCTGTCTTCCTCGATCTAGAAAATCCTTGGATATGGAAGTTCACTGTAAATCCAGAGAGAACACAATGAAATGGGATACATTTCCTTGCTGTACATAGCTATGCTGAGTATCATCCTCTTTCTCTTGTTGGCAGTGTATTCAGTAGCTTAAATTGCCAGACAAAAAGTCCCAGGGGTATTAGCATTGAAAGTCCAAATCCTTTTCGTGCATTCTTTGCTGAATGTATTGCTGATACCATTCAGCGATCTGCTCATTTCTGTCTTGGATTGCTCTGGGACATCAACGATCAGCCCTGGTTCTGGAGCAGCAGCTGTGAGTATTCAGCCTTCTATTGAGTGCTGGAAAGGAATGCATATTTTCTACACCACAGGATCGATTATTTCGTTGCTTTTCTTGATCAGTTTATGTGGATTTTTCAGCTCATTCTTCTTCAATGGCATCAGAAATGAAGAAAAGGTAAAACAGACAAAAGAGCTGTTCAATCAAATTCAAATACATTCCTATTCGGTCTCCACATACAATCCTTTCTTTTTCTGATTATCTTGTTTGCTTTCTCATTCTAAAGTGCACTAGCGTTAACAAACAATCCCATATGCTCAGTCAATCCTTAAGCAATCTTGCCCTCGTCCTTGTGTACAATATCTTCTACTCTTAAACCTTAAACGGCATCCTAATCGGTGCGTATGTCACAGTCAGCTTAATCGAGTTCTACATGAAGCACACTCTTCGTCCATTCAATCACATGTTAACTTAGAAATACTCATCGTTTTTTGCTACCATCCATGTCTGGACTGCACTCATACTTACGTTTGCTTATGTACAAAATACAAACATTTTAAATCCTACCTTTCTTCTCATAGAAAATCTACGTTTTGTTGATTTGTTAGCTGACTGAAAACAGCTTATTCAGGGGATTGCTGTACGCATGGATGATAGGGTTGCCGCTGATGGCAATCTCAGTCATAACGCTCCCTACAAAATAAGCTTCTACCAAGGAATTCACCATGAACGTTAACACCGGCAAGTTCTCCTCACCTGAGGAAGTAAGCAATTTTCAAACTGCACCTAAAAAGATCTGTTATTCTTTACCTTTGTTGTGCCTTTTGCAGGTGATTGAGCACTCGTTCTATGTGCAGAAGATGATCAAAGATGACATCAACAAGACCTCCTCTGGGTATTTACTCAATGGATACATCGAATTCCACAACAAAACTTGTCTGAACGCTGCTTGCCCACTGAAGAAAATCATAGCTTTTAATGTCTCCGTAGAATCCACGAACTAGCAGTCGAATTTAAAAAAGCAAGGCTCTTAAGAAACCAACCATAGCACGAAGTTAGTTAAGATTCACTTGATTCAGAAGACATAACAATAGCTTAGCAGTAAGCATGATAAGCGCTATCAGTTATGTAATGAGATGCTCTGCAAGCTCTATGAAGCAGCAATCAATGCTTATCCCTAGAATATCCAATTAAGAATAGCGTTTATTGTGTTTCTCATGAGAGTCTTGAACAGCAAGCATCACGCAATTAACGAAGTCAATGCAGCTTAGATGTTAAGTTGTGCATCACCTTAGCAAGCATTCACACTGTTTTACATCAAGTAATAGCAACATTTTACATATTCAATTATGTTAGATTCTTTGTTTTTGATAAATCAACTTGTTGACCATATTAAAAGGCGTTGTATTGAGACTGATATAAACTCTATGATCAAGGACTCCAGTGGGGAATACAACCATCTTAGGAATCTCTAAGAGAAAATCTAACATTTCCGAGGTGCTATGGAAAAAACAGTGAGTTACTTAATGGAATTTTGGAGTTAATTCTCAGAAGACAAACCGGATTTGAACAAGCTCTATGACATTGGAACTAAGCTCTTCCCGATTAAGTTACTCGTGGATAATATCTGGAAGAAAGTCTCAAAGTCCAAGGATGAGTCAATCTCATAGTTATTCAGGCTCTACTCGAAATATCTCATTGATATCTTCAACGACAAGCAGCAAGGGAGAGAAGTACTTGATGCTGCAACGAAAATCGAAAATGCATTTAAACACAAGAGGGATTTCAATCTCATGAATTCAACGGATATCAACCTCGAAGCACAAGAAGAAGGCATGATCTTCATGGCCATGGATGAAGTAAAGCTTTTCAATTAGCTGTACATTCCATGGAATAACACAATTTTGTTTATTTATCAGGATCGTATGGGATCGATAGTGAGTTTGAATCTATCTTGTGCAAGCCTGTTTGGCTACACCAAAGCTGAGTTGCTTAATCGGAATGTGAGCATCCTTATGCCATCATTATTTGCGAAGCATCACGATGAGATCCTAAAGCGATATGCAGAAACCAGTGAAACATCAGCTTTCTTCCATAAAGATAAGTAGATTTTCGGGAAAACCAAGTCAGGATATGTCTTCCCAGTTATGATTAAAATCAAGCCAGTGTATAATGCACTCAGAGACTGCATCGAGCTGATCGCTATGTTCCGTAGGGAGAAACACATCAAGAATATCGCTTATCTGATAGCTTTGTCTGATGGATCTGTCAAAGACATCTCCTCTTGTAAGAAAAAAACTTTAACTTTTGAGTGAAATGTTAGAATGAATTATCAATAGATTTCTGATTGGTTTTGTTGTTCTTTCCCAAGCATGTTTAAACATCTTGGGGATCGATCACAAGACTATTTCCTTGTAGACTGTGTACTTGCCAGACATCATTCCCAATGTGTTAACTGAAAAGTAAGGATATCTGATGAAACTAGGTAAACAAACGAACTATCGATTTCCAGAGATAAACGAAGATAAAGTGGTGTTCAACTCCAGCAGCTTGTCGATAAAGATCAATGTATGGTTGCAAGAACTCAATTTCAGAGTGAAAAATAATGCGGGGTATGTCCTGAAGATCGAAGCAAGCAAGACAACAACAAAAGTAAATCCAGCCTAAACACCAGGGGATACAGTAAAATCAAATATCGTCATGCCACTCCTTAAAACTAAAGTAACTAAGAGCACTAACTCCATTGATGCGAATACAATATTTCTGTTTAAAATTCTCATTGACGAGGATTCCGCTGAATATCAAGGATCTTATCTTTAAGGATTAACACCAAACAACCCCAATAACAGCAACAACTCGAATTCTCTGCCTTAGTATTCCCAACCATAAAAATATTTCGATATGAATGACACCATCAACAATTCGTACCTATTAGCATCATTCATAGTCACTTAAAAAAATCTAACTTCTAATCGTTTAGAATCACAATAATAGCAGCCTTCAGCTCATAACTTGATCAGCAATAAGACTGATTATGCTTTTGGGTAATAAATATTTTTCTATTTTTTTCAATTAAAAATTAACTTATTATACAAAAGGATAAAGACTGTCCGCTTGAGAGGGAATTTAGTTGGAGATATCGAGAAAGACCTAAGCGATTCAGGCAGTGATTCTGAAGGTAGTAACAATGAAAAAGCTAAAAAAAATCAGCATAATATAGAAGATAACGATGATGATGAAGAAGCTGATGTCACTGAAAAAAAAGGATTTGCTAATAATGCCAAGCAGTCCTAAAATTAGATTCATGAGTTGAATGCAGAACTAGCGAAACAACGAGAGAGCTCGACGGTGACGACACTGAAGAAATGCTCGATTCTTGCTGTACTTTGTATCCTCACCATAGCGATTATTGACATTTCACTGAAAATCATGTAAATGAATGCACTCATGGCAAACCTTCTTTTGATGCATTAAACTGCTGATAAGTTAGGGTATCTTAACTTGATCATCAGCTATGCGATTGAAATGACACTGCTAGCTAAAGGTAGAGATTGTTTTTTTAATTTTCACTACGATTTTGAAGTCATTTTCAAGGAACTTTTCGTTCATTTTCTTTCCTAATTACTTTTCATCAAGGTATCCGAACACCTTAGTTCAGTTTATCATTGGACACTCCGACTGTGCAGACTGACTGGGATTACTTGAAATCCAAGTTAGTCTCCTCCATTAGCTCCTTAGAAGATCTCAATGTAATAGTCTAAACTGATTCAAGGCTGCCAACATTCTTTACTAATATGACGTTCGATATTCCATATTCGACTCCTTAGGTATACGAGCTTGGGTATGCGTCTCAGTAAATCATCAGCAAAGCACATAATATCCTTCAGCTGAAGAATCTTGCTGACATCCAACTCTCTCAAACTGACGTGTTCTTTGTGATATATAATGGATAAAATGACTTCCAATATAACTTCCTTTAACAACTCAATGCTTCCATATTAAACACTGGTAAAGCTAGTGAGAATGTCTCCACTATGTCCCAAAGTGTGCTACTCACATCGATTCTCTTAGCAGCTGTTTTCTGTTTGATCCTCACTGTCTTCTTAGGGAGGACAATCTTTGCAAGACAATAAATCCTCAGTGTGTTCCTTGAAATCCCTGAGAAAACATCCAAGTATCTCTATGCCAAATGTGAGAATTTCCTGGCTTAGCTAGGCTCAAGCGAAGATGAAGAAATACAGTCAGACACGCAATTATTTCTTGAAGAAGATCAATTTGATGGGTAGATAGAAGAAGGCAAGACTTCTCTCTTCGGCAAGCGTCGGAAGAAATTCAAGAGCACTTCTGGAAACTCTGGAAATTTCTCGTTCCTTGTGAAGATGCTCATTATTGCGTTGTGCATCGAAGCCTACTTTCTATTGAACTTTTTCTTAGGAAGGACCTAAAACAGCATCATGCAGCAACTCCTCATGGAATACAACAACACTTGCCAAGCACATAGCTTCTATTCACTCATGTTGAATCAACAGAAAATGCTGATTTTTGAGCCATCCTGGCCATGCTTTGGGTTCCCACCGATTTACCTCTAGAAAGCATTTTTTGAAATTCTCTTCTCGATGGACACATATATCCATGAAGAGCACGCTAAAAACACTGAAGCGCATTCAAATTCTGCCAATTACCTGACTACTTTCGAGAATGTTATGTTTAACAATCCATGCTAAATTATTGTAGAAAACAAAGGTGCTTCCCTGAATGATTGCAATGCTTTCTCATATGGAATAGCCAAATAAGGTATGGTGTCATTGAACTTGCGATATTTCTAGATGCTGCAATATAATTTCTTCAAGTATATCTGGATTGTAAGCAACCCAGGTGTGGAAGCATCATTTTCAGATCAAACTCCTTCTTCCACTTGGACAGTAAAAAATCTCTCTACTGATGTCACAACTAATAATCTCTTAAATATCCTCAGGACACCAAATATTGATGAATTAAGTAAAAATGTGAAAACCAACAAGAAATTCGTTGATATTTACAATAAATATAATTATTATTTTATATTTTTTTGATCTCATTGCTGCTGATTTTGTTAGATACGATTCAGATGTCCTACCATAATGTGACATTTAACTATCTTGAGAGAGAATCGTATAATGAGCAGTCAGTACTATTTGAGAGCTACAAAGCATAAAGAGTCATATTTATAGTGCTTTTTACAATAGTTCTGGTATTTTCTTCTCTAGCCTGCTGGCTGCCGTATTTAGCCACACTTAACAAAGAAGTAACAAAAATAAAATAATAATTATGTTAATGGAGATGTTTATTATTGATTTTTTATGATTTTATGAAAATAGATCTGGTCGACAAAATGTTTGCTTTCCTTCATCCCAGCGAATGAAGTGCAGAAAATTAAACCGATTTAGGAGTTTATCAAAAAGCATATTCTTGAAGGGAAATTGTGAGGAAAGAAGAGAGAAAAGAACCAAAGAATTTTGACTGATAAATAGAATTGTGATTTCTAGTCAATGAATAAAGAAAATAATATTTATGCAAATTTGTGTTGTTGGCATATTCATAAATCATTCAAATTGTTGCAATCTAAAAAATGAATCTAATTTCTGTTTCGGATTGATTTTCATTAACTCAAAATCCAAAGATTTCTTTGGCTGTATGCCTCTTAGTGAAACGCAGTTCTCTGAGAGTTTATTTCTAATGAATAAATTCGATGATGAATAGCATCTTCTTTTCCCAATTCTTTGAGGGGATGCTGGAAATAATAATTTTGAGATAAATAGATCAAAAATTGACTCAGAGAGAATTAGCTGTTAACAAATATTTGTATTTTTATTAAAATCGCGGGGATATTTCTTAGTTTTTTATTAGTTTATTTGAAAACTAAATAATTATTTTCAAGACACATTTTGGAAGAATCTAAAAATTTTCCTTGAAAATTACAGAATAAGAATTTCTTCATTTGCTGTAGAAATACTAGTTATTAAACTTACTTAGTTTACTTTGTTATTTTTTGTTTATTATAATCTTCTGATCTATTCCTCTTCTTGTTTTTTTTCTAAAAACAACTGCAACATCCTTTCTTTTTCATCTTCTTCATTCCATGGAGCAATTCTAGTAGAACTCCCTTGATAATAATAACAGCAGCAGCACATTCCAACCTAAGAAATGTCCACGTCATCCTCGCTTACCATGTGATTTCCTCATGCTGAAATCACAATTTGACTTAGTTTGCTCAAACTGCCTGTGGGAACAATAAATTCCAATATCCTAAGTGCTTCCATTGTACGATCTTTTCTCTAATAGCGGCAGTGAGGTCCTCCTTAGTTACCCACCTCTTGCGGATAACACCATAACCATGAAAATCAACAATCTAAAGGATAACTTCGAAAGCACAATTTCAGAAATGAACAAATTCTTTGAAGAATTAAATACTAAAGTTCTCACTTGCCTAGAGAAAGCTAAGGAAACAATGAAAGGAAAGTTAATATTATTGTCGCAGCAGTAATAAAATGTCTTCGATACTTATTAGAACATCGCTTAGCTTAATTAGCTGAAGGAATCAATTCTCTAAATCAACACAGCGCCAAATGTGCTTTATGGGATTCTCAATGGTCAAATAAAAAACATGAAATCCAATGAGAATAAACTGATCGAGTAGCTGAGAAAATACGATGAAATGAAGCTAGAGTCATAATTCCAAGAACTAGAGGAGTTCACGTAGCCATTGAGATAACTCGTGTTGTATCTTGGGATGTATGCTGCGAATAAGAGAATCTCAGAGGAGGAGATTGCATCGATTTAAGTTCAAGAAGAACTAGAAATTGATGAACTTAGGAGTTAGTTTTTGCATGATAAGAAGAATTTCCAGGCATAATTTGATAGATATTAGAGTTTACATAAAGGGTTGATAATTCAAGAAAACCAAATGAATGTCTTCAGGAATACATTGAAATTCAGGGAAAATGAGTTGCAGAAAAAGATTTATAGAATCAGGAATTATATTGACATGGAGGAGATAAACGCAGGGGAGAATTAGACTATGGAGGAAGAGAAAAAGAAGTTTGAATTGGAATATTTAGATTAGATGAATACGTTGGAGTAGTTGTAGTAAGACACCGAATAGATTTTTTATTAGTAGATTGCGATGATTGAGAATGATAGGGGAAAAGCATAAGAGAAATATAATGAGATTGTAGCTAAATTAGAAGAAAAATATACAGAAATGTTATTCTAATCGTATGAAAATGAGTATGCAAATATGTGAAAAAGAAGTAAAAGAAGAATGGAAGGGAGAGAGAGATAGAGATAGAAAGATTTAATGAGTGGAAAGAGGTAAAAATAGAAGAAGATAAGTAGGAATAGTAGAAGTATGTGTTTTTTTTGAGGAAATAATGATCATAAAATATAGTAATTATATGATGCTATTCTGCTGTCTTTGTGTGTTTTTATCTGTACTTTTATCATGTTGCATGTAGATAGGCTAAAAATATAAAATATTTATTAAAATCTCTTTCATTTTAATTGTTATTCAATACTTAATTTCTTGTTCTTTTCTTCTTCCTCCTTCTTCATCACTTTGATTCTTGAAGCCTTTTCGAATTCTCCAAATGGTAAATAGAAACATTCTCTGCTAGGATCTTCAAAGAATTATCTTTGGGAGATTCTACTTTGATTCTGATTCGCTAATCTAGTATTGTTCTCAACTTCTGCAATATTAACAAATCTGCATAATTCATTTCTTTAGAATTTCCTCTTTCTTGGTGCGATTATCTTTGCAAGAACATTTAGATTTGTCTCTCCTGCAATCGCTCTTATGATTGCAGTGTAGATTGGTTTCTTGTTTACTTTGATTTCGATACGCTTGTCGAGTTCGTTAGTAGGGAATAGAATATCTGAATCGTGGAATATATCAATCAGAATATTCTCAGTTAGTTTCGTAAATTCAGAGTCGTTAAGACCTGTAGGAATTAAAGAGATTTGTTAGAGGAAAGGAGAAAATAAATAAATATTTGCTTGAAATTGATCTATTACCTTAGTTTTAGAAGACATATTCTTGGATTTTATGAGCAGCAACGAACGACTGAACGATGCTTTCACATTAAGGGATAAGCTCAGCAAGTTCTTGCTCAGTGAATTTGACATTGCATGAAGATAACACTGGAAGCTTATTCAAACGAGATTAGTATTGAAGGGATAATAGTTGATTGAGATTATCAACGTTCTAGGTTAGATATGAGCTTTAGTTGCTAGAATATGCATATGAACTGAAAAAACAGAAGGAGAAATATTAGGAAAAAGAAGAAGAAAAAAGCATGAATTCTTGGGTTTTTTGAATAAAATAAGATAAAACTTACCTGAAGAGAGATTGGGCATATTAAGAGTACAGTTTAATTGGCTGTTGAATTGCTTCCCTCAGCTTGGAGACGTGCAAGTCAAGCTCTGTTCGTTCTAACCAGCTTCGGACCTATTAATAAGTACAAAAATATATAAACTCAGGACCGTGCTATTATTTTCTATTATGTTTCTTGCTTATATAATCTAGCCCATCGATTAACCCCCTTGAATCTTACCAGAACTTTGACATCTTCTATCTTCATAGACTCTGTGTATTATTATGTCACTCCTTGTCCTTTAACTTTCCAGGCAATCTTCGAGTCAGAATCTGGTTGTCTTCCAATTCTTTAGATTATATCACACATAAGCTAATCACAAATTTCCGAGAATGTTCTTTAGGCATATGCAGATATGAATCCTAAGAAAGATAGTCCGGGATGAACAACTGTAGCACTCCAAATACTTGTAGCAGTCTCTATCCCTCCAAGAACAGCTGCACCAATAGCTGAAACCAATGGATACCTTCCGAATGGTTAATACCCTAGCCAATGACTGGATTAGCCAATACTACCCCAGTTATTGCTAGAAGGAGAATCGAAGTCATAAATTAGTATCCCATATATCCATCGAAGGATGAGAGGAATAGGCATCCAGAGCCAAGAAGTGACCGCTAGGATTGCACTGATCACACAATTCGCTTATATAGCTATGGGCATGCCACAAGCAATGATTCCACCCGCTACCAACCCACGGAAAACATAACATTCAAGGTAGTTGAAAATTCTAGCGAATCTCTTACCAAAGATTCCACGGTCAGGAAGAGCTTCAAAGGCTATTCTACTATTAAGAACACCTTGGTAAATGTCACGGAGGACTTCTATGTAAGGCTTTATGTAACTCCCTGATGGCGTTTTCATACCAGTTCTTGAATCAATGGTCTAAATAAAATAAACAGTATTGGGGAATTTTTAAGGTGGGGGAACAATAAAAATATAACTTTACATATCTCCTAGGGAATTGCTTAGACTTAACTAATGCTTTGATTCCAAGCGGTCCATTGAGTGCATTATAAATTAATGCATCCAATGCATTGATCGTCCATGCCTTCCATCTGACAAGATTCAATACAATCCTCCATCCACAGAAACTTGTTGGTGTCTTGTAGATCTTCGTAGATTCTTCTTAGAAATAGCTCTAACCATCATAGCCATTAACGCATTGGACAACTTTATGTTCTCCTAGAATCCTTTATTCAGTCTCAAACACCCTAGCAGGTGTTCTATTCTTCTGCTAGATTCTTTTAAAGTTCAGCTTAAATAATTTATGACTGTCCATTTAGAACTAAGCGAACCTTTAGAAGAGAATCTCCTAGGATTTCAAACCTTGAATAGATAACTCAGCGATTATCTGACTATTGCATGCTGAGACTAATTCAACAATTATTGGTTTTATTTGTGCTTTGAGTCTCTTTGTTATCCATGAGTAGACTAATGATTTCACTGGGTGATCTCTTGTCAGTTATGCTTCAATAGCTGCTTTACGATTCGCAATATCCTTAGCGAGTTGTTCATAGTGTCTTACAGTGATCTAAGCAGCTTTAATAAGATCTTTTAGATGATTTCGAACAGTTATATTCTCCGGTTGATTTCGTTCTTCCATCATGTCAAAAAGCAATTTCTATTTATCTTCTAGAATTGCATAGAGTGCTTCATCTTCAGTTAAATATCCTCTTTCTAATAACAATATCTTCTAATCTTCTAATTCCTGTGCTTTTCGTGCGAATTCAGCATTGAAATCATCCAGATTCTATCTTATTTTCTAGGATTTCTCAATTCCTTCTTAAACGCGTTTCCATTCATAAATATCCTTAAATTACTATTGATTCTTGTATTATTCCTACTATTATTCATCAATCTCCTTGACGAACTTAAAGAATGCACTTGTCATGTCTTCAAAGTAACTCAACACTGTCGACTCATTGTATTCTTTAAAAATTTCTTGTTGTACTTCTTCACCACTGTATTGCTGCATCTTCACCGTACCAACTGTTAGATTAGCGATTTCCCCAACAAGAGATACAACTGAACGTAGCCCAGTCAGAATATTAGGACGATTATTTTCATCTTTCTTTTGTTTCCAAGTTAGTCTCTTAGGAATCTCAAGTAGCTACCCCCAGGAAAAGCTTAGAGTGTTTAAGAAGGTTTTCTTGATTTATTGGTTGCCTTTCACAAGCAGTGGGTTGATTTTCCAAGTTGTACCCATATCGCTATAGCTAGGAGTATTATCCTTGACTAGGAATTCTCCATGCTTTTGGAAAAAAGAAAAAGAAATAAAATGGTAAATAACAGAAATAATTAAAAACAAATATTTATATTTAAACTCCTTTCTCTTTACTTCTCTGATCGACAGCATTTGCTCACCTGATAGCTTAGATGCAGCATACCCTGTAGTTAGTTCTTATTACTAGCGATGAAACTACACGGGAGCTTCATCACCAGTGAAAACAGTCTCAGGGAACTTAAACTCCCATGAAGAGACATCCTACCATTGAAACAGTTTTTCTTGGAGTGTTGCATCGATGGTATTTTTTAAGTTCTCTACAACAGTCTTAGCACAAGAGGACTCTTCTAAGCTATCTTCTTAGCTCTTGAGTATTTCTTTATTTTGTTAGCGCTGAAATAGCTTATCTAAATCAATAGGTAGCTACTTGGGTAAATCATTTGAATCCTTTGTTGGGATATCTTCCAAAGAGCTAGCACTTATTTCAGCACAATTACCATTGTCATTGCTGCAACTGCTAGGAGAAATATTTCCAGTGCTCATTCACACACTCTCACACACACAGTCAAAGAGGACACGAACAAAGTCAGTTAAGTTATGAGTAAGTTATTTACCTATTCTCTCTCTATTTTTCAAGCCCCAAAACAATGATTCATTACAAGATTATTAGAACTCACCAAAATATCTTTTTCTGTTGTCTTTTTGAAGATTTATTATAATTATCAACACATCAGACAATACAAAACAGTACGCACAATGGCAACTGATGTCATAATCTAGCTTAAGAAGACAAAGCAATTACTAATCGGGGATTGATTCATAATTGGAATTCAATTAAAATTCAAAAAGTATTTCAATTCTTGCAATACCCAATCGATGCAAATCGCAAGGGAAACTTACACTTTTAAACATACAAATTCATTTTTGGTTTTCTACAAAATACACATTCGCGAATAGTAATCTTTGACATATTTTATTATTCACAACACATCAGACAATGCAAAACAATGCACTGGTAACTGATGATATAATTTAGCCAAAAAATACAAGCAATTACTAAGGGCGGGATTCATAACTGGAATTCAATTGAATTTGAAACTTGATTTCAATATGCAATACTCAATGGATGTAAATCATCACAAGTCGGGAAATTGCATCATCAAAATACACTTTTAACATTCGAATTCATTTTGTTTTTTTACAAAATAATACAAACATATGAATAATAATCTTTACAATCTAAACCCAAATAGAGACATTGGCATTACAATAAATATTACTTCATGTCCTTTGCCCTTCTTATTACTATCTTTTCCCCTTAGCATTCTGCGCTTTGAGTAATGCATATTTCTCTTAATAAGACATTGATCTAGTTTACCTTTAACAATTATCTTTCATTTCTAACTCCCTAACAGACAGTTATCTTTGGAGATCGCGTTGAGAGATAAGACCATTATTAAGGTATCCTTGTTGTGGCTATTGTACCATCAATAGATGATTCTTTTGTGTTATCGATCGATTATTATTACTACTGCTAGTATTGTTGTTGATGCTTTTTTCCGACCGCATTCTTGGAATGCTAGAGGATTATTTATTATTAGATTACCTAGTTTATGCTTTTGCTTGAATGGAGAATGCTGAAGTAGTCACAGGAGGGATACCCAATGATCCTATAACATTTCTATCAGATACATTTGAAGCAGTTGTTTAAAGTCTAGCTGATGAGGAAGATAACTCACTGAAACTACTATTATTCTTCTTATTATTAGTGTTATTCATAGTGTTAATACGATGAGAAGAAGAAGAATAACTTGCCGATGAACTTAATCCAGGAACAGTTTGATTGGGGATATTAGGGGATCGAGAAAATATGGAATTATTTGGAGAACATAACTAAAATTAATATCGCTATTATTATTGACTTTAAGACTATTACTACTCCTACAACTACTACTGCTGTTTCCCATTGCTATTTGAGATTTACTATTGCATTTACTCTTTGACAATCTAAGATACTCTATCTGTGACTGGCTAGTAGTATTATCCAATCGAAGAAGATGATAAGAACTCATTAGCCTTGTCTTGGTCAAGTTTAGGAATAATCGATTGCTGGTTATGCTTATCTTAAGATGGCTACGAATGAGCGAATAGAGAATAAGAATGGCACATACCATCATTATGATATGCCATTTTCTCTCTATTATTCCTATCTTCTCTTCCTTCTTCTTCTTTTCTTTGTATTTCTTAATTCTATGGCTATTCCTTCTAAGACTACTAATGAATCTTAGTCTCTTATTCCAGGACCTTCAGATCTGCTTATGCTTAATCATATTTCCCAACAAGGAAAGCTGTCGAAGCAGATAGTTTATCGATCTATGTGTTATCATAATTATTAGTTGTATTGCCATGATTAACATTATGCTGATTAGTTGATTGGATAACTAATTGTTATCGCTTAAAGCGAATTACTTCTTGAACTTCTTGAATTTGTTCTTTGATGTTTCTTAAACGATTCACAATCCAAAGGAGATCGTCATTGCGATTAGCTAAAGGTTAGGAATTTGTAGTGCTCGTATGGAGATTATTGGTGCTCGATTGTTCAGCCTGTTTACCAGAATATCCTTATTATCCTGTGTATTTTGGAGGTTGTTGCTACAATGGCATTGATGGTTATGGCAATGTTGATTATCCTGATTATTCTTATGATCGATTAGATGCTTTCATTTATCTTTGAAGATCCAGATAGAAACTCTTAATAGCAATTGTTTTAGCGTCATATTACTACTGTTGTTATTGGTATTACACTGTCTAATTCTCCATTCCAGATTTATTTTCCTTATCTCCATAGCGATGATCAGCTTCTTGTACATAGATCCTACTACTATTATCATCTAATCTTTGCTTAGTTGATATTCTATTAGTTGTATCTCTTGGTGGTTTGATCTATTATTATATTTTCCTCTTGATAATAGCTGTTGTAGTATCCTATTCAGCTAAGAACTACAGTAATCCTTTACAGAAGCTATTCTCCGATTCACGAGCTAAGAATTACTATTATTATAAATTTTGTTGTTCTTCTACCTCTCCTCTTTCCCCTTGATTATGATAATGTTTTCCATGTGAAGTGATGATAATGTCAGTAGCACTGAAACTAGGTAATGATTCCTGGTTAGTTTCATTCAACTCCTCTTCCTAGTTCATTCAAAATGAAAATCCTTCGATCTTTATAATGCTAATCCTTTTTAGATTTTTGATAATTTACACTTAAATCTCTTGAATACGTTATCCAAAAAGTGATTTCAAATTTATAATTTAAGATGCGTTCAGATCCCCTTTCTTTCTCTCTCAACGCAGCCACGGTGCTATTAATTAATACTAACAAATTAACAATTTAATGATTTAGTTATTGATTTCAAATTGATTAGAATGTCAATTTGAGAAAACTAATTCATTAAGTAATTAAACACTATATGTCACAAATACAAAAAAGACAGGAATTATCTAATATTTATTAACTTCTTATAATAATATGTATCTTCTCTTTGCATCTCACCATACTCTAGCTGCAAAAGCTGAATTGAAAGACGCAAATTATTGCTATTGATTCTTTCTGTTGTTATTCTGAGGTGTTGAGAACAATGGTGACAATAACACCCTCGGAGAAGCTCGTATTAGGGAGCTACTCATGATATTGTTCTACAGTGTCATCTGCTTGCATAAAGGTCCAACATGCGATGAAGGTGCTATCTTCCTAGGGAGACTATTTCTCTTAAGTCTTGCAATGAAATCAATATCCTACTGTGAAGGATCTCTTAAAATCACATGTGAACTAGATCGCTAGCCTGCAAGAGAAGCTTACGATTACGAAGGTAACTTAGCATCATTAGGATTAGGATTAGTGTTGTTCCTAGATATTTAAACTCCTAGTGATTTCTTTATCGAAGGGCTTCTGTTTAATGGCTAGTGGATTTAACTATCTAGCATGTTCTTGAGTTTGCTATTAGAGGATTCTTCGAAATTACTTTGATTTGCAAGTTGATTCGAGTTGAATGTACTGAATATGCTGGGTAAGGGTTTAGATACAAACGAAGCTAGAACTTGAGAAGGAGAACGTAAAGAAGAAGGAGATGAAGAGGAGTTAATAGATGGAAGAGATATGTGGATCTAGTGAGTAGGGGAGATGTTATTGTTGAGTGTTGTCGTAGTTTTTGGTAGTAATTGCAGCTCCTCAAGTTTTGTGGTGAATACCCTTGGTGAAGGTAACACAGATCGAGGAGAAGTGCTAGTCCATAGTTACTACTACTGTTGTAAACTACTTGATTAGCTTTTCAAATGCTACGATGACTGTTGTTATTGTGATTATGATCCTTTCGCATTTATTACCTCTTCACTTTAACTATTTTATGATTTCTTTATCGATTCAGCCTGCGATGATTCCCCTCCATTGGCTTATCTATTCGCCATTTTTTCCAGCAAATCCTTCTTGTATGCCTTCGGTGAGTTCATATAGGCTTCATCTTCATGTGAATAATTGAACAGATTCACTTTGTTATAGACTAAATTAAAGTCTTTTTGAAGCGAGAACGCGCTTACATCATACTTCACTTAATCAAGGATATCCTTCGTCGCTTGGTTCGTATTCTCATAGAATCGCTATGAGAACTCTTCTGATTTCTGTGACATCGACACCATCTATTGAACTTGCTAGATTCGCTATGGCAGAAGATCTCTCGCAGCTGCAGTTATCGCAGTGTCGCCTTCAGGTAGCTTAGCGATTTTATTTAAGCGATTCGTGAGGGTTGTGCCACTAGGGAGGGAGGCTTTTTTATCGAGAAATCGTGAGAGTACACTAAGTCTTTAAGTATTAGTAATCATAGAATTATTGCTAGTTGGGGATATTGGATCACATGCGATGGATATATTTCCCCGCAGTTTAGTAGGGCTTAATGAATGCTTATTGGTATTGTTAACATTATTACTAATAGATTGCTCTCCTGCTGTGGGTTTAGTAATACTCCCAGTGATGATATCCTTCGCGAGTATGGTTTATCTTCTAGCATTCTCTAGTAGTGTCTCTAAGCACGAGCTGAATGCTTCTGATATGTTGAATACTTCTTTCTTGGTTGCTTCTTCTTCACCAACGACATATTTCAAGAATTCAGATCTTGTGAGCACTAGCAATTCAATGCTCTCTGAACTAGCTTGTAATTCATAATAAGATGTGATTACAGCAGATTCTTGTTGTCTGTTAGGATCTATTTCAGATAATGCTTCTCTACAGCCGAAGAACTAAGTACTACCAACTTGAGCTAATTAGACACGCTTATGACCTTTCCCTTCGCCTAATGAGATAGTCTTACATATCTAGCAATAAAACAGACATTAATCAATCACAAGCTAATCATTAACCCTGCCTTTCGAAATCTCTCTTTCTCTCGTTCGTTGCTTACAATGCACTCTCCCGTTTTGATAATGACTATCTCCTCGAGAAGTTATCCTTCTTTTATTACAATTTCCCCTCTTAGATACTTCTTTGTCTTCAATAGCCCTTGTACTTTGCGGAGTCTGCTATTTGTAAGATGCGTGAATAATGTCACTCGGCGCAAGAACTACCTCAGCTCCACATCGGAAGAGCTCATTGTTACTTGGGTTGGTCTTGAATTAGGTATGAATATGGAATATCAGAGAGATATTCTATGAAAATCAGGATGCTTAAAATGAAGAAAAAGCACCAATAATATTAAGAATAGGCTACTTGTGTTTATTTAATTTATGGTCTCTTATTTTGCTTACTTGTCTTTGTTGTCCTTTCTTGTGGGGAATCACAACTATCCACTACCACTCTAGAATTGCTATCACTAAGAAGATTTATCTTTTCCTTCAATTTCTTATAATTTTTTTTATACTTTTGTCTGAGGAAACGTATTGATTAGAGGTTTCTTTCGATAATCTCAAACAATTTATTTATTCAAACAGATTATCTGGGGAGTGTGTAGTGATTGATTGTCTTAGTTGTTGTTTTAGCAATCTATTATTGAAAACCCCTCTCTCCTTCCTCTCTTTTGAGAAGATAAGATTAACTGTGATCTGAACTTTATCACATATTTTGTGGTTATTATTCCTAATTTCCTCTTGATAATTGCTCATCTCAAAGAGAAAAAAACAAAGTTATACTCCTGCTGATGAACAATTCAAAGATAGAATTTGTTAAATTAAAATCAAAACCCCACTTTATAATTAAAATATTTTCTTGCAAACATGAGCAGAAAATCGTAATGTTTGTCTGTGTTTAGTTTTCTTTGGTAATTGGAATTCTTTTTCGTTTTAAAAAATTCGGAGGAAGTTTGGGGAAGCAAACAAAGAATGCCTTTGAGAAATAAATGGGATTCTTTATTTAATAAATCCTCTAATATCATGTGGAAAGTTCTCTTGGGAGAATGTGGATCCAAATCGCAAAAATAATAGTAATAGAATGTATTTGGGAACACATTTGAAAGTTAAAACTAATAATCTTACACACATATCTTTTAGTAGAGCAAAGTAAAGAGTGTTTTTGTTGATACATTTTACTACACATGAGTACAATAGTTCAACAGTTACGACGAGCAATGCAAATCAGGCAATTTAGGGTTTCTCATCTTAACCTAGGATTCAAACAAGCATTTTTGTTTAGTTCCAATAACAGCAACAGCAAGAACAATGCTAGTTTACAAAAAGAGAACGGCAATGAAGAAGACGTATCTTTGTATGCTTAGAACAACAAGATCTATGAGATTCATGAGAATGCATAACTTGGTACAGTTGTGAAGGCTAAAAGTGATGTATTGTTCTTCACTAATTTCTCTAAAAGTGCAATTTAATTGAGATCTCTAATTTAGTTCAAAGAAGAACCTGCTCGATAAGCAATCGTATTGAGTTTGAATGACAAGGTATCTACTGCTTTGTGTCTAGATTCCTTAGGAAGCAGCTAGAAATACATTGATAAGAATGTCGAATTAGTCGATAAAAATGGATTGCTCGTTAAGTTAAATGGCAAGGATATTGTTGGAAAGATCATTGATTTTAGAGGAAATGTTATCAGCAACCAGTCCAAACAAGAGAAACAAACTGATAAATAACCTTAGCATACGTCAGTGAATCACAATGACTTCGATGTGCAATTCAGAGTCTTAGATCTGAGTGAGAATGAGTCAACTGCAAGATTAGCACAGAAGCGTTCTGGTGGAAAAGCCTAACTGTATACAGGGAATATTTCCATCGATATGAGTTATCCGATTTGCATGGGCAACTTCGTTGTCTTGAAGGGGGAAATTAACACAGGAAAATCATATCTCGCTGGTTAAACGATCCTCCAAGCATGTTCGACTAACTCTAACGCATTCGGGATTTATGTAACGCAGAATCAAGTTACGGCTTAGAAAATTCATGCTTAATTAACGAGTGCAGGAAATCAGAATAACTTCATTGTTATTTCTCCACCTGCGGAAGAACACGCTGGATCAGCTGCGAGGTATCTAGCTCCGTTCACTGGAATACAGTTAGCGAAGAAACTTCAAACTGAGTTAGCTAAAGATGTTGTTCTTGTGTTTGACAATGTGCTAGACCATGCAGTCAGTGAACGAGCTGTTTTCTCGTAAATCAACATGCCATCTGGATTTAGAAGTGCATTGAAGGAAATATTCACGAAAACTGGGTGCTTTGGTGCGAAAGGAGGGAGCATTTCAAGTCTCTGCATATTTGACGAATCCAGTGATTCAGTTAAGAAACATTTTGGGTTTTCAAACATGCACAGCGGGCAAGACATTAAGATCGAAGACGAAGCATGCAGCTACGCTGATGTGATTCTCGAATTCGATGTCAAAGATAACCTACTTAGATAGATTAAACCTAAGATTTCTCCAAAAGGTAATAAATTTATTCCAGCTCATCCCTGGTAGAATGCACTGTTCAGATCGGCAGCAAAGGATCTATAAGACCTTCTAGTCAAGCTTTAAGAAGAAACTACTAAAGTCAACATGTAAAACGATTTGAAACTCACAGTTGAGCCTTGGGATTACTACTTATATTTCGACTCAAAATATTTCATGAGATTGATTGTCTCCGCGAACTATTTTACACCCCTTGAGCAAGCTGTTTTTGTGAAATTCATCATTGCCGCTATTGAAGAAGAAACAATCGCTATGTTTAAGCAAACTCCCTAAGAACTAACAGCTGATTTCTTCGCCTTCGCTAGAGAATTCAAATAATTCAACAATCAAGATATTTTCACATATTTCTCATCTGAAATGCTCCGAAACGACACACATCCCAACACAATCGACAACTTCCACCACGCCGTGAGGAGACTCTATGAATTATTTATTATGCATCTCAAAATGTCGGACAAGTTGCTGCCTTTCAAGAAAGATTATTTTAGCTGATCTGGATATTACCACAATTCCTAGATTATTTGAGCATGTACTTGTTAATTTGCTCAAAAAATACAATTTTTTCTAATAAGAATAGATTAGTTTCATTGAATTAACAATATTGGTTTAAGACTTTGTTGAAGGGTTGCTGTTTCTTTATCTGACTATGTTTACTCAATAAATGTGAGGAGTAAAAAGCCAGAGATTTTTGCTAATTCTGTGATTTCCCCTCGCTTCTGGCTTCTGGACATTAAACAAAGGAAAAGTCTTTGTCATAGGCTCCATTTCATTAAAGATAAGATGATATTTACTTAAGCACAAGGAAGTGAATTTTATTGTTTCTTACTAATTAAAAGAATCCCTCTTTTTTCTGGCAAGGATAAATCCCAAAATCCCTACTCCTTGAAGAAAAAAAATGAATTGAACAACATACACAATCTGAAATTTGAAAATGAATGTTAGTTGTTTTCTTTCTTTTTTATGATTTGATTGATATATTTGGATTTCTTAACAAAAATGCAAATCATAAAAAGAAGATCGTAGATTCAAAGTGATATTAATCAAACATAATCGAAGAAAGAAATATCTGCAAAATTGTTGGGAGGGGAAAGGATAGCAGACGTTATTAAATTCATATTTTGTCTGTCTCAAGCAATTAATAGGAAAAAATCAATAAAAAGGAAAAGAATTACATGAAAGAACCCTAAAATAAAGAAAGGGTCTCTTTGCTGAAGAATCAACAGCGAAAGAAGTGTGTGTATGTTTGTGCATTAAAGCATTAGTTTTTCATAACCCCAATGAATCCAAGGATACCTTTACTAAAGTATTTTTTAAAATTTCTCTTAAGAAAAAGCTGTTTTTTAGCTGTTCTTAGATATATATTTATCATGATTGTTGTTGCTGTTTCGATTGCAACAATGACATATATCCTTGAATTCCAAGTCTCCTAATCGATTGCTGAGTTCCTGACTAAAAACAATAAACTCCAATCGATTTGAATATGGCTGTGCTTGAAAAGTACTCTTTCACTGATTAATCTTACAGACGAAGCCTTGTTTTTTAAAAAAAGTTGAGAATGTGCTTTGGCCATTTTGATGTCTGGCCATTTTCATATTTTTCGATTGTTTCAGAGGAAAACCATTCATTTTTTTCATAACTGAACAACTGTATAATATTTGTTCCAAAAAGAGAAAGAAAAAAGAGAGAGGAAGTTGGAAGATAAAATTAAACTAAATACTAAAGCAAAAAATACAAGAATCTATCTAATTTTCAAATTAGAAGAATATTACACGATAAATTTATATATGCAAAAGTGCTTGTGTCAAAACATTATTTCAAATCAGTTAGAGAAGGAGGGAGGTAATTAATTTAAGGAAAAGAAGGAAATCAATAAGCAATTTAGAGAGAGAGAGAGAGAAAACTTGGATATAGTTTATAATGACTATTGGGTATACCATTTAAAAAAAGACAGCTAATGATATGAAAGAATAAACTAACTGTCAAATGAATCTTAACAAAACAGAATGCAATTAATGCTTGATATTATTATGTAAGCGATATAAATTTAAAGGAATTATATAAGATTAGTTTAAAATTACATTATTTGTATGGGGAAAACAATATTGAAAGTCTTAATTAAACAAGGTGAATCATTACTTAAATCTGATATAAATGGAATTGAAGTCAGAATTTATAGAGCAAGGAGAAAATGATTTGAAATGGGGTTGGTTTGAGGTAGTAAGCTTTAATTTTGAATTTTGGATTAATTCTAGGGTTTATTTATCGTAGATTTTTCTAATAATCAGCCCATTTGATTATCTGCTTTGCCTCAAATATTGAGCTTTTGTTTGTTTTCTGTAAATCCTTTTGACTTTTCAAGCGGAAGAAGAAAATAATATTCTTTTCAATCTGTTCCTTTTGGTTCTACTGCAATGAATTATTTTATTATTATTCCTTATTAATTTCCCGACAAATATCGTTCCATTGTATGAAAGAAATTATTCAAAGATATTTTCACTAGAACTTACAACAATCCAGCAAGAAAAAAACAAAAAAAAATACAATAATTATCCACGCAATTCATCAAATCAACAAGAAACAAAAGAAAGGAAATTTATTAAATATGGCTAAACCTAAACATCGCAGAGTATCTTAAGAAGAAGATGAATCAGATGATAAAAAGATCCTTTAGGGAAATTCGAAGGTTTCTAGGGGCAAAATGGGTTTAATTATCATAGGAATCATTGCAGTGTTTGCTATCCTTGTTAATATATTCAATGATAAACCTTAACCTGAGCTTTAAGATGCATCAACTAAGCAAACAAGATAGATCCCTGCAGTGGTCGTGACGAATCATAACAATACTACTGCCAACACATAGCAGACTAATAATAAACCTGCAGCTACATTTTCAGTGTTGTAGAGATGGAGCAGAGATAGTAATTCCTACACTTAATGTTTTGCGTTCTTTAACTCGAGTGTTCTCCTTGAATCCTCTGGATTATATGAAAGATCTTCGATATTTCTCCAACCATTTGATTAGTAGTCATCTTCATTTAGCCCTCCTAGTCTAGTTTTCAATGTCAGCAAAAATTATCAAGACAAGTATTTTGCAGAAGGCTGTGTTTTTACCAATAACAAAGCTTATCTTTTGACTTGGCGAGAGCGCAAAGTCTTTGTGTTCAACAAGGATCTTGAGTTGGTCGATACCTTATCTCTCCCTAAGGGAATTAATGAAGGTTGGGGGCTGACTGAGTACAAGAATCAATTAATTTTATCAGACGGCTCTGACAATATTTTCTTCATAAATCCAGATGGCTTTACTGTAACTAACAAGCTCAAAGTGACTGGATGTTCAGCTAGATCTTGCAGGAACATCAACGAGTAAGCAGCCATGTTATGATCTTAGTGGAAATTTAATAATTTAATCTCAGAATATATTGAAATTGTTTAATATTTTTTCATTGAAATAGGCTAGAGATTTACAAAGGCAGATTACTCGCAAACGTCTACACTTCGAACGTAATCTTAGTGATTGACATAGATTCAGGCAAGGTCCTGCAGGAGTACAACATGAAATCGTTATCTGATGAAGTAATGGAACACATGAATGATGAATAATATGAAAGAAAAGGATTTGTGCTGAACGGAATTGCGTATGATGAAGCAACGGATATTTTGTTGATAACTGGGAAGTTCTGGCCGTTTGTTTATTCCATCAAGTTAAATAACTTTGTGGATGAGAATTAGACATGATGAGGTATTGTCTTGTGTTTTGATCAAGGAAATAAGCAAAAATCTTAATTCAAAATGAGATAAAATTTGGTAATTTTCTTGTTCTTTTGACTTTTAAGTATGGTAATTGCTAACATTCTTTTGGTGATTGCTAAAATTCTTTTGGTTGTCAAAAAGCAGAGTTTGTTCTTGTTTTTTGTTGTTGTTATTTTTTGCTGATTATTCTTATTCTTTCTTCCTCGAAAGTTTCATTTCTGCTGATTTTCTAAATTGATTTAAGTCGATTAGAGGAATTATCAAGAAGTAAACTTAGGAGAAAAAAACAAGAAGAAAACAAGAATAAAGTGATAAAATTAATTGTTCAAAGTAAAATTTATTGATAAATATCTTATTTTTGAGTTAGATCTTTTAACTTAAAGGAAAAATAGAAAATAATCCAATCAATTCTGTATCTTCTCGATCAGAAACAAATTCTCTATGATCAGCACATTTAATGACAATATTATCTTTCTCTTCAGCCTCCCTTTGAAATAGATAACTGCACTCACGAAATATCCAGAAAATATGTTCAATTAATCAACTTAAAGCAATGACTATTTTCTCAAAACAAACGAATCTTTTAACATATCTTTCTATAAAAGCTGCTGACAGATCAGATTAATTGACTTGTGAGTGCTTTCAACTCAAACGGAAAGGATCTGCAATAAAAAGCCTCGAAACTGCTAAATTCTCAAAATAAAAGGAATATTTTAAATTAAGAAAAATACAATAACCACAAAACAAAAACAGGAAACATGTCTAATATCTTAGAGATACTTATGCACACTGGAATAGGTGCTGTTTCTGTCTATCTCGCTAAGGAATGCAGGTAAAGCTCCATAAACCAAGCTGAAGAAGAAGAAAAAGCAAAGGAGGAGTTCCGCAAGATCAGAGAATATGATCCAGAAGAATTAGCAAATCATATCACAAGTGATAAAGAACTCAATGCTTAGAAATCTAACGGAAGGTAAATTGACTGCGGCAAGTTCTTCGTGAGAGGAGCCATTAGTAGCCCGCATTCCCTTCCCTCCAAGTACACCAAAGGAAACGATGTTAAGTTAGTTTTGTCTATTCAAAGAACCTACGATATCATGGCAACAGTTGGTGAACAAAAGGTACTCACCAATACCAAATCACTCAGCTCCAGCCGCACATCTACTGCTAGTCAAATTGAGCTTTAATCACTCCTTCCTGTTGGAACTTGGAAAGAGAATAGAGGGTTATAATTAGATAACATTGGAAAAGCCCATTCATCTAGTGTCTAAACATTTATCGGTTCAAAAGAAACATCTCTTTTTCCTGGTGGCATCGACTTAAAGGCAATCGGAGTTGGTAGTGTCATCAAGATCGGATTCGAACAAAGTGAATTCGGTATCCGAGTTGGCGACACACTTACAGTCTACGGAAAGGTTATTTATGACTCAGTGAATAAGATTCTGAAAATGGAGAAGCCTACTCATTTGCTGGAAAACAAAGAAGAATATGAGAAGTACTTGTCTTCGTTTAATTTTGCAACCTTGGGCGTAGTTATCTTCGGTGGATTGTTTGTCGCTGAGGTGTTATGCACAGGTCATGCGGTTCTCAAGATGCTAGGAGTGTTGCCTTCTAAAACAAAAAGATATTGAGGAAACAATTGAATTTTGTTGAAGGGGAGAATTTAAAACGTAATAAGAAAATCAGTTTTTATTTGTATTGGTTGTGCTATGGCTGTTATGTAAAAGTAAATCATAAATTGACAGTAATTGATGGGGAGGAGGAGAGGGATAGATGAATCAGTCACCAAAGACAAAAAGGGATGTGGAGTTTAAGGTTGAGATGTTAAAAAAGTAAGGAAGAAAAAAGAGAGAGAACAGATTGTAACACACGAACAAAGAATTAAAAAAGCTTGAACGAAAAAGAGATAATAAAACAAAAAACAAAAAAGTAAACAGATATTAAATAAAAGAAGTGATTTTCAAGCCATTTCTTGACGGAATAAAAAATGCAGCAACCTCTCCCTGATCACTTCGCATACTTACTAAGAGATGCAAAGCGAAAGGGAAAGAATCTAACCAAAAGTATCCAAAAAGAAAAAGCCAAGAAATTGTCAAAAGAATCATATCAAACTGATTTCAACTAAAGTGTATTATAATTCCAATAGCAGCATTAATAGAATCATAATCTACAGTAACAACAATAAAACTAACATCTTCAGCAACTCGTTCATGAAGATTTCACCTTCAAAACAGAAGAAAAAAGCTTAGAAAAATAAGATGACCCATGTAAGGTATCCATATTACCAGAAGTTACAGAAACAGTGCAAAACGATCAAAGACAAGAGAAAACGTCTTCTCTGATGTGGAAGCGAGAGAAACATTTACAGACTATTGATCTTCCAAAGAAACGTCATGTTTCAAATGCATTCTAAATAACATCTGACTTGTTCTTGTACGAGCATGCAGACAATGTTAGGGATTCACTTTGCACTGAAAAGTCATATCTAAGCGTTCCTCTGGGGGCGTTTAAAAAGGTGAGAAGTGTGACGAAATATGAAAGAGAAGGCAGGGTAGAATTGGCAGTTTGGAGTGATGGGGAGGCTACATAATCGTGGTAGAAGCAAATAGAACAGACCAGTACCAGTGGTTAAGGCAAAACACCAGTTAGCAACAGTAGTAGTACAGTGGATAATAACATGAACAACATAAGTGATGTGATTTTGAGTGGTCTTGCAGAGCATGCTGGGATAAAGTTGCAATAACTCATAAGTTAAACTGATTTTAACCAATATGTATATGCAGTGAACTTCGGAGTAGATCCCGTTACGAACACGCGTGGGATCAATATGGTCTATTATTCTAATAGTTTACTTCAACTTCTTGGAATTGAAGCGCATAAGAATCTACATAATTTTAATGGAGTACTTGATCTTTTGTAGCTTCTTTCTCCTTAGCAGAATCAGTACTAAGAGGTTAAGGTTAAAATTATTAAAGAATCATAAGAAGATCTCCATGAAACATCGGAAGCATCATCAACACATTCATAATTGAATTTATCATCTACAGGATATTCTGGGAAATATCCATTAATATCTGATAGTCCAGATTCAATTATTGCTGAAGATTCACTACAGGAACAGCGAGGGCATGAAGATTTAAGCGAAATAATAGCAATAAATACCTCTGATTTCATGCAATTCAAGAATCTTGACGAAGCTAAATCTGCGTATTTGTAGCAGTTAAATATGAAAACTGGTTATCTCCGAACTTTAGATGGGATTTCAGTTGAAGTAGACGTATCCCATTGCATAGAGGACTTAGGTGAAGATTATCTTGCTATGTTCCCTGAAACGGATATTGCTTCGACAGCACCTAAGTTCGTCGTTTCTCTGTATAAATTAACGATTACTTCAGAGCATATTAATAAAATTAAATACCAGAGAGAAGCAGTTGCAGCAGATAGTTCTCATCAGCAGAACAGCATTCCAACCGCTGAAGCTGATGAGCAAATGAAAGTCTTCCTGGATAAATTCTATGAGAAATCGATCAAAGAATGAAATCGGTTGATGCGAAGATTAAATTTGAGGCTTTTTTGTTGTTGTTCTTTTTTCTTTGCTAAAAATGCATTCTTCTAAGAAAATCTGCACACATTTGTATGAGCATATCTTATTTGTTTGTTAATGCTTTGATGAGCATGAGGTTCACAGTATTACTAATCAGTTTGGACTATTTTTTTTATGTATTTTTTCATTTAAGTTGAAAAAAGAAAGAAAGGGTGAAATTAATTTTTGCCTTTTTCTCTTGTTTTGTTTTAAGGGAAATATACTGTACATTATGATGTTGAATATTGATAATTTATAAATTTTTTAAATTGATTCCCTTTGTTCTTAGTTTTAAAATCACTATTCCCAACTTAGAACGAAATCCTTAAAGATTTTTTAATGTGGTTAATTCAATATTGATAACAAGCAAAGATTGGATTTTTAATAAACGATTTAGGAGGTGCTTTCATCTCTGTTTTTGTTGGAGCAGATACGAACATATGAATTCAGCTCCCATCAAAATTGCGGCAACTAAGCCAAATCAAAAGAACCATCTTATATCTTAACAATCCAAGCCATTTTCATCAAATTCATTGACACTCTCCTCTTCCAATGTCAAAACAAACATCTCTTCTTCGCAGTCTTCGCTAAACTCATTGGAATTGAGATCATTCAACTCGTTTTCTTCAAACAACTCAAATAAATCAGGCATAAAGGCTATCTCAACTTCTTAAACAACTAAAAATGCCAAGACAAACAACACAAGTAATGCTTCCCTGCATTCATCTTAAGTAACATCATCCTCCTAGTAATAATCACAGAAATTATCTAATAATTCCAATGATAGCATACTCTCACTGTCTCCATCTAACTCTTAATCCACATATTCTCCAAAATTAATTGATGAAATCATTGGAAAGAACTCCATGAGTATAGTATTCTCGTTTCTAACAGCTCGCGAACTGCTAATGCACTATCGATTTGTGAGTTCTCAATGGAAATATCTCATCGAATGGTACTTAGATTCCCGTTAGCCACTTCTCCAAAATGAGAGACTCTCCCTTGAAAGCATTGTGAACACTCAAATGGAAAATTAAGAATCCCATTCTACATATGTCCGTGCTTACAAATAAGTCAGTGCTGGACATGACTTAGTATTCAATCTTGGGAGAAAGCAAGTCGAACAATTCTATTTATTAAAAGCTAAGAGCGAAACAGCTAAGGAAGTCCGCAGTATTCTCCACAGAATCATAGGAGAAACTCTCATGCAGAATAATCCATAGATCAAGAAATACTCAGCGGAATATTATGAATAATTAATTCCTGCATGTAAAGAAGTCAATGTAAGTGAATTCACAAAGGATATCCCATTAAGACTTGCAGCATTAGAAACAAGAACAGACATTGATCAGTTATAAGAAGAAAGTGAATATATCAACAGTTTTAGAGTCTTGCTAAAAGGATATTTGCATTTGTACAAGCAAACACATGATGGTGCGAGCTAAAAAACGAGATTAACGTGTATCTAAGAAGATCAACGAATCGTCAGGATCTATGAGAGGCACAGATAAACTAAAGGAAAATAGCAAAAGTGAAAGAAAATAATTAAGATTTATAAAAGTATATTTGTTGAGTTGATGTGTGTGTGTGAGTGTGTGTTGTCTGTTGAAGGAGAATGTCTCTGTAAAGAGAGCAAGCAAATACAACAACGAAATACAACTACAAAAAGCATATTTAAGCAATATCCCATAGAAGTATTGTTGAGTTTGTTTGTGTTTTTGATTGAGCTTAGCCAAAATCAACTCAAACTAGTTGCAGATTAGCAACTTCTGCAGTATCCCAGGAAGTGTGTTTATCTGTGCGCTGGAGAGAAATCACCTTACGCAAGCAGCTCTTGAACACGAATCGTTCTTCTTCGCACTCGTAGAGATATTGCTTGTTTTTCTTCGTCAGAGGGCGCATGCTATAAATTAAAACAAGATTAATTATTTTCAGATATGTTTGTGAGGGTAACATGCAATTCAAGCAATCCTTTCCTAGAATTCAACTCTTTTGTGGATATGCTGCTATGTTATTCATGAACTTTACTATGTGTAGTTGTAGATGTTCTCTGGGTGGAAGGGCACCTTGTCGAATTCCTGAATTGGTTTTCAAACAGCAAACGTCAAACAACAATCCTCAAGGAAATATCATATCTCTTAATCTCTGAATAGATATATTTCAAATGAGAATGCTTACCACAAGCTTTCCATCAGTGAGCAATCTAGGCCAGATGGAAGGCCATTGAGGGTGAAGTACTTCTTGTTGAGGGACATTAGCGCTGTTAGAGAATACACAAAATATTATCATATTTTCAAATACGAAATTGATATGGTTTGATTACTCAAGAACGCAGTCTTCATAAGAAAGCATCTACTTCATGCCTAAAACATGACATAGCAATAAAAAGTACATAAGTAAATTGTTTCACAATATTTTGACATATAAACCCATTCTCGCTGTTGTTGAAAGGCTATCTTACAAGGAGATGTGTCCAGAACTGAGGGAACTGAAACGGCGGTATTCGCCATGAAAAAGAGAGCCATTGTATATCTTCTTCCTAGAAATCTGTGCTTAATTTATATTTAATTTATTTTTCCTCTTTATATTTTCCCTTTTTTTTCCCTTCGCTTCTTGTTAGTGTTCTCCTCCCCAACCTTTGGATAATCATCAAATATCCATATGATATCTGCTTCAAATTAGAAATTAGTGTTTCTAAGCAAAAATTTATTATTCTATCATTCATACCTCAGAATATCAAGGAGTCGTGGGTTTATTTCTCGCAAACTCAATTGGGAGTTCTCTTGGAACTAAGATCGTTGCTAGAGAAGGAGAAAGATTTAACTAGCTGATCAATCTCGGGTTCAGTAAAATAGGATTATTAGAGCTAAAGATTCTTGAAATTATCCCTCCCCCTGCCTTTGGAATTCATTCATTTTGAACATAAATTCATTTCAAGAGAAATATCCTCCTAATGATTCTAAAATTCACTTGTTTATTCTTATTTTTCAAAGCCTTTATGGATTTTAAATAAAAAATTCTCAAATCAGTTTCTTAAAATCCGATATTTTTAGAATTCTTCATTAAAAAGATAACTCCCCTATTTTAAAGTATTCTTAGCTTCTGCATCCTAGCAATGTACATGGCTGATCATGGCCATGCATAAGAGACAGATGCTTATGACAACAGTGAACTTTTTCATGAAGAACAGTGAATCATATTTTTATATTTTTTCTGTGGTTCAGGTGTATTTTAAAAAATTTATCTTTCCAGCCACGATAAATCAACTTTAAACTGTTTTTGCCTTGCTTAATGGAGCAAAAATGCATGGAAAATAATTATTATTCCCTAGAAACAGATAAAAACATACAATTTAGGAACTTAAACTCAAGGTCGCAGATGGAGTTATCCTGCTTTTCAACTACGATGTTTGATATTTTATGTGTTTTAAATCGATGCTAGATTGAATAAATTATGCTCTTGCTGCATCTTTGCCTGCATTTATGTTGATTATTCTAAATTTATCTTATTCTTTGTTGAATAAATTGAATAATGTTATGCTTGCAATGGGGGGGATGTGAAACCTTCGAATCTTTGTTAGATTGAGACAAATGCAGCCTCTATTATTGAGAACTTCTCACCCTGCTATCTTATTAATTCATTCAAAAATTCCCCATCAAATCAACCTTTAGTATTAAAAATAGTTTATTGTTTATTAGTAATTTCCAAATAAAAAAGAAATTAAAAGCAATTGTGTCTCATTTCTGTTAATTGAAAAAAAGATTAATTGATTCTCCTGCTTTCGTTAATGATTGCCCTCTTCAAATATCTAAATACCCTATGATTTCTAAATTAACAAAAAAAAAAGAAAAAATAATAATTTATCCCGCACAAAGCTCTTTCTTTTCTGCTGATATCTACCAATCTTTATCAATCCTGTCGGCATGAACGTATCTTCTAGAGATAGTGTACCAACTACAGAAAGTACGACTGATGTATAAGTTTTCAAGATGGAGTTCGACTGTTCACTGGAAAATTATGATTTCTTCAAACTCCATGAAAAAATCATCAACCAAGGTATTATCGATGAGACTGCTAAATACGAGAGGATCCTTGGAATCTTCAACAATGAGATTCCTGAGAATCATGGGGAGATTGTTTCAACTTTGAAATAATCAGAAAGATAAGCTAGTTTCAATAAACTCTGCTGCAATTATCTCTTAAAGAAAGCAAAAAAAGAAGAAGAGGAGGAATAGAGTCAAAACAGAAAGATCTAAAATAACTATTCAGAAATAGCAGATGCTGAAACTGAAGATAAACAATGTAAAGAAGATATGAAAATTACAATGTACATTCAACTTTTTGGAAAAAAAAGAGCATCGAATGTCTACGAAGTTTTGAAGGAGCTACTGGAGAGTTCAAACAGTGGATTTGAGCGAATCAAGCGCAGTTAAGCATACTAAATTATAGGATCAAAACACTGTTCTGTGTTGTAATATCCTAACCCAGTGAGAATTAAACTTAACTTTTTCGAATATGGAATTCTAGGGAAGAGCAGAACAAAATAGTAGAATAACTACGATTAAAGCTTCTATAAAATATGGGAATTCGATAGCGTTCATGAGTAATTCTGCTAAGAATAATCTTTTTAAGTAAAAATCGAGTTGGAACTCAAAGACAACTTCAAAGGTGAACCAGAATGCGCTATTTTTATGAGAATAGATCGCTAATCTGAATATGAGCTCTTGAAGATTGCATTCACAGTTAAAAATATGTTTCCAGTGGAATCAGAAAATGTCAAATATTCAGCTGCGAGTAATTGTAATAGCCCTACTTCTTCCTCCTCTTAAGCTTAATTCATGCTAGCTTTTCGTTTAGATGGTCTTCCAAGTTGTTTTCGCTCGTTCCGTAAGAAATTGAATTACATGGATTCAGATATTGTCAGATTCTCTCCATGCGATAACTTCCTTCTTGGTGGCGTATCTGCATTTTCTGATTTAATTAAAATGCAAGTAGCTAATGATAATCTATTGTTAGTTTGTCTTCACAATCAAACACTTGCTGAACCTAAAACTGCTTTCTTCAAGATGATTAAGTATTTCCAAAGCAAAAAATAAATTAAATATGAACCGAAACTTCAAAGCATCTTTGTTTAAGATCGTAATAATAAGGATAACGACAAGATTGCTTCAAGGTTAGCTACTAATTGTTTGAGATTTTATGACTCACCACTAAATCAAGTCATAAAAAAACTCAATAAATCAGGAAAATCATTGTCTGCTGATCTTTCCATGGAATTAAGTAACTAAATCGCTATGAAATCGTTTTCTCTTGAGGTAATCAACCCTAAGGAATCAAAATCCTTAGGTTTAATGCTCAAAAATCAATAGTCCACAGTAACAATATTGAAATTATCCTCCTATGGCTTAGTGAACTTTAAACTTCCACAGAATCCTAAAGATCTAGAAGCATTCCTTAGGGATAAACTAGCTAACTAATCTACTTTAGATCAGATTTATTCTGAGGAATAATTCAAGAGCATCCCTGATAACTACTGTACAATCTAAAAGATCATTCTCACCTCAGAGAGAGTCATCTTCTGTGGATAGGAGCTCATCGAATTATCAGAGTAATTCCCCCAAAAGCGATTCTATTCTGATTCAGCGATTGTCTATTTGCGGCAAGAACAAGGATTAAAGTAGCTCGACTTCGAAATCATTTCAATTGAGGAGTTTCAACAATGCTTTGATAAATATTTAGTATCAGGGATTTAAGTTATTCCTGCGAAGAAGTTCTTCATATGTGGAATAACAAGCTTAGGACTCGAACGAGGTAGCTATTTTGCTAAGATTCTTGCTCAAAACAACGATCCAAGAAGATCATTTACTAGCGTCTCAAAGCTAATAAGAGAATATAATTTTTCATATTAAACACCTATTTTTTCTAAGAAATACTAATAAATCATCGTAGAAGAGTATTCGTATGGATAAGATGATATTAACAGAAACAACAGCAGTCTCTACTGCAGGCAATGGTACATCAACTAACAACTATTAACAGATATTATCTAAGGAATGAAGCTGCATCAGAGTCTGAAAAACATCAGTTCTTTAGAGTTGCAGCTCCATTCGCCTAATGTTGTTGCTTTAGACTCAAATAACCCAAAAGCTTATGAAACAGAAGCGATAACATATATGATAGTTGATTTGAAATATCATACTGATATCCCTACTATTAATCTGCCATGTGTGTATATCCTTCCATAATAGTATTCAGACAAGTAGTATCAAATAAAGCAAACCATTCTTTAAGACTACACTGTGAATGTATTTAATGTGAATCGTTGTGAGCCTGGATTCATCACAACGCATCACTTGAAGATGTTTAAAAAGACATAGTCCAAAATACAATTAAAATAGTCAATAACGAAGTCAATCGAAGAGACTTCTGAAATTTTATTTAAAAATGTCGGTAAAATATGCTAAACCTAGCAATACTAAGAGATAATTCGGGAGAATGCAGTTGCTAGACTCAGATCGCAATTAAACAGAAATACCTTCTATCTCAATGGGAGTTTCATACTCAATGGAAGAAATACATTTCGTTATGGTGATAAAATAGAAAATATTAATAATGCAATCAGCCCATACGAACCGGAGTAAATGACACCGATTATGATATAATTGAGAATCCCATAGGAATTTGTTAGATTCGCAGACAAACCTATTTAAACTGTTTACATTGCAAAGATAGCGTAGAAAAGTAACTAACTGGGGAAATTATTTAGTTTTTAAGTGCTTTCTTTAGGGTATTTTGCTAGCTAAAGTAGTTCAAATTAGATTTCTTCTTCGTCTTTTATGGAATTATAATCTTTTTTAGCATTCTCACCTGATTTCGATGAGAATATCTTCTGGCCTGAGTTTACCCATTCTTTAAACACTACTTAGTTCATAGTCATAACCGATTAATGTGAAATAAAATGCTTAGCTACAGAGGAAGAAACAACTCAACGAATCTATGACTATTTAGGCTCTTAGCAAAGTAAAAAAGGAAACAGTCATGATATGATTAACCTCGATGATAATACAAATAGTTCGAGAATAGATTAAGATGCATTCTATCAAAATGAAAGCATGCATCTCAGTGAATTGTTCCTCTAAGCATTCCCGAAGATTACTATTTAGAAACAACTCAAGTTGCTCTTTCATGGAGTTAAGTAAACCAAAAAAAGGATATGCTTATTTTAATAATAATTTCTAACCTAAGTTTTTTATTGGTTGATCTAAAATGTAAAAAGAAAGCAAACATAGGAGGAATCAAAAGACAATAAGATGAATGATTTGACTGTTGAGATGCTCTTAGCCTAGTTGGATTTAGATTCAAGGATTCCCTTGACTGAAGATTTCTTTGATGCATTTAGCAAAGAAAAATGGAATTACGCATTTTATTCTGCTTTGTCTTCGCAGCTGAATCATCTCAATCAATCTCTTTCTAAGCACACCGTAGACAAGCAAGAAGCTTCAAAAAATAAGAAAGTTCTTTAGTGCTTTCAAGAAGTTATTGAATTTGCTAGTTAGTAAATTCTATCACTGAATAATAAATCGTTAGAAGACTGCGATACATATTTTGCAATATCTACTATCCCTGAATTCAGTTGGGATCCGCAGGATTACTATGATCATCCAGCTATTCCACTTTGCATAGAGGTTAGACAGAATTAAGGGGGGTGTTTTTGCTTGGAATTATTTATTTTTTGTTGTTGTTGGTTTAATTACTATTTATTTTTTAATAATATTTTTCTGCTCAGTAAATGACATAGTTCTACGAGGATATGAATGTTGTTTCGCAATACCTAAACTCTCAAGGAATTAATGTTAATCTGAGAAGTTGTAAAGTCATCTCAAACAACAACAATACACCATTGAATTGCTACTTAGATCCATAAGAAGTTTTCGATAGATGTTTACATTTGTCTTGTCTAAAAATAGCCAAATCCTTTGCGAATTTCTTAAATTCATAGAATCAATCTAAAATGAACTCGGATAGATAAAACTAAGAATACACCAATTAATGGAAAAAAGTTAATCGTTGCAGGAATAATATGCCAAAAGATAGCCTCAAATGGAAATCAGTTTATTTCTCTGAACTAGATGAGATTATTGCGATAATAAGCATCTTCTTCATAGCGAGGAACACCAGTTAGTATTAAGATGTATTTGGTAAATTTAGTAAGGAAATGAGTGAATTGAAGACTCTTGCTAGAAGGGAAATCCTGCAGATGTAGTTTTACTATTGTGTGTATCCTAAAATTAAAGAGTTAGTTTCCTATGATCCCTAGGAATGCTAACTAATAGTAGCAGAGGAGATTTGTTTATTTTAAGGTGATAATCAGGAGATTGTGTAGAACGATAAGATAAACTAATAAGATATCTAAAGGGATAGCGAAGATTATGATGATAAGGAGGAGAAAGAGGTGGAGGAGGATAATAATTTAGACATTGATCCTATGGATGAGTCATCAGAAAAGAAAGACAAATCTCTTTTCCAATGTGATTTTTCGATGATCTCGCAGCATAATAAAATGTTTGGAAACGATAGCGATAATGAAGACAGCAATGGATGAAGGATAGATATCCCAATTGAAATTATTGTTATTAGTATATTAATAATAGTATCATATTTAACTTTAATCATAGTGTTTCTGGTACAAATCTCTCCTTTTCTCTTTATGGTGATTTTGTGGGATGCTAATGCCATTTTACAATAAAAACAAATAAACTTTGAGTTAGTAACATACAATAAAAAACACAGTAAAAAAGAAAAATTATGTTTCTTATTAAGGCATCCCTATCAATCAATCACACTATGTAATCGATAACGATGTCTATCTTGAACTGTCAGGAAGAGTTCTGAATACTTTCACAGTGAGATCCTCATCTTGCTTGCTTTCATCAGTCTTATCCGTATATGTCAGTAGATAATTTGTTCCTGCAACGATTTAGACTTATACTCTGATTAGCTTACCCAACTCTTTTGAAGGAGGGATGTTCTAACAGCTGTTGAGGAATTCTTTCCGTACGAGCGCATCGATTTCTCGGATTGTTTCATCATTGGTAGCTTCACTGACATTGTAGTTTCGTAATCCTCCAGCCAATCCAGGTTTCCTGACTATTTTGTGGAAAGCAGAGACTAGAGAAAGAGGTGATGCAAGGAAGAATATGAATAAGGATAGAAAGAGTAGTTTTTGTTTCATGTTTTGTAGAAATGAGATGGTTGGTGAAGATTCTCTTACTTTTGTTTGATTGATTTTAGATATTTTTTATGCTTTGGAAGGAAGCACTAAGATATTTCAAGGGAGATTAATAATGAAATGATGGAATGGTAAATTAATTACTGGGAATATCTCAGGAAATATCATTAGATTTACTGATGAAAGTAGATGAACAGGAAAAAATAATTAAAGAGAAGTCATTCTAATGGAGATTCTAAGGATGGCAGGCTAGATGAATCAATTTATTGATTTTTTGGCCAGCTAATGTTTCCTTTTCATTAGATGTTACTTTCATTAAGTTAATCAGTAGATCTAGATAATTTATGGGTGTAAAATTTAATCCAAAATCCCTTTTTTTTAAGTTCAATTATTTTTCACACCATAGTTTCTAAGTTTAGAATGAATACACTTGAGAAGGATATTGAGTTTGAAATAATATTTATGCTATTTGGGTATGATTCCTTAGTTTTGCTTATGTCAACTACTGATAATGTTATTAATTTAATTTTGAGTGGTAAAATGTTATTAACAGCTTGAGATACAATTAGTTTCTCTTTTTAAATTATTTGTGAAAATAAATAAATAAAAAAAGTCTTTACAAAGAAAAAATTATTCATTAAACATACAAATGGTGAATAGTTTATTTTTAAAAACATATTATCGAAACACCTAAGTCACAAGATTCTACTTCAGTTTTCGCAGAAAAAAAAGTATCAAGGATTTATGCTCTCACTCCTTTCTTTCATACAAGTCTAACTCTATTATTCTTTCTAGTAAATTATTGATTCTCCCTTCAATAAATTAATCGTACTGACAAACCTGATTTTGAGAATCGTTAATCCACTTTAGGAATGTGGTAAAAAGGACAAGCTTATTATAGAATTTTACAAATATATTAATAAGATAATAGCATACAACAACTACAAGGGAAATGGGGACAACTCACTGCATGATCAGAAAAGAGGAAAAGCCTGCTGCCTCTCGAACGAAAATCGATGAGCAAATTTGGAAGTCAAAGCTAGAGACATCCTCATCTACCCTAGAGCCAGTGAATACCGTTTCCGATTAAGACTACATCGCATTCTAGAATAGAATCCAATCAGAGATGATATCTACACCCCCCTGCTAAAGGCATCCTTCATTTTCAGCAGACCTCTTGTTGGTTAAGGTAAACGATACCCATAAGGACAACATTCGAATCTGCATAATGTGCGTTTAAGACTAAAATCTCTCGTCTGATTCATTTATATCCATCAAGCATTTAATATAATCTTCCAGCGATGAAGTCTTATTGAATTACCCTCCAATTCAGAACCATCAGCTGTCACATTCACTTCAAAGTATCACCAATTCTACAACGTATGTTATTAACTAAATTGAATAGTTTCTCGTCTAATGTAAGACCGAATTCGATAAGGCATTCGAGATTGCTAAGGCTAACACTCGAACGCAGATCGATTAGTTAATACAACTCAGAGATAATTGTCTCGCTTCATATTAGAAACTCGCTGAAATTGAGAAATTAAAGGAATTAGTTAATAATTGCAATGAGACTGCCAAGAATACTAATGACTAGCTGCTGAAATCATTCCTTTCTGAGAAATATCAGCAATCAAGGGTAAACATGAATATTCTGTAAAAGCAAGTTGATGAGTTCGAGTAAATGAGCTCTTCGTTCTCATTAGAACCATCCAAGAAAGTTCTCAAAGCAATTACCAAGTCAATCACCGATATCGATCTCTTTGCATGTAAGCCAATCAGAATTCGAGTTGTTAGGATATCCATTTTGATTGAATGTTTCCCTTTTCCTTAGCGTCCATCGAACAGATGATCCAACCTGAAGAGCGGCACTCGATGCTGTCTCCTCAATTGGTTTTAAGACCATCACTGCAACTCAACAATTCCTCTAAGAATCTTTAACTATCCCGCAATGAATCTACTTAATGTTTTGAAATCACGCACGTTGGGGAATCAAACCAAGTATCATAATGCTATCTTGACTATGTCTTTAAGCCATCTTTGAAATACATCGTACGAATCGACATCGAACAGCGATCATCTAGCGAACTATTTCAATTCATGTTCGGATTGATGCCCGAATAGAAGAAAAACTAAGATTTTGCATATTCCTATCATCTCACATATGACGAATTCAATGCTACCTATGGGATATCTAAGATGGTCAAAGGAAAGTAACTTCACTCAGGAGTAAAGAAAAATGTCAAAAGAAGTCTAGAAATGCAAATTTATATTAAGAATAAGCATCTTCGAGTGTGTTCTCTCTCAGAATACACTGAAATAGCTGAGTTAAATGATAAAACAAAGTTGTAAGGGAATATTCCTTATATACTGGGGTTTTATTTGTACTGTCCGAAGGATTTCATAAGAATTGTAGAAGTCGCTGCTGTGGATGCGTTTGATGAAAGAACTAACACAGATGAGAGTAGTAACGATGAAAAGAGTAATTGGAATTATGATACAGATGATAATTGTGATGGCGAGAAAGGAAGGGAGTTTAATATAAAGGATCGTGGATATATCTTGAGTAGAGGAGGAAGTGTTGGAAGTGAAGTTAAAAGAATAAGGAAAAGGTGATATGGATGTGAAAATGATAAATGTGTGTGTATGTGAAGATAAAAATGGTTATTTTTTATTTTTGAGTGATTTTAATTGTATTTTGATTATGTTTTTATAATTTTATGAAATCCAGCCTTTTTCATTTAAAAACTACAAATTCTATGTTTTTAAAATTGAGTAATTTGTTTCATGTAAAACACTTAATAATTATGTCTTTGTAAATATTTAATTTTTAGTTAAGTTTCCCCCACCCCCAAAGTACATTGAAATCTTAACTTACGAATATTCGATTAAAATTTGAAGAAATTTTTTTTAAAATCAAAACAAGGTATCTGAATTGCCTATTGTTTGAATCATAATTGTGTAGTGTTTTTGTTCATTGAATGTGATTTGATTTTATGTTTATTTGAAATTTCTCTCATTCATTTTTGTTTATTTTGTTTGTATTCTTTGTTGTTTAGTATGCGTTGACAATATAAAATTCAATATGTAGTGTGTTTTACAAAATGAACTACTTAAGAGTTTTAGAGAGAACAATCACAAACATTTGTTGTTCAGTTCGTTTTGATGAGAATAATTGAATCTTTTTGAGAGATATGGATATGTCAAAATGGGTATGATTCTACAAAATAGCTTAAAAATAATATTGGGCTATTGAGATTCAATCCATTTGATCTGAATATTTGGAACTGTTTGATTCCACTAATAGCAGATGTACAACGAAGGCGTTAAAAACTTTTAGGGGATGATCTAGGTGATTGCTATGGAAGTTCCCCGTGTGAGAAACAATGGGTTTAAAAACTAATTTTGTTTGTGTATTCTGCATGGTTATTTCAAACAGCCATTTCTAAAACCAAAACGCCTTAGATTGCTTGATTTGTATTCTTATTTGTTAATTTGTTAATAAATTTCTTCCTTTTTGCTTTACTTGTGATTCTTCTCCCCATCCCTCCTCCCAGTCAAAGTCAACAGATTGTCTCACTTGCAAATTTAAATTAATTTGAATAATTTAATTAAAAATATTTGAGTATTTCTGTTCTCTTTACTTCTCGTTAGATTGCAAGCCTTTCATATTTATTCAGTTTACTTAGTATTATCATTAATATCATTTCCCTTCTTTTTCTCTTTGCTTTTTCAATTGAAAACACATACATAACATTTCATTTACAAGAGAAATGCTTTAAATTATTCAAAACATACCATAAATGAACTGCTTTGCTAATGCAAGGCAACATCTAGTTCATGTAGATCTCCTTTTGTACCAGTTTCTTCACCCCCCTTTGTGTTCCTATCCTGATTACTAGGATTCCTTCTGAACCCTTGAATATTCTCATCAATGAATTCTGATTTACATTCAACTTGCTTCTTATCCACCCCTCCAATCTTACCATTATCTTCGTTAGCGCTTTGAATTGACGACACATGTCGCTTGAGCTTATTGGAAGCATTAATTTGCTTAAGGATCTTGGAGTTTCTCATACAGACATCTTTGATATTCAAACTCAATTCTTCTGTGTTCACAGTATCTTCAAATCTTCTTGAACAGCTGGGCTAATTATTGCCTTATTGTAAATGTATGTTTTACCCAATGCGCTATCGGAAATAGATCTCTAGCCTTTAAGCCATAGAGTCTTCTTCCCATTTGGGTTCTTTTTGAATTTGCTAAGCTTTCGCGATAGTTGCCTTCTCTTAGCTAATTTTCAATGCTGTTTTCTTCAATAGTTAGTGCTCTTCATAGATTAACCTATCGCGATGAGACTCAAGTGCTTTAAGGGGTATTTCTACTAATCCCCATTGTGTTCTGTTCCGTTGAAGATATATCCGCATGGAGCCTTCGGAAATGAACTCAAAACAAATCTCAGTGATCGTCTTGCAGTTCAGGGCAGATGAATAGGATGGCACAGAAGTAGAACTTCTTTCTTTCATGTACATGCTCGGTAATAGAATCAAGTGTAGATTCTCTTTTTACATGTTGATCTTTGCGAATTTTCCGATGAAAAGTGAAATGTAATCAGGATTCTCAATGATCAAGTTCTTCAAGATCAAGCCAGCACTTGAGTTCGTTGGGTAAGCTTTACTAGGAAGAAGTGTAAGGATGACATCTGCATTGTTGTTACTGTTGTTTGTATTCACATTAATTCCTTCTAAATAGTTATTTTCATTAGCTGCTTTCAGACATCGTTATTGGAATGGCGTATCTTCCTTGTCTTCTTCAATCTTCTCCTTCTCTGTATCATCCTTATTCTCTTCCTCTCTACAAATTTCCCTCTCATCAAGAACCATCTCTATTGGCTCAACTATCAAATTCTCTTATTTTTTTTATTATCCTCCTCCGTCCAATTGTTGCTCTAAGGATTACTGATTCGTTTCATGATTACTCTATTGTGCAAGCTAGACTTCCCTTCTGATTGTAAAGAACTATTCCTCACTTTAAACATCTAAGGAGTTAAACAGCAAAACTTTTTTTGGCTGCTAGACACAAAAATCCTTCAAGATCGTACTGTAGTCCATGAATAATCTAGAGGATTAGTTTTTACTAGGATTGTTCGGGGTCTGACTTTAATAGATTGCATCAATGGGGTATTTGTTATGCATGAAGAAGTTAAACAAATACTCCCAAACATTGTTGCTCTCTGGGAGGATGACTACAATGGAATAGAACTAACTGATAGCCTTGAACATGGATTTTATGTTTTCCCTTTACCAGAAGAATTTTAGCATTAACTCATGAATGCTCATTTCCTTAGTCTAGGAGGATTAGCTGTATGGTGATTGATGATAATGCTGATACAATATGTCTGTATCTTCTTCGGAATAATTATTGTTGAGATTCAGATAATTGTAGAAATCAGCTTTAGTGAAGAATGGCCTATCGAATCGACCTAAGACACCGTCGAAATGGAAAATAGCAAAATATTAACGAGTCTAACTTGTCGTGGTGCCATTCCCTCTGTGAGATGAGGAAGAATAGACTCTCTTTAGCTGCACAGTCTCGTGAAATTAAGGAAAAGATCGAAAAGAAAAAGATGGGGTTTTAGCGTTATTAATATTATTATTGCTGTTTTGAAAACATGCACCTGAGTGTTACTTGGGAGTCTCTTTGATCTCTTGTTGGGGCTGTAAAATGATTTTGGAGTTGTATCCTTGTGTTGAAGTTAATTCATTAGGTGTCTGTGATAATCCTTGCTCTGGATATGGGATCTTAGTTGCTGTGATAGCAGCTTCATTCATTGCTTCAGGAATGATTTCCAATGCGAATTACTGATTGCTTTCATAATGAATTTCTTCAATGCGCTCTTCCTTCTGAAAAGAGAAATCGAAATCTCTAGGGAACCCATCTTCTCCTTGCTCTTCCACTTACCAAGGAGCTGAACAATCTTCTTGCCAACAACTTTGAGGATTTGGTTCGAATTGCTATGCTTGTTGTTATTGTTGTTCCCAATTAGTGAGGTTGTTTGGTGATTTAATGCTGTTTGTATTAGGTAATTATTATTATTCTAAATCTTCCAACGAAGTAAAGGAAGATGAGAAAGTCAAGTGATTCCTAGTATCTTCTTATGCTTTGTCATGCTCTTTCATTAAAGAAGGCAAATTAAACTCTTTGTCTTGTATTTCTTCCAGTTATTTCGGCTATTCAGATTATTTATCTGAACCTCTTGTGGTTGAATTCTTGTCTTGGAACATGAAAAATCTCTTATCAAAATTTATAAATCTTCCAGAAGTCATATAGCAATAAGGAATCGCAGTATTGATATTGATTTTATTGCCATTAGAGGAGGTTTGATCGCTTTGAAGGATAGTAGTGATAGTTTATGTGGAACTTTGATTTTCCTTTGAAGGTACTTTTATCTATTCGAGTTAGGAGTTCTCCTGTGACTCCAAGCTCTTCTTCCTTTCTTCAATCGACGATAAGCCTTTTTGGTAGTTAACTGGGATCTAAGGAGGAACTAACGCAGGTGTAACTGCAACAGAGACTGCAAAAACAGGTATTTTTTGAAGAAATTTTCTCAATTTGAAATGTTTCTGCTGTTTTATTGCTAGCAACTTTTCCTGCATGATTTCATGATCAAAATAAAGATTTTAATTGTTCCTGAGTAGATTTTCCAATGTGAAATAGTGCATTCGCCCTGGATTCTCTTTGAGACCTGCATTCTGCTGAGAATTCTGGCTTGTTGAGTTTTAAAGGGTTGCTTGAAAATGATTAATATTTTAAACTTAATATGCTTTAGCAACTTCAGTTCCGGAGTTTCTTTTGGTAATATTGAGATTTTTCAACCTAGGAGAGATTGGTCTTCCTCCTCCTTACAGGGGCGGTTACGAACCGCTATTTAGCGAATTCTACTGCCCAGAAGTAAGAGAAGAAGTTGATGGATATTGAACCACTCCAAATGAAGATTTTTAATATCCCTATTGCTTGCAAACAAAAACAGATAAAAAGGGCAAATAATCTCTTTTATTATCTTACAAGAGAAGGTAGGGTCTGTTGATCTTTAGAAGAAGTAGTACTGCCAGTTTATATCGCTGGAGGTTTCGGTGGATAACTTTGCTTTTAACCCTTAATCATGGAATGAAGATTCTTGGAGAGTAAGACCACGCGAGAAAGACCAACGTTCGAAGAAATTGATGAGGCTGAAGAAGATGCAGTGGCAGAGGTATTGCTAAGGGGAGTAGATGTAGTGCTATTAGTGTTAGTGATGATTGCCTTCAGTTTCTAAGGGGATCTCCTTTTTTCAGAAGAGTTCTCTTTGAATACAAAATTGTTGTTATTTCCTGCTAGGTTCTTCATCTTAGGGGATGATCTTTTATCAGATTTATCCAACCCTGAGGTTGCAGCAGTAGTAGTAAATACTTCCTTCAGGTATGTTCTTTCTGTTAATGGATAGAGATGCGTTTTAACATTCGGCATCTGTGGCAGAACATCAAGGACTTACTATGCTGTTTCGTTCTTTGTGTTTTTCCCTTTATTTGCTGTAACTGTCGGTTTGTTCTTCTTTTTTCTTGGATCCTACACAATGATAATATTTTCATCATCGACTGTCCGTTTGTGTCTCTAAAAAGGGCTAGGTTCTAGAAACTCTAGAGATCTCTGACGGAAGGTGTTGTCATCTTCTGACACCATTTTCTTGACAAGCTTACTGCGGATTGGACTTCGAGATAGAAGTTTCTTGAAAGGTTTCTTTGTTTAGAGTATTCCTGTTTGGGAAACTTCTTTGTTCAGTAAGTTAAGTTTAGTTTCAGGCTTTTACTTGATCATAAAAACTAGCGTAAATAATAACAAGTTCGATTTCAATTTATTATTTCCATTTTGGAATATTGGTTTTGATTTAGAGCCTGGTAGAGTACTACCAAGTGTACAATTAGTGCTGCTTACTAATCAATGAACATAGCTAATCTCATCATGATAGAGGAATTGAAAAAAGAGTGGGGAAGGGGGGAAGGTTAATTTAATTGATTATTAATATTTTCATAGAAGATAAATAATGTGATACTTCTACCTTTTATGCTTCACTCTCTGTTTTAAGCATACAAACAAAAAGAAATTAATAAAGAATAATTAAAGGGTTTGATCAGTTAATTTAGAAGGGATAAAGGGAGTTGTTTTTATGTTTGGCTTTATTTTCTTTAGAGAAATAATAGAATTGTTTTATTTCAGTAGTAGCCAGATGATCTAAATAACGATGTTCTTGATAATAAATAAATAAAAAAATACAAACAATAATTCGCAAAAATAAATGAACAAACTTTTCACCATCTTCGCACTTGCAGCACTATTTGCTTCTGCTTCAGCTGAAATTTGTGCACTACAGACTGGTATAAATAAATGTATGGCTTGTGACACTCACAATGGAATTGATTGTAACTCCTGTGAAACAGGCTATTTCCTCGATTCATAAATCTGTCGAGCTTGCTCTAATATCGACGAGAATTGTACGGTTTGTTCTAATGATGGTACATGCCTTGCCTGTTTGGGTTCAAAACGCCCCAGCACAGACGGAAAAACTTGTGAATCTGAATGCAATGCTATCGACGAGGATTGTACGGTTTGTTCTAACGATGGTATATGCCTTGCCTGTTTGAGTCCAAAACGCCCCAGCACAGACGGAAAAACTTGTGTTTATTGAATAATTTCCTCACTGTTTGTACTACTTGTCCTGCTGCTAGTACGGGGGCTTGCATCTTGCGAGACTGGATTATCTCTCAACACTGCAGAAACAGCTTTTGTATTAATTTCCAATATTTCTTTCGCATAATAGTCCCTCATTTATGCTCTCATGGAAGAAATTCACCATACTATTTTACACGTTTGGAAGCTTGTTTTTGAAGTTATGTTGCTAAATTAGTTGAAAATATCTTATCTTCATTTATTAAAATCATTTCTTTTATTTTTTGATTCATTTAACAACAGTCATTATTGCACATTAGTTATTTTTTATTGTGAAAAAAAATAGTAATTTAATCAAAAAGAAGAAATATTCAGCTGCAGATGGCAATACCTTTGCATGAGCACTAGCTTTTATATTATCCGCAAAGACTAAGATAAGATTTCTATTTTTAAAAGAACTATTCTCAAACTAAAGAATTCCATTGGATTAGACATAGATCTGCAAGCTCAAAACAGCAGATTTTAGATGTAATGACCTCCTCAAGGAGAAGAGCCATAGCACTAGTGTTTCAAATAAGGTCTAAAGATTGTCTAGCAATACATTTCTTTCTATCAAATCTAACAGTATTAAACCGCATTTACTATTTGCTCTGGATAGTTTATTTGAAAGAAGAACTCAATTTTCCTGAGCGAATAAGCCATTTTGAGGAATAAATATTTCAGATTTAGCAAATTCTAAATCTCGAATATCTTCTCTTGAATTAGAAATTAACTTAATGCGATACAATTAAGGACACTATTCAAACAATTCGTCCCAGTGAAAAGCATTACAAATGGTAATAAGCCTGCCATGATCAAACTAATTCTTGTTGTTGCTTTTTAGCAAAGAATACAGATATAATTGGAGTTTGCAGCTTTTAATCAGTATTTTTGTTCTCTCTCAAGCAATAAATTAATAAAAACCAGAATACTGAATGTTCTAAAATATTTCACTATCTAACTACAGCCGAAACATGTCAGAGATATCATTAAAAGAAGAAAAGTATGCTTTGATACATTTTTTCTGTTTGTGTATGCTTGAGTGTGTGTATCTCTGTCAAGAAAGGATAAAGACAAAATAATCAAAAGTTGACGAACAGTTTAATTAATAACGATAACTAATCAAAGGATTAACTGCCTCTTCTCAAAGCTAAATGTTTCTAATCATAACTAGAAATAACGCTTATTTTATCCCTACCCTACAATAATACAGATATAATTTATTCAGTAGCATTTGAACTTAATTTTTGTATTCTAAGTTACTTGTATTTGCCTTTAGGATATTTCTAAAATAGGGAGGATAATTTATTATATATGCAAAGATCATAGGGAAAGACAGAAATAGCTATGTGGAATTGTATTGTAGTAAGATCAACAAAGGAAGGAAGATGTTCATGATAGATTCATAGATAAAGAAGGGATGTAATTTATTATCTGTAGAGAGAGAAGACACGAATAATAATAATACTATTAATTTTTATAATAATACTGACAGTAAGGTCATTAACGCAATAGTATTGCTTGAGACCTTCAAGTGCTTTTCTATTCATAATAGTCAGCTAATAATCATTATATGCATACACGCTGACTAAGTCACATGATCAATAGTAAGCGTAATAGTCTCTTCATTTCTTGACCTATTTAATAGGAGTACTAGAGCGACTATGATGATGACTACTATTATTATTATTATCCCCACGAGAGAGACTGCTCTTGCTAGAACGATCACGATCTGATCCTCCTCCTCTTTGGGAGGAATATACTCGTTTCTAATATTATTGCTGTTGTTGCTATTGCTAATTTGAAGAGTGATAGTCTCTGCCTCTGCTGTTAGATCCTTTCCTACTTTAATCATGAGTCACCCACAAATAAAAACAAATGTAAAAAGGGATAGGCAAGTTATTAATAGATACTTCTTCTTATAAACGCCCAATTAATCTAATCCAATTGTATTATTCTTTATTTTTACTTCATGTTTCTGTTTGCGTTCTGATTGTTGTAGTTTTTCTGATCATTGGAGGGATATTTATTGCTTCTAGCTGACTCATTAGTGTACCTAAGCTTATTATTGTTATTGTTATCTTCAGTGTCAAATTAATACTATTGCTGTCTGCTTCCTGCTGTAATTTATTTAGAAATCAGCATATAATTCTATTAAAAATACATGAGGGTAATTTAGATTAATTACCTCTATTTTCTGAGACATAGCTAGATTGTTTCTGAGAGTAATCATCTCTTGAAGGGTATTGCTCTTTCTAGACATAATCATCTTTTTGTCCTCCTCGTGAATTCTATCGTAGACTCTCCTAATCATAATTAATATGTCTTCTCTCTTTCCCTTCATTTCTGTATCAATATAATCATATTATCAATTCAGAAAATCCAATAATAGTATTGTTTGTGTTTTTTTGTTATTACTTGTAATGATCATCTTAGTATTGCTACGGTGAACGAGATGAACTCATTTGATCTTCTCTGCCTCCTTTATAGCGATGATCATTGTGTTCGTGATAGTCAGAGCGAGAGCGAGAGTTTCTTCGTTATGATCCGCTGTTGAATGTTTGTAGAAATTGAGTTATTATTCATTAGAGAAGCACATATCTTTCATAATTTTTGTTTCTTAATAAATATAAAACCTTTCTTCATGTTTTGTTCTTCCTCTTCTTTCTGTGTAGATTTATTCTTATTAGACTTCAGCAAGCTGAGTTGGTTTACTCGAGGACATATTCTAGTTGCTTTGCAGCTAGGCATCTGTGATTGCTTTGAATCTAGCCTACTCAATATCATTGAAGTAAGCATACTCTTAACTGATAAACGTGATGCTGATTTCTTTCTCGTTGATGGTACTCCCATTAAGATTGCAATATGCATTCTCCATATGACTGGTTCTTCCGAATCGCACGAACAGCACACGATCGTTGATAGTATCACGAGCTACTTCGAGGACATCACCGAATTAGTTAAATATCTCCATCGCATGTTCTTTCTCGACTGCACTGGAGCAATTAGCCACACGCAAGGAAAGTCTATCTTTATCGATACGTACTGTGCTCATATATGAAGATATTAAGGATATTTATGTTTATATTCGTAGTGTTTTGATACTTCTTCAAAAGGAAAAACAAATCAAATAAGAATTATATTTTGTGCGAATTTAATTATTTTTAATTCTTTAGGAGGGTTAGTTTTATTTCGTGATTGAATTATCTGTGTGTGTGAGAAAGACGAAGAGAAAGAACAGGAGATGAATGTAAAAGATATATCAGCAATGATATGAGAAGATTGGATATTGCAAGAAGCTAGATAATAGAAATATCTGAAGTGGAAATATTTAGATAAAATAAATCTATTGAATACTCAAAATATCCATTTAATATTTCGATGAATTATCTTGGTTAAGATATTAATAATCTGAATGTATGGATGACAGGATATTTGTGTCTTTTTGGTTTAAAAATACAAGTCAAATCCGTTGGAGAAAATCAAATCAAATTAAATTAATAGTTAGAGCAGTAGTTGCAGCAGAAGATACTTTTTAGATTTTTCACAGCGTATCTCTCTCTCTCTCTCTCTTTTAATTGAGGGAATCACATATCTCTCATTCTAATGCACTAAAAGCATCCATTTTGTTAATTATTATTACTTATTAGAAAATACAGAAGTTACAAAGACGAAAAGAGCGTATTATTCAATGAAGATAAGCTGTTATGGATAAAAAAGTCAGAAATAATAGCAATTAGAGACACACATATATAGAGAGTCTTTGGTGTGTATGTGTGGCTGAGAAAAGCAGAATCAAAATTGAATACTAGCTGGGGAGGGGGGATGACTGTAAATGAAGGTTCAATGTTTTATTTCTGTTGGACGGTCACAGTGATAGTATTGAAGGGGGGTTAATAGTAATAATAAAACAGGCCACTGTGTGAGAAGGAAGAAGCGATTAGGAGAATAGAAGAGATTTATTAAAGAAACCTAACTATTCAAAAGAGAGAGAGAACAAGTTGTACAAACTTAGATAGTTTTACCAGGGAACAGCATACAAAACAGCCTTGTTAAGCGTCTAATCACTTAAGAATATTCAATTTTTCTTGTGAAGAAGCAGATATTATTCAAGAAGAGCAAAAGGAGATCACACAATATTATTATCGATGTCTGCAGTAGATCCTTGCATTTTCTGTGAGAAGTTCAGTACATTTCACAGTTTCGGTCCGCTACTGAATAAAGCACTGTATTCGAAATATTCTTCATCGCAGAACTATTTCTATTCAAAGGAGATTAATGATATTATCGATTCTGCATCGACAGCTGCTGTTGTCGCGTATAAAGATTTAGAGATGCTGAATGAAGAAGAAGAGTATCTGAAAAGAGGATATCCATCACAGTAAATATGTAGGAAAATGATGGATTTAACGGAGTATTATAAGTATCATAAGGATATTCCTAGGTTATTTATGCCGAGCATTGGGAGTATTATGAATAGATATCATGATAAGAGAAGAAGGATTGAGTATGGTAGAATCAAGAAAGAATTAAATCTAGAAACATCAGAACATGAGGATAAAAATGAAGCGAAAGATGAAAATGAAACAAATAGGGAAGAAGATGAAGATGATGAGGATGAAGAAGAAGAGGAGGAGGAGAAAGAGATACAAGAAGAAGGAGAAAATGAGGATAATAAGGATAAAAATGATAAAAGAAATGATAAGAACAAATAAGAAAGAAAGAAGAAAAACCTGGAAGATGCGTTGAATCAATGTGAGAATCTTCTTGTGAATCTTGAAATCACATCATCGTTCCATGAAAGAACTAAGGGTATGCCTCCTAGGATTGTAGGCAAATATTCTCCTAGGACTGATTTTAATCCGTTTTACATGCACTGCAATAGTGCCAGTGGAACTCATAAGAGCAGAAAGAACTAAGATCACGAACAGAGTGGTGATTCTAATTTTGATTTATCTTCGTTTCTACATAAACTCAACAATAGCTCATTCTTCAATTAGCGCAAGTAATAGCAATAGTCAGGGTAAGTGCAATAACCATAGTAGAAGAGACAACTTCCAGCGAATTTCAACTATTAATTTGAATAAAAATCCACAAGCAATAAGCAACAACAATAACAGCTAGGATAGACTCGAGAACCGACGAGTTATGCATTATCGATTTTGATCTAGCAACCAAGCAGCACAACTGAACAAGCTGCATTAAAATAGTTCTATTCTTCGGAGCTTTCTCTATCTAATATGAGTTTTATCTTGGGGAAATAGAGTCAAAATAGTAATAATAATAATAATAATAATAATGAGATTATTGGTTTAATGTTTAGCAAGCACAACCCTAACAATAACAACAACATAGCTGCTTATAATGTAGCTGGTTAGCACACTAAGCTGCCTTCTTCACTAGTTAAGAAAAAATAAGATGCAGAAGAAAACTCGAATAAACTCTTAGGAAACCAACTCAAGAATCATATCTAACCGAAAGGGAAGTAATAGGCAGGAACAACGGGAACATACTCTAAAGTATCATTAGCGTAATAATCTACAAGATTGAGTGCAGAAGGATACCCTACAGCTGACAGCAATAATAGCAAGAATAATGTCATGATAAGCAATATATTCGCGAATAGGACGACAAACAGTGAGCTAAGTTAGATTATTCTATTATAGAAGTAGAGTCTAGAGTAGCAGAAGGAAGCAGAATTAGATAAACTTACAGGTATTCATCAGAATTAAAGATTGTAGTAGTTGCAATAACTGGAGCAATCATAGAAAGATTAGTAGATGCAAGCTGGTTTTGATCAGAGGCGAAATAGTAACATTGATTTAGAGGAATAGCTGACTTTTGAAGATTTTAAGAACAATGGATTACCATAATAGATGTTAGGGATTAGTAAGACGATTAGTATGCCAGAGAAGAAGAATAATCATCATGAAACTACTGGCACTAACTACTAAGCAGCTGTATCTTAAGATGGATCGAAAGAACAAAGAAATAGCTAATAATATACTTAGAATAAATAGAGTCTAGATCAACATAGAGTCTAAAACTATTAGAATACATACAACAAAAGTAATAGTAATAATAATAACGGTTAAAATAATATGCATTGTAAGTCAACAAACGGGAGTATCTCCAGTACAAGCTAAAAGATCTTGCAGAAGAGATCTAGTGATCAAGGAAATAATAATATCTATGCGAGCTAAACTGCAATGACAACAGCTGCTGCTGCTGTGTAGAGCTCATAAGTAGCATCAATGATGGCAGGGATGTAGTCAGCAGCTTAGAAGAAGACTAACTTGAGTCTACAGAATTCATAGCAGGGATATTAGCATAACATGGATAATTAGAAGAATGATATGGTGAGTAGCAATGGAGGTTAATAGGAGTATAACTCTTTAGCACAAGGGGGATTGTATTATCCTAATGGAGATAAGAATAAATAAAGTAACAGTAACAATAACAATCTTCTTGTATTCTTCAACAACAATAACAACAACACTTTTAATTAAAACTATGCATCAGTGCATGCTGCTCCTGCTGTTGATGCTGGGACAAGCTATCAACCTAGCTATCATTCAAATAATGCGTCGTCTAGTTAAATTTCCTTAGCATAATAATACTAATCGAACGGAACTCAATAGTTGTCATCATAATCCTAGCTGCAATCTCTTCAGCAGTAGCTTACTCATAAGTCATCGATTGAGGGGAATATTCCTGGACGTTATTAAACAGCTGACAGAGAGAGAATGCAAATAGACAGGAGAGAGCTAATCGATAAAGGTAGTTTTTCTAATAATTAACTGGTAACTACTCCTGCTCCTATCCATAAAGGTTCTCCAAGTCACAATGACTCATTAAAGAACCACAGATAGTAATAACAACAACCATAGCAAAGTATGTCTTAGCGTCACTCGAGAGATTAGCTATTCAGCACTAGCAAGGACTCATAACTGTTAAAGTAATTGAATTTGTTATCCCCACTTATGTAATCTGCATAATAACTTCAAGAGAATCAATATAAAGTTGTATCCTAGATTAAAAATAATAATAATAACAATACTAATCTGTTATCTTCCCGCCCTCGTTCTAGTTTACATGCAGCGAGTGCCAGTATAACTACAAGCAGCAGTTAGATGAGATAATAGCCAGAACAAGCAAAGATAGTAGCTAATAATACCAAAGAAACACATAATAATAATAGCAATAGCCATTCTGAATCGACTTCCCTAGTGCGATCAAATGGATCTTAGAATTCAATTGTTACTCGTATTGAGAATAGCAACAACTTTCTAGGAAACACTTCTTCTTAGGTAAGCTCATAGCAGCCATAGCAAGCATTATTAGCTGGATAGTCTAAACAACAGATGAGTTTAAGCTAAGCTAACATCAATGCTAGTAACAGTAATAATTAGAACTACTACAGTAATGACCACTCGAATAACTCAAGGAGTTTAACTCCAGGAGGGTTGAATCTAGGGATCTCAGATGGGTAACGATACTAATAATCAAATCATACCAGTAGTTAATAGTCATCGTATTAACCAATTTCATAAGTGCAATATCAGCAGCAATAATTAACAATCCAATAGCAGCAATAACAGCTAGCACCTGAGAGATCGTATCGGAATAACTCATAGACAATGAGCAATGGTGATCTTAGAATTAAGAAACGTAAAGAAGGATAGACATTCTTAGGGGGTAATAGTAACCATGGAATATCTAATGCTTCTTCTATGATATCAGCGTTTGGATCGAGTTCGAAAAGTAATTCAACAGCAGTAACAGTATCTAGTTCACGTAATAATAAACAGAACTAGCATTAATAACCTTAATAGTAGTCTTCATAGTAATAATCATCCTCATAGCTGCTATTACTATTGTAGAATCCATTGTAATCCCAATCAAAATAATAATTAATATAATAATAATAATAATCCCATACGAATAATGAAAAGAACTCTTTTTATTCGTCATTACAAGTGTCTCCCTAATTGAGCTTCAACTCAACAAATCAAGGATAGCTGTTGCTGTAGCAGAACCCATCACATAAATAGCAATAGCAGTAATCACACAGTAACAATTTCTTTAATAGTAAACGAACTTGTAATAATAATACAGGAAATGCTGAGTTAATCAGAACTTAATAGGTTTTCTCAAAAGGAAGTAATGCTATTATGGGGACTATCTCATAGAAGAATAGATCATCAAGCAATCCCAAAAATTACAAGTAATTATCGTAATAGCAGCAGATTCTAGGGTAAGGAATCATTGAAGGTGTGCAGGCACCTAAGAATTAGATTGATAGCAATAATCATGGGAATTAATAGATTAACAACATGTTTCCTTTAAGTAGCAGTAGTAACAGCACCAACAATCGATTACAACAACAGCATAGTATGGGTTAATAATCATTGCATGAAATAGCTTCTTCCTTAGTTTTATCTAAGTAATCTTCAGCTAATCAATAAAATGGCTAGCAATAATAGCTATTAGCGTTGTAAAACTAATAACTACAATAGCAGAATTACCAACAGCAACGATAACAACAATAATAATAGAATTCATCTGCTAACAATGCTACTTCTACAGCTAGAGGGAAAGCTATGTCAACTCATTTCTCAGAGTCAATTAAACGATTTGTCGACTCCAATAGTAATAGTAGTAGTAATAGTAATAATAATATTAAAGATTCTCTAGGTTCTCCTGGATCTGTTGGATAACCTTTACTGTTATCTTCTTCATAGTCATCAGGAAGGACTGACTCCTTTCATACTCGTGTCAGTAACATCGCTAGTATCTTTGATTCTTCATCTGCATTGTAGTAACAGCAATAATAACAACTGTTACAGTAATCATCATCATAATAACAGTTAATCAACAATGTACAAGCATACAAGACACAATATTAAAACAATAACAACACTAACAACAAATAGCAGCAGTAGGTGAATCAGCTAAGCAGTAATAACATTTAGAATAGCAAACTTAACACTAATTAATACAATTCATAGCATCTCTAGATCCTCTAGAATAGCAACATCAGTGGGAATGGAAATTACCCTTAGAGCGCACGTGTTCCATTGTTGAACATCAAGACATCTACTAATCGTCATAACTAATAGGTCATCTCATTGAGTCGCAATAACTCGCCGAATAAGTCACAGTCAAGTAATGAAAATTTCTCTGCTGCTGCTACTGGTGTTGGTGGTGGTGGTGGCTTCTAATCTGACTAAACTATTGATGTTCAGAAATCTAGAATTACAACAGGGTTTAACTCTCCATCATAATCATCAGGTATTAATATTATTAACTAAGGCAATACAGGAAATAATATGGCACAATACAAATAAATCTAATAATAAGGAAGTGCCAGTAATTCTACTTCCAGAGCTGGCTCAACTTAACGAGCAGCGACTAAAGCTAGCTCGTTGATAAGGTTTAGATAAAATCCTTGAGAAATCAATTAATAAACTCAAAGATTCCTTCTTATGGTTTCACCTAGTTTCGATCTCACAGAAAATGCGTATCTACGAATCATCCCATGTGAATATCCCTCCATTCATTATGATCATCAGTTTGAAACAATTTATCTTAATTAATTCTCTTATATGTAATTATGTTAGATCATTCAATTAAATCAATCATACCACTCACAAACATATCTTTAATATTTCTCTCCCCAAATCATTATTGCATAATTAAATCTCCACTTGTTCACCTTAAAGCCTTCATCTTTCATCGAATTCCTCAACTATTTCCCCACTGACTAGCTTAATTACATCCTTTGGATACTGCATGTACAATCCAAGGACATATTGCATACTCCCATCTAATCTTGATCGATCGGATACCTCCGCAATCGATGAGAAATCAGGCATCGAAGCTACTCGCAGTATCCCCCCATTGATGTGTATCTGCACTTAAAAGCTCCGCTTGACATTTGTCTTGCACCCTGAATGCAGCTTATTTCCTTTAATGATCTTGGATATCCCCCAGGTATCTTAGCAATCGCAGTAACTCATTTAGAACTTCCCTAGGAAATGTGTTTCTCTTTGACTGTATGGGATCAACCCGAACATCAAAACAGGACTGTAATTTCCTGAGTTCTATTGGATGTCTACTCCAAAGACATATTTCTTGTCAGGATTAAGCATGCAATCTAGATAGCATTAGGAATATTTCATATTTTGGGAGAGGAGTGTCATTTCTAAGGAGATAGAGGTGTTCTTAGTGAGTTTAAAGTCTTCGATGGAACTATTCGGTAGCGTAGATGGCTTCAATGAAGCATAAGATAGTAGTGATTATGATGGTGATTGTCCATCATCAGATGGTTCAAACTACTTTACGTATGGTGATGGGCTCTAATCATCAACATCATTATTATTAATTTTGGATTATTTTTCAATAAATAAACAAAGTTATTGGATTTTTTTGGTGATGTTCTCTGCCTCCTATGAAGCGTTAGTCAGGCTTAGATTTGAATGAATGGCTTCAAATTAATCTGCAGCGCTTTGAATCATAGCGGAGTAGTTATCGGATTTATCCCATTTGTCCTTCAGGAATAAATGTAGATCTGTGTCTGCTTATTCATCTGACGAAGAACTAATCAATGTCTTCAATGTTTGAATCTACGCTATGTCATTGTATGTCTTAATGCAGTTTTACATGGATTAGGTTAATGTTGACATCATTCTTTATGCGTTATCCTTAGCTATCTGGAATGCTCTCTCGAAGTTTGCCTTGCAGGTATCGAAGAAACTATTGATCTAATTAGCTACTAGATCAGCTTGAATTTAGACATTCTGAAGTCGATGGGATAGTAGCTTAGAGTCATTCAACGATGGGTAAGTTGAGAATACGCGAGAAGGTCCTTCAAGTAATTCTCTTATTGACAAGATTCGCTGAACTGGGATAGATTGCTGTTAAACACAGAGAATGCAAATCCTATGAGTTTGAGTATCACCATTTAAGTCCAGGAACTCACAAGGAAACGATGGATGCTAAAGGCATTTCCTTTCAAGGATATTTCTTGGATTATCAGCACTTAAATTAGCTGAGTCTGATTAAATCATTCTGCTCATTGTAGATATATCGATTAGCTAAGATCTTAATGAATTATGTAGCCCAATAAGTTGTGTGTATGTGTAGTTTAGTATTTTATGAGAGAGAGATTGTGTGTGTGTGTTATTGAATTTAATTTAAAATATCTTTTTCGCAGGTTAGTAGGATCAGAACAAACAGTTCTTAAGGAATATTCCCCCCACCCCTCCCCTCCCCAATTATTTTAACATTAGATGCCCATCTAACCACCTAATCTAATGAACCGGATGACCAGGGAGTAAAAGACAATAATTATTCCTTCAAAAATAAGTATGAGTAATAATTCTTGTGTGTGTGAAAATATTTTCTAGCAATTTGAGTTAATGCTATGAATAATCAGCTAAACAGACTAAACAGCTATTGCAAACACAGACTTTGAAAATATTAACATTAAATACAATAATCGTTTTTACAAATATTTTATGAAGAATGAATCATCTCATTTAGTTGCATTGAAAGGGTAGAAAGGTATTAAATTAAATATTATTATGAATGCTTGTCACATAGGGCATGGCCAATTTAGAAGAGATTAAGATTAAGTAGAGGTTCATTAGGTATTTAAGTTCTAAGTTCTTTCAACGGACTGCGAATGCGATCTCAATTATTACTAATGTTGTGATTGTTGTTTGAGTAGCTGCTGTCTCTGTTTGGTTTGCTTGGTTTCGGCAAGTTAGTTTAATTAACTCTTCGATTCCACTGTTGTATCTTTATCATTCATTTGCCTCTCTGAAGACAGTTCTTATTGAGTTTTCTTTTCTTATTCTAAGGTTTCTTTTCTCACAAGTGAAAAACCATGCTAACCCTAGGATTACTATGATTAATGTTGGATTAGATGATTATTCTTAGAATATTCAATATCTAAAATACTATGATTCAATGATCCTACTTTACTTCCCTTCATCGCTTTGACTGCTGAGTCTCTCTCTTGCTTCATTGCATCGAATCTTCTTTTCAGTTCCACATATTCTAGTTTCCTAGCCTTCAGCATATCGATCAACTTAGGTACATCCTATGAAGAAGCCTTCACTGTTTCTAACTCAGCAGCGATTCTTCGATTCAATGACTCCAAATTAAACTATCTTTCCTCCATATCGAGTAATCTCCCTTTCGATCGATCAAGTTCTCTCCTAAGCTTTGAAATCACCTTACGCTTCTCATCAACCTTTGTCTTCCATTCCATAACTTCCTGATAATACTGTTTCTCTAAGCCATTAGGTTACTACAGTTCTTTAAGATTCTCCTGTTAATTAGATTAATACTCTTAAGTTAATTCAGTAGACTATTCATCTTGCAATGGTTGTTTCTATTACTATTCTTGTAATTCAAAGCTATTGTAAGTATTTAATGTCTCAAAAGCATCTTCATCAAGACTCTCTTCATTCTCTTCTTCTTCACGAATCGAATCTATTGCTAGTCTTCTATCTCTTAGAGCTATCACTCCTGTAATTTATTGTTATTCCTTCATCTAATTCTTTGCCTAGCCATCTTACTACTAACTCTTCTCTACCTCTCTTCCTTATCCACTACTATTTCTCAATCTCTTCTATAATTCTTCAATAGCTTTAGCACTTCGAACACTCTCTTCTAACTTCCTATCCAGATGAGCTTGCAATATCTTCTATTCTACTAGCCTTGATTCATTCAATTCACTTATTCTCATCTTTTCTTAATTCAATTCTTGTATCATTTAATCCTTCTCATGCATCTGCTTGAACATTTCCTTCTCTACATCTGCCATCCTCTCACGGAAGGTCTATTCAAATAATCGCTATTCCTTTTCAATATACTCCTAGATCTTCCTAGGTATGCATAATAATTCATCCTAATGCTACTACTATTTCTAATTATCCTGAGTCTTTTGAAGATACTCAACACCCTCCTATTCTTCTTCTTCTTCCTCTTCCTCTTTCTTGACTCCTTCAATAGCATATTAATTATTCGATTAGTAACTACTACTTCCTTCAACGATGACAGAATTGAATTTACTTTGAATTATTCCCATTTATTCTTCAATATTCTAACAATCATTAACATTTCTGTTATTATTCCTGTTAATCTCCTCCTCACTGTTGTACTTCCCCTGCTAGAATGCCTAAATCTCTTTCTCTAACTCCCTAGCAACATTCTCATGCTAATTAATAATTCTATCTTTCTAAGCTAATTGCTCTTTCCTTCTCTCTCCTTCGTCTAATAGTCTTCGTAATCCTTCACTGAACAACCTGAGATTATTCACAAGTTCATCACTGCTAATATATTTCTCCAAGTCGGCTTCATATTCTTCTGTTTCTTTTTTCTTAGAACAAACCAATATCCTTTCTGCAAACTCTCGAAGAATCAACCTAACAGCTTAACTAATAACATCTAATTCTTTCTAATAAAGCTTCATTTATCCTTTATCCATTTCTAGCTCTTGTACTTTCTCTCTAAGTCTATTAGCATCTTCTGTCACTGCAACTAACCTCGTCGATGCTTCTTTTGCTTTCTCCGCTGCTTCTTTCGCTTTCTCTGACATCTCAACCATAACACCTTACTATTCAATGACTTTACCCTAATCCTCTTAACCTTTTATCTCCAATATCTTCATCTATTCCTATAGCTCTTTAATTCTTTTATTCATTTCATTTGATTGTAACTACGATTCAGCTAGCAGCTATGATAAATCATTAATATGAACTTTCTAAGCAGTTACCTCAGTACGCATACTCTCAGCTTGTGATACTAATATTCCTTATTCTCTATTCAATCGATTGCATGCAGTTATTTCTTTTTCCTGTGATTGTGAGTTAATCTACTCCAGTGAATGGATTCTCTCTGTGCATGCAGATAACTAATGTAAGTAGGTATCTTTATCTAATAACAGTGATTGCTTTGATTCCTTTAATGCACTGTTTTCTTCTTCAATCTGCCTAATGAAACACAACAATCAACTCATCAATCTTTATGATAAAACAACCCTCCTTCTCCTCCTTACTTGATTCTGTTTTCCATGAAGCGATTATTCGTTGTAAGACAATTAATTTGATCCTGCATTGTTTAGGTTGCTACATGATCATTATCTTGCTATTTTCGATTGTTTAGCAGTCTTAGATGTTCAATTTCTCTCTTGAGGTTATCAATCTCCTGATATGTATCTTATTGCTACTTTCTGTCTTGAGCTTCTTACATAACAAGCGATCTGTTTCTCTACTTAATACTACTAACTTCAGTTAGCAACTAATGCTATTACTCTACATCATCATGCTCATTTGAATCGATTGCATGTTCAATCCTAATACAATTAATATGACTATTTCTGTTATGATTCATCAATTGTTGTTGGTTGGTATTTCTCATAACTGAATCAGAGCAGCTAATACTTCGAGCTCCTAAGGCAATCCTATTATCCCCTCCTCCTCCTTCTATCATACTCTCCTCTGTTTTAGCATCCCAAAACCCTTTTTAGTATTGCTAGTATTCACTTTCAGTTGTATTACATCTCTCCGCCCACAGAGATAATGTCTATCTTCTAGGCGATTAGAGATATTACATAGAAGGCAATGTTCCAATCGCTGTGAGAGTATCATCTGTGACAACAATTGTGGAAGCTCTTGGATTACATGATGATATTCTCGGAGATATTATCTTTTAATGTAATAACTTAGTAGATTTCTCTTAAATATGATTGTTTCTGTGCAGAAACAATGAAGATGTAATCGTACTGCTGCTGCTGCTGTTGTTATTGTTATTAATATTGATGCAGTCAGTTATTGGCTACTTGAAGAATGGATTCAATTTGACTTAACTCTTCTTGAAGTTGTTGAAAGATTATGCATCCTCAAGAGACTAGTTATTGTTGTTGGTTAGATGTAGCTAATCAATTGTTAGCTTGTTGATGCTAGAAGGAAGTTAACTTTGAATCCAATTAGAAGAATGAATCATTTAGGAAGAAGTATTTGCGTTATTGGTTTGCAAGTAATTGACACGATTACTGTTAATAGAGTTATTCTATTATTACAATTTTTCTGGTGCTTTTGATGAAGCTTAGAGAATACATTAAGAGTCAATTAGGCCAACACATCCAGCTGGACTCTTACTTTTCTTGGTAGGTTTATGTTTTTCTTGGATTCTCTAGATTGGTGTTAAAGGCAAGCGAGAAGAGGATGTAGAAGAACATGCTAAACTCTGTTTGAGTCCTTAAGCAGATATCTATTGATTTTCTTTGTCTTGAAATGGAGCAGTTGGCAAGAACGAAGAAACAGAATTGCTGACTTAAGAGCTGACTATTGGGAGGATGTTCTTCTCTTAGCCGATGAATTAGCATCCTTGAAGACTGGAGCGAGGATTTTAAGAAGATACAGCAAGCATGTTATTACTGCTTTTAGATCGCTCAAAAGATTCAACAGCATGGATGCTATTATTAGCACAGCCAGCATTCAACATTCTATTGAAGCTTTGTTGGTGAGAACGAGGAACATGCAAGTTAAGAGGTGGATTAGTAGTGGCCTTGTCAGTGGTACTGCTGATGGTGTTGGTATTACATGAAGAATTTAAGATTGATTGTTCTGCTTTCTTCGTTATTGTTTACTGGATTCCTAGACTCTTGGATGATTTATGAAGAAGCCTATGTTTCTCTGGTATTATCATCCCTTAGGCTGAAGAATTGCTCGTTGTTGTAGCCATGTATTTCGGGGAAGGCGTAAGGTAATACTGAAGATTTGTTGGTGGATTTTATGATGATGATGATGACGATGGAAAGAATGATGAGCTGTTATTGTTAGATTGCATTGTAGCTGCTGTCTTTGGAGTGATGGTATTTGGAATAAAGTTGTTAAATACAGGATGTACTATTGCAGATGTAGTAGAGGACTCGAATAGCAGCTAGCTGGCTAGTGGCAGCATTGTGTTATCCTTGATATCTTGAGAATATTTTGATTCGTTAGTAGTTGATTCTCTAGAGTTAATTTGTTCTTCAAATAGAGGAGTTGAATAATTCGAAAGGATAAAGAGTCTTTTCCCAACTGATTCTTTTTTTAATTCTCACACTTTGGTTGTTTCTAATTTTAAAATTAACAAACACACTCAATCATAAACATCCATTCATTCACACCAAAATCTAACTATTATGCTGGATAACTTAGTGATAGTATCAACATAAATTGAAGGTTTTTAGAATTCCTGTGATTTTAACAAAGAAACTGGATTCTATTTTGGAAAGAGCCATAATTATTGCGTAACGAGAGGAGGAAAGGGGAGAATAAACAAAAAAGAGAGAAATATTAAGGACTTTGGAAATACTATGATTCATTTAAAATATTTTTGTCTTCATTGGATGATATCAATTAAGTTTGAAGTTGAACTCTCTTAGAATAATAACTCTACAACAAAAAACATAAATCTATCCTTTTTCTTTTTGATTAATGTTCATTATCCTCTTTTATCACAGCATTAAGGATAGTTTTCTCTTCTTCTTCTTGCTTTCCCCTCCTTTTTCTATCTCTTCAAAATTCAGTTTCTGGAATATCATTCTCATCAACATCAGCATCGATATCAAGTCCTCCATCTTCATCTTCATCATCATAATTCTAGAAGTTCTTCTTGTCAGCGTTGGTCATTTCATCACACCATTTGTTGTAGATATCCACAGGCTAATCAAGAGCTGGTTTTTGAGCAATACAATAACAAATTGTTTTACAAAAATCGACTTTTCTCATATTACTGAGTATATTCTATCAATATGCAACACCCTCAATTGCCAATCACTTACGCTCTACGTCTTCAATAGTGGAGTATTTACACTTGACACAGAATATCTTAGCCTATCTCTTTGTGCCACCTTTCTTCCTGTCAAGGTTGTAGTAAATTCAAACAATAAATCAATTTTAGTTTTGTTAATATAATCTCATAGTTTAGTTTCATTATTTCGTTATTATTCCTGACTGTATCTGTATCTGTAAGGTCGAAGCTTCTGAGCATCTCTCACAGTCGAATGCCTTAGGGATAGCATACGTACGTAGTTTTTTCTCCTTCTTTCCTGTCTTTTTCCTTCCTCCCATTTTCGCGCTTTGTCTGTAGCTTTAAAAATATTTGTTGTATTATTTAATTAACTCAATCAATCCAATCAGCTGATCCTAAGGGGAATGAGTGATGCCAGAGGATACTCAATTATCTATTTCCCCAGAGGGAAAGAAGATCTAATTTAATGAATAATTTATCACATTTTTTCTTCTTCTTTTATTAATAATTATGTTTTCAAATTCAAACCCTCAGTCAGTCCATTTTTTCTTTACATTCTTGTTCTTTCTTTCAAATATCATTTATCTTATAAATCCTTCAATTTCCTTTATTTCCCATAATATCAGCTGACAACATCCCTCTCTTTAACCTATCTGTTTAACCTATTGAGAAACTTAATGAATTTTGGTTCTTTGTCTTTCTGATTACAAAACAATACATATGATTTTAGGTTGATTTGTTGTTTTTTGTTGTATTTGAAGCATTTTTGTTTAAATAGAGCAACGATGTAAATGTATGCAGCATAGTCAACAAAATAACAATTTGGTCTTCGAAAGGAAAAGAAAACAGTTCCACAGTCTGCGTTAATTCAAATGTTGCTTTGGCTGCAGAAATAAACAAATCCAGAGTTGTAGATGTATGTGTGTGCACTTCTTCCTTTTCATTATTTATTGCTCTCTTCAACTCGCTCACTACACTTGTTGCACTTCTCAGTTCTTGATCTTGAAGGCGCAACCAGCTTGGATTTGGACCTTACCACCAGTGGGCTTGCAGAGGATAGCGGAGCATCTTTTTATTATTATTCACAAATAAAGTCATTATTATTATGAAAATCAATAATTTTTGGCATATTTAGCATTGCTATCAGCGATATTTCTCGCCCTTATTTCGAAAATAATTTTCCTCCAATAATGGAAAATAACAATCTATCGAAAGCATTTTTTATATGAAGTATGCCGCTGATTACTTCTCGCAGACGATGGTAGATTGAGCGTTAGAGAAGATCATCTAGATGTTAGAGCAGTTAGCACACTTGATGTCCATGAAGTATGAGTTGGGTGCTTGGACAAGTCTCTTAAACTTGTTCTTGAGCTTCTCTTCTTCGTAGATGGGGTTCAAAAGATCTCTTTCCATTTTATCTCTCTTTGTTTCTTTCTGTGTATGCAGTAATATTTATATTTATTGTATTTTTAAACCTCTTTGTTTTGATTCCCTCACTTTTCGCCCCCAAATTTCACCTTCGTCTTCATTCGTAACAGCATCCCATTCCTTTTTATCCACTCTAATTCGCCCCTTTAATTTAATATCTGTCTCACATATTGAAGAGTTATCGCCTCATCAGGAATAGCGCAACAGATGTGGGGCTTCATATATTTTAAGTATGGTTTGAGGGGTTTTTGTCTTCCAATAAACATGGAAGCATATTAGGGAAACAATTAATATTTTCAGACAATTAAAGCGTAATTGTTAGGAAGAAGATACTCTTTTATTAGGGACAATCAAGCTTTAAAGTGTTAGAATTCGAACATGGCGGAGAAGAGAATTGTAATTGTTATTTCTATTTGACATTTTGAGCAAAATTAAGTTAATTTGTCTCTTCTGTTTGTCTACATTTCCTCATCAACCCATTTTACTATCAAATAAATAATAAACTCCTTCCAGTAGTGATAACTATTAAATTTCTTTGGAAAAAACATTCGATCGTACAGATAATCTGAATTAATACTGTTGACTTCTTGAAACTACTCTAATGTTAAAATTCATGCGTTTTCTTCTATTTTGTTAGACTAACCACCACAGAGAATTACTGCCTTAAGTGTCATGGCGAGGTGATGCATTAAAGCACCAGTGATATTAGGTTTTATAATCATTATAAAAAAGCAAAACAATAACAAAGAAACGAATTATTATAATGAAATTAACTAGACTCTTTGAAAGATATCGTTCTATTATTATAATCTCAATAACTCACCATCGCATTTTTATTTAGTGTTCCTGATCACAGACTTCAGTAGTACATAAACCGCATATCTTTCGCATAGCGAGTCATTCTGTTTTACTTGCTAAATCACAAAGTTCCTCTGATTAACTCCTATCCAAAAACCTATTATTTTAGCCTAATATCAAAATAATTGTTAATTTCGAGAGGATCATATTCTAGATGTTATTGTGGCATCTCTTGAAGCATCACTAAGCCAACATGCTTCTAACTAAACTGAAAGATTTCACCGTTCTTGTGAGCCTTCAAGGCAAGACTCTTTTATAAATCCTGTTAATTTGTTATACCCAGTAAGAAATAGTCTAAGAAAACAAAGAAATCTATTGTTTGATTTTTATCCAAAACACTTTTTTTCTCTCCAGTAATCAAATCAATACATCTCTATCTTTTGTCTAAAATACTCTCTGCTCTAAGAGGTTTTACATAAAAATAGCTGAGTCAGATCTTCAGCTTTTATCCATCCCATATCCTACAAATCAAACTCTTAAATGTGGAGTTATTTATTCAATGATATTTTTGCATCTTTGTGGTTTCGATCATATTTTTTGACGTTGTAATCAATGTCGTTTCAAAGAAAGCCACCAGCTGCAGTGACAAACAAGATTATTTAAACAATTTAAGTTGCCAAAATTTGAGTGGGATTCTAGAAGTAATGCTACATGAATCAAAGAATTTTGGAGGCTTAATTAGTTTTTGTTTTTAAGCTCGTTACGACATAAAAAGAGGGGGATCTAGTGAGGTGAGATATCAAAGGCTAGATTAGCGAATATGAAGCGCATTAGTTTCCTAAGCCTCTATGGCCTTATAGGCAGTGTATTAACTGCAGTGAGTAACTAATTAATATGTTTTTTCATCGAAGAAGAAAACAAATAATCGGATTATAAAAAAAAAATATTTTTATTATCGAGTGTATTTCTGTTCTGCTTTGAAAAATACCATTCAATTCAAAAATGAAAACTTTAATTTGTTCTATTTTTAACAATTCTAATAAGTAAAATGAAGTATGAAAAAATATATTTTACTAATAATAGCAATTTTTTTGGACATAACTTTCAAAAAAATATCTGGAATGATTCTCTTCTTGCAGCTTTTCCATAAGTGCAATGGTTTGTCAAGATATTAAATAATGTTACTTAAACAGAGCAGCAAAATGTGAACTAGTTCCTTTTTTCACTACCAAAACGAGGCTAATTGAGTAAGACCTTCAAATCACAAGGTGGAATTTGAAACTTCAATACTCAATAATTAAACTAAATGTCAGCAAAATTGATTAAAGGAATATATGTGTTTTCAAATATATTTAACCACTATAAGCTTTTTTTATGGTTATTAATGGGGTGAGGTGAGAGTATTCCTCTCATTCAGATTATTAATTGCAATTAATTCAATTGAACTAATAACAATTACAGGATAATGCAAATTCAACTTTTCCCCCTTTATCAAATATTTAGCCAAGGAAAATTTTAAACACGAATTCGATAATCTTACATTAGAATTCTATTCAAATTTCGATGATACTCTGTCCCCCCCCTCTCATAAACAGATTTCAACCAAAAAATTGATAAACCAAACATACTCGAATAATTCTTTCGCCCGCTGGCTAACGCTCCAAGATTCAAGCTCGCTAATTTTATTTTGGCTAACTTCTTAAAATGCACAGTAATAATGCCAAATATTTGTATTTATTTCTCACTCTCTCATTCTCTTAAATCAGCTTCCTTCTTTTTAAAGATATCAATTTGCATATTAACATTACTGTCCCCTTCATAATAAAACTTGAAATCTCTCAAATCAAGAAAAAACCTATCAAAACAAAACACACCAAAGTCATACAAACCATTCAATCTAAAGCGAAGAATTGGCTATCGTTGGTGATTAAACAATGAATCAATTAAGAAACTCAATTATGCTTGTTTCTCCCACTAAGTCCCCTTATTCAAATTGCATCAAATTTAAGTCTTTTAAGATTCTATTTACAATAGCAGAGTTTCCCCCTTCTTTTTTATTGCTATTTTTATAGTAAAACAATGATAGCTAATGAAAAATTCATCGATTGGTAATATTATTACGATTTTTAACTGAACTTGTTTCAGTGAAACTTTTAAAGATTCTCAAATCCTACGCTAAGAAAGAACAAGGAATATAAATGTATCCTCACTGCAATCATTTTGAAACATATTCAGAAGGGGAAAAAAAATGGATATGAATAAAGAAAGATTAATTAATTAGGCTTTTTCAATACAAGAGGGAATCTATCTACCAATACAAAGAAAAACAACTTATTATGGATATTAACTTCAAGTTTCAAAAAGAAATATTTCATTCTCATCACCACAAATTGTTTTCTGAATCTCTGCATCTAGGAATATTTCTAGAATACTAGAGCAATATCAAAGTTATGTCTACTCTAAATCCACAAAAGACTAATACTTTCTTTTTGAACTTTTGTGATATGCTTTTTGAGCAATTTTATTTAAATAGAAAATAATCTAATCAAACCTAAGTGTCTGCTAAATCCTGAAATTTGGGAGAAGAATAGTCAGGTTGTTGAAGAAAAAGCAACCAGCTGTTTCTACAGAGCTGTTATTTATAATAGAAAAAATCCATTGAGAATCCAAATCACAAATTTATAAAATAGGCTGCCTTTACTTGTCAATTTCACATTACACCAGCATAAACAGTAGCTAAATAAAAATTAAAATGTCGTTATTTCACTTCGAAATTATTCAAGCTAGAAGATCCTTCTTTAACTCTTGCTTGGATCCTTAATTCAATAATCAATTTTTCCATGCATTTGTGTTCGTTCATAAGGTTTTTGTTTATTTTTTTTTCCTTTTATTGTTCCCGATCAATTCTGATTTTTCTGATTTATTGTTAATCAGTGTTTTACGGGTAGGGAAACTCATAATTTTCGATTGGTTCATGATTGTTGAGCCTTAAAAAACAGCGAAGCATTGGGAGATATTAATTTATAAATTATTAATTAAAAAGAAAATCCTATTAAAAGAAAATTACAATTTTCTTCCCCCTCACCAGATTAACAACATTTTCTAGCAATTATCATTAATCTCCCCCTCTCTTCTTAATAAAATGAGCTCATGGAACACCAATGAAATTTGCAGATCTCTGAATACACTCAGTTAGATTCACTTTGCACCAAAGGCACTGTTTTCGCAGTCTCCAAGTGCAGTTTTCCCAGCTAACCCTTCTAAGAAACTCTGCTCCATCGAACTTGAAGAGGAATCAGAATCCATGATTGTTAAATCCCTTCCTTTGCCTGTTCTATTAAATTAAATGCAGAGTGCTATCTCCACCGACGGATCGTCTACTTCTTCTAATTGTGGTTCTGAAAATAATAGACAAAAAGCAACTTCTGTCTTTGCAGTACCTATTTTCGAGGAAGAGATTATTCCTTCAGCAACCGCAGCAGCAGCTCCTTCACTAGGGAGATACTTCAATCCCACTGCTAAATCTGCCTCCAACGAAGAAATCTACTTCCCAAGAGTTTTCTCTTAGAATATGATGGTAATTTTAATATATTTCTTCCTACCCACAGGATTCTAAAGTTTATTTTTGTTATCACAGGACACACAAGAACCTACTAGATTCCTCAGCAGACACGAGATAACTCCCCCCATGAGGGCACGTATGATCGATTGGATGATCGAAGTCCTCAAGGCATATAATTATTCTGAGACCACTTTTTCTCTGGCTGTAACCATCATGGACACCTATTTCGCAAAAGCTTCCAGGTA
>Ga0302271_10000067_pt1 | contig 81469 bp, 47 predicted proteins | sample III_Bog_N1_1_FD_198767 | JGI IMG/M metagenome (GOLD analysis project Ga0302271, IMG submission 198767) | Peat permafrost microbial communities from Stordalen Mire near Abisko, Sweden - III_Bog_N1_1 | ecosystem: Environmental > Terrestrial > Soil > Wetlands > Peat | place: Sweden: Abisko...
TGAGAATTGAGGAAGAAATGAAGAGACACTTCGCTCATCAAAAAGCAGAGAATGCAAGACTTTAACAGCAAATCACTTCCCTCAAGGGAGAGAAGACAGCCCTGCAACAGCAGCTACTCGGGCTTCAAAGAAGAATCACTGAACTGGAAATGCAAGTCGGAAATGAAGATAACAATTGAGAATTACTTGTATTTTAAGAGGTTTTGTGTTTATTTAGTTGTACACACAAAAGCCCTTCAAGATTAATTCCAAAAAACTTTGCTTTTTACCCTTCACAAGCATTTTTATTCATTACATTCTAGTTTTTGGCAAAAACTCAAATTGTAATTTTTGTTATTTGTTTATGCCTGTTGTTATGAATGTTTTGGCTATCGAATATTTGTAAAAGAGATAGAAATGATAACTGAAAGAAATTGGAAGAAATGCGCTTTGTGAAAATAATGACTGGGAGGGAAGTTAAATGGGATAGACACATTATTATTGATAGTTTTAGCATGCAAATAGGACAGGTAAAACATGAAATGGTTTGCAATTTTATCAATCGTTCATGTACTTTTCGTACTTGTGGAAGTTTCTGCGGAGGATATCCTCAAGAGGTCCAAGAAGTCTCTTGAAGCTGTCTCTGTCCATCGACACCACAGTCACGTCAGTCTGAGCGATGACATTTGCAGCTCTCTTCTGGTTCTTCAGCAAAGCGATTTCTCCGAAGTAGTCTCCTCGCTTGTATTCGTACACCTTCACAGGCTCAGTACCAGCTTTCAGTAGACATTCAAGAATCGGTTAATGCAAGCAAACAGACAATTTTTTATTATCTCTTACGTGTTAAGACCTTTGTTGCGATTGCTTCTCCTTCTTCTAAGATGAAGAAACAGTTTCCACTTTCTCCCTGAACAGTTTGAAGATTAGTTTATTAGCAAAAAAGGCATGCCGATTATTTTATATAATTACTTCCTTGACAATGTAGGAACCCTTTTTGAACTTGTGGGAGTGCAAGGCATCGGCAATTTGCAGTCTCTCGTAGGGAATCATGTCATGGAGAATCTCCACTTGAGAGAGGAAAGCCTCATATGTTTCTCTCTTCTTTGCTGCAGCATCCTAGAAACATTTAAACAGAATACAGTTATCACTCTTAACTCCCTCTCTCATCTTGGGTTTGTTTTACCTTAACAATGTGGTTGAATGTCTGTCTATCCAGCGAGAACAGGATGCTGTCTGTTTTAGCGATGATCGTTGCAGCTCTCGGGGCGTTGTACAGAAGTGCCAATTCACCTATTGAGTAAAATAGCAAACAATAAAATCCATCTTCTCAACCCTTTGAATTTACCGAATGCTTCTCCTTCTTTGTAGGTCTTGAGGAATAGTTTCTCTTCTTTAGCTTTTTCTTTGAAGCAATCGAGTTGTCCTTAGTCAACCACGTAGAGGTTATCGCCATCATCTCCTTGCTTTATGACAACATCTCCTCCTCTTTAGAATCCAAAAGAATAAGTTATTCAAAACTAAACTCAAACAGCTGCTCTTCTATTTACTTGAACTTCTTCTCTTCCATGGCTCCGATGACAACCTTCTGTTCCTGTTCGTCGAGGCTTTGGAACATGAACGCTGTCGATAATCGCTACTTGATACGAGCAATCTGATCCTCGTTTTTCTTGATGTTCTTAGCAATAAAATCCGATTTCTTATTGTAGCTTCCATAAACTTCTGCAGAAACTGATGTCCTGCTTTGCTTGCCCTATTGCAGCTTAATGATAACCGAAGGGTCAGCTAGAGCATCCACAGCATCATCATCGCTATCTTCACTATCTGTCTAATTATTTGTATTGGTATGCTAAGAAAATAAAATTAAAGTAAATTCCACCAATTCCTCTTCGTTTCTTCTCATCTTTGCAATCTTACATGAGGATGACTTTGCTCTATCGAGGCTAAATATTAGCATAAAATACAAAATAAGTCAATTTTCCAACAAAAAAGCATCTAAAAAAGAAGCAAAAATCATTTTTAAATACCCTTCAATAAAATAACCATTTCCAAACCCTTGATTTCTTTTAAAAATGTAAGAAATGAGTAATAAACTATTAACCAATCAGCACAAACTAGTGAATGTGTTGACAAATTTTGTTATTGATTAAAATGAAGATCGCGAATAAGTACCTTGATTTGCAGTGAGCCATTGAATCATGAAAGGAACCTAAGTTTACAATAAAAAAAACAGTCAAAAAAAACAGCCAAAAGAAGTATTAACTAAGGCAATAAAATAATCCCTCATTAAATCAGTCAAGAAAGATGTATTTGATTTTTATTACGACTTATTCAGGCTGCTTTTTGACCAGTTCCACGACAAGCTTTTCGAAGATAGGAGTGACCTTAGTGGAAAGGTATTTTTTGCTGGAATCACTGTGAGATGCCATTCTAGATTGCGCGAGGGTATGTATTATCAACTGTCTTGTTTCTTGATTGTTCTTCCTTCTTCTTCTTGTTGTTGTTATTTTTAAGCAATATTTATTGAGATTAATCACACTCACTCCTTTCTCTTCTCTGGTTATTTTAAAATTAATCTTGCATTCTATTTTGTGATAACTTAAAACCTCTTCTTTTTCTTTATTGCAAATAGAGTATATTCTCAATTTTAATTAAAGCTTCTTCATCCTCTCTCATTCTCTCTCCTTGTTTTTTCCCATTCAAATAATCTCCTCTTCCTCCTATTTATCATGCAATAAAAAAGCAATCTTCCTAAACTTTATTTTCCAACCAACCCGGTTTTTTCTTTTTATTAATCTCTCTCTCCCCCCAATCTTTTTTCTTTTTCTTATCTGGACTTGCTTCTTTCAGCAAAACACTTTCTATGTCTCAAATTACTGCTGGCCAGTAGGAAAGTAGCTCTTAGGACCTTTTTAAATTTGATAATTAATTATGGATGATTTATTAAACACAAAGAAAAAAATAATACATTTTAGACTCAAAATATATTTTTAACATAAGTATCCCCAATTTATTTTTCAGTTTATGAGTTCGATCCTTTGCTACTTGCCTTCTTCATTTCTCCCATAGTTCCCTTGACTTAGCCTGTATGGAAGGTTAGTAATATTGGTATTCTTTCTTTTATTCCAAATAATTCAATTAATGCTTATTTTCATTGTAATCTTCATGCTGCAGTGAATAGCTATTCTTGCAAGTAGTGTTATGAATCTTATCCTTATTGTTATTCTTGTGTATTTAATTATTTTTCTTGAATGCAAATATCTCATCTTCAAGCGAATCGAGTTCTTCTCTTAGAATCTACTTATCAGGTTGACTAGTTAAATAACTCGAAAGTTTTAACTTCAGTGTGTAATTTTCTCGACGATAAAAAGTGATTTCGTTCTCGAGTAACTTGATGCTTCTAACAGCAGAATCAAACTCTTAAGAGAGCTAAGCATTCAAAGCTCGAGATTTAGTAAGTTCCTCGGTTTTATGGCATTGACATTATTGCTATTAGTATTACTGATTCCTTTGAGATCTTTGTTCCTGCAGCTCCTCTTGTAGCAATGCGATCTTATCTAATTAATTGGAAATAACAATGAATGTTATGGTCTGATCGATTTCTCATTTGTTTTGTTTTACCTTGCAGGTGAGTCTATGTTTGATTCGTTTGTGCTGACTGATCTCTTAGTATTTATAATTCCCCTTATTTTCTGCTCATTTCCTTTATCAATATTTGTTTTTCTTCTTTACTTTTTTCACATTGTCTCTTCGTTTCAGCTAATTACTCATTGACTTAGTAGTTTTCCAGTTTCATATTTACAATCTAATCGCTAAGTTCCTTGAGACTAGTAGCCTCGTTCAGCATCTTCACACTGCTTTCTCGACTCTCCGCTCGTTATCCTAAATATTTTTAGTCAAGACAAATCCACAAATTCAATTCATTTGTCAAAGAATATTTGTGTTAAAGTTTCTTTTACTTTCGAGCATCGAATCTAACATGATGAATTTCTCATTCTATGTTCGCAACTGCTCTGAAATTTCCTTTTAGCTTCGCATCAGCTGCTTGTTCGATATTGTAAGTCGTTCGATTTCGTTAGCAGCTGCTTTACTTTGGTTATTCTACTCATTCAATGTTTGATGAAGCTATTCTACTTGTTTTGTAGATTCCTTATGAGAAACTGTCATTCTTTCGAGTTTCTGAAGAGTCTCTTGAGCTACTTCTTGTAGCTAAGTGTATTTTTCATAATAAGCTCGATATTTAGTTAATTCTTTGATTTCTTGCTCTAAACTGCTGTAATAATCAACTTTCGCTTCGAATTCACCTTGTATTTCGTTGATCTTATATGGGAAAAATAAAGAGAAAATCGCATCAGAAATGTTTGATGCATATTGCACAATATATAAGCTTTTTTTGTCTTATTTTTGTACTCTTTTTCGCTGATGCCTGAGTCTTTCAATGTACAGCTAGTCTTCATCCATTTCCCTGAGTTCTTTCCATTTGAGCTCTGCAGCTGAGGCAGCAGCAGCTCCGCTTAGTTTCCCAACAAGCAACTCTTATAAATGTCTCTCTAGGACTTATCCTTCTTGCTGCTCATTCCTTTGATCTCTTCTTGGATACCCTTAGAATTCCTCTCTTGCTTTGTTTGGAATGTAATTATCAATATTATCCCTGGTGATCTGTTAGTTGGAGATTGTAGAGTGAGCTCTTCTCCGTTTCTAAGTCTTCGCTTGTCCATGTTGATCATCCCTCCAAGAAGCATCTGGGTTTTTGAGATGTTATTCCTCTTAACCACTCCAAGCTGCTTGATGCATTCTATCAAGCGGATTCATAACTTAGCGGTCCTTTTTGTCTTTGCGATCAGCTATCAAAATCAAACCCCCAAAGAAATCCAAATCAAAACACAGCCAGAGAGGTAATTATTGAATTAAATTCAAATATTCACACCAAATCAAAAATTCTTTGTAGTTATTTTTGGAAGCAATTTAAGATGAAAATAATAAATGTTTGTTATTTCAAAACCACTTCTAATTTGGCTTAATAAAATAGAAAAAAAGCAATTTGATAATTTAAAAAATGATGTCTGTAAAGTTCTAGTCTAGTCAAAATTGACAGGAAGTTGTAAATAAGTTAAACTTGTCATGAGAGAGAAGGAGACTAATCGAAGATGGGGAGGGAGGCGTAGGGGATGATAATTCCTAAGATTTTTCTAATTAAAAAAATTTAAATAGAAAACATCGATTCAAAGCTACAAAATTAGTTCCTTTCTCTAACCAGTAGTGGAAGAGAGAGAGTTTGTTTTTTGAGATAAACAATCTATCTCCCCCTTTCTTGTGATTGTACTAGATTATCAGTTTTGATATTGAAAACCCAGATTGCGAAAAAAACAACGCACATACGCTCACTGCAAAGGCATTTTTTTCTTTATTTGGAACTTATTCAACATCACAACAAGCTTGTTTTTCATATAATTATCATCTTAACGATTCCAGATGATTCAGAATAATTCCAAGAGTAGATCCTAAGGGAATGAACAGACCTATGCATAATCTACAGGTGGAACTGCAGAACCTTCAGATACTCCCATGAATATGGCATAACAAGACGCTTAGAAAAACTAAAACAAAAGTTCAAACAAGAAATCTGATCTCACCCCTCAATAGAATGGTGGAAGTAGCAACAAGAATAATAACACAGATGGTAATTTGCCTTCTAGAGTAACTCGACCAAAAACTTCTGCTGAAACGGCACCTCGTTCTAAAACAAAAATTCATCCGCGCTTGAAGTTCAGAAACTCCTTGAACGAGTCTGATTCTCTGGATAAGATCAATTTACATAGAGTTTACAATAAAAAGGAAGATTTTAAGCCTCTTGGGTAAGGTATAACGAGCTCATAATATAAAAATACTGCTGATCACGAGCAACAGACATACACTGCGTTTGGCAGGATGCTGAATGAAAATTAAATTGACTATTAAAAGCTCAAAGCAAAGTCATGGAGAGGAATACCTGCAGGTAACAAGAGAAAGAGCAAGGAAAGAAAGAGAATGATGGAGGGATATTGAAGATATTTTCAAGATTTAAAAATAATATTTTCACTATAAAGTTTGACTTTTAAACTGCATGTTTCTCAATAGCCTACAGGAGCGTAGTATGGAAGATAATTCTGGATTATTAACCGACGAATCGAGAACAGGCTGAAGAGTAATTAAAGCGAATGAGAGCAGAATATATGGGTTATGCACATCAATATTTCGAGAATGAAACTGTCAGGTAGAATCTCTCCAAAGCAGAAATCAACATGATGAAAGTCGTCGAAACAGATGTCCCAAGAACTCAGCCGATGTATCCGATATACAAGGCTCCTTCGATTTAGTAGATGCTCAAGAGAATACTCACAGTGTGGGGACTCAGGTAAAGATAATAGAAGGGATAAGGAAGTTTTGAAGAAAAATTTTGTATTTTATTTCAATATTTTTATTCTTTTCTTCTTTTTAGGCATCCAGCTTGTGGGTATGTGCAAGGAATAAATGAAATAGCTACTCCTTTTATATTGGTGTTTCTCAGCTAATACGTGCCTCTTGATGGGAAAAAAAACTATCCTATCCCAGAGGGATTCTCTGATTTGGAATAGAGTGTTCTTGAGGAAGTCGAAGCTGACACATACTGGTGTTTGAGTAAAATTCTCGATAAGATTCAAGACAACTACACCAACGGCTAACCTGGTATTAAGATATCTCTGGATAAGATTTGTTAAATTGTCGCTCGCACAGACCCAGAGCTTGGAGGACATTTCAAGAAAGAGAGAGTAGAATACATCTAGTTTTCCTTCCGCTGGATATTATGCTTGCTAGTTCGAGAATTTCCTTTACAGTAGGTGTTCCGTATATTCGATACGTACTTAGCGGACGACAAAGGGTTTGCAGTGTTGCACGTGTACATGTGCGCTGCTTTGCTGCTGAAATATTCCAAGAAAATCTAAAAAATGAAATTCAACGATATTGTCATTTTCCTGCAGAATCTGCCGACTTAGAATTGGAGTGATGAAGATATCGAAATGCTCTTGGCTGAAGCGTTTGTGTACATGAATCTTTATGAGTAAACTCATGGGCATATAAAGCCATCACCGAATATGGTTTGGCAATGAATAGAAAGATAAATGAAAGTAGAAAATTTTATTATTATTAGTGTTATTTTCATGATTTTTGTGTTCATTTTGTATAACATTTCCAATGAAAAAAACAACAAAAAGTATCTGAGCGAGTAGGTTTTTTGAAGATAATAAATTAGTTTTACAGAAAATTCCATTTAGTTTCTTTCTTCCTTCTTTTTTTGGGTTTCTTTGCGTTTTCATGAAATATGTGACAACGACATAGGTTCTCCATTATCCTAAATATCCCCATTTGTGGGAATCTATTATTTCCTGCTGGTCTGTCCAAGTAATCTCTTCTTGTAACTCGCTCTCTGCTTCATATAGCTCGGGATAGCAGTACCATGATCGATAATTGCACTTGCTCTCCCTGCGTTGTACTTCGACGGGTTGGTTTCTTTCAAGAGCTACTATTGTAGTTACTTAATCAATTTCCTTTGGAGCTGCTTCTTGAAGCTCTTCCGCGATGATATGACTGCAATCTAGTATTTCATGTAGCTCTTCTGTATATTTTCAATATTTCCATTCGTGAAATAATACTTGTAATTCTTCTAAAAGTCGAAAATGCTGTATGGGAAATCGCAAATCGGACTGTTTGTGAGATTACTGTTGGTCGCATGAGGATTAGAGAGTAGATTAGTTGTGTGGCTACCATGCGCAAAGTGTGCTTGGGTGGGGAGATGCCCGAACTACTGCTGTTGCTATTAGCCGATAGTCAGAAACTGCTGCAGGGGGTACTAAAAATTGCCAGATTTTCCATCATACGGGGTGGTATTTGAATTCATCGTGTTGTTTGCGTTGTAGGAATTGAAGTTGAAGTTATTGCTGTTGAATTGGTTGGTCGCTCCGTTGAAGTAGCTGCTGTTTTAGTTGAGATATCCTGTCATTTTGGCAACATCAATGATCGATTGTTTTAGGGTAGCTTTTCGTGAATTCAGGGTTGTCATGCGAGGTTTTTTGCGGAGAGGTGAAACGCACTCACTGGCGATAGTCTACTGGGAGTTTCCATGGGCTAGCTAAGGTAGAGGTTTGTTAGATATACTTGTGTTGATGAATTCTGTGCTGTTGGAGTTGCCTGGTTGAGCGACAGGGTTGGAAGCAGAGGGAAGATGAGGTGTCTTAGGAGAAAAAGTGTTAGGTAATAATACTAGGCTAGTAGATTCGGGTAGTTGTAGCTGCTGTTGCTGCTATTAGGAGATTTTGAAGTTAGGACTTTCACCGAAGAAAGCAGCTGGGCCAGGCGAATTCCCAGTATTGTTGTTGTTACTATTGTAGCTGCCAGCGTTGAACAGTTTAGGAAGTTTAGGAGATATCGCTCCTTATTGTGATTGCTGCATCTACTGTAATTATTGCATTTATTGAATCTATTGCTGGTAAGATTGCTGCTATTCATCTTTAGCTTGTTGCCGTTCCTGCAGATTCTGCTCAGAAGTTGGCAGAAATGTCATGGCATTTATCTAGTTAATGTAACTCATTTTCCCTTTCTTGCTAGAAGCCTACTCACTCGTCCCATTGTTGTTATTGCGCATCCCTACAGAGCCTCCGTTACTGTCATTATTGTTATTATTATCATTAATTCCTTGGAAAGCATGCTACTTTATTCCAGCACCACCACCTGCAGATGTGCTTTCGTGTGGACTCTTCAGACTTGTATTGCTGGAGTGCTATTGCTGCTAATTCTGCTGTTACTATTACTACTGCTGTTATTACTACTGTTGTTATTACTACTGCTGCTGCTACTATTACTACTGCTGTTATTACTATTACTACGCTTATTACTACTAATTACTAGCTAAAAAGAACTGGCTAGCTAACGCTGAAGTAGTTGATTTCGGTGATCTAAATTATTCCAATTACGAAGATGAAGATGGTTTCGATTTCGTGGATCTCTTTCGTTGCTTTTGATATGGCGATACATTAAATTCCGTATCCACTGCAGAGTTATCCCTATCTCGCTCGAAAGTCTACGCGACGAAATGGAGACTATCAGTGTGGTTAATCTGCATTTGTAGCGATTATGGAATAAATGTATTTGCTTATGCAACAGCCATGATATTACTCATACTCGCGTCTTCTGCAATCAATCTGTTGACATCTCTGAGCTCACCGGAATTTTACGTCTAAGTCCGATCGTTGGCTTCTTCATCATCTTCGAAATCATCGATAAACTCCTCGATGTTCACTACCAATCCTTCCTCTCCAAAGAAGATCTCAGGCACTTTCTGGAAGGTTGAGAAGCAAAAAAGATCAGAAATAACCAATGGAAATAAATGGTATTCTTACAGAGAGAAACACCTCATCGTCTTTGGCTTTTTGTCCTAGATAATGCTGGTAGAAAGGGTAGATTCTGTGAATGATTTCAATTCTTTTGTCCTTCGCGCGTTCACTAGTTCTTGACCTAAACTTCCAAGTGTTCCTTTTAGCTAGCTTCCTGGGATGGCTATCCACTCTCTTTTATGTGGTGACCTACGAGTTCAGTTTGCCGATTACGCTTCTCACATCAGGATTGAAGTGCACTTAGTCGCATTTGTGCGTGGAATGACCGAATCCACTGCAGCAATAGCATTTCAAATCCACGAACTTTCCTTGGAATAGAATATTATCGCGCAGCATGCAGAACTTCTCCTTGAGGTGGTTTAAAGAGGATAAGTCAAAGAGACATGTAATTGATAAACAAACCGCATTTATAGGCAAATTGTGTGTATTTTGGCTTACGAATTCTTATGGAAAGTTCTTGAGGGTATTGATGAAATCTTCGTTGGTAAAGAACACCATTTGGCTGATACCTGAGCTTTTCAGCCCGTAGTCTGTGTTGTACTCGAAGAAAAGAGCCCTTTAGTCACTGAACTCACCTTTCTAAGAAGGGAGGAATTAACAACAAATTAATGATCAAAAAAGTATTTTAAAATACATGATTGCTTCTGTGGTTTATTTCATTGAAAATACCTTAATTTTCCCTATGTGAATGTGATCAAGTGCGTTATTTGGGCTCTCTTGGTACACAATCAACTCTCCTGAAACTAAGCATATGACCCTGTTTTGAAGCTCTCCTTATTGCATAATTACTTCATCCGGTGAGAGGTAGCTTTCCTTGAGCGTCAATGATAATTATTCTATGAAATCTTCTGAGAAATTAAGTTTGAGAACCTTGTAATTCTCCAGGATCCTTCCAAAGTACTGCCTCTTGACTTGATTTCGAATATCCAGTGAAAGCTGCTGCAGTACTTAGTCTCCTTTTTGTTCACCTTACTATTGCCTTTACTGGAAGTATTCCAGTTCTTTTTGAACTTTTATTTGCAAATGCTTTGGGATGTTTCGATCACGTAAATAGCAGGAAATCTCATATTTCTATCGCCTGAACGGGATGATGGCATTTCCCCAAATAAAATTAGCTCGAAATATCACAACAAATAAAACTTACTTGAGATCAGATTTCTTGACCGACATCTCTCGAAATATCGCGCCGATTGTGTTGATGGAATACGCGAATGTTCCTGTGGAGAGCAATGTCATGAATAGCACATAAATTATTTCCTTGCTTGTTTGAGGGGTTATATCACCATATCCGACTGTGATCATGGTGATGAACGAAAAGTACAATCCATACAAATATTGCAGATCCCAAATAGCCGATTCAATCTTTTTATATTACAGCCAGGAATACCCACCGTTATCGACTTAATATCGCCCTAGATAAATAAACCCGCAGCCACAATAATGACCTATTGTCGCGATGAGTAAAATAAGTTTGAATAGCTCAAACGAACTTGGGAATCTATGCTCTAGCTGAAAATGATCGTCAATAGAGTTTATCAGCTTCGGTAAGCGATTTAATCGACCTAAGAACAGTACCGAAACCCACACTTTCCCCGAATAGAACGAAGCAATCAACGATACTAACGTGATAACATCACCTAAGAACTTAGTTTTCAAATAATTCTTGATAATTTTCTTTTACTTTCTCACCTCCAACCCTTCTTTGTAATAGCTAGTCACACAATTCAGTACAATTTCGAGAATAAATATTGGTATTGTCACTTGCGTTATCATATCGAACGCATCATCCGCTTCTCCTGCAAAACAGATCTTCAGTGGGATCAAATATGCTTAGATGAACGATGCACACAACAAAATAATCTCAAATAACGCTATCCATATGGATTAGCTAGATATCACTATGTGCTTCAAGTACACAGTGTAAATGAACCCAAACCCTTTTGCTTTATTCCATCGATTCGAGTTGATGATAATTTTCCTCGCTTTGACACGCTAACTAGGGAACATTTTGCGATCATTTGCGATCATCCCCTCATCTTCATACGCTGCATCGTTAATCAATCGGATTTGGTTTTCCTTAAGATTCTTAAATTAACTAGATTGTACTGATTTCTTGAGATGATTTATGAATCTCTTTATGAAAATTAAAGTCATGTATTTCATCGGTGGCATGCCGCCTTCCGAGCTATTAGGGATCTAACCGATTTGATTCTGACTGCCCTAGGAACTCATGATTTTCTATGTGTTTATGCTATCTTCGGGGTTGCGTAGAGTGATTTTCCTTGAGATCTAGCAGCGAGAATCACGAATCGCTTCGTTCGACAGTAATCCATCAGCAATGCTAGTGCGTCTGAACCTACTTAAATCATCTTTCCCAGGATGTGGCGAGTTCAAATAAGATTATCTGTGCATTTATGAGTTAATTCCATGATACGTTGGATGGGTTTCGTCGAATAAAGCACCAGAACTGCTGTGTATTACACCAATTCCAAGAGGATAAAACTAAGGGGATTACTTGACTAACAACTATTGAGAGGATTAGGAATGCTAAGGCTGCAGTTGCAACTAAATCTATTGTAATCTAATATTTTCCTCTGTTTGAGGATTTCCAGATGATTCTAGTCGACTCGGTAGGAAGGAATCACCTGATTTGATCGGCAAACAGGAATTATTTTGGATTTATATGGGCGTTAATGAACTTGATTTCGAATAGGATTCTTCGTGCTGCTTTCGTCGGAATAAGCTGTCCATGGATTACTCAAATTTCGCATGTCTTGTGTCATCAAAACCTTAAGTTGTAGTGTTCTCGAGTGTCGATTCTCGTTTTGTACGGATCATATCAATACCATCTTCTCTGCGACTAAGCAGATTTCTACGTCTTTCTGCTCCATCTTAGTTAAATTGCAGGTCATTAATTGTAGTAAACATCTCGGTTCTTCCACTGAATCGACTTGAATTCCTAGCAGAAGCAGGAGAAACTGTCCGCTATGTAAAATTAACTCCTTGCATTTCTTCTAATTCTGAATTCCTTGAGCTACAACTTGGTTGCTATGGGTGCATCATAAACGACGAAGAAAACTGCTTTGCATTCGGGCTCTGTATAATATTTCCCTTGGGCGTGTTGCCTCTTGAAGCACCACTACTCCCATTCTAATTAGAGCTGTTAGTGAAATTATAATTGTTGCTTGTAGTAAATGCTACGAAATTGTTATTCATAGCGATATTTCCCCGATTACTATTATTGTTATTATTGAAATTATTAATGCCAACACTGTGCAAGGAATGTGGCAATAGATTATTGCTAACCACTCCGTTTATACTTGCTCCTGTGTGCCTTCTGGATTCTGGCTGCGCAAATGTAATGTGGCTTTGAGGTTCCTCACTTGTGCTTAATCTCCCCTTTTTTCCGTCTTCGCTTCGAATCTGCAGATTACTGGAAGACACAGCAGGTTCGTCTTCAGCGAAAACCCACTGTGAAGTTACTTAGTTCATTGCGTTCGATTAGTTGTTATTCGAGGGTTTATATAAATCACTGTGGTATTTACTGAGTGATTAGAGTAGCTTGGAAGGTTGATTGTCTAGCAAATCTTGCGAAGACGAATTATTATTCTGTGTTAATAAAATGTGTTGTTGTTGTTATTGTTGTTCTTTGAGATCCTTTTCTTTTTCTTGCTCAGCCATCTAAGCACTTTTTTTTCTTCTGAACTCTACAGATGTCTCAAAGATCAAATCTGCTACTATCTACTTTTTCCTTCTATGTATTCGATGTGTGAAAGTTCAATGCCTTCACTTCTTTCTATTAATTTTTTAATTTTTTTTTTCTGAAAAAGACTTCCCTTGAAATATTCTTTTGGGGAATCTCATTTTTAGATTTAAAACGTCCTTCGTCTTGAAGAGAAAAATCAGTCTATTTGTTATGCTGAAAGAATGTTACCTAAATAGTAGTTCTTCCCTTTCATAAATGCGATGAGTTGCATTACCAGTGTAAGCTAGATATCTGCATTGTTTTGGAGAAATTATTAGAAAAACCCTGGGAAAAGACATATTAAAAAAAGGTTAAAATATTAAGATAATTTTAGATTATTTATTTGTAAAACAAATCGTAACTGTTTTTTCAGAATATTTTGCACTTTCTAGAATGTCCGTTGAATGAGATAAATGCACCCGATGGCAGCAACAGTAAAACATAAATGCATAATACACATTACACAAAATTATTTGAGGATCAGAAAGTCAATTCCCCCCACTTGCAGCCGTTTATTCTTTTGTTAGTGATTTAAAAGCTAACTTTTAAAATAAGAAGATACGAGGATGCTAGTGAGAATGAACAAACCTAAAATCAATTTAATTTATGTTGCTCTTTCTCTCTCTCTCCCCCACAAAAATAAACCAATTCTGCAATTCTCATTATTTCTTGAATGGTCTCTTCGAAATCACACAAAATACATAATAACCATCGTTTCTCAGAAAATACTTTTCAGCGATTAGAAGTTCATTTGATTCCTCAAAGTGCTTAGCAAATAATATATTCCCTGATGTTTTAACTGAATTCTCTCCATATTTGAAGATCTACCCTATTAAATCCTAGAATTGAGCTAAAAACATCCCTTCATTATCCACTTAAGGTTGGATCAAAAGAGGGAACAGTAGATTCGTTTATTTTTTGATAATTCTCTTACAAGCTAAATCGAAATAAAGTAACTACTGCTGAGTCTATATTAACACTAAATAATCATTCAATCGCACAACTTTCAGAATACTTCCTGAGCTACCATTCCAGATTTCCATTCTGGATTCTATCTACGACTGCTACATTTCCTCATCTTTCTACTCATGATATTCTTATAACTCACTGTACTCTCCACTTTAGTCCTAACCCATTATATTATCATTACCATTAGTATCTGTGTGCAATGCATTATGACTATGTGGTTTATTTGATCTGAATGGCAAGGGGAGAAGACTAAATAATTGTGGGAAAATCAGAGTTTGAAGATAAATAGAGGAGTTCATCTGAAGGAAAAGTAAATGATGAGAATTGCAGGGTGAAAGCATGAATAATTTAGGCTCAGCGAGTGTATTGAGTTAAAGTAATGTACGGTTGTTGCTTAAGTCGATTATTCTCAAGGACCCATAGAATTATTCTATAAAATAAAGGGAAATTATCAAGAAATACATTCGGTTGTAAAAAAGGATATTTATTAGAAAAAAATATTCTTTCCTTTACACGAGACTTATGTTTCTACCCCAAGAAGGCAGGAGTGATGAAGAAGCAGTGAATCGCTTATTCCATTGATCCTTGATAATGGCTTCAGCGATGGGAAATCATATAAAATTATTGTGTTTTAGAAAAATATGCATTATTTATTCACAACGAGTACACGTTATTCCTTGTAGATCTTAAGTGCTTTGCCTTCAATTCTACGAATCTTTTTGACAGAACAAATGGGATCTCTATGAATATTTACTTGCCAAAGCATGTTTGTGTCTTCGTTGAAGTTATCTTCTTGCTGAAAAATCAGTCGATTCCAGCAAACATCGATGAGGTTAATATCTCCTTTAATGAAGTGATTTTAGGATTGTTTGGAATCTCCAGGTAATTGGGCTGTCAAGGAATTCTCGTATAACTTGACTGTCCTTCGTTTCTAGAGAATTCGCAAGAAGAAAATTGATAATCTGGCAGCAATATATCCAATTATCACAAGTGATTTGTGAATTTGGAACAGTGTCAGGAATATTATTTGAAAGAGAACATAAGATACCAAAAATACATCCAGTAGATTCTAGTAATTTACAGAGACTTTCCAGTGTCTTGTAACCAGTGGGAACAGCTACAGATGGAGGAAAAGATCGTACCAAATCACCCACGTATGAGCGGTTAAGTTAAGGCCGATTACAATAACTGGTCCTAGTGTTTTAAATATTTCGGGGGTAATCTCCTCGAAGAACCCACGGTACATTCCAATTTCGTATGCTAAGTATTACATCTGTGCACTGAGGACTTTTCGAGTGACATAATTGAAGAATCCCACACCTTTTTCTCGATTGCTCTTCTCACGCTTGATTAAAAGTTCTCGAGCTACCTCAAAGGCCCAAACGAAAAACATAAGTTTGTTTAAGTTCTTAGATCTGCGTTACTGATTGTTTTTCTTAGATATGTTATGTCCTTTTTTGTTTGGATTTTCAATATGTTAATTAGAAGAATTTGTATCTTCATAAATCGATTTTGAGAGGGTATAATTCAAGTCATCTGAGTTTCCCTCTCAATGTCATAAGTGTTTTGAGCCATTTAGAGAATAATAATGTATTAATGTTCTCTTTTTATAATTATTTTTTGAGTTAGTATTCTTTAATTTATGATAATATAAATAGATAAGTTTGTGCTTGTTTTAGACATTTAACGAAGCTATTTATGCTCAAATGTTTAATTTACTTTCAAACTAAAGAAAACTCAAATATTTTTCTTCATTTTCTAAATCTTTGCCGGTGTCTTTAGGTTTATTTTTTAACTAGATCTCGATCATGCCTAAGCTATGTTCACACTGCATGAAGCATTTCCAGGGTATTCTAATTGATCCAAGAAAAATATCCCTGCAGTATCTTCTCCTTATTCTACTGATTAGATGAATTTCATTAAGGCTATTGCTTCTGTGTTCTATGTCTCATATGGGACTGTGTAGTCTTAATTGTTGAATGTTGATTTAGTTTCTGAAAAAACATGTTTTATGCAAGAAATCGCCCATGTTCCCCAAGCTGGTTTTTGTAATTTTATCCCTTGGATAATATTTGTGAGAAGTTCATGGAAATACTGAATATTTTAATTCTCAACATCTGTGCAATTCACGAACATTCGTCCTTGAATGCAATCAACGTCGAGGTATTGAGGGAGATAGAATGCATCGTAAAGAGAAGAAATTATGAACATCGGAACAGGGACTAAATCAACGAGATATTATTAAAAAAAACATTTATGGACATTCGCGTCGTCGTTGATGTAAGGACATCCTTGAGGCTAGATCAGCTGTCTATTGCCACTAGTGATCAAATCTACAAACACTGCATTTTTGTTTTACAATTCAGGCTTTAATTCCATGTAGACACCGCAATCGGGAGCGGCAATTATCTTTGTCTCTAGGGGTAGAATTCTTCGAAGGTATTAACTCCAGTTGAACACTGCTTAACCTCCAGCACTGCCGCCTGAGAACACTACAGTCTCCGATTCCATGAATCCATGGTTGCTCGATAGGTCAGTGAAGACTTCTTGGAGATTGTCACTTCCTCTGAAATAAAGTGTTTTGTTATTGAAAACAATTGGTTCAGCGCTGCCTTGGTATACACTACCATCACAGTATTTCACGAAGACCTTATTCCAGTTGTAGAACAGAGGGTTTTTTTCTTTTTGATCACTGGTGTTCGCTGTAGAATTGAATGATTTATCCCAGTTGTTGCTGGAACCAAGATCAGTGAATGATCGCTCGTAGCAGTGCTAAAGAATGTCTTCTTAGGTTAAACCATTGCAGAAATAACCTCCTTCTAAGTAGACATAGAATTTATTAGCACCTGAATCCGTTCCTGCTTGGAAGTAGTACCCTGGGTATGATCCATCAAGACATCTAGCTCGAGGGTTTTCAGTGAGTAGTCTAAGCTCAACAGAAGCTTGCACGAGTGTCAAAGCTGCGAGGAGTATGAAAGTAGATAGGTACACAGTGTTGATGCTGCGAATTATGCTGTTGTTCTTCATTTTTGTTCTTTATGTTGATCTAAAGAGTATTATAATAAATTTGTCACTGTGATCAAATCAAATTATTTTTATTATCCTCTTAATTTGCTAAAAAAAGCTAAAATGAGGCAGAAATACTTTATCTCTTTTGTAAATTTTATTGCTTTTTAATCAGTCCTTTGAATAATAATATTCATAGGATACTATGAGATCAGAAAGAATAAATAATCAGTTCTTATTTGTATTGATTCTGTATCAATCATATTAATAATTCAATGAGATTTTTGTTTAGCAAATGTAGCAAATAACTAATCAAATTAATCTAAAATAATAGGGGAAATGCCTTCATACATAAGTTTTAATCTTAGGTCTCATTTCTTCAAGGAATATCCTTTAACAGTCTCTCAAATAATTTTTCCTTCTGCAATTTTTATCCCCAGAAACAATTCCTTGTTTATTCATTGGATTTAATAAAGAATATGTTGCCCTCAAAATTGATGTAATACTTAGAAAATATATGTGATTTTTTCAATAAATTATTTGTTCTGCATCGCATGATCACTTGCTTGTTTTTCTAATTGCTTTACTTTTTTTAAATCATTTCAAGATCAAGCCATTATTTTCTCCCAATGTGTTTGTTAGTTCGCAAACTCTCTCTCTCTCTCTCTTTCATCTCAATTTCAAATAACAAAGAGCCTATAAAAAAAATGAAAATATCTACAACAACAAACAACAAATCCGGTAAGCATGAAAACAATTGTTTTTTCTTCAATAAAATAGGTTAGTTATTGCATATTTGATTTCTTCAGATCGTTTTTTCTTCTTTCTCCCGTTCGTTATCCTCTCTCATTTCGCTACAATCTGTCTGATTTCTATGAATGCACTAATCAGACTCATCAGCTGTATTTTCTCATCGCAACTAATCGACATACGATATTCTAGATCAGCTAGTCTCTTCACTAAAAATTCCAAAGCAATGCTCGGAAAGGATGTATCCATCAGCTGCATGTTGATCTCCTTCAACATAACTTGTAATGAAATCCCTTTTTCCACTTAATAGCTCCTCAGTTCTATTTTTCAAATTCATAATGATCAACAAATTATATCTCCGAAATTACATCTGTTTCTTCATATTTTCTTTATTAATTGTACCTTTGAAAGCACTGTTGATATCCTTGGTAAGTAGAATCTTCAGTATGTCTTCAATATCTTATGGTGTTGCATTTCCAGTGAATTAATACACTTGCTATTCAGTGATATATGCTGGATCACCATCTGGAGATTGCAAGGACAACGATTGCAGCATATTCACGACTCTTCTCATGTCACCGTCACAGAGTCTAAAAATCGCTTGGATGCCACTTTGCTCATAATGCAGCTTCTCAGCTAAGCAAATTTCTTCAATGCGCTTCTGAGCATCTTCCAAGGGGATGTGCTTGAATTTGAACCTAGTGCATCGAGATTAAAGAGCTGGGATGATCTTCGAGACATAATTGCAGATCATGCAGAAACGAGCGTTGCTGCTGTATTTCTCAATGACTAGGGAAATTGTAGATTAGAAGTAGGTTAGAGTGATTGAAGAAATGAAAAGAATAACTTTTGTTTTGTTACTTCTTCTGAGTGCGAATTGAGCTTAGTTAGTCATTGAATCAGCTTCGTCGAGAATAATCAGCTTTGTGCCTTTGCTGTAATATTCAAATAAAACGTTAGCCTAATATTGTTAGCATGCTCAATCTAATAAATGATTTTATTTGCAAAATTGGTTAAAGAAAAATGTTGTTGCTTTTCTTTTGTTTGCCTTTGATTTCTTTCTCTTCCCAAACAATCATATGTGCATACCCCTAGGCACCGAAATGCGAAGTACTCGCGAATGTCTTGATTTGATCTCTAACTACATTGATACCTCTCTCATCGGAAGCATTTAGCTTATTAAAAAGAACACACAAATCGATTAAAAAAGTTGCTATTTGATACGATTCTTCTTTACTTCACAACCCATTTAATCTGCATATGCATTAGTTCTTTCTTTTTGTTTACCTCCAAGACCATTTGACGATAGTTCTTTCCGTAGAGTTGTTTTGCTAGTGCTACAATCAGAGATGTTTTCCCTGTGCCTGGAGGCCCGTAGAATAACAGATTCGGTAATCGTTTGTCTTCCTCAATGAACTATGTAACTGTAAGATTGGAGTAACATTGAAAAAGTAAGTAGATGGTACAAAATAGGATTCCATGCAGATGGAAGGGTTAGTTTGTTGAGCATACTTGTTTAGACGATGTATTGATGTGAAATAACATTCGAAAGACTCTCTGGACGATATTTCTCCACCCATGGAATATTCTTTGTGTTCTTTACTTTGTTTTGCTGCGAAAAGAAATGAGATTTTCAAGCTAAAGGAATCAATTTTCAAAAAAGGATTTGCATTTAGTAAAAAGAAGGATATAAGATGATCATTCTATAAACTCTTTGTAATTGTTTTGTTAACAAGACTGTTTTAAATCATTTTACAAGCACCATTGCTGCAGGTACAGGCATCTCTTCTTCCATTTCCTTAACGCTTTAGATTTGCTACTACTACTTTCAGGATATTCTATTAGATCTTCTTTGTTTTCTTGCTTCTGGCTTATTTTGCTCAAATTCGTTGTTTTATGATACTAACAATCTTGATTAAGCGCCAAATTTTCTCAGCTTCACACACTTCCAAAGTCCGAAGATATTCACTGAGCGCCAAATCATATGAAAATGTAAAGAAAAAGAAGAAAAAATCAATCTTTCTTTCTTGATATTCAAATATTATTAGACATTTTAGTTTTGGAAAAATATCTAGTATATTTTTATTTCTTTTTTCTGTTTTTCTTTGCTGAATCAATCAGTCATTGGAATTAAGGCTTGAAAGTCATAATCACAAGATATCAAATGCTCCTAAGGGTGATTGAATCCTATTTGCTAGAAAGAACTAGACAAGAATGATTAAAGACTTGTAGATTTCTGGTGGATTAGAAATTTAGAGTTTGACAAAGGAAACAAATGCTATACAAAAAGAGAGATTTCTGGCCAAGATAATAAGTATTTCTGCTCAATTGAATGCATATAAATAGCCCTTTGTGAGAGCATTAAAAGTGTAATTCGTAACAACAATAATAATTGAATATCTTAACCTTCAACAAATCAACAACCCTATCGAAAGAGCACAATTGCCTTTTATTACATACATGGATAACCTAGTGAAACAAACAATAACCTCCACTCAATCTTCCTCCTCTCAATCTTCCTCCTCGCCCTTGAAGATTGAGGTAACTTAAAATGCAGATAACCTTCGAGTATCAATGATACCTCCTTCTGAAGCTAACCATCCAACGAAACTTAGTATTCTCTTCGTTGTCGATGGATCTCTGTCGATGGGAGAGACAATCTCAGGGAATACAACTGTCTTAGATTGCGTCAAGAAATCAATCAAAGCTATCTGCGATTCTCTAGAAATCTCTGATAAATTTTCCTTGATGGGATTTAGTACTCACTCGAAGATCTACGTGAATCATAAGCTCATGGATGATTCAGGGAAGCAATCTGTCATAACAGAGATCGATAAGATGTGGGCTGGTGGATAGACTAATATCTTAGCGGGGCTATTTGATGCAGTGAATATCATTGCTGAGTAAGATAATATCAACATCTAATCGGAATCGAAATACTTGAATAGTATATTTTTAATAACCGATGGAGAATCTACAATGATCCCGAGCTAAGGAATGCTAGATGCTCTTCGTAGAGAGAAAGAGAGACTAAAAATTGATTTCACATTAAATACCTTTGGATTGAGAGACAAGACAGATAGTGAGACTCTTGCAGAGTTGTCTTTGCATAACGCTGGTGTGTATTGTTATTTAGATGATCCTTAGCAATTGACGTAAGCTCTGTAGAAATAAATTAAATTTTCCAGAGATGGAATATATTAAATAACAAATGCTCAAATGAATGTTTCCATTGCAACAATAACTTCCACTGATCAAGGGGAGAATAATCACATTAAACCTGGTAAGTCAACATCTTGGAAATAGACGCTGCATCCTTGCATTATCAGAAAAGGATATGTTAGAGATTATATTTTCAAACTGCCAAATAATCTAAAGAATCAGTAGCTTACTGTGTAAATCAAAGCATAGCTGAGTGATTTAGGAGATTTATCACCAAAAAAGAACATAGATATGCAAGTGCTGCTGAAAAATCAAGCTCCTACTGTGGATGACATTTATGGAATGTTGCGTATGGAATTGGTTGATAAGCTAAAATTAGCGATGTCTAGATTAGAAGGAGGATTTAATGATATTGCAGTTGGAATTGTTAACACATTATTAGGAAATATCAACTCCCATAAGAATGACTTAGATGGGCTGCAATAGAGACTACAGTGTTTGACTTAGTATGCTGAAATTGCATAGAAGATATTTAGCAATGAAGAGGAGGAATTTGCTAAGGATGGGAAACATAAAATTATTGAAATGATCTCAAAACTGTCTTCAGAGTAAGAAGAATGAAAGAATTGAGCAGAAGGAGAGCTGAAGAATAACGAAAAATTGGAGTAGTTTCATTTATAAAAAAGCAAATGAAAGAAATAAATAATCATAATGATTATTTGAGATTAATATTGTTTAAATATGTTCGTAAAACATAAATGAATATTCTCTAATAGTCTAAGGGTTTGAAAGTAATACGAAGGGGTCTTTTTTTTTGCTTTTTGGAGAAAAGTTATTCTTTTTTATTGATTCTGTTATTTTTCATTTTTTTATTCATTTTGATTTTCAAACTGAAGACTTAAAAAATAGTACCTTAAAAATAGGGTAGAGAGGGGGTTTGGTTGGTTTGGAATTCAAATAATCAAGCAATTTAGAGTCATCAGTGAAAATAAAAGAAAAATCATCAATTTTCATTAAGATATCCAATAAGAAAACTAATACAAATCGAGAATAAATTTTTCAAAAAAAAAATAATAAATCCCATTGAAACTTTCTTCACAACAATGAACAACCAGTAAGATGAGGACAGCGTGGATTACTTTAAAGACAAGCTGTTCTAGAGTTTCAAAGAAACTGGCATGCTGGATTCTGTGAAAGCCTAGTTAAGGCATAAAATGGTTGAGAAACTTGTGAAATCACAGCGAATTTAGTCGATTTAGTAAAAGCATATCGATGAGCAAGGAGTCTTCAAATAACTAACTCATAGGCTAATGGCGAGTATTGTCTCGGAGTATTTAGAAAAATAAGATTTCGTATATTCCAGCAGCGTATTTTTACCTGAGAGTGGATACGCGAATAAGAATCTAGCGAGATTTGAAATCTTAGAAGTTATGAATGCTAAGAGCTTAGATAATCCTAAGTAATCGATATTTGAATCAATGGTGGAGATGTACTTGAATAATGTGAAGAATGTGCCGAAATAGAACTGCTCGACATAGACAGAGCATGCAGATGCGATATTTAACCTAGAATAAAGATTGAATTCAGTGGATAATCGATTTAGAGAGAAACTATCTGAGATAAACACTCCAAGTCATGAAATTGAAGAGCGTCTAATGAGATTCAAAAAAGACTACGAAGCTCGAGTGAAAGCTGAGACAAATGCGGAGATCGTTAGAATCAGAGAGTTTGAAATATCAACTGTGAGAATGGAGGAGTAAGAAAAGCACAGGAAACATATGGCTGAGTATAGAGAGGAAATTGAGAAGAATTACATGGATAAGTTGAATAAACTAAGGGAAAGGGAGAAAGATACCATTGAGAAATGTGGCTAGAAAATGAAGGAAATTGAAACGGCTAATCATCAAAACAGATAGAGGATTCTGAAGGATTTCGAGTTGCTCAGGATGCGTGAAGAGGAAGTTGACAAGCAGAGGTAACTGAACGATGAAACGCTTAAAGTCAGTAAATAAAAAGTAGATAACTACGAGCAAGAATTGAAGGAGAAAATAAAAAAAGCAGAGGAAGCATAGTTGATAGTAGAGAAGAAATACCAAAACGATCTAGCTTACACAAAGCTAGAAGCACATAGAGATTTAGAAACTGAAAAGCTAGAAATATTAGAGAAAAGAAGAGCATTAGATGAAGATATATTCAAGATTAATCAAATGAAGGTAAGAAAAAAATAAAAACAACAAAAATGAACTTTTTGAGAATTAATGGGTTTGTTTGTGTGTGACGACAATTATTAGGATACTGTAGGGTAGTTCACTGATCAGAACAAGAGACTCGTAGATGACAACAGACGACAGTAAGATGAATTAATAGAAGTGAAGAAGAAAAAGAAAGAAATTGAATTAGAATTAGCGCAAATAAGAGATAATCTTCGTACAGTGAGTGATTCATACAGGCGAGATTAAGATATGTCGAGGAATTAGGAATAAAGATTAAAAGTGAAAGATGAAGAAATAACTTTCCTGAAGGATGCACTCGAAGAGAGTAAAAAGTTATCTGATTAGCACAAGCAGACATAAGTCGATAATATGAAGAAGTTTAATGGTGAAATTGCTATTTATTAGTAGAAAATAGAAGAATATGAGTTGAAAATTAAAGAATTGAGAAGAAATATTGCAGATACGGAGTTTTAGTTAGAATAAGCTAGAAGGCATATTGTTGTGGGAAGTGCTAATAGAACATAGATAGAGTAATCGTAATCATAATAATAGTCGATGTCGGGGAATCTAGGAGGAAATGGGTTTTATGCTGGTGGTGGAGCAATAGGTGGAACTACATATAAGACATCGTTCTAGAAGGAGTTAGATGTAAAAAGGAGAAGATGAGAAAAGAGAGTTAATTTGTATGTTATTGTTGTTTTTAGGAGCTCAAAGAAAAGAGAAGACTAGAGTTGATTGCTTTACAGAGGGAGAGTGAATTCTAAGAAAAGAGGAACTACAACTTTAAATTCGACAGTATCTGGGATATTCAAAATTCTTCAGTGGATTTCTCAATGATTAAACTCAAGCAAAAGGACACAAAAGAGCAACAAGGGAACGTTGAAAGAGTAAATATTAGATACTTCCTGGGGATGCTATGGGTGGATTTTAGATTTTCAATTCAAAAAAAGCAAAGAACATAATATTTTCCTTGATATTGATAAATTATGTTATGAAATTAGGCTGAGATAACTCGCTCTCATATCTACGGTGATTTAGGGATGGAGAGGAAATAATTTGGTGAGAGCTCAGCTGGGAATCTAATCGAAGAATCTTTCCACGAAGATACTAACAATGAAGTTCCGTTTAGAGTCCGACACATCAGTTCAATTGATCCCAGTTAGACTGGCAAAAGGGAAATATAATTTGAGAGAAATACTGATAAAGACACTGGGATTCATGTCACAGCTAAGAAGAATTAACCTGAACCACCTTTTGTGGCAGTCGCATCACAATAGCCAACGGATAAATTCGGAGATCAAAAAAAGAAAAGTTTATAACCACTTGCAGGAACAGCTACATCGACTGATACAGGGAAAAAACATGGGAACCTGGCGTCTTTACCTTAGAAGAAGTAACAATAGATAGATTGGTTGTAAGATGAAGAGCTAGGATTTGAAGAACCCAAGGATAAAGGAAGAAAAGGAGATGATAAACTGCCTTCAGTCTTAGGACAGCAAAAGGATACATTTTCAAAGAAGGAAGATCCCTTTTCGACTAAGAAATCTTCTGATAAATATTCGTTTGAGTTGCCTTAGTCGAAAACTAAAGCACTTGGATTTGTTGAAAGCAAGCCAATTCAAACTACGAAATAGTAGACTTCAGGGGGAAATCCAAAATAAAAACAAGAAGAAGAGGAACAAAAGTAGCAATCAAAGAAATAAGACGAATATGAAGATGATTTTGATGTCATCGAAGAAGAAGATATGGCGCAGTGGAACTGATACATATAAATAAACCTTTTCAGATCATAAACTCAATATACAATTGTTTAGGATATTCATTTGTGTTTTGCATGATGAACAAAATAAACTCCAAATATCTTGTGGGTTCTTTTTTTTGCATAAACAGTCTTGTTTCTTAAAATAATATCTCCTCCAATCTCTTTCAGTTCCTGCAACCATCAAACCTTAGATTCGATGTTCATGAATTTCTCATTCATTCTCTGCTTAACATTCCTAAGTAGATTATCAAATTCATACAATAATTCCTATTTTTCAATGTATTTCGTTTCATTATTGAGATTTTCAATATCTTCTTATGTAACCTAGCTAAACTCTTATGGGTTCCATGTTGGCTTGTGCTTCTTGTCGAGAACAGCTCTTTTGAGTCCTTCTCTGCAGTCATCATACATGAACGTCATGTTTATTGAAGCTCTTAATTAACAGAGTCCAAATTCTTCAACTTCATATTCCCCAAGACAGCGCTGCAGGAGATCATAATTAAATACTGTTGCAATTCGACTTTGCTATTCAACACACTTAGCCCAATGTTTCCGCCATTACTTTCTTTCCTGATCTTCTTCGATTTCCGCAGTTAGATTTCCCATCATTTTATCAAAACAATCTAATGTAAAGAGTTAATTGATCAATTATAACTTTCTTGAGCTCTCTTCATCTGTGAATGTTGTTACTGGCTATGCATATTTCTAGCAAATCATTCTGCAGATTCCAATAGAATCGTTGTTGTTGCTGCTGTGAAATCCACCTTCTGCAACTGCTTTGAGTTCTCTCTCCATTGCTGGAATATCTTAACTTAGAATGTAGTAATCACATATCCCATAGCTCACACAGTCAGATCCTCTAATGGATTCCCCAGTCATCCACAAAAACACACCAACGTTATTTGGTAAACTCTAGAAATATTAAGGAGTGTAGATCGCTAATCCATTTCGACATTCTATTGAATTTAACAAAAAAAGAGGGCATTCAAATCAAAAAAGATTTCAAGAAATATTCATGCGCTTCCAGTTGGTATTTAGCATAAATCTTTTCCCTTTCTTGGATCTTTAGTCTGTGTTTTTTTTATATTTTAATGAAATGGTATCTTTGTTTGTGGATATGATTACCTGGCATGGATATGATTGTATTTTGTGTGGCTATTTTGATTTTGGAGTAAAATGATAAAATAAACGCTTCTCCGATGGTATATCCATCGTAAATCGCTATTGACGCACATACTGGATGTGTATTCAGCAGATAGAACGCATAATTCGTTGAGAATTCTGTGAAGAAATATTCAAACAATTTAGTTTTGCTTGTTTCATCCATGATATAAGAACACAAATCCTTCACATCGCCGCCACAGCCGAACACCTTATGCTCATTGCTCCTGAGAATAATTAGACTATTCTATGGATTGAATGCTACTGCTTGAAGCTTAGCTGACATAGCAGTATTTATAGCATTTTTCCTACGAGGATTATTGAGAGTCACGCACATGGTTCTTTCACCCCATTGAGCAAGCAAGATATTCTCAGAAGGATCAACGGAACTGACCTAGTTGTTGAGGGATTCTAGTCGATTCATTGAAATCTGTGAGAAGATATGTAAGAATATTGAAGTTGATTGTTTTGTTTGTTTTTGATTCAGTTTGTTTGTATCTTCTCCTGCTGCAGTGAATTCTAATAATATTACATAGATGTAGGGTTAGTAACACAAAAATAAGGTTTAATTTGACATTTGGTTGCGATTATGAAATATTTCATAAGAAAAAGTAAGAGAGAGATTCAGCTTGTGGGATAGTTTAATTATGGGGGGTCCTTCCCAGGGAGAAATCTAGAAGGGAAGAAGAAAAGTTAAAATAAGTTCTAGTAAATCTCTTGTTTGATTTTTAGTTGCTGCTTTATGGGGAGGGGATTAATAGAAGTATTCATTGAGTCAAGCGATATTCGGATATTCAATCTCACATAAAGGTCTAAATGTTTTCTTTTCTCTTTGTTAACTTTGATTTCTAAAAATTCATAAATACACCCCCACCTATCAAAATCAGATCATAATCAATCAATCACATCATTGTGCTGCTATTCATCAGTATAATTTCAATATACCCGGTAATTTTAGTCTCGCAATTACACATGCCAATGGCAAACATGGTTATTGATTAATTCTATAAAGATTTTCAAACATACATAGAATATGCCAACTCATTATTAGTTCCACCACCAAATCAAGTTACTATCTTATTTCTGCTCCTTCTCCTTGTTATGGTTATGCTTCCTCAAACAGCCTACAGAATATACGAAAGAGGTTTTTGAATATTGCTGATCTCATTGAGATTTGGGATAAAGCAAGTTGTAAATAACTCTTGTTTCATTTTCTCTGTCAGATAAAGGAATCTTCCTTCCATTGCAGTTAGTTACGTCGCTGAGGTTTTGTAGACAGTGTCCTTAAAAGCAATTAGATTCAAGATGTTTTTAGCAAGGATCTGACCATTGGGGTTATTGAATTTGAATGGTTTTCTAAGATGGTTAAATCGGCAACTAAGCTTGAGAGCCTCAAAGTGGGTACGCTTCTCGGCTTCAGTTAGACATTTAAATAACTTTAGAGCTGTTTCTGAGCTTAAATACCATCTAGAAAATGAATTTAGGGAAAAATTATATCGTAAATTTTAGTTAAATATTTTACGCATTGATGTTCAAAGATAAGATCATAAGTTCTCGCATAGGCCGAGGAGGATTTATCACTTGGATTATGACATCGACTGCGCACTCTGGATTCACGATACCACTCCATCTAATCAAAAACACATCTATGTCAGAGATAGATATTCAAAAGATAATGAAAATATAATATGTTTTTCCTTTTTGAGAGAATCCCACCCTTATTTGAAATTGGCTGCTAGCTTGTTACTCCCAGAAGTTAAGCATGAGTTCCTTTAGTGGTGTGGTTTATCTGATTCTCACAAGGGCACGAGAAATATTCACTAAACCTTTCAGACTCCCACTTGTCCAGCTAGGTAGTTGTTTCCAAAGTTAGTTTAAATCAGCAAAAAATGATACATTAAAGCAAATAATATGAGGTTGATTACCCCCAAAGATCCAATCCGAGCTTATAAAATCCTTTTAAATCACAGAGCTTCATGAGCATCGCTTCCAAGCATTCGCAAGTGGTTTCAATTCTCAAAGGATTCTTCCAGCTTTTAAGAGAATTTTAAGTTATTTGAAAGATAACATTTGAAATATTGTACTTTCCAAGTGTGAGTACGAGAGATTCTAGAGATTGATTGCCCAAAGGAATTGCTGCCAAGCTTTCAAACAGTGACTCTGGTACCACGGAAGATTCTTTTCCCCATCTGCAAACCCATCAAAAATGCAAAAAATTTCTTATTGTTATGAAAAAATAACTTAAATTTAATTATGCTGTATCACCCTCCAAGATTGACTGTAAGGTGTTGAAGTCTTCCCCAAAATGAGAGCTCTTTCAATGCATCAGACAAAGATACGCATGCTTACCAACTGCTTAAGCTTTCACACCTGAACAAAACAAAATAATTTCATTAAAAATCTAAGAATTTTTTTAGTCAGTATTACCATGGAAAATGTAAAGAGATATCTGAAAGCTGAGGGGTTTTTTCTCTTGCGATCCGAAATGCTTCAGTGAGATCATTCAAACATTGATAATTGATCACGCTCACCCAACTAATTGCCAAAGGAAAGATATCAAAACATGTTTGAAGAACTACCCCGACAAAAAACTGTTGTTTTTTTACCCATAAAGACTAATGTAGAGTTTCTGAAGGCGTGGTGAACTTGCGATGACTTATTAAATGCTCTTGAATAATATTGACGCTTCTGCAGATGTACATGAACACCATCTAAAAGAAGTTACATTAATTAAACAAAAATTTATTTGAGATGCAAAATGGTTACTAAAAAGATCATAAATAAGGTTTGGCTAGCATAATATGCTTAGAATACCTGTAAAGATCAATAGAAATCGCTGTGAGTGTCTGCTAATTGTTAAGGGCAAGTTTAGGAAGTGCTTTGGCAAGTTGTCTGGCAGCAAATCGAAGTGTTTTTTTTTCATTTACTGTCACTTTTTTCTTCACGTAGTAGTGAGCTTCTTCGAAGTTACCACCACTCCATAACTAATCAAAGGAAATAGGAAATAATCTCAAGAGTTTAGGTTGCTTGGCATTGTCTGATAATAGGAAAAACTAGCTTTTTTAAGGATAAAAGATTTCTTACTTCCATGGCAGTTTTCCCACCAGTTGAGAAATCAAGTGATTCAAGCTAGGTAAACTCACTAAGCTAACCAGAGAAGAGTTGAAGATCAGTCTCAGTCAAGTTGTTGCCCATCCTAATAAGGGAAAAGAAAGAGAATTCAACTGTTTGTTATGCTCAATGTAAGCTCTAAAAGAAGTGAAAATAATTCAATCCTTCTACCCATCAAGATACAAGGCGAAACTTGCCAGCTCTTTAGCATATTTCGATAGCCACTCTGCAAGTTATGCACTGAAGTAATGATACCCCGCTAGCGGATCAATCTAAAGTGGTGGATTCATAAGACGAGTATCGCAAATGATTGTTTTGCCTTTGAACTATTTCTTCCCTTCTAACTCCCCTAAGTAGATAAACAGCTCAGGACTAGAGGGAATTAACCAAAAACAGTTCTCAACAATAAACATAAGAACACAGCAAATGAACTGATTAATAAATAATCAATAAAATACCTCACTCCTGGCTATGAATCGTTATCGATGTCACATCATCCAAACAGCTTTTGGCAGATTGCTCTTTCAACTTAGATAAAGCAAGGTAAGTAGCTGTAGATATAACAATTTTCTAGTTCTTCTTCTTATACTCTTGTTCTTTTTCTTTCTGTATTTTTTCAAATGCCTCCTGGATGTCTTTCAGATCTTACAAACAGGTGAGTTTCAAGTGCTTTTTCATAGTTTCTAGGAAGTTGTTTTGTTTTTTTAAGAATCCTTATCTTTCTGATGATTGTTTATCTTTTTTCCCAAGTATTTTTTATTAACTCAAACAAAACCAATCCCCAAAATCATAAAAATTAAGCAAATTAGTAAGGGTAACTCGTTACTTTAACAATTTGAATGCAACAACTGGATTGAAAAACATAATAAATTAATAATACAACACTTATTATTTGTTTTGTCTGAAAATTATGCTTATTGGTGCATTCTCTCATTCTTGCTTATTAATATTATTGTTCTTCCTGCGCATTTCTGAAGTCGTAGGTCGATCATGCTCCAATGGGTTTTCCTCGACAGTTTCAGGATATACAACTTGATTTCCACCAGCATTTGATGATGCAGGCTGTCCTTGAGAAATAATCGACTTATCTTTCTAATTAGATCCTAGAATTCCTGTTTTGCCAATCCGACTCTAGCTGATATCAGTAGATATTCCACTTTGGTTGATAGTCGAATTACCAATCCTGCAAAAATCAGTTAAATTAATGAGTTTGAAACGAGCCTAATAAGCAATCTCAAAAAATTTCATGTTAATAATCTTACTTTTTCTGGTTGATTAGCGGCAGCTTATTCGAAGGATCTGCTTTGTTGCTAACCATTTCTTCTATGGAATCCTATTGTTCAAAATTATCACAAAAGTTAGTTTTTTTGTTCATTTTCAGCTGACATCCCACCATTAAAAATTCACATTTTCTAAAGAATTTACTTTAATGCTAGAAAGTTTCTGCTATTAATTCATAAGTTTCTCTTGATTCTCATCGAATTTATCAAGTAATTTCTTCATTTGCGCTGGTGATTGCGACGACTAATTTCTTAGCTTTTGTCTCTTTCTGATGGCTTCCGCGAGTAGCTTCTCAATTTTCTTCATTTCCTTTCTGTATCGCTCATTCTCACCTCGAAGTAAATTGCATTCTTCGATGAGTTTCGTATTTTAATTAAGAATCGTGTTGATGTTGTCTCCACGGATTTGCTTCAGCTTATCAGATGTGATCTTAATCAAATGCAGCTTCTTTGTCATCCACTAACCCTAACGTAGCAGCTCGTCGTTGACTTCATTGGGTTTTTCTTGCTTCATTTTGATAATCTCCTTTATGTCCTCGTCTATTGAAACAAGCCAGTAACAAATAAAGCAATCAATCAATTTAACACAGTAAAATCGTATCCCGAATCAAATATTATCTTCCTTTATGCTCAGAATCACTTCCTTTTTTTTACTTGAAATAACTTTCTTGGATGAATACTTCGTGAATTCTTCGTTATTCTTCGATTTCTCCAGCATATCATAAAGTTTCTTTCCAACAACTGTGACACTTTCTTAGCTCTTCATGATACTTTGCAGTTACTATGAGTTACCATCCCCAAAACAAATAAATCAAGAACATTATTAAAAAGACGAATTCCCCTTACATTTTAGAACGAAGTGAGTTTATTTGTGTTGAAGAATATTTCGACTTCACATTTTTTGATTGCATTCTCCAGCACTTTCGTTTCCGCATTCAGCTTCTTCAAATCCTAATACTTTTACTCATTCTAATTCGATTCCTTGATCAGTTCATTGAACATATTCTTTAAATTCTTCTCCTTATCTGAAATCTTCTCCAATAAATTCCCTTTTTCATTCTGTAAACTTCGTTTCTTCTAATTCAACATATATCTAAAATTTTCTAAGTTAATCTGCTCATCTTTCGCTTATTTGCAGGTCTCTTCTTTGCTATCTATAACTTGCAATCTCTCTAATAGTTGATGCTGCATTTTGAGAATATCTTAGTCATTTTTGAGATTCTCCATACGGATTTCATTATGCCGTTTCAGCTACTCGTCGATTTTCTTCTGTAGCTCTTCATCTTCTCGCTTGAGCTTCTCGTACGTTCTGATGTAATCTTGGTTCTTCTTTTCAAGATCTTCATTGACTTTTTTGATTTTGGATATTTCTTCCTTGAGTTCTTTGATTTTTTCATCAATTTCTTTTTCATATTCGACATCTTGGTTTTCAAGACGGATAATGAATGCATTGCCGAAGTTTTTTGTGTTGTCTACGACGTTGGAGTATTTAACTTGAACTTTCTAGCATTTCTCGTAGAATTAGGCCTGGGAGATAATGGGTAAAAAAGTTTAAAATATCATTTTTATTCTAGAAAATGTACTTTGAGTTTTTTAAGATCTTCTTTGTGCTAATCTAAGAGATTCTGCAGATCATCCTTGTGTTTCTGCTTCACCGATTCGATTTCGTTCTCCAAATCCTTGTTCCTTTGATTCTCGTACTCTGGTTTATAAAAAGGAAATTAAATTCACCTCCATAATTATTTTCCTGAATAATTCTATTTTTTTTACCAATTTTTTATTTATGCAACTCCTTCAGGGAATCCAAATCACCAGAGTATTTCTTCTATTCAGTGACGTACTGTTCATAGAGCCTATTGTACTCATCATTTGACTTCGAAACGAATGTATCTTTCATTTTCAAATCACTCTCCATCGTAATTTAGAAGTCCTACGGAAGAAATCAAATCAAGCAAACAAAGTTCCATACAAAATAGCAGAAAAACAAAATAAAGTCAAATCCTTTTTTACCTTATTAATCGAATCCATTTTTTATTTATACATGTTATCTAACTTTTATGTCTCAATCTTCTTAGTCTACTCGAGCTTAACTACCTCAAACGATAATTTCTTCTTAAGTTCGTTCTTCTCCATGATTTTAGAGATCTTCGCCAAAAATAAATCATTGGAAGTCTGCTCAATACGCATTTTTTCCTCATTTTTTGTATTTGATGTTGCACTTTTCTTGAAATCAACGATTTCTCCGTTTTCATACACATCAGCGATTTTCAGCATGAAAACTTAACCATCTTCATCCCCGGTGAAGAGATACGAGTGATCATAAGACAATGCCATGTGAGTAATGGCTGATGAATGCACAGCAAGTTCGAAGTAATCAGGTATTTTTTACATGACTTGAACAGAATTTGGATTTAGTTACTCTAGTTCCATTGCATCGTCGTCTAATGGCCACACACTGATACGTATTTTTCCTTTATTTGTTCCTAAGAAAATGCATTTCAGCACATTCGAAACTACTAAGCTTGTGATGTAGCAATCTGTCACGGGGAATTCGGCTACAAGTTTTTTCCAGCGTTCCTTGTAGATGCTGAGATATTTCTCGTTCGAACACCCAACGAAGAGATTAGATTCATCGGGTTATTCGCCTTCCTTTTTGAGAACCTCTAAGTCACAATATATGCAATTATATATGGAATTCTCCTAATGCTCGAAAGTTTTTTGGATGTTCTGCGTTGATTCTAGAATGTTCCAGCAGAAAACATAACCATTCATGCATGTAGAAACAATGTAAATGTCGTTTTTTGTTATGCAGACATCACGAATCAAAGCAGGATGCCCTTCTAAGATCTGCATAGCTTCGTAGTAAATCGTGTCGTAGATGATAATTGTGTTCTTTTCATTAGTGAGTAAATAATGTCCTCCATGGGAATACTTAACCAGCTTGCAATTCGTGAGATTGACTTCTTTCAGTGGGTAGAGTTAATCGTTGAGAATCGCAAATACTTTGAATCCATTCGTGAATCCTACCGCTATGAACATACCAAACGGATGCAAGCTTACACCTAGCGGTTCTTCCTTGAAATACTAGCTGATCACACCTCTTTTTTCTTGTGATTCACTTTCATAATAATTCCATATTTTCACTGTGTTATCCTCCGAGCATGTTGCGAAGATATTTTTCGTTACGGAAGTGCTGATTCCGTTGATTTTCTTCGTGTGAAATCCAGCAGTGAAGAATGGCTAAATAGGGGAGACTTCAGTATCCAGCTAATAGGTGTTCAATAAATGGTAAGTTATCGCACCAGAAGGTTCATAGGATGATATAGAAATGATGCTATCGTTGCTGGATGATGATAGATTAAATATTTTCCTGTCGTCATTGTTCGTAAATTTCATCTCAAAACTCATGATATTCACGATTTAGTAGTTTTTTTCAATATCATAGATGCACACGCAGCCTCTGTTTCCACCGAGAATGAACCCTCGTCGGGTTGATGTGATACTCATGAACTCAAGTTATGTCATGTTTGCAAACTACTTTGCTGCTGGATTTGCGCCAGTTGCATTTTTCTCCTAGCCGTCCTTGGAAGAAGTTGAAGGTCCATTATTGCCAGCTTTATCCTTGATGATATCATCAATGACATTATGCAAGCCATAGACATCTTCCATTTCAGCTTCTCCGAGATTCACTTAGCTCACTGGCGCATCCACAATATTTAAATTCCCAACATCAATCTCGACGCTGCGTTTGAGAACATCGTTTTAGAGAATCAATATAAGATTGCCTGCAGCCAGCACAACAAGTGTTGGGATGGAAGTAGAAGTGATCCAAACGTGATCTAAGAATCTATTTTCTTTCTCGATCTTGAGAGGAACTAGTGGATTATGGGATTCCTTCAGTTGCTTTTCTTAGAAAAACACCTCCCACATACGGAAGTAGTTCTACCCTGTTAGGATTATCTAAAAAAGATCCAAAAATGTTTGAAATGTTTGTTTCCCTTGACAAAAATGTATCGTTCTGTTTACATTTGAGGATTTCGACGGATGAAGCGAGAACTTCGCTAGGTTTGCTTTAACTGGCATTGTCGCAAGTAATTTGTCTTTTTTGTAGCTCCAAAAGTTCAATATTGGTTGGTTGGAGCCTTGGGGAAGAATCAAACCGCAGCAGTATTGTTTTTCTGTGTTCAAACAGACTTACTTGACAACTCCCTTTTATCCTTAGTTCAGCACATGCCATTTATTCTAATATGTCACGACTATCTGAAAACATGAATCAAAATCACAAAAAAATAATTAGTTTTCCAAATCCTTTTCATCTCTAATCCCATCTACCATTGCTGGTTTGTCATCATTCATGGAGGACTCCCCCACAGCGAGGATGATGCTTTTGTTCTTGAGCATCTGAGCAGTCAAACTAGTAATGTTCTTGAATCGATTTTCCTTGGAAATGAATTAGTATCCTTTCGTTGTGAGATCTTTAATTACAATCATATTCGCTGCATTGAAGACTATTAAACCTATTTTTGAATTGGCATTAAAAGATTAATGTGAGCAAGGAAGAATAATTGAGTCATTTTAGGCTACCGTCTCCAATGATGGATAGCTATCCTTGAATCTATCGGGAGTTGATCCCAAACGCTGTATCAAACTCAACAGTGCATCCGTTCATCATCTTCCCGTTGGCGTACATCTTCCGCACTTAGGTCTAAGAAACAAGCAGACAGCCATATGAAGATCACAAAGTTTAGAATTATATTTTATGTTTAAAAGTTTTCTGTGTTGGTGTTGTTGTTTACTTCATTGCGTTTTTCAATATATTGTCTAAACTTCTGCTTTTCTGCCTCGTCTTCAAAGGCACTTGGTTCATTCATCTCTTAGAAACCGCTTTGATTCTATTGAATTGTTCTTTATTTAATTAATTTAAGTAGTAATCCTCTCTTTTTCAGATCAAAAGTTGCAAAATAAAACAACTTTCGTCTTTCTTCAATTCAAATGATTAGGAAGTTATTAATTACAATCCTAATATTTCTTGTTATTCTTTAGGAATGATTTGATAATAGAAATCATTTTAGAATGATTAAGGTCTAGTCTTCCATAAAGGAGAAGGATCTTTGCTGGAAATGTTTTGAACAGAGAAATGGAAACTACTTGGAAATAATAAGAAAATGATAAGAGGGAAAAGTAGAATAAGTACTTTGAAGAGCTTTAGGAGAAATATAATCTACGTGAAGGACTGATTGGCTTGTTGATTGTCTGTGGAAATGTTTGGAATAATCGTTTGGGAGACAGAGAGATACATAAGATTGAAAATATTTAAAAAATCATTAAGACCAACAGTTGTTTTTAATCTTTTTTTTATAAAAACGACTACACACTGGGAAAACAATGCGCATTTGTGTTGATTTTGTGTATTTATTCATTTGTTTGGTTTCTATATTTTCTGAGATCCAAAATAGGCCAAGCAACTTAATGCAATTATAAGAATAATAACAATAAATACAGCATCATTATCGGATTATGAAATATGCGACTAGCTTAATGGATTAAACCCAAGAAAAAAAGCTTATCAGAAGATCTAATTCATTTTAAAATAGCATGTTTATTAGCAGTAGATGAAATCAGTAAAATAAACTTTTGGGTTAAACAAAGAAACAGGATTATCGGCCTAATTCTTAATATGTACACATATTAGATGAAAATAGCTTAAATTTCTTAATTAATGTTGATTATTTATTGCTCTGATTTTGTGGCATCAAAGATATCCAATATCTTGTATTTTTCTGTTATATTCTTAGGAACAAGAATACAAATCTAACCAATTAATCTACCAAAAAAGGCTATTCCAGCTTCGAAACCAATCCGCGCACAATCGATTTGGCATTAAGATTTTAGTTAAGAATAATTTTTGACTGATTGATCTCTTGGTAAACTAATTCATAAGAATTACATACCTTTTTATCTCTCTTTCTGTCTCTCTTTCCTTCTTCTTGTTCAAGAATTCTAATGTTAAAACGTAAATCTAGAGATTACACGCACAATAAGCCAGATCTTTCTCTATCCGATGCTACTACCAACAGTTTCATCTCTGGCGATGAGTACGTAGCCTTCGACATGGATGGACAAGTGCAACATCCAATAATCGGCTAAGTCAGCACAAAAGCAGACTTCAAATGGCTGTTTGTATCCTGCATCGAAGAAGCATTTAGTTTCTTCTTAGAATGGTTCCCTTTGACGATCATTCTCTCATACCTCTCGCAGTACGCTTCAGAAGAGATCTAAACTGGATTCGGACTTGGCTTAGTCTGGTTGAACTGCGTTGGATAAGGTTTATATTATGGACTTGCAAGTGGCTTAGAAACCATGGCTGCACATGCCCATGGTGCAGGTGATTTCCATCAAGTTGGTGTGCTTTTTCATAAGACACTCTTTGTGTCCGCGTTGATGTTCTTCCCAATATCTATAAGTATGGTTTTTGCAGAAAATATACTTGGGCTGTGGAATCCAGATCCAATTCTCTGTCAGATCGCGGGGAGATTCTGTATGTATTCCATCCCAGCAATAGCATGTCTAGCTGTGTTCTACGCGTACAAAGGTAAACAGATAAGGAATGTATGTGTATGAGAATCTAGTTTAAGATTTTTGTTATAAAAACTAGGATTTTATATTGCTTACAACCTTTTTTAATATCTTAAACTAATTACCTGTTTTTTCATTCTTTTAAAAAGCCATATTGAACGCTCAGAACGAGTTCCGCTTACAGGTCTACAGCAGCGGGATAAATGTAATCCTCACAGTTATTTACGGAGGAATCTTTATAAAATATCTTAAACTCGAAATCGTCGGTGCAGCGATTGTCTTCTCACTCTCTGAACTCACAAAAATAACTTTATGCTATCTTTTCGCTAAAAGACACATAAATCTCAGTAAATGCTATGTTCCCTTCGATATCAGAGTGTGCGTGAAGGATCTACGCTAATTCTTATCTACTGCTATCCCTATTGGGTCATTGGTGTGTCTTGAGTGGATCCTTTAAGAAACAAACTCAATCATAGCATCTAACTTGCCAAAATAGCAGTACACTGCGAATATTATCACATCTAATCTCACATCAACTCTTGTGTAATTCCCTCTAGGATACGCCACTGCAGCATGTACGTTTATTGGCAACGAAATGGGTAGAAAGAACGTTAAAGCGGCCAAATAATATGCGTTCTACAGTGCCTGCATTGTTTTAACTCATTTACTCGTAACAGTACTTCCTTTAAGTTTCTTCAGGGAAGACATTTCAGTGATCTTTGGGGTTTCTCCCTAAGTGCAATAAGAGCTAAGTAGTCTCTTTGGGCTAGCGTTGATCGTATTTTGCTTGGATTCTACATAATCTCTGGTGACTGCTTTCATGAGGGCCATCGGAAAGGAGCGATTCAGCAGTGCTTCATTTTTGTTCTCTTACGCTCTTGTGGGTCTAAATTCCAGCTATTTCTTGGCATACCACACAGACTTGCAAATCAATGGGATATGGATAGGAATCATGATCAGTAAAATTAGCAAAAATATAAATATTAAAAATAAATGATTAATTACAAATTAAACATATTTTCTTATTAAATTAATGATACTTTTGAATATTTTAATAAAATAGGCATGTCACTGTATATTTTGCTTCAAATTGCAATGATAAGCTGCACGGACTTAGAGAAAATGGCTGAAATAATATCACTGCGGATGCATCAGCGAGAAGAAATCAAGCAGTTATTAGCTCCTAATACAACAGCATAGCTCATTCTGTGAAGGAGAACGAACACAAATTAACAAAAATAAACAGCATTTTTAGCCATTTATTCCTCTGTTTTCTGTATGTAAATAATTGTATTTTCTCTCTGAAATTGTTGCTAAAAATACACACATACACATACATGCATGCATTCTTCTCCCCAAGCAATCCCTTCATGATTGGTTGACTTTAATATTAAGGTAGTTGATTTGTTTGAAGAATGTCTCGTCAGTGAGGAGTGTGACAGAAGGCAGCAAGAATATTATATGCTATGAGTATTTAAACTCCTTCCTGAGATTGCTGTGCTTGGAATACAGTTGGTAAATATAAATGATCAGTGTGAAGAACTAAAATATCAAATTAATAGCAAAGAGAACGTATTAGTAAAGCACAGTTCTGTTTAGTAATGTGTCGTGAATTAACTCAGCACAATGGGATATCACTTTAGATGCGAAAATCAACAAAAGTACACCGTCTGTGTCAGGATAGAAGCTGTCAGCAGATTAGGAGTAGTTGAGTTTAATATTGTCCTTGATCCTTGTGAGGATCTCAGAGTATAATGCGTTGATTCCGAGGTTTAGCATGCCTCTGTGAGATTTGTAGCATCGAGATAACGCATCTGCTAGAAGAGTTGAAGAGAGAGACAATGATTCGAAGATAAGAGATTGCTAGCCGCATAATCCAGTTGATAATAGACCGTGGACTTGATTCTCAACTGAGGAATCAACATCTGCTAGGGAGTTCACGAGATCTAACGCGTTGTCTCCAGAGAGATTACTGGTTTCTTAGACAGATGATAAGAGAGACGACACGATCGGACTGGTAGAGATTAATGAAGAAGGTACGTTATTTATGACTTGATTGAGGAACACTACAGATGACTGCAGATACGATGAGGCATCTTAGAATCTATGGTATGAAGTAATAACCTCACCGATACTGCTAATGTAAGAGTACGTCAGCAGAAACGAAGCAATAAAGTAGCATGCAAGTGGAATCGAGAGCAAGGAAAAGAATGACAAAAACGAGCGAAAACTTATTTTACCGCTTTCCACTCGAAAATTCTTGCTGTTTCTCTTTTTCTTATTCCGAGCAGAAGAAGAAGAGCTATTGTTAGCAGTGGAGCGACTTGGTTTGCTACTTTTTGGTTTGGTTTTCTAGGTTTTGTTTAAATTCGATTATTGGTTGGCATTGCTATTGTTAAGTTAGGGTTGAGTATTGCTTTTCAGCTCAATTTGTTTCTAGGCTTCATTTGCAGGCTATGTCTTCATAGGCAGATGGTTATCTTCATTACTAATAATATTATTATTGGGAGTTTATTGTTTCTAATGAGATGTGTTATGGTTGTTATTTAATTGTGGTTACAGAGCCAGAGCGATTGCTTCGTTTTTAGGATGTTGGTTCGGTTACTTGTGGTGATACTGTTATTCTTTTTGTGAACGATGAGGCTATTTATGTGGATTGGGTGTTTCTGCTGTTTTTATGTTACTGTTGTTGTTAGGGAGATTGCTATGGTTTTATTGATGATGATTAGGCGGATTTGAATTATTTTGAGCTGGTTGCACTGTTATAGCAATTTAAACTTATTTTTATGGCTAGAAGACATTCATTCTGCCAGGATGTTTTTCTTCTTATGCTTGGATCTACTTGGATTCCTTTCTGAGAGCTATTTCCTTTGCTCGGAGATCGAAATCGTAGCAGAAAATTAAATTGCTTTCGTCACTTTCAGAGAGTGTTAGAATCGCAGCAAGCCTATTGATTTCAGAGTCAATTTGTGGTAAAGTTGTTGTCTCAAATAGCCTCAAAATATGGCGAACTAGCACTGTATATGAATGATAATAATATAATTAAATTGCTTACATCGCAATGTATCCGAGAATGATTATGACAACTTGCATGATAAAGTAGTTTTCGACATCTTATGTTGTGGAGCTTACTTTATTTGCTAGTCTCTAGGATAGACTCACAAAGAAATCGTAGATCGTATGGAAATTATTTAGAATAAAAGTTGTTTCTTCGGTAGCAAAGATAACAGCAGTGTTGGATGTTTAATCGAGCATATTCTTCTAGACGATGAGTAGCACACGTTTCACAAATAAAGCACACATCAGTAATGATACGCTTTGAGTATTTGTGGAAGAGAAGAAAACTATCTAGAAATCGTTTTCAGTGTAGACATTCTCAAGGACAGATTCAGCGAGATTTGAATTCAGCCAAGCGGAGAATTCATTGTAATTCTCTGTTAAATGTGCAGATATCAATGCTGCTACTGATGCGTGTTCACTGGAAGTAATCGCTCCGCTGGAAAGAAACCCATCGTTTTTGAGTTACTATTAGACTAACGCAGCTGAGTTCGACAACGGAAGAAGGTTTGAATGTCGAAGTTTCATGACTTTAAGATCAGTTTGAAACGACGAGAAACTCATGAAAATGATGATATTACATATCAAAGTCACAGTGAAAATGACTAGGAATTCAGCTAGTTTAGAGAATCGTAGCTTCTAAAGATCAGCTGGATTGTTCTTGGAGACAAATTTAGTGAAGTTATCGTATTTATTTGAGAAAATGCTTTTTTAGAGCGAAGAAGCAACACTCTGTTAGTCATTGTTCTATTCACCTTGTTTGCCCTGGGAAAAAAGGAAAAAAAATGTAACAAAAAAATGGAAAATAAAGTTGAATTGGAGAGGCAATGCACGTTGAAAGCTTACATTCATAGGTTGATCTTTAGTGACAGGGAGAATATTTCCATTGTTCCCTTGGAGATTTTCGTTGAATAGCTTGAGACTAACATCGTCTCTTTTATTTTTATTATGCGAGCTGAACGAATCAATGGTCTTCTGCTTATTCAGAAATTAATTATCTGGATTGTTTCCATCTTTGTTCTTCTGATTAAACGCTGATATGTCCTTGATGGTTTTCAGAAATTAATTGGCGTTTTTGTAAGTTTATTTGGATGGATCTTTCTTATTTTTCATTGATTTCATGCTCTTCATAGACTAAAGGGATTTCCTTGAATTTGTATCCTAATCGTCGTGACTAAAATCAACAGCTTTCTTATGATGCTTGGATTTACCAGTCCTTCCACCATCTGCGGAGCTATCACCTTCATCGTTTTTACCAGCGGTATCGAAAGGTACAATTTACAGATTTACTGAAGATTTATGTCTCTTTTATTCTCTATCGAATTTGTTATTCGCAGGTTGTTTCCCAGGGGAACCAATATTCTCTAATATTGGAAGAGAAAACCTTCTCTTTTTGGGATTATTTGGTGCAAATGGGTTCTTTTTTTTAGTAGATGTAATCGAAATCGGTTTCAAAGGGAGATTTCGTAGGTTCAGAGCTTTCTCAGGTGATGGCTAGAGTATCTTTGGATCCTTTAATTCAGAAGTACTTTCTAAAAGCGAAGAGTTAATCAAAATCTACGATATCGACTGCTCGTTGGGAAGATCTGTCTAAGGTGTTTTAGTCTCGAGTGCAGATTTATTTGGGTCCTTGCGAGCATCCGAGAAATGAATCTTGATTGAATTGGTTTGATTTATTCCAAGTTATGTAGATTCACTATTGCTATTAGCTTAATTCTTCTTGATATTGATTCCCTCTTTAAGATTCTCCTCTTTTTAGTTGTTGTTGTTGTTGTTATCTTCAGTGAGTAGCACCATTTTATCATCAATAAAGCTATTTTCTGTGATAGATTTCATCTGATTTTGTGTCTATTTTTCTTATTTTGAAACTATTCCTGTTTCGCCCCTTTTTGTACCAGTTACCTCTAATAGTCTGTCTGTATCGTTCCTTAACGAAGAGAGTAGAATAGAATCACCTTCTTAGTGTTATTATTTTAATTAATTCTAAGACACATCAAGTAAAAATTGTGTGCTTTCGTCTTTATTATCGATAATCAATTCCATTTTGTTATGAGAAAAAGCGTTTCTTGGTTTTCTTTTAGGTATTTTCTGTGTAGGCGAGAAGTCTTCCTTACTTTTACTGCGGTTTTAAGTCTTTTCGTCTTCTCCTAAGTGATCTCTTTCATCTTTCTCATGATTTAGAATGTTTGTTTCGTTATTGTTTTCTTCTACAATCGCAGGCATTTCACTGAGTCTTTTAGAAGTTTCTCTGAGTTTGAAGAGTTTAACCTGGTCTCCTTCATTGATTGTTTGCACGATGGTTGATCGTCTATAAGATCTCGTAGGTTAACGGCTCTATGATCGAATTGCACTACGCAAAGGCTGTTTTGTTGAAAATAAAAAAATGATAAATTATCATCTAAAAATCATGACATCCCCCCCTAAGAATATTTGCATATTTTCTCTAATAAATGTACTTTGTTAACTATCCCTGCTGGAGTCTGTGATAACTCAGTTAAAGATGATGTTTAGGAATGATACATATTTGTAAAAGATGGAGGCTTGCTATTTTTTTGGGGAGATAGCATACGATTACTGAGCTATTTGTCTCCTTCAGCGTTTGGTGTTTCCTTTTGGAAATGATTAGCATTTTCATTCCCAAACGATGTCTGCATATTTATTTCCTTGTTAGCTGAGGGATCTTTTTCAGTAATTGCATTTTTATTCTGTTGTAGTTATGGTTGAGGTTCCTCGTTTTCTGTGACTATTTTAGCTTTTTAAAGGATGAGATTTCTATATTTAAAAAATGGATTTGATAGATTCGGCTTAGGCTGCTGTGGTGCAATCGGGATATCTTTATGGTCGTGCTCATTTAGCCGCTTGAAAATATTGTTTTCATCTTCAGCTTTTTGTTGAACCTTGTTATCTTATGAATGGGGTTTTCCATGAAAAATATCCTATGATAAACCTGCAGTTTAGAGCAGATTTCCGCTGGGTATCAACTGAGATTCACCTTCAATGACAGCCTCAGTGAGTTTCTTTACAGTTAGTAAGAAATATTTGATATCTTTAGTGGGAAGTTTTCTCTAAATTCTCTCGATCTAATAATCCATTCGGTATTCTACAAATAATTTACCACTTTTATTTGACATCTATTTATTAAGTTAAAATAATAAATAATTTATGTTTAAATTGTCATAGACATGGAAATATCAATTGGTTGCGTTACTCTTCTGGAATTAAAGAGCGAAGTTGAAGCCAAAGAATATCCCTTTTCAATGAGATCAAAGGAATCTTAAAAATATTTCATATTCGGGATTGATAGGGATACATCTCTGTGATCGACTTTTGTGATAGTTGTGAGTCTATTGATTTCTTCAAAGGCTCTAGAGAACTCTCCTATGAGCTTTTCTGCATGTAGAGTCCCTAGTGTTGCATCGAAAGGAATATTCTATAATCCTGCTCTTTCGAGAATTCCAAGACTTGTAGATTCCATGTAACTTTGAAGTCAAAATAGCCAAACAAAGAATCAAGCAAATCAAACAATAAATTATGAGTATCTCATTTGATTTTATTATTTGTTGATTTCAACATGGAATTACCCATCTTCGTCAAGGAGGATGTACTCATTTGTGGAAACGAGAGCATTTTGCTTCTAGATGAATACAAAAAAACCAATTTACGATAGATCCATGAAATTAATATTGATGAACATCTGCACGGGCTAAATCCATCCCATAATATGCCTTAAATAACCGAATTTTAAATTCTAAAACACTTCTGAACTCTCTCCTGCTTTCAAGTACTATTTTATCAACAAAAACTAGATTATTGAAAACTAAAATATCCAAAATAATCCTTCCAAAATCTTTTTACTTCTGTGACTAGATCATCATGATAAAACGCTAGCACATGTGGTAGGAGATCGTTAACTTTTTGAAAATAATGAAATTCTTAACTCGAATATCCTAAGAACTTCGGCAATGCGTTTGAGTACCACAGCAGCGCTCCTGATCCTTTCGCAAATCCAGCTCGAATCGAGTGGACTGAATTCGAAAACACTTGCATCAGGGTATTTGTCCCTAGCAGCAAATTCATATCCAATGAATTGCTGAACTGCCTTTTTCCCATGATATCTTGTGCTTTTTTGAGATCACTCTTGACTTCAGACAAAAAGAAGCACAGGAGTGATTGATTATCCCTCGTGGGTACTTTTTCATAAAACATACTCAAACTCCTTTCACATTTTTCGCATACAATCTAAAATGCTTCATTGATTTTCTTCAGTTCTTGCATATCTTTCACACCTGATTTGACTCTCTTGAGTACATCTATTTTTGTTTTTACAATCTCGATCACATGCAGTAGATTCTTCTGTTTGACTTGCTCGACTTTAAAGAACAATTAGCACGCTTTGAAGGTATTGTAAACATCCTTGTTTTAATCCACATCTGATAAGAAGCAAATATCCATCGAATCTTGAATTATCTTCAGGAACACTTCCAACCCAGATTTGAACCAGACTCCCCTTTCAAACTAGCGATTTAATGTCATCGCTTTCTTCTGAGAAAGTAGTTCAATGACTCTTTATAAGCAAAAGATGTTTTTATTTAAAGAAATGAGATAAGATGCCATCGAAAAAAATGCCTATTGAAATGAAGGAGTTTAAAGATATCTCTTGGAAAGCAATAAATTTTAGGTGTTCTAATGGAGAAAATTCTGCTGAAGATCTAGCAGAACTGCGAATTTTCCTTCTTAGACTCCACCAACTTTGTTTAGCACTGTGCACTAACAGGTAGATTAATTTTTACATTTGGCAATGTGAGACTAGTAAGCTGAAAGAAGCATTACTTTCGTGTTAGGATCCCGTGCAACGCTTTTGCGATTCCTAGTGAAATATGCTAGTTGCAATGGGAAGTAAAATACATCATTGAATTGTGTGAGATTTTCATCTCCAGCATCAGGATCGTTTTCGTTGATGTGATTGTTCATCGACATTGTAAGGGTGTTAGTTGTGTACATGCTAGGGTTGATACTACTCTAGGCTGTACTAAATCCAAGATCTTAGTAATTTGGCTCCATTTCGAATGGAATAGTGTTTCTTACCCATCTAACGAAGATTAAATAATAAAATTTTGTTTCAGAATAGTCACAGGCTAGTTTCATAGCTGGAGGAATGCTCATAAGAAATAATATCACACTAGTCGTATCAGACATTAACTCAAAGCATTCCCGAATAGCAGTGAGGAATATCAAACCAATCGCTAAGATAGCTATTCCAGAGGAATTTGCTTGAGTTTTAAGAAGAGAAGAGAATGGAAAGTGTCTTCGTTGATCATGAGCAGCACTGAAGACTATCACAATCCCTATGACTAAGAGTATCGCTGAGCACTGCACTTACTTGTCATACTCAATATACAATGCACCTACTGAGATATGCTTAAGTAGATGGGAAACAGAATGTGTTCTTGAAAGACTAAGCCTAGATAAGCCAACTTCATAGATTCTAACATTAGGTTCACAAAAGATGCATAAAAACGCACTCACCATTTAACTGAATATTATCAGCAAAACACCAAATATTGCTCGAACAGGAGATTCTGAATCATTGGTATCGGAGGAGTTAAAATATGGTAGGAGTTGTGCATAGCCTATTTCAAGAAGAATCACCAAGAAATAAGCATTGAAAAATGTCAAAAAGTAATTCAATCTAGCTCTGAAAATCGAATGCTTTGAGAGGAACACATGAAGCCCAACTAGAGAAGTCAAGCAAACCCAAGAGATTATCAGCACTTCCCCATGAAGGGTGTCATTTTAAGTTACTAGATACCCAGATGGACGTGCTACATAAAAAATGACCTGTAGTAAATATGGACCATCTGATATCCCATAGTTTGGAGAAAGACTCAAAGAGAGTACTTAAATATAGCTTGCGAGGATCACGAAAGCATCTAGAAAAGGCACTTCCCATCCATCCCAAGCTGCGAATATCTCGAATTGCTCCTAACACAGAATCCTCAGCAACTCCTTGAGACTAAATTTTTTCTTCTTTTACATGATTTTTTTTGTATTTTTGCTCTGCAATTTCACAAAAATCCTCTTTCCTTTTAGTTCTTTAGTCTGCACTCTATTCAACTCAAACTTAATATTTCAGGGTAACTCAGTTTATGGGGTTTTATTTGCATTTACTAATCAAAAAAAAAATAACAAAAATTTTTCCTAAATCCATTGTTTTGCTTTGTTTGTTTATACAATTTTTAAACCTCGAAGCAGCATTTGTACTAATACTGTTAAGGAATTGATTATTTTACTGGAGAAAATCATACTTAATGAAAAACCTAAATTTATCAAAGAAAACTTTGATTATCTTCTTTTCTTCTACTGAAATTTACTACAAAATGAAATATCTTTATGTAGAAAATCATATGAGTTTCCTAATAATTTAAATTCTGCCAGCAAGAGTTTAAAAAGAAGTATTTTTCTTGTACTTTTTTTAAAGAAATCTGGTTGATTTCAAAGATATCCAAAATAAGAACAAAGGTATCCTTCCATTTTGTTGCACTTTAAGTTTTGAATTTAAATTGATAAATACCGAGGATTTCTAGATAAAGTGGAATACTTTAATAGTTACAATTAATCAAATGATTTCCAAAAACATGATGAGAAAGAAAAGAATTACCTTTTAAAAAACAGTAATGTTTAAATTGATCTAATTTTCTAAATTTCAGATTTGAATATTTTCCAAGTTGATTTTTAAATTTGAATTTAATTCTCAGTACTTTTTCATTTTTTTTGTAAATTCTAATACTAATTTTTTTTGTTCTCTTTTTCAACAAAAAAGAAAAAATAATCTTATGCTGCAACGTTGAGCATATTTTGTCAAACTTGTTTTCTTCTAACACAACGAAGATCCAAGCATTTTTTTTTTTGAATTAAAGGGACATTCCTATCATATTATTTGTTTATTTTTTTTATTTTTGTAGTTTTATTTGTTTTTTATCTCTTATTTCATTTATTTTTAAATATCTTTCAAATTTATTTCTTTTTTTCTTTATTAAAATGAAGGCAGTTTTTAATAGATAATTTTGTTTTGCAGAAGCTCAAGTGTTAAAGGGGGAGGGAAATCTCGCATAATTAAGGCTCTTTCTTTCGCATTGTATTTCAGACAATTCATTTCAATAAAGTATTCTTTTTCGGAGCTCAATGAAATGGAATGAAAAAGGATATTACTTTTTCGTAGTTTTTGAGAAGAACATCCATGGCTGTGATGGGCAAAAGTTTTGTTGACTTATGAACGCAACAAGTCTTGTAGCTGGTCAAGAAAGAAGAATCTCAGAGGGGTGTGGATGTATTCGTGCTTGGAAGAATTAAAACAATAACAAAAATACAAACTAAGTTGTGTTAATAGTTATGTTTGATCTTTTAAGAATAGTAGATTTCCAATTAAGGAAAAATCTAAAATCAGTGAACGAGAATGTCAATGCCCTTGAACCATATCTCTTTCATGACTCATCGAAATGAGCTTCCAATGCACGTATTACAGCGACCAAGAAGATCTACTTGGTATGATTCATCAAAAACTATTGTCCTTCGCACTTTAAAAAACTAACCTAAGCCAACCTCTTTGTCTTCCTTAAAGACAACTTGAAGATCATTTTATCCCAAGATCAGTCGCACAGAGACTAAGAATAATACTTTCTTCATAATTTGAAATATGTATTTTCTTTCTTTGTTTGTTTTTCAAATTTATTTTAAAGAATTTATTGCATATCCCCTTTATTTTCCCTCGCATATGAAAGGTACTCTTTGAATTTAATTATGAGCGCCCTGTCGGAATGCTTAAGTTTTGAATTTAAGTTTGATTTTTTTGTTTTTTGGAAGGTTTGATTCTCTCCTCCCACTTTATTAATTCAAAGTTTTTTTTGTGTGAAATTAATAGCAATACCTTAAAAAATTAAAAAAAATGTTAAATGAAATGAAAAAGTTTAAGCAAAATGAAATATTTATATTTGCAAATTAAAACATTTTTTCATGAAAAGAAAAATGAGAAGCAAATTTGTCAACAATTCTGGTCTAATTATTGCTAGAGTATCTAATTGTGAGGTTATTGGTTTGAGATAATTTTCTAAAAATTAAACAAAAAATTTTCATAATTATTTTTCATTGAATTATAATTTAGGTGATAACTGCAAATATTTTTTTGCTCTTTGTAGCTGATAAATCAATCCTTATAAGCTACTACTAACACAAAGTCAGAAAACAAAATAACATTTTTTAGTTTTATTCATTGTTTTTTTCGATGTCTGTAACGATTTCCCTTTTTCTTAAACTCAAAAAATAATCCATTATTTTGAGGAAAAATAGGGGAAATAAAAATGAAGAAATTGGCTTTTCATAAATCTAAATAATCTTTTCCAACATGTATTTTTATTGGGATTGCTCTTTTAAGAATCAATTGCTTTGAATAATGACAAAATGAAGAGATAAAATACAAGAGGGGGAAAATAAACATCTGAGAGTGAAAATTAAGAATCATTCAGTGGATGAAAAGGATAGAAAATCAGTAGACTGAGGAAGGATTAAATAAAGAAAAAGGTTTAAAATACAAAGATCATACAAGATATAAATAGTTTAATCAAGGAAATGGCTACGTAAGTCAAACATTTTAAAGACCATATTGCTCATTCATTCATTAGTTCTAATGCCGTTTTGAATTTACTTCAGCGTTATCCCCGAGAACATCCTCAAGAAGCAAGCTAGAGATGAAAAGCTCAGAAAGGCTAAGGAAGAAGCTAGAAAGGCTAACTCTGCTCTCACCAAATAGAGAAAAGCTGAATGGATTACCAAGGCTCAGAAATACGCTACTGAATACGCAACCGCTGAAAAGAGAATCGTTGATGAGAAGAGAAAGGTACTAATATTTAACTGAAATAATTTAATTCTACTATTTTTTCATTGGGATTCCATAACTTCCAGAGTTGTTGTGGGAAATTAGGATAGTATTTCTCTAGTTATCCTGAAAATATTCACATTAGTTTAAAGAATCTTTTCCTCCAAAGCTATGATAATCTTATTGGATCGTTTTTTGAATAGGCAAGAAAATCAGGAGCCTTCTTCGTCCCCGCTGAAGCCAAGGTCGCTTTCGTCATCAGAATTAGAGGGTAAACAACAACAATCACATAAAAATTCAATGTGCAAAATAAAATATTTTCAGAATGTCATAAAACCCTTTGAGTTTTAGCAACAGAAACCTTTAAGAAAAAGAATGAATTTTAAAAGCAAATATCATCCATTCCGCTATCGTTTCTTTTATTTCATTTCAAAATATTTATTTACTTTCAACAAAAAAAAAAATAGTGTCAACCAACTCCACCCTGAAGTCAAGAGAATTTTGAGACTCTTCAGACTCAGACAACTCCACAACGGAACTTTCCTCAGAATCAACAAGGCCACCCTCAATATGCTCAAGAAGGTCTTGCCCTTCATCACCTTCGGGTATGCTAATATTTTTATTTTTTCTTCATTGAAATTTTTCTCTGATAAATTGATATCTAATGTTTATTTAATATTTTTCTTTAGATATCCCACCAGATAGACAATCCAAAAGCTCCTCCTTAAGAGAGGTTTCGCTAAGGTTAACGGATAGAGAATCCCTTTGACTGATAACACCATCATTGAGAAAGCACTCGGAACCAAAGGAATCAATTGCTTAGAGGATCTCGTCCACGAACTCATCACCGTTGGACCTCACTTCAAGGAAGCCAATAACTTCCTCTGGCCATTCAAGCTCGACACACCCAGAGGTGGTTTCTCCAACAAGAGACACGCTTTCCATCAAGGTGGTGACTGGGGTAACAGAGAAATTTTCATCAACGACCTCATCAAGGCCATGCTCTGAGCTATTCCTTTAAAGAAATGAATTCATAGTTTTATGAAAAATTAGCTGTACACACAAAAAGGAAAAAAGCTAATTTTGGTGATTGATTTGTACGCTCTCTTATTTAACTGCATAGTGTATTAAACCAATACCCGAGCTGTCTATTTAAACTTAAATTATTTCTTATCAATCTTTTTTAACTAACCCATCGATCAACAAAAAAAGAACTCTCAGGATAATATTTGATTGGTATTATTTTTCCTTTTTAATGTATTATGATATTTTATGCTTATTCTTTTATAAATTAAAGCCTTCTAGTTTATTCTCAAAATTTGTCATGGGAGTTAACCAACAATTAAAATTGAAAAATTGTAATTCTATTGTTTTCAGCTCCTAATATCAAAATAAACGCTAGTGATAATTGTAAAATAGGTGATTGTTTTCATGATTCATTGTAGGTTTGAGATGTTATTTCTAAAATATTGATTGAGAAAAATGACTCTATTAATGCCATTTCAAGATTTTATCATATTATTAGTATATTGAAAAGTTAAATCCTACAAACGTACATAAATTTTCTTTTTCATTGAAGCAACAATTTATTCTTATTTCCAAATTCAATAATAAATACAATAATCATTAAGATTTTCTTTGAAATTTTATTATTTAAGCTATGTAGTGAAAAGTTGCCATTTATTTTCTTAGGATTTGTTTCAATTTCAGTCAGCTTGTGTTATCTTTTTGAAATTAAAAGAATAAAAAGATAGTAATTTTGAATCAAAGCTTAATTAACCTTTCCTCAGGATTTTTTAATGTAATGAATGAAAAAAAAATGAAAAATTAAATTTTTTCTCCTTTTCTCTTTGAGTCCTTGAAGAGAAAGAAGCTTCAACTAAAGATTAAAATAAATAGCACACCCAGTGAGAATAATCGCTACTGAGAATATGACGAAAAGCAAGGATAAACGTAAGAGAGTCCAGAGAAGAAAATATGCTAATATTAGTCTTCTTCCATTTTAAAATAGATGTTTTTAAGAAATGATTATGTTTAAAAATTATTCTCTTGCCAGCATTTAAAGATTTTCTCATTGAGGAAAGCAAAGCATTCTAAGAAAATAGACAAAAGAATAATATGAAGCAAGATAACAATGAAAATCGCAAGAAAAAATAAGTAAAATTGGATCAATCTAAATAAAAATTCATAATAATATTATTGAAATCGCTTTTTTTTTCCTCTGAAAGTGATAAGCTCAGTAAAATAGTCTTTGTAAAAATAGGCACGACAATGAATAGAGATACATCAACAATCTGCAGAAGAAGAAAACTGTTTTTATTGATCCCTTGAATGGAAAAAGATGAGTAATGTTTATCCTCTTAAGAAGAAGGTATTTTTTTTTTCTTCTTTGATTTTTGAGAAAAAACAAGCAGACTCGAACACAGATTTTTTCGAAAGTAAAATATTTAGTCTTCTTCAAAATCATTACGAACTTCACCCAAATAAGAATTTCTCCTTAAAATTATTGTTTTTGAAAATGGGGTACTCCTTTTTTGCAGTGTTAAACTTTGCATTAAAATGATTCTTAGACTTAAACTCATTTTTTCAGAATTTTAAATTTAACTTTTTAAAGTTAATTCTTATTCTCATTTTTAACCATAATTTCAATGAATTTATTTTCCCTTCTTCCTATTAAAAATCAAATCATCAAGAGAACCTCTGATTTTCCACAGATTCTACTCTGATCTTAATTAATCAAGCTCCTTCTCTTTATCTTTGAGTTCTTGTTTAAAAAAGATACATTCTCTAATTTCATGGTATCATTAATTTTATGGTAAAACTTTGATAAATTTAACTTTTAAATATATCTTCTGATGTGGGAGTACTTTTTCTTTCATATAATAGTCCCCTAACTATGAGAGGTTTATTCCCTTTTAATGGGGAGGTTTTATCCAACCCCCTTCCAAATTCAACGGGTGAGTGAGTTTCCTTGAAGCCAAGAAACTAACTATCCACACTAGAAGGGAGAGTTTTCAGAGTTATTCTGAATCACACAATTCCAAAGTCTTGATTCTCTTTAGGTTACGTTAAATTTTTATTTTTATAAGGTGACATTACCACTGAATTGCAAGGAATTTTACTTTGACAAACAAAAAGATGAGAGTTTAGTTTTGCTCAAAATATCCATAACAATTTGAATTACGATATGGTTTTACAAAGGATAAGCTATTCTTTAATGTTTTATTACAACCATTGTCACACTTGTACTCTGGTACATGTCCTTGAATGAGATTTAAGTTCTTTTAGTGTTTGAAAAATTGAGAACTGTGCTCATTTTTTTTTCATCACTTTTTTCAATAATTTTGTAGGAAAAGTTAACTTTCTTTAAAAGCTGGATGCATTTACTACATAGGCTTGAATCCTACCCGTTTTAGATAGGTTTCTTACCATTAGGGCTCTGTCTAAGAATGGATTGATTCTTTGATGTTCAAATTTATAATTACGTATGATTTTAGATGAGAAGGAAAATAACCATTCAGAAAAACATTTTAGAAAAGAAAACAAACGAAAACTGGCATATTTGTTGAGGATTTGGAATATCCCCTCACCCCAAAAGCGGCAAGTTGTCTAGTTAAAACAGCTCCAAAAGTTTCTCAACCCCTTCATCTGCTTAAAATTTTGATGTAGTTGTTTTCAGTTCTTCAAGGACATGAATTTTCAGGAAGATCAGATGAAAAGATAAAAATCAATAAACCCTCACAAAACTCTTTATTTGTCTTGTTCTTAATACCCACAAACCTTCATTTGAACTGTCCTATTCCATTTTCTTTGTGCACGATGGAAAAAAAATATACTGTCAACCTCTAATGATATCTTTAAAGATTTTCTTTGAAATATCCCAAAACATCTTTTAAAACCCTGAAAGTCTTGGAATCTAAAACTAAGAGATGACATCACTCTCCAAGAAAACTAAGGTTATGTCATATTATCTCTCATTCTTTTCTTTTAGACAAGGTTGTTTTCATTAACGTGAGTTGAGATAAAAAATGAAGATTAGGGAAAGTTATTTATTTTTCTTCATTACCAATTCATGAAATTCATGAGATTATTTTTATCACAACTCTAAGGACAACAACTCAAAATCAATGGAACAACTTTCTTGGGGCTCCTTTCTAAGTTGTCTAGCATCTCAAAGCCTCTTTATTGAGAAAGAGTAATTTTTCCTCCAATAAAATGCTCTCAAATTCAATAATCAAACATTTATTTGATTAAAATTCCTGCATTTTTCAGCTAATTTTTTCTCGGATTCTCTTAATACATCATCATTCAAGGATTATCCTTCTATTTGTGGGGTGATTTATTTCATGATAATAATAACAATAGATACTCCACTTAGGCTTATTTATTATTATTTTCTCTTTAACTATTAAAGAGCTTCTCACACTGTAAAATTTTTTTTTCAAACATTTAATAAGCTTTTGAAGTAATGATTTTTTAGATAAAAATGATAATAAGCAAAAAGTGTTATTTTTTTATTTTTTATTAAGTACTACTGAACAAACAATGTACAATTTAATAGGTTTCTACAAACGAGATCAGAGGGGAAATACAAGCAAAGCGATGTGCAAATTCAGATTAAATTGATATTTTTTTATCCAATAGAAGATACCATCTAAGATACTGTGAGAGAAAATCATAGAGTAGGAAGTGAATAATTAAATAAATAATTCCTCAAAAATATCCTACTAATATTGGGAGGTTTATTTACAATCTAAACATAAAGATTCTATCAGTATCATAGAATAGTGATCCTGGAAATTAATTTAGAGATTTGGTGAATAATATTGAAAAATGAATGAATTTATTATGGGTGGGCGTGAACTAGTTTTTTAATTCTATCTTTTTCACATATTTTTTCGATTGGCTTGCTTTTTGTAGAACACGAAGGCTTTGAAATTCGATTTGTTGAAATAACAGCGAATCAAAAACAGTACAAAGAATATGTGTGTGTATCTGTTGTTGGATTTACTATTATCAAGATAATCTAATGTGTAATACTAGAGGAAATAGAGGAAATGAACGTTGAATCTCTTGTTTTCCATTAATTTCTTGAGCTGGAGATTATTTATGTTTTTAGGCTGCATATATCGCTTGTACTACTTCATAATTTACAATTTCGTACCATTTTTAGGGTCCAAGCTTTCGATTACAATTTGATCACTTTTATCAGTTGTCATGTAGTTTGTGAAGGCTTTAACAATATTCTTTGCATAATTCGCTGTGTGAATGACTTGCTAGTATACTGTTATCATCCGTTCATCGTCTTCATTGGAAAAGGAATTCCAGCCTGTCTTGGAAAGTTCAAACAGTTTTCTCAGATATTCTTAGAAGGAGAGTTTGATTCCTTATAAATTTAAAGTTTTGTTGAACTCAGCATCATCTTACATGATTTTATTAAATAAATATTCTTAATCTTAATTATCTAAGGGAGAGTTGCCACTGCTACTGCTACTGATGCTGCTAGCGTTGCTGATGGTTCCATTGTCTTATTTATGTTTATTGAAAAAACTAGTGAGACTCGTACTCGAGACCGAACACATTTCTCCTAAGAAGTGAGCCTTTCAGTAGTTTTTTATTGTATTTTACTTTTTATCGAATTGATGATGCAGAGAGAGTATGAATCTAAGGATGAAATAATTGTTGTTTAAAATGCTTTTATTAGCAATGTAAACGAGATGAGAAAGCTTATTCAATCAGCTAGCTTACAATTTATTACTTCTTCCAATAAAGAAGGAAGGCTTTTTAAAACACAGAACTTGAATACCTTTGTTTTTGCAGGTTTATTTTTAAGAGATTTTGGTTTAGTAAAAAATAATAATCAAAATATATGACTGTCTCACTTTTTTTTTCCTTATCCAACCCTCTGAATTGATCATTATTATCTTGTGTATTAGACAATCAAACATTACACACCTCACATAATATCCTTTTTAATAAATTCCTTTTAAAATTATTGGTAGGCTTCTTCTTTTTGGAGGCACTTAATTATGTGTTTCATTTACTTAGAGTTACAGTTTTTTTGAATTTTCTTTTTTCTTGAACTAAACCCAAACTAGCGTAACCTTCAATAAGGCATAATTTATGAATAGGAATGTAAGAATTGATACACAAACTTGATTAGGATTGTATTTACTTGAATCTCATAAGCCACTCGTATCTTTAATAAAACTCTTCTCTTTGAAGGAAAAATACTATTAAACTCCCTGATATTAAATTTTCTTGCTTGATTCACGATTACTAAAAAAATTAGAAAAGTTTCTTCCTGAAAAATACTATTTTCTTTTTAGAAATTGAGGTTATATCTTTTTTTAGCTCTCCATCGGCAGTGTGAATATTGAGAATTCTTGCTAGAAGAACAGATATTTTCCTAAAAATTATCGAAGCAACTTTTAAATTATTCTAGTTGGAATTGAAAAGAAACGGATATAAATATAATTAATGAAAATTACTGTGTCTGAAAAAAGAAGCAAGGAAAGTAATCTGAATTCAGATTTTACCACTTAAAAATTGTCCGAACAACTGCCAGCCTGTACTGTATTATCCTTCACAACAATTCATATGATTTACCTGATTTTGTCTTCAAAAAATATGAGGCAGGAAAAACTCATTTACTTCATCAAAATGAATCATATTAACTGTATAATTTGCTTGAAAAGGTTGCGATGTTTGAAGGGGCTGATTTGTAAAGATTTAACGAGCTACATCTTAATTGTTTTCCAAAAAGTTTTTCATAAATTTCCTCAATTTTTCCAAATTTTTCCGATTATTGCGAGATATTTTTAATAATCCCTCTTGTTACAGTAATTTATTAGATTTCTAATTAGCTTAAGAGTGGATCGATCAACGCGATGCTAGATTCACTAGGTTTCAATTGCTCTTATGACGCAATTAGACAGCTTCTTTCAATCCGCTATCAATAAAAGTTTTTTGATTCTGTTGAATTTATCTGAAACAAAAAAATAAACCACTACATTTCTTTCTGAACCTTACAAAAAGCAACAAATTCCAATCAAGCGAATTTCAACCATACTCCACTCTAACAACTAAACACACATACTCATACACATAATCACTAGGCAGATTACTCCTGTAATATCATATCTCTATCTTTCCCTAAAAAAGAGGATTTTCTGCTCCTGATAAGATTAATTTCAATTTCATTTTTTTCTATTTTATATTGTCATGGAAAATCACTTTTAACCTCGGTCTCTTCTGCCTCCACACATTTTCTTTTCTATTTTACAACACCACTTTTAGTCTTAACGAAGCAGATTGAATTTCCATCACACAAACAAAAAGGTGTTTTAATATAATTTTCAATCCATTTAAAATCTCCCTTCTGTTTAGATTACACTTTCTAATTCAAACATTCAACCCTTCTCTCTCTCCCATTTCAGAAATGTTCTGGCGTTATTTTTTACTTTCTTTCCCTTTTATTAAAATTAAAACTAAAAATCCAATGAAAGCATATTTTCTATAAAATGCTCTTAGGAATACTGTCTTTCCTTTCCAACAAAATTTAACCACCCAGGCACTTTTCTTCCTTTAAGCTTACATTTTTTCTTAGCAACCCATTTTTCAAACCAACATAAAAATGAAGTGAAGTTATTATGATTCAATAATCGTTTCATCTTACTCTTGTCTTAATACTTTGAGCCAGTTTTCCTGTAATTTGATTCTATATATGATGTTGCAGTATCTAAAAATGATTATTTTTTCATATGGTTTTTTAAATCTGCAGTGTATCTCTATTCTGTAAATTCAACCTAAATAACCAACTTTATTCCGATGTTTAGGAAACCTTAGAGTTCTTGATTGAGACAACGGCAGTCTGTAACCAAGAAATCAGCTGGTTGATTGTTGTACATAGAGAGATGATGTAATAAATGAAATTCATATTTATGTTAAAAAATCATCCCCAGATGATTACATTTATTTCTTGCCCTTCCTATTATTGATTCTGTAAAAAGATTAGTTTTAACATATTTATCTTTCTCTCAACCCCACCACATAGTTCCTTCTCTGTCAACTTTCCATTTACAGTGTTTTGTATGTGTGATTTGGAAAGTATTTAAACTCCCCTCTTTATGGTTTTCCTTTCAGCCTTGTTTTCTATTTTACAACCTTTATTTCGTTCGCCTTATGCTGGCCCAAACAATTCAAAAGAATGATTCCTTTGGTCTTTTAATTATCTCTTTGGTTTTTCGACTAATTTTTCTTGTCAGCTCATTTAAAAAACCCAAATTAAACAATCTTATGGTTTTCTTTTTATGATTTAGGAGTCTTAAAAAACAACAGATTTACATAGAGTTTATGTGGATTGAAAACGTTTGATTTTAAAATTTAAAGTCAACAAATTCAAACCAGCTTATTAAATGAATTCTAGTGGAAGAAATTATTGTTAATATTATTATTTTTAATAATTAATTCCTTCCATTTTGATTCATGTATGCATGTAAAATAGATTTACAGTAAAATTGAGAAAGTCAACAAAAGAATACATATTGTTTTTCAAGGATTATTTTAAAGCATAGCTAATTGCAGCCAGCTATGTCTAATAAATTATTAACTCTTTGTGTTTCATGAACATGAATCAAAGCCTCAGCAAAGAATCTACATCTCTCTAAACATAGCCTTGCCAATGTGTAATGTGATGGTACTTCAAGGAAAAAATAAGAAAAAAATTACTCAAAAAGTAAATGGTACAATAATAAGTATATCGTTGACATTGCTCAGGAGAAGAAGAGGGGTGAAATTCTAAAGAGATGCAAATCTGAAATTGATAAAATGGCCTTTTTTGGAGTAGCACCGAAAGATAACCTAAGTATTTTGCTCTGTTTTTAAATGTATTCCTTCGCGGTAAAATTAGGCGAATAATTATTTGAATATCTCAATCAAAGAAAAGTTTTAGTCAAATTAAAAAATATGAAATCTCTCTCCATAATGGGAATCGAATGTTTCTTGGAAAATAAAAAAAATATTAGTCTTAAAGGGCTGATTGAGTCTAACGGTTTTTAGTTTTACAAAACAATAGCATTATGAAAAAATGAATTCTCAGTTAGAACAGTGATAAGAACTGAGAAAAGCCTTCCTTACTTCTATTGGATTGTCGATAAATCATCTCTCTGGCTCAAAAGCGCAGCCAGTAAAAAATCAACTTAAAGGAAGAAACCCTTTCACAGGAAAAGCAGAAGTTTCTTAGAAACAGCTAATAAATAAAGAGTTTCTCATCAAAATTTTATACAGTAACTGTCTAGATTTACTACGTAATCTGTTTTTATTTATTTTTTAAGAGAGAATAAAAGAAAATTCAGAGTATCGTAATAAAAAAAATATCTTTAAATAATTTGAGCAATCAATAATTTATGAGATGACAAGTAATACTTGAGCGATTCTCGCCTTCCTAACCAATAACTTTCGATAGGTACAATTGTATTTGGTTTGGTTTATTTGATCCATTATTTTTAACGGATATCTAGAATTAAGAAAAAAGACAAAAGATACACAAAACTAAAGAGTATACAAGATAAGATAAATTATCTTTCTTTATTTTGATTTTTCTTGCGTAATTTACTGCACATAAAAGCCAAATCAAAATTAGACCGCAAGAAATTCATCTCCCTCCTTACCCTGGCATATTAATTAATTTTTGTTTCTAACTGCCTCCTTGCTGCTTACAGTAAATTTGTATAATTTACAAACAAAAAGCCTCTTGTTTTTGAGAAATATCTTTTCGATATGACTACTCATCTATCTAGTCTGCTCACTGATTCATTTATTTAAACCTTAAAATCCAAGCCTTCGCTTACATTTCGTCATCACTAAGCGATTCAATAGCATTGGAGATTTGATTAATGATTCAAAAAACCTTTCTCTTGTTGTGAAAAAATTTTAACAAAAGAAAATAGTAACCTAAGGTAATTTCTTACAAGCAGAAGAGAGCAAAAGGAATGCAGCTTGGCTCAGTTTGCTTAGGACTATTATTAGCGACAGATATGATTTAAGGATATTTTCGAAATCTTATTTGGAATTCCCATGGGTTTTCTAGAAATTAGGACCATTACTATTAGAAAACTGTTCTTTATTGCAAAAAATATATGTTCTAGTTCTACTTGATTGATGTTGGCTAGGTTCTATCTCTCCTAAAATCAGACAGGTTCGAAGGCTATTCTCCGATACTAAAAATACGTTGAATCTAAGGTTTTAATCTGAAAAACTCACACATAGACAGATCCTTGTACTAATACATAAGCAAGTAACATTATCTTTCTTATTTTCTCCCCACTGTTCTATCTCCCTGAATTTATTGGAGGATTAAACTCTCAAGATACAAGAAATATGAGAAAAGCAACTCGAAATGCTTGAATGCGGATACCCACTCTCAGAATTAAATTAGCAAAAGCCAAATTTTCATGCTTTCAAAACAAGAAAAAAATATTTATTTCATGCTCCAAAGATTGAATTCTTTGGAACTGAAAACGAACATAAATATAAATTTTAAAGAATAGAATACACAACATTCTGGAGGCTAATTATTTTTCTTTTATTGTTATAAAATAAATGGAGGCCTTACTCGATATCTAAGGACTAAGCCAAAGCAGAGAACTTTGAAGCCGTTAGAATTATTTGTCTTAATCCCTAGATTTGAGAATTTTTGAGTTGATTGGTTTGGTCTTGGTCAACGTAATGCCATCTTTACGAACTCACCTAAAATATTTTTCTCTAAAAATGGATTCTAAGACTACAGTTTTTAAGTAACAACAAAATAAATCGTTTTGTTGTATTTTCTTCAGAGATCTTTTTTCAGCTTTTATTTTTTATATGCGATCAATGCTTAGAGATTGGATTTGTTGAAATAGGATCGAATTAGGAAAAGCACATAGAAAATATGGTGATATCTATTCTCTGACTTGCTAGTATTGAGGTAGTCAAATGCGTAGTACTTCAAAAAATAAAAAAAGTGAGTGTTAAACCGTTTGTTTTCGATGAGTTTCTTGAGCTGGTTGTTATTTATCGATTTCGGTTACATGTATCGCTTGTATTATTTGATGACTTCAGCCTTCGTACCATTATTCGGATCTAAGCATTCGATGACAAGTTTGTCACTTTTGTTCGTCGTCAAATAGTTTTAAAAGGCTTTGACGACATTCTTTGAGTAATTCGATGATGTGATTAATTAAGAGTATAAAAGTTTCATAATTTCGTCATCTTCAATAGAGAATCTATTCCAATCTGATTAGCAACTCTTAAACAGAGTTTGTAAGTATTCCTCGAAGGTTATATTCGATTCCTTTGAGAAGAACCATTGCTTGTTTTTCTATGAGTCTTCAGATAAGATTTTGTTGAAATAGTATTCCTAGTCATCTATGTCTGTGGCATTTGCTTGATTATTCAGAGAAGGAAGATTTAAATCTATCTCGGGAAGGTCACAAGGAGAAATGAAAGAATCACTAAAATCCATCCGTTGTGGAGACATAGACTAATCACTGCTCATAGGAGAAAGACTAGAGAAGGAAGGAGAAAGGAGAAAGAGAGAGAGTGAGCAGGAGGAGGAGGGGAGATGAGGGAAGAGGGGGATCTTGGGATTCTGAAGAGGTGTTTTTATTGAGAGGAAAATATTTATTTTGTTGTAATTTGGCTGATTTTTTAAAAAAAAGTGTATCGAAAGAAAAGTATTCCAAAGGAGTATTCAATAAAAAAATTATTATGAATGGGGATTTTTTAGATTAAAGAGTGAAAAACTTGCTGATCTCAGAGGAAGGGATTTTTTTCTTAGGAGTTTTTTATGTTTGGAGGAATAATTATTATAAAGGATTTATTAGCTTAGAGCTGGGCAAGTTTTTCGCTTTGTTTTGTTGGAGATCTGTTGATTGAATTTCTTAGAGTTGAGATATTGAAATATATATTTAAAAATACAATATCAGAGTTTAGTTTCACATTTAAAGCTGTTTTTCTCCCAGATATTAAATTCTATTTCACTGATTTGATTGGAGATACTATCCTCTGGAATTGATCTTGATTCCAAAGAAGGAACACCCTTTATCTTCAATACAGATCCTCTAAGCAAGAAGAGATTACTCCTTTTCGATAATATTGAAGCTTGCTAGTGAAAGTTATGAGACTAGTTGCTGGAATTTCATTTATTTATTGGATGCATTTTAAGCTAAAATAAATTAGTCATTCCCTCTCTGATTCTTATTTGGTTCTTTGCAGCGTTGCATATCTTGTTTCCTGATAGACAGTTTTACATTTTCTGAGTGATTAATAATATCAGCTAGCCATTTTAACAGTGAGTGTCTATTCTTAAAGGATATTGAATTTCCCAGAACAAATTAAATTATCCTAAAAATCCTCCTGTGTAACTCTTGCTTTGTGAAGCTTTTCAAACAATCAAATTTCGATTAATTAAAGAGAAGGATCGAAAGGAATGATTGGTTGCTTAATTCACTGACTGTTTACATAGTTTTATAACAATTATCAAGGAAACTAAGTCAGCTGAAACTATTCCATATCAGTTTCATATGTGCAAGAGTATTGAATGCTTGGTAAGAAAGACTCTTGTGCTATGTTGATGCTAAGAGGGATTAATATAAGGTGCTAGTTATGTAACCATAGCATCTTCTATTGTTTTATGTTGTTGTTGTGATAGTCGTAGCTTCGAACTATAATGGCGAGTAACAAATTGCATTTGGTGTTATTTGAATAATAATTAAACAAAGCAATCCAAAATGTTTTGAAGTTATAACCTTCCAATCAAAGGTAATAGCTTAGACGATCTTATAATAAAAATAATTAGACAGCCCAAAATCATATTTTATCGGGGCGGAATCCAGATTCTTAAAGCTGGGTAATATATTCTTGATGTTTTGAATGAACAACTAGAGTACACACTAATTCTTCGATATTACCACATCCCTCCCCTGTCTATCTCTCTTTACTCTTTAACAAGACTTTAATTATCAACTTTTATGATGTTGTAATATAATTCAATTTATGTTCTATAAAGATAATCCTGTTGGTTCTATATTTGATAATTGAATTAACTCTTTTTTCTTATCTCACTCTATGCGTCTTTGGTTAGTTCTAGAATGTAAATAGATCCTCTTGATAAAAATATTCAATCCAAATCAACAAACGGTAAACAACAATAATAATATAAAAGACACATAGGAAAATAATAGAAGCTGGGAGAATTATCGCAGCTTCTAGAGAGAATTAGGCAACAACAAATAATTTTCTTAATATATGTAAGTGTGCAATCATTGTGATGAACATAGTATTTAATAACTTTACGCCCTTAGCAACAAGTAACCTTCGATTAATTCAGATTAGATAGTCATTAAGTTGATAAATCTAATGGAATAGCACACAAATGTTGTTATTATGACATCAATTGCTCAAATTAGAATGTGGCTATTGCATGTAATTAAGAACGAGCTGTACATCCCAGTTTAAAGTGTCCAAAAGAGCGACTAGTTCCTCTGATGAGAGACCATATTCCTACCTCAGTAAGCTTAGCAATCTATCCCATAGGTCACTATTTTGATTATGATAACTTTGACTAATCTATTTTTATTCCTAATCATCATCATTTTACTCTTCCTTTTCCTGTTTCAGCGTATTTAGTTATATACTTAACATTTACTTGTTGAGCTCTTCAAATTCCAAGTGCTATGACTCTGGTTATTACTGATAAGTATTCTTTTCTAATTCATGTTATTGCATCTAGCGTTATTAATAGTATTATCTATGATTTTCATCCTGTAAATGTTGCTATTCTCTTTTGTCTAGGACACTAATATTACTTTCCGTACTTTCTTTTTTCGAACTTACGATATTCTCTATTGATGCTTCTACTTCATCAAACAGTCCCTCAGAATCTCTATTTTATTCTAAAATCTATTTCTACTAAGCAGGCATTATTACTTGTTTCTCTGCCAGATCGTTAGCGTAGAATAGCTTGATCAAATATTCCTGCTGCTTCTTTAAAATGTGAGAAAGCAAGTCTTCATTATCATCTTCATTATTATTAACAGATCTTTTGCTATCCTCCTCTTTATTTTGTTACTCCTCCTGCTCCTCTACCTCTTGATTCAGCTAAGGTTGTAACTACTGTTGGTTTGTATTGCTAACATTATGCTCTATGCTTCCCCTATTTGACTCCCTCAGCTCCTTCTAAGTGCTTTGATCTACAGGACAAATTTAGTTAAGCATTTCAGATAGATTTCTGCCATCATCTAGTTCATCATTTGCGCCAGAATTAACTTAATCATAATAGCTCTCTATGTCTTGTTCTTCGAGAGACTCAATTGGTTAAAACTGTTCATGATGTAATTCTAAGTTTTGGTGATTGTTTTCTTCATATTCTTCGCTTTCACTGGTTAGATTGATTACATTAATAGGACTATTCTGATTTGAACCAATCAATGATCCTGTTCTTTAGGCACCATTGAAATATTGAGGATTCGTTGAGGATACAAGGGATTGCTATTTAATCGATATCTACTGTTGGTTTGCTTATTATTAAAAGCTTTACTTAGGAGATAATATTATTCTCTAATTATTTTGAGCATGCCTCTCCTCTCTTTTGTCTTATCCTTCCAAGTCAATTACAATCGTCTTCCCTATTTTCATTGAGCCATTATTTTTATGAAGATTTATCTTATTTCTATTATCATTGCTATTGAAATTCCTTCTCTTATTCTTAGCATCATCACGACTGTCGTTGCTACTTTCTTGCTAATCTCTTCTAAATTACCTCTCAGGACGCTAACTGCTACTATTCCTCATTATTCGAGGACTATCACTATCATTGCTATTCGTTTCATTTAGCATACTTTCATCGATTATCAGCTGCCCATTTTGAATTTCATCTGTTATTTCTGCTTTTAGTGTAACTATTTCTGTTTCACTCATATTTTTCAGTGTATAAATTGCGTAATACTACGCTTTTATCTTATCCATGGTTGTTAGCGAAATAAACAACTCGTGAGGTGAATCTATTTTGTTAGACTTCTTCAGGCAATAATCATTCAAGCCTTACAAGATCCCAGCTCGTTAGTTGTGTTTTCTGCGTTTATCTTTTCGAAGTTTGCGACAGAAAACAACAATGTTTGCTAGATCGCTTTCAGTTAACTAAAACAGAAAATCCCTCATGCGATATCTTGCGGTGCCGTGTTTTCTACTTGGAATGAGCTTACCATTTGAATTAGATAATGCAGATGCTACACCTACAGAAGAAAACTTTCCTGTTATCTCAATGTATGCCAAGCTCTCAAGGAGTATGTGGATGTCTTCAAACAATGAAAAGGGGCGTTGAGAAGAGTTGGACTCGTGAAGAGTTTCATCAGCAATGAGGATCTTCAGATAAGTGAAAAACACAGAATTAGACTGTTGTCGAAGCAGCTTTTCGAATTCAGCTGATTACATTGGGCAGAGTTTGTGGAACTCTAGAGAGAGTTTAGTAATCTGTTAGCTAGCTAGTTCTTTGGGTGATAAGGAAATTAAAAGATTATTATTTTTTTTACTGTTTTAATCTCAGTTTGCCAAATATTCAAAGTTCAAACCAGGTTGAAATGGGTATCAAAAATGAAAATAAGAGCATATTTGTTCGTTTGGCTTGAATAGTTTTATTTGCTTTCCTAAGGGTTCATTTGATTGGGAATTAGCATACAACTATTTAACAAACATCAAGTAATTGATAATAGATGAGTACAAAAGTTGATTGGTCGATATGAATGTCCTATTAGGCTAAATAATAATAATGTAATAATAATTTGTTTTTTTAATCTTTGTGTGCCCGTATGTATGTTTTAACATGAAGATACACGTATTATTTACAAATATTTAATCAACAAAATGCTCTATTACATTACTCATTATCATTTCTATTATTTTAGCTTGAATTCCTAGCAGGCGAAGATGATTTATTTCAGTTTTGATTGCTGTCAACGCTATTACTATTATCTTAATAATATATTTCAGGCGATTGAGACTACGATTCTTATTCTAACTAATCATTCACCCCTTACTGAATCTGCATCCAGATTCCATCGAATTACGAGGTTGAATTTCTTTAAGAAGATAATAGTCTCAACGAACTCTCATCCTTACGTAAATATCTATTATTGTAATAACCTCCTTGGGACTAACTCATCTGAGAATAATAATAACCTTACACAGATCCTAGCCATTCTCTTAAATGAATCAATTACCTAAATTCTTCCTCATCATCTTCGTCTTCATTATCTTCATTGACATTGGTTTTCTCCTCGATATCATTAGATTATTAAGGCTATTTTTGTGAGTTTTATTGTTATTATGATTATTTCTGCAGCTGTACATGCTATTCATAATAAAAAGAAGCATCATCTACTGTCTCATTATTCTACTCTTCAATGATGGATGCATCCTTAGTGAGATTGGTAGCATTATTCATTCGTGAAATCATCTAATTGCTGGTACTACTTATCTAACTGTCTTCAGATTCAACATATCGCTAAGGAGATGGAGAAGGAATATCTGAATCAGCAAACGAATTAGTATTGCTAATATTCTCATTCTTCTTCTGATCTACAGGGTTAATATTAGTTTTGTTATTGATTGTCATTCTAGCAGTGGAACTGTTGTTTTGAATAGGATACTTCATCGCTTGTAGTTCAGTTTTTATGAATTTTCTCGGATAATTAGTCAATTCATTGGTTTCATATGGCTAGAATTAATGTTAGAAATATTGTTTTTGCTATTGTTTTTTCTATTACTTCAGGAATTACTGCTATTATTGATATCGCTATTGCTCTTCATATTCTTTCTCAATATTAGGAATGTTTTCAATATCATCGTCATCATCTAAATTTTTATCATTCCTATTATCTTGATTTCCTCCTTCTTATTCTTCTGGTTCTTCTTCGAGAAACTGCTTGTCTTTGACAAACCTATTATATTTTGGGTTTGTTGGTTTCTTGAAGATTTAGAATCGAGATCTTTGAAATTATTAGTTATCTTCATCATCATTACTATTATCAACATTAGCACATTCACTTGTTGCTTTCAAAACAGGCAACTTTTGAATCACATTGTTATCATTATAATCCTCTTGATAATCAGGATGTTCTTGATCATTTGAGTGCCCTTAAGGCTATTTTGAGTTGCCTAAGTAATCAGAATAGTTTAAGGTTCTTCGTTTGATTGTTTTAGCATTCGCTAGGAACTACTTAAACTTATCTGGTTATGGGTACTAGATGGGTTTTGCTTAGTTAGTGAGGATACTTGCTGGTTAATCAGGAATTTCATTGCTATCCATCTAACCCAAACTCTACTCCTGCTGCTTTTGCAATTGTCTTATCTATTATTGCTACTATTTCATCTGAATGCCATTGTTTTCCTTGATTATCTAAAACTAGTTAATTTCCAGTTTGGATTCCTCATGTCCATCATCATCAGAGTACTGCTATTCTTCTGAATTCTAATATTATTGCACTTATTACAACTCTGAATACTTCTACTACTTCCTTTCCATTATTGCCTCTCCTTGTCTTGAATGATTGTTATTTACATCCCTTCTATTATCATATTCGTCCTCATCTCTTTCATCATTCTTGTTAACTTCATGGAATGGATCATTCATAATCATTGCTATTCTCTCCTTGATTTCTCCTGGCTAATACACTTAAAACATAAATCTTCGTCTGTTCAGTTTGTTCTTATTCTTCATACCATACTCAATCTCAAACATCTTTCTCTCTTTGTTAATCAGTAAATTACAACAGTAATACCCGAATAATCCTGGGTATGACTTAGGCTCTGATGCAGTTGGAAGCAATTTATCTCTATAAATCACAGCTATATTCAATATATCTGAAACACTTAGCTTAACGAGATAATCTTTAATCCTTGATTTGACTGACTCAAATGTTCTTCTTCGATTAATCAACTACTTAACTCTATCGCTGAGCATTTCCTTCGCTAATCCTGATACATTGAGCTTCTATCCAGTGCAATGTCTGACACTCTCCCAGCCAATTATAATAATGTTTAAATCCTCTACAATTGTGAAGCTCCTTTAATCTTGATCTTCACTGTCTATGGTCTCATTTTGTATTGCCTTCTGGATATATTCAAACAGCCCAAAGTATGAACGATTCTGCAGTATGCTCTGAAAGTCCTGCATTAGTTATGGCTATTCTTCTAATAGGGAATATCTATCCAAATTTAAAACTGATAATCAATCAAAATTGACTTTTCTCCTTCAAGCGCGAAACAAGAAAAAAATCAATATTCTCTTGATACTTTTTCTTTAGGGTAAATTAATTATTATCAAATTCAGTCTGCGATTCAAAGTAAAAACATTTTTCATTTAAGGATTTTTTTAATAAAATCAAGAAGAAATGATTCATGGGCAAGTGGATTGATTATTTTCTTCTTTGTTTGAGTAATTTTTCTAAATAAAAGACCTTAAAGTTATGAGATAGAATGGATTGAAAAATGAATAGTCTAGTAATTCATCAAGAATATTGTTTGAAATGGATAATCTTTCCCGCAATTAATTACCAGTTTTATTAAGAAATCATTAGAGATTTGTTTCATTTATTTGTATTTTTTGTTATCTCCCTATCTAAACAAACCTGAGTTAGAATGTGTGATCAAATCAAAAAATAAAACAAAACAGTAAGATCCCCTGACATAAACTGGATACTTCTAATTTAGTGCGAATTCATAACATAATAAACAGTGTGTCCTCAAAACAATAAAAGAAAATGTCCTCTTTTATTTTCTTGGGGAGTAAATTATTTAATCAAACTTGATAAAGTATTGCTCTCCATTTAATAATATAATACAAAGAATGAAGAGATTCAACTTGAGTTTGAATTTAGCGTAAATTATAAAAAAAATTGATTTCAAATAATTGTAAAAATAAATTAATTCAAACCAAGAACCCTGCTGAGTACTCCAATTTAAAATTTTGTGCTTCAGTCTCTTTAAATAGATCTACAGTACTATTTATCTATGGTAAAAACGTGAATGCTACTAAAAAGCAAGAAATCTTTGCTGAACATGAAAACTAAAGAAAAAATGTACCAAGAGGATTACAGTTTCATTACTGATAATCATCTTGTTTATTATTCAATAGAAAATTGGGCAGAAAATAAAGAATTCTTTTTATCATATTTCTATCCAACAGCCCTGATCTCAATCCCATTGAGAATATTTGGGAAATGTAGCTGTTTGTGGCGATGCACCTAAAAGCAACGATGGAATTGATTTAAAGATTAGAAATAAACCTCCTAAATTTAGGACTAATATTTAAGGATTAAAGTAAATATACTGTATTAGGGATGCTTTAATAAAGGGGGCGAGAAGCTGTTGTATTGAATAACATTTGTGCATACTATTTACTCTGTTGAACAATAGCATGTATCAACTTTGTTGAGTTGCTTTCTACTTATTTAAAAATAATCATTTTCAATTTTTTAGGGGCATATTGTGTCGTGTAAAAATGAGATGCTGTTTTGAATACTATTAATTCTTTTGTACTTAAGCTTTTACAATTAAATCTCCTTTAAATACTTTCCTTTTACGAATGAAAAACATATGTTTCATAACATAAAATTTCTCGCATTTTTTCCACAGAGTTTTCTCATAAAATCATTGTACTCTCTTATTTCCCCTGCACCTAATCAGCTTCCTTGTCTTTTTTCTTATAAAAGCTTGGACTATTTCTATTTTCAATTGAAATGTTTCCATTTCCAGTTGCTTATCTCTTGATCTTAGCTTGTTGTCTCTTAAACATCGCTGAGACGATATTAGCCAAAAAATCTACAATGTATTTCTCAAAAAGTAACGTCATAGCCATATTGAGAACACACAGCACAGCTATGAATGTTCTCCACTCGAAAGGCACTTATCCAGCTATTTTACCATCCTTCTCAACCTCCACGATCAACTTCAAACAAATCAACACAAAATATCATTATTATCTGCATTTATAAATTCCTTTCCCCTATTCTTATTCTTATTATTTTACATCAAAGAACTTAAGAATATGCTCATTATCTGTGAAGATAAGGAATGAGGAGAGAACCAGATCGATTATGAATAGAACCACAAAGTAGTTATTTGTATAAAATGGCTTTTTAAATTGCGAACTCATTGTGAAAGATATCACAACAGCTATGTACTGGATATTCGTCAGCCAAAACAAAGTCGTAGACTCATACCCTTACTGGTTAGCAAATGAATCCACTGGATGGCTAGCGTAGATTTCAGGTGTGCTCATGTACCAGGATTCATTTGATAACAGTAATATTGAAGATATCTATTTTAAAACAAAAATTACACTTAGAACTTTTCTCTCATTTTAATGTATATTTTACTTGAAACGCAATTTGTATGATGATCTATCCTACAACTGAAATCAATACTGTCGGTGAAATGAGCTTATCCGTGGGTGTTTGCACTGTTAACTCCTACGTTGGAGGTGTCAATCCTAGCATAAAAGCTAACGGAAGAATTAATACTAAATCCCAGTATAAAAACTACTCCGAACTAGGGATACTGCTACTCACATACAGTATCGTGGTAGTCACACATTGAATCATACTGTACAAAGCCATGTACTTGAAGCACTCAAAACAAGTCACGAGACTGCAGCGCCCTTCCCGTAAGATTACACCAATACACCTTATATCACAGATCTTACTACTTAACGAACCGGCAATGGATTGCTCACTCTCACTCAAAGATACTCCCATATCGGCTTGCTTGAGTGCTCCACAGTCATTAGCTCCATCACCGCACATCCCAACAAGCGTAGAGTCTCTTCCTTCGTAGTTATCTGGTTGTTTCTGAAGCTGCATGACTAAATACTGTTTCTAATCAGGCTTCATCCGTGCGAAGACACTAGTTTCTTGAAGTAGCACATTCACTTGGGTAATGTTGTTGTTGTGCCTAATGAACCGCTCGTAGAAATTACCAGTCATCGTGAAAGAAGAGATATTTAACTCAACAGCAATTAGGATCTAAGCCAACTCAGGGTCCTCACTGTCTTCTTATGGTTGTTCTTGATGTGATTCATTCTCCATAGGTTTCCCCCCATCTACCGATATCTATTGTTATTCTTATTTTTCTTGATCTTGAATTGTTTTTTTCATCTAAATCACTTATCCATTGAAAGTTGGCTGATTATTCACATAATCCAATATTGCAGGCGGTGAAAGTGGCTTAATTATGCAACAGTTCTTGGCTACTTATTATGCTGTCAGTGGGTTATCTCCAGTGACCATAATGACTCTAATTAAGCTATTCTTCAGTAGATTGATCTATTCTAATGTGTGCTGTTTGAGCTTATTTTCAAAGATAATCAACCCAGCAAATGTCAAATTCTATTCGAATATCGTTCTGTCATCGTCTTGATGGGAAAAACTTGCTATCGATTTATACCCGATTGCGAGTATTCTAAATCCTTGTTAGCCATAGCCATTCAGCCAAATATTGAGATCATCAGGGAGACTTGCAGGGTCACATATCTAAGTGATTTTCTCAGGAGAACCTAATGAAAGAGAGAGAGAGAAATAGATAAAGAAGGATTAAGGTTATGAATAGAAGAATTAATCAATAATAAGCAGATTATTTGTGTGTATGTACCTTTGGAGAATACAAACAATTACCCTTGATGCCTAACTACAACAGTCATCATTTGTGATTCTGATTTGAATTAGAACTTCTTGAGAATTTCTATTTCATCTTCTTACTATGACTAAGCAATTGCACTGTTTCCATTACTGCTACTGTTGATACCATGACTATTTCGATTACTATTATTGTTATCAAAACTGTTATTGACACTATTTCGATTGCTGTTTCTGTTAGAATTCTTGAGTAATTTGACTGTTTTATCATTGATTAATGTGTATCCTGATAATTAGAACATTTCTAGATCAAGAGGATCAGCTAAAAGAGATCCTTCGTGGATCACAATGTCATGGCAGGATGCTGCTATCAATCGCTAGATTTAAATGCCATTAGGCTAAGCACTATTATTGGTATTCTACACTGCAGGTTACTCTTAATTCAGCCTAGCTGAGTTTCTTAGATTAATTTAACTATTCCTTCCTTCCCAATCACTGCTATTTACAATAGGCTATTTCAAGAACTGTTTCGCATTACATATCTTCAGTTCTTCAATCGCCATACCTGATTCAGTTAATGTTCCAGTTTTATCAAAGCACATAGTTCTAACCTTCCCACAGACATTAATCTTATTTGGATGCAGGCAATATATCTACTCTTGTGATAGTCTACTTATCGCAAAGCTAATCCCAAAGGAGATTGCAGTTGGAAGTGCTGGTGGTACTGTAATAGTTATCAAATCTAAGAGTTTCTTGATTACATATTGCACAGACATTGATTCTTTACTGATTTTATCGAGAAAACCAGGGAGTGATATGCAAAAACAGATGATAGCAAAACTGGCTAGGATTAGAATGAACTTAACTGAATCAGCTTGAAATTATAACGCATTTGATTTCGGTGGGTACATCACAGAACGGATTAAGCTGCCTTTTAGTGTGCTGAACCCAGTGCGGATCACAATACAGCGGACATCTTGTGCTTGTAGGATATCACTGCCACTATAGATCACATTCTCTTTGTTTTCTTAGAACAAAGCATTCTCTTGGATTTCAAGCTTAGTAGGTAGGACAGCTGATTTCAGTACAGGAATGGATTCCCCTGTAAGCATAGCTTCGTTGATGATAGCAGAGCCTTAAATTATTAAAGCATCACATGGCATAGTCGCAGAATTATTCTTATTCTTGAAGTGTTCTTGGGATAAGACAATTATGTCGCCAACTGCTAATTCTTCGATTGGGATATCAATATTTGCATTGTCCCTAATAACTTATGCACTCCCAGTCTGCTATGTAAGGGAATGAAGCTTTCGGAAGTTTGCTTTGGATTCATAGACTGAAATGACCATGCTGAGTAAGGATGTGAATAGAATCACAAAAGCGTAGATTTCATAGTCGTCAACCATCCATAGGCAGACACTGCAGAATTGAAATATGTAAAATGGGGATAATACTTCTTCAATGAGGATTTCAAATACGCCACGGGAGATAATCGTAGTTGCATTAGGTCCGTTTTTGTGGATGGAATCACTCACTGCATTAGCAGTTAGTCCTGTTTAGGAATAGCTAAGAAGATGCTTGTAAGTGAATTTGTCGATGTTGTCACCGAGAGGCTGGAATAGGAGTAGTGATTAGTTCCAAAAGTATTTGTAGTATCTGTAAGAGAATGTCTAAGCGAAATGGAAAAGAATGTTAAATTATGGGGTAGCAGTGAAGGTATTATGTAGTTACCTTGAGAGAATTGCTGTTATTATTGCTATTGTTGTCGTTTTGTGTGATTATCTTAATTTCCTCGATTTGGATGTCTCCATCTGTGAATTTCAATTTCATGTTTGTAAGAAAGAATAATGGATATTTAAAGCAAATAAATTCTTTTATGGCTTGGTTGCATAATTACCTGGTCCGAATACAACTACATACTTAGCTAAGTCAACAGGCACTTTTTGATAAAAGAGCTTAAGTTTCCAATCTATTCTCCATTTCATAGCAAGATAAAACCCTCCCAGGGTTAAGATTGACAGAAACACATAAGCGAATTAAGCTGATTTGGATTATCTCACGCATTGCAGCTCCTTAATACTACCTTCTTCCTGCATATGAGGATCGAGCTCAAAATTCACTTGGATATTATTATGATCATCTTAATAACGACTGTCAAAGGTATCTTCTTCTTCTTGAATGCGCTCGAGCTATCTTGAACCTGGTACTAAGCTAATAATCACATAGAACAAGAAAGTGTAAAGGAGATATTCAAAAATATTCAATATTCTAAAATGAATTATCACAATAATATTATCTCTCTATTGTTCCGTTTTGGATGAGTTTAAAAACGTACGAAACAGGCAAAAAAGAGAAAAATATTACTTCGAGCTGCTATCTTGATCCTTCATAAGTGTAGTAAATTAGCTTTGAGAGTGAGAGGGATAATAATTTGAGTTTCAAGCCGAGACCGCAAGCTACTGAAAATATGTGTGCGCCTTCTCTAAAAGAAGTTTATTGTTATTGTTGTTTCTGTTTTAACTTGTTTAATTACGTTTTAGAAAAGCAGGCAAGCTAATCAAAACGAAGGTACAAGCAAACTAAGCAATAATTTAGTGTTGATTTTTGAATAGAATGGGAGTTTATTTAATCATACAACAATCGCTGAACTTATCTTTGAAGGCTGAATGGCATATCTTTCATTATTTCTTTGCTTCTCTCTCTTTTTTCAGACCAGCTGACGAATGAATACCTCTAGCAGTTCGGGAGAGAAGTTAAAATCAATGAATGATTGGTTTTAAAAGGAGAATAAAAAATAATGTCAATTTGATTTTCATGAAAGAAATAAGGAAATGCACTACTCAAGTCAAGATAATAGTGAACTTGTTTGTGTGTTCATCCATTTTATTGATTTTTTTGGATGACAAATCCCACAGATCTTGAAAGATTAAAAGGTAAAAAAAGCTGAATCCTTAGTTATTTTGATGATTGGTATGCTTATTGTAGTGGTTTGTTTGAAGGTGATAAAGAAATTAAATCAAAGCAAGAGTAATTAACAAATTCAAATATCTGAGGATCCTCGTTGCTTTGATTAATAATTGTAGTGGAATCTGAGAGTATGCAGCTAACAAACATTTTGTGGTTTCTCTTCTACTATTTCTGTAGAGCTAGAAGAAATTAGGAGAGTTTTATCATAATCTAGTGGGGAATATTAAGCTGATTCAAAAATACAAAAAATATTCACAGAGATGATTAACTCAAAGTCTTTATGATTTGCTCTCAGAATATAAAAATAGCATTTCATGAGTGGAAAATAGGAGGAGTAGTTATTTAAATTTACATACTTATTTTTTATTATTTCTCTTGTGAATTTAAATACTAAAAATATCTCAAGTTGTCATCTGTTAGTTACTTTTTGTGCTGAATAAAGAAGAGGAGAAAGAAGAAAATCGAAGGACATTTTGATTTAGCTTACAAACCAGAAATCAAGATTAACTTAGTGAATTTTTTAATCAAAAATAGTTTTGAAAAAACAACATTCAAGAACGAAGGAATTCCACATAAGATGCAGCCGAAGAGCAGTATGTGGTAAGGAGGAAATCAGCGAGGAGAAAAATCTCATCGTGAAGAAGATCATAATATTCTCTACACTGCAAGTGATGTACTCATCTCGTAAGAATCCTAAGCACCATAGACAAGCAAATCCATGATTAAAGGAGATAAGATGAATGAGACTCAGCAGATGGCTACAACGAATCGAGATGGAATATTCATACAGAGTCCAATGGGAGCAACTGGGATTATCAGCTCAGCTCGAAAAATGATATTCTCCACGCGTAGCAACCGCTTACTTCCTATTGACTTACATGAAAATGATTCAGAGAAGATCATGTTTGAGAGAGATAGTCTTGTTGGAGAGAAATAACATCAACAGCAGTAACAACAGCAGAATGTGTTGGGTTTTTAAAAACTCAATAAAGTTTAATAAAAAAGTATTAAAACAAACAATATGAATGTCGCCAGCAATAATAATATCAACAATAAGGGTAAGGCTGCTGCTGGTAGAGATATCAATAAGCCAATAATTAACTAAATTCAAGGGATTGATAGTAATAATAACATTACATTCACAAAGTCTCTTTCTCCTAAGATTCACGAAGATAAGCGTAAAGTTGGTGTGGGAAGTGGTAATTCTTAGAGCATCACACCAAATAACAGAATGTCATTATTCACACCGAGAAACAACTAAAATAATATAAATTACAATAGCAGCAAGGTTGCACCTGTTGCAGCGGCAATCACTGATTTCTCCTTTTGGTCTGTTGTATAAATTCGCAAGATGATGGAAAAACTCAAAACCAAATATGCATACGCTAACTTAAACCCTTTTCACTATGAATTCCTAGGAGACAAAGCAGCGTTTAGCCATAAGAAAGACTACGATTATCGATCATAAGGATCATGGCAGTAGTTTAAGAAACGGATCAGGAGATTCAATAGATACTGCTCGTCGTCAATTTTAGCCAAGAAAATTCAGTAATTCTTCAGCTTTTTTCCTATTTTTAATCCTTCAAATACAATAAAACAACTTTGGGATCTGATAAATTGCCTATCAATGCTGGTGCTGTTCTTCTCAGTTCCTCTTCATTTAGCTGTATCCCAACCAATCGGAGAGCTCGTACCTTTAAGTCTCTTGTGGCTTGCGTTAATCCTGGTAACACTCGATTCTCTAGTATCGTTGAATACGGGATATTTCTCGAAAGGGCACATCGTTCAATCTCGCTTGATGATCTTCTAGAACTACGCCTCTAACTAACTGCCTTTTGACATATTAGCCTTGATTCCGTTGTATTTAGTGCTAAGTATCGAGCAAGCATCCACGTTTAACTTCTACCTTGCGTTGTCATCCCTTTTGTTCTTTTTCAAAGTTCGAGATTTCGCTAGAGTTCTCAAGAAAATTGAAGAGTCCTTTTTGCTCTAGCCAACATCAACGAATCTTCTCGCGCTGCTGAAATTGCTATTCGTAATACTAATCATAGCCCATTTATGCGCTTGCATTTGGGTGTATGAAGCATCGCAGTATGATAGCGTAGAAAGTACTTGGTATGGCATTGACAAGCTGCAAATTCACTCCTTCTCACCAGTTTGGTTTGACATGTATATCAAAGCTTACTATTTCGCTACTGTCACAATGGTCACTGTCGGTTATGGTGATATCTACCCAACGTCTAACACTGAGAGGTTAATTTCTATCGGGACAATGCTCTTGGCTTGCTGTATCTTTGCGTACATGTAAATAATACCGAGCGATATTTCTTAATTTTTGTCAAACAATAAATTATTCCCTCTTTTTGACTTGTGTTTATCTTAGTGTGAACTCGATTGGAAACATCTTTTAAGATTTCTTTCGGCATTCCAAGGAAGTCAAGGACAACTTCTACGCGATTAATAACTACATGGAGAAGAAGAGCATAAGTTCTTCCCTGAAACTCAAGATCAAAGAATATCTGAGTTATTATTGGGACGAAGAACGAGACAATCTCGCTGAGAAGGAGCAAAAAATCATCAGATAGCTATCAGAGAGTCTCAGACATTCCCTGAAGCTAGAAGCCAATAAAATTGTACTTGCCGACACACCTGTGTTTCATAATAACTTCAGTAAGAGCTTCAATGAGAAAATATGCTCGTTAATCTCAGAATAAAGAGCACATCCAGAGTAAGTCATCACGAACTACGGTGAAGAAGATGACTGCAGTATATTCTTTATTCAAAAAGGAAAAGTCGAAATCTTCATCTCCCATCTCACAACTGAAGGTAAAAGACTATTACTATTTATATTAACTATTCTAATGTGATACTCTGTGTGATAAATCTAACAGGAGTAATCCGCTAGAAGAGCTATATGACTCTAGAGAAAGGATAGTATTTTGGGACATTTAGCTTTTTTACTGGGATGCCAAGGAATCTCAGTGTGAGAAGCGCAGAATTCTGCTAGTTGCTAGTTATCAAGAGATAGGATTTCATTGAAAACTTGCGAGCATTTGATGATGATTATCAGCGGTTTTGTATGATCAAGGATTAATTAATGTTCGATGCATAGAACAGTCGCATCCAGCAGCCTTGCTTTAGTTGCGGTGACAAAGGGCATATATTCACGCAGTGTCCAGTGACGCATTATGCTCCTCCTAAACGAGAAGTCATCAGAAAGTATAATTTTTCCTCCACGCATCACAGGAGAAACAAAAAGGAAAGAGATAACTGCAAGTAACTCAAAAAGATATTGATTGGATTATTCTCAAAAATATGTGTGATGTCCACCTTTGATAATGGAGCTTTGTTTTTGTCAGATTTCACACTTTGCTAGAATTAGAGATCACTATCAAGGAAGGATTGCGGTATTTAGAGTAAAATGAGAGTTTCTTACTTGACTAAGAATGGCTTGAAAGTGACGAAAACAGCAGTGAAGAATCATCGTTTACAGACACAGATGAGGACTCAGATAACTAAGATGAAGATGGCATTGAAGAAAGAGAAACTGATGAACAAAGTGATGCTGATAAATAAAAGTATCAGTAACAATAGAAATGCACTCCTAACAGTAACAGCAGCAATAACAACAACAACAATATGACTATTTCCTTCAAGCCAATAAGGAAGTCAATTGAGATCCCAGGTGGAATTGAGAAGATCGAAGAAGTATAAAGTGCTTCTTAGATTTAATACATGTAAGATACTTTCAATTTCAACAGAACTAGCAGCTAAAAGAATAGCAGTTCATCACCTCCAAATGAGCCGATGCAGACAAAAAGAAATCCCTCAGGGTATCCTTAGGAAGATTTCAATCTGCAAAGAAAGCAATCTAAACGAGGCTCAATTAACTAGTTAGATGTTGCAAGAAGTAATGAATACTATTAATATTTTTGGATAATGAACTGAGTTAACATGGATTTTATGATTGAATTAACCAAAAAGAGAATCTTGCGAAGATGGATAGCTAGATCTTGGATTAAGTAGAGGATTCCAAGAGAAAACAATCAAATGAGATCATTCAGGGAAGCATGGAGTTGAAATCAGAGGGTTTGGATTAATAATAATTAGCGAAAAGGGAATCTAACAAGAGACAAAGTTATTATAAACTCCGACTCAGCATTAATAGTAATTCTAACAATAACATGACAAAATCGATTGTGATGCAGTAAATTAAAGATGAAGATAATGATGATGATGGTACTAAAGGCTTAAAGAGAAACAGTATTAATAAGTAAAGCACAAGAAGTTTATTTAAAATGACAGAGAGTTGTATTTTAAAAAGTAACAACAACAACAATGGTCAAATCATTGAGAATAATAATAAATCTATTAATGGATTGGATAAGTCTGAGTAATCACTGGAAATATTTGGTGGGTTCTTCGAAATGATGACTAGCAGTGGCACGTAACAAAATGGACTGCTGGAGCTTGATCCTGAAAATGAAGAGAATTTGAATACATAGATAGATTTACGTGCGTTTGAGGGATTTGATAATTACTAAATGAAACCAGCTAGCAGTACGAGTACTTCAGTAAAGGAAGTAGAAAAGGACAAAATGGTACTATCACCAATTACAAAAATGCTTTAAAAAACATAAAAGAATAAGGGGTAAGCGTTGTATAACACAGCGAAGGAAGATTAGGAAGATATTGAGGAGATAGAACTTCAATAGTAATATTAATAAAGCAGCAACACTCATATGAATTGGGGTGAAAATGGTTAAGAGAATCTAATCACATAAGAAAGTGAGTTTAATAATAATAATAAAGGAAACAGCTAAAAGGGGGATAAATCGAAGAGAATTAACCAGAATAATATGTTTAAGACAGATGGATTATAGAAATAGACTAGTTTAGTAGTTAAGAATAATCTCGAAAATGAATATGATTTGGAAGACAAATAGGAGCAAGTGTAGTATCCATCATAGCTCTCAAGACTGGATAATATTAAAGAGGAAGTGCAACGCACAGAATATTAACTAAGAAAATCATAAAAATAGACGTCTCAAGAATTAACTACTCGGAATCGTGGTAGAAGTCATCATAATGATAATAATCCTAGTGATACCAGGGTATCCAAGCGTAAATTAACATATGAACAGAATCACAGGCTTCAACATGAGTAAAATGGGTACAAGTCATCTCGTAGCTTAAATCCATAATAATTATATCCAGAAGCGCATCGCTTTGAGAATCCAAGCTCTTCATCGTCTCAATTAGCTTCTCATTAATAGTAATTCTAGCGCTAAAGCAGCAAAAAGAAAACAATCGAGGGGTATTAAACTGGTATGACTTCCAAGTTCGAGAGGAATTCCAATAAGAAAAAATCCACCAAATTACGAGGTGCTATTATCCCTCCAGTTGTAAACGACCAATCTTCTTCTTCATTAGCTTAAAAGCTCTCTCCTAATTCTAATAACAATATCAGCTACAGTGATAAGACATCACCGATTACTCCCTCACTTTAAGAAAGAGCAATAAGGAAAGAGAGATTCTGGAAACATTTATAGAAGCATGGCGCACATATGGCAGCTGGAAGTGATATATCCTCACCACTAGTCACCAGAGCATAAAGGAAATTAGAATAATCAGAAGGATTAAGGAATTTTACATTCACGTAATAGACTATTGGTAACAATAATAATAATGGGAGTGTGAATGGAAATAATAGTGATCGTGATAGAAGTCCTAAGAATGCTCCATACAACAATGCCAATAGTAATGTAGTTAAGCATGTTCGCAGTGGATCTAATAATCATTTAAATCATCGTAATAGTAATGCTAGTAGTAATATTATTCCTTTTGGTGTTGCACCATAGAAAACATCAGATAAGAAATCATATCTAAATTAACAATAACAGAATAGAAAGTCAAGAAAATCAATATCTTCTCACTATTCTTCGTTGGCTATGAACAACTTCAATAACAATAATAACATCAATGGAAATGAATCACCGAACTCACATTCGAATAAGAGACATTTTGGAAGTAGTGGTGGTGGTGCAATCAATAATAATAATATGAATACTTATCAAAGCCCTTAGTTCTAATAGTTCTCTCATTATGAGAATACGAACAACAATAATGATCATGGGATGCAATAAGCTCTAGGGTTGATTCTTCAACGAATCGATGACTTGAATCATATTTAAAATCATTAGTAATAGTACTAGCAGAATCCAGGTGTTTCAGGTAGTGACTATGGGAAATAGTAGTTTTCTAAGGCTAGCACGCTCTAGATACCTAATTCAATGATATCATCAATGCCGATAATGTAATCGCGACAGTAGCAATAGCTGTTACTTCATGGATTAGGCAATTAATTTCACAATTCGAATGTCTCAATGACACGGAGTGAGAAACACAATGAGTTCAAAGAAAGACGCAGTGGATTTAACACATTGTTTGATAAACAGCCCTATGATTTCCTGTAGTTAGATACAATGAAGATCTTTAATTGCTATTACCCTGAGCATAACATAACAACGATTATGGTGTTGCTGAATAAGAACTCGAATGAATAACTCAAGCAGCTCAAAAGGAATAAGCTTAAGAAGAATAAGGCGAATTAATTGCTGCTTACCTAAGGGGGAGAGCTTAACAAGGATAGCAACTTGAATATTGGCAATATCTGTGAGTAGTTCAAGAGAAGGTTGATAGCTTCCAAGGTTGCTAAGCATTCACAGCATAAATTCAAGAACATTGCAAATAATAACAATAACAATGACAGTAAGAATCTAAATGAAGACAGCGAAGGAGAGTAACTTTCAGATAAGAGTCCGCTGTTTGATTCTTCTTAGGTAACCCCCCAAAAGAATAGATTCATGTAGAAATCTCATAGGGAAATAGCTAGCAATAACAATAATAATAGTGTGAACAACTACTCCGTATCTGTTGCCTAGCAAGGGAAACTGAAATATTAAAGCTCGCAATCAATAAATCCATCGATCTATAACAATAATATTATTCAGAATTACAGCAACAGCCCAAAGCAAGCTGTGTATGTGCCTTCGAAGTTCAAGAATTGACATTGACTTAGCCGATTTTGTTATTCTTACAAAAGACAAGTTTATAGAATCTTTAAATCTTATTTTTTGTTTATGACCTTGTGTGCGTCTTAAGATAGACCACAAATTTCACAATTTTATATTTTTTTAGCTGTATCTTAAACTTCTTACTAACATCTTCAAGAGCAGCTGTGAGTATTTCTCCTTTTTGTAATAATTTTTATGTAGATTTATAAATCGCTTTGAAAATATCAGATTAGTGAGGGATGAATCAATTAGAGGAGGGATTTAGATTGATTAAGGGATGTTATTTTTTTACCCCTTTCCAACAAAAAAACAACCCCAAACTCTTGGATAATAAGGAATTTAAGAATTATTCAATTTCTGTGAAATTATGTAAAAGAGTGTAAGACATATGAGGATTGAAGAAGAGTTGTGTAAAGAAAAATAAATTAGGAAAGACATATTTATCTAGATGTATTCTCTCTCTTAGTCATGGCGGATCCACGAATACTTTTATTTCCCCAGGCTGATTCGTTGTGATACCAACAGATTTAAATATATCTGGAATCCATAATTTTATACTTTTCAACTGCTCCTCAGTGACATACTTATATTTATATTTTTAATCCAACGTCATTGCTAAATAAAGCAGCATATAATACACTGTAAGCTCTTCGGAGCTAGTCTAAGCACATGGCACATATTGAATCGACCAATTTAATATTGGTAGCTTCTTCA